>WNEY01000048.1_pt1 | contig 52900 bp, 59 predicted proteins | sample 5400531 | NCBI WGS metagenome assembly WNEY01 (sample SAMN13153338, study PRJNA577476) | soil metagenome | isolation source: 200 cm saprolite under Douglas fir tree site 1 | place: USA:California | collected 2015-04-18 | reverse complement strand
GGCCGCACCGGCCTCGAGAAGATCGTGGACGTGAAACTCTCGCCCGACGAACAGGCGGCGTTGAAGAAATCCGCCGAGGCGGTGAAGGAAACGATGGCGGCCGTAAAGCTCTAGGCCGCTCCCGTGAACTCCTTGGCCTGGGGCTTGGGCGCCAGCGTGGCCTTCCAGTAGTCCCGATTGAGCTGGGCGATGAAGTCGATTGAAATGTCCTTCGGGCATGCGGCCATGCATTCGCCGTGGTTGGTGCACGCCCCGAACCCCTCCGCGTCCATCTGCGCCACCATGCCGACCACGCGCGTGTCGCGCTCGGGCTGGCCCTGGGGCAGGAGTCCCAGGTGCGACACCTTCGCGGCTACGAACAACGTGGCCGATGCGTTGGGGCAGGCCGCCACACAGGCGCCGCATCCGATGCACGCGGCCGCGTCCATCGCGAGGTCGGCGTCGCGCTTGGGCACGAGCAGGGTGTTCGCTTCCGGCGCGCTTCCCGTGCGCACGGTGATGAACCCGCCCGCCTGGATGATCCGATCGAAGGCGCCGCGGTCCACCACCAGGTCCTTGATCACCGGGAACGCCCGCGCGCGCCACGGCTCGATCCACAGCTCCGCGCCGTCCCGGAACGAGCGCATGTGCAGCTGGCACGTCGTGGTGGCGCGCTGCGGGCCGTGCGGGCGCCCGTTGATCACCATGCCGCACATCCCGCAGATTCCCTCGCGGCAGTCGTGGTCGAACGCGATCGGATCGTCCTTCCGCGCCAGGAGCTGCTGGTTCAAGACGTCCAGCATCTCCAGGAACGACATGTCGGGACTGACGTCGGTCATGTCGTAGCGGACAAACACCCCCGCGAGCCCGGGCCCCGGCTGCCGCCAGACGTGCAGCGTCACACGCATTACTTGTAGCTCCGTTGCGCGAGGTGGACCGCCTCGAATGCGAGCGGCTCCTTGTGGAGCACCGGCGCTTTGCCGACGCCGGCGAACTCCCAGGCCGCCACGTAGCCGAAGCGTTCATCGTCGCGCTTCGCCTCGCCGTCCGGCGTCTGGTACTCCTCGCGGAAGTGGCAGCCGCACGACTCCTCGCGCTGCAGCGCGTCGTGGCACATCAGCTCGGCGAATTCGAGGAAGTCGGCGACCCGGCCAGCGTGCTCGAGCGACTGGTTCAAGTCTTCGCTCCTGCCGCCCACGTAGACGTCCTTCCAGAACTCGTCGCGCAGCGCGCCGATCCGTCCCAGCGCCTCTTTCAGTCCCGCGGCGTTCCGGGACATTCCGCATTTGTCCCACATCACGCGGCCCAGCTCGCGGTGGAACGCGTCCGCGGTCTTGCGGCCGCTCGCGGCGAGCAGCCGCCGGACGCGCTCGCCCACTTCGGCCTGGACCTGACGGAACGCGGGCTCCGCGGGGTCCACCTTGGCGAGCTTCGCCTGCGCCAGGTAGTCCCCGATGGTGTACGGCAGGATGAAGTAGCCGTCGGCGAGCCCCTGCATCAGCGCGCTCGCGCCCAGCCGGTTGGCGCCGTGGTCGGAGAAGTTCGCCTCGCCGATGGCGTACAGGCCGTCGATCGTGGTCATCAGGTTGTAGTCCACCCACAACCCGCCCATGGTGTAGTGCGGGGCGGGGTAGATCCGCATCGGCACCTGGAACGGGTCCTCCCCCGTGATGCGCTGGTACATCTCGAACAGGTTGCCGTAGCGCTCGGCGATCACTCGACGGCCGAGGCGCGCGATGGCGTCGCGGAAGTCCAGGTATACGCCGTGCCCCCCCGGTCCCACGCCGCGCCCCTCGTCGCACACTTCCTTGGCACGCCGCGACGCTATGTCGCGCGGCGCGAGGTTGCCGTAGCTCGGGTACAGCCGCTCGAGATAGTAGTCGCGCTCCTCGTCCGGAATCTGGTTCGGCGCTCGGGTGTCGCCCTGTTTCTTGGGCACCCAGATGCGGCCGTCGTTGCGGAGCGACTCGCTCATCAACGTCAGCTTGGACTGGTGCGGTCCGGTCTGCGGGATGCACGTCGGGTGGATCTGGGTGAAGCAGGGGTTCGCCAGCGTGGCACCGCGTTTGTGCGCGCGCCAGATCGCGGTGACGTTGCAGCCCTTCGCGTTGGTCGACAGGTAGTACACGTTCGAGTAGCCGCCGGTGGCCAGCACCACCGCGTCGCCCGCGTGGGCGCTCACCGCGCCCGTCACCAGGTCGCGCACGATGATGCCGCGCGCCCGGCCGTCGACCACGACCAGGTCGAGCATCTCGGCGCGCGGGTCCATCCGGACGTTACCGGCGCCGATCTGGCGCGACAGCGCCTGGTAGGCACCCAGCAGCAGCTGCTGGCCGGTCTGACCGCGCGCGTAAAACGTGCGCGAGACCTGCACCCCCCCGAACGAGCGGTTCGCGAGCAGGCCGCCGTACTCGCGCGCGAATGGAACCCCCTGCGCCGTGCACTGGTCGATGATGCTGGCGCTGACTTCGGCCAGGCGATACACGTTCGCTTCGCGCGAGCGGAAATCGCCGCCTTTGATGGTGTCGTAGAACAGCCGGAACACCGAGTCGCCGTCATTCTGGTAGTTCTTGGCGGCGTTGATCCCGCCCTGGGCCGCGATCGAGTGCGCCCGTCGCGCCGAATCCTGGAAGCAGAAGCAGGACACGCGGTAGCCCAGCTCGGCGAGGGATGCGGCGGCGGCGGCCCCCGCCAACCCCGAGCCGACCACGATGACGTGGTGCTTCAGCTTGTTCGCCGGGTTGACGAGCTTGATCTCGGAGCGGTGCCGCTCCCACTTCGCGTCGAGCGGACCCTCGGGGATGCGGGAGCGCAGCTCCATGGTCAGCGCAGCACGCCGGCGAGCACGGCCACCGGAATGGAGATGTACGCGCCCGCAATCAGGACCGCGATGGCGGCCGCCGCGCCGCGACGCCACCGGCCCGTGGGCGGCCGGTTGAGGCCCAGCGTCTGCAGCGCGCTCCAGGTGCCGTGGTACAGGTGCAGACCGAGCACGACCATCGCCGCGCTGTATGCCGCCGCCACGGGCCACACCCGCAGGCTCGCCACCACGTTGTGGTAGACGTCGCCCGGAACGAAGCTCGGGTTCACCCGGCCGAACGTGAGGTCGAGCAGGTGATAGATCACGTACAGGGCGATGAGCACGCCGCCCCAGCGCATGGTACGGGCCGCGTAGGTCGTCTCGACCGCATCGAGGCGCCGATAGCCCACCGGGCGCGCACGATGCGGGCGATCCACAACAGCCAGCCCCGGCCGAAGAACGGGGCGCCCACGGTGCGCAGTCCCTCGGCATAGGCGTTGAAGGCCTGGGGCCCCTCGAAAATCTTCAGGTTACCGAGCAGGTGACCGACCACGAACAGAAACAGGATCACGCCCGTGACGGCCATGACGGCTTTTTGACCGACGAGCGATCGGATAACGCCGGGGCGGGCCGTGGCTGAAGGCAGGCTGGTCATGGAACGGTGGGATGATACCTGCTCTCCCGCGGCTCGGGCAAGGCGATGGCCATCCGATGCTATCTTTCGAGGGGGAGGCCACATGCTATTGACGCTCTGCAAATCCAAGCTCCACCGCGCCACGGTGACGCAGGCGGAGCTGCACTATGAAGGCAGCATTACCATCGACACCGAGCTGCTCGCGGCGGCCGGCATCCTGCCGTTCGAGCGGGTCCAGGTGGTCGACATCGCGAACGGGGCGCGGTTCGAAACGTATGCCATCGAGGGAGCCGCGGGATCGCGTACCGTGCGCGTGAACGGCGCAGCCGCGCGACTCGTGCAGGTAGGCGATCCGATCATCGTCATCAGCTACGCTCAGATGACGCCCGACGAGGCGGCCCGCCACCACCCGACCATCGTCCTGCTCAACGCCGACAACGCGATCCGCGAGACCCTCGCGGGCGATCGGACCACGCCGATCGAAATCCTGTCGGAGTCGCTTTGAGCCAGCCCGCCACATCCGCCGAGCCGCGGGCGGTGCTCCGCGACCAGGTGCCGGTCGCCACGCACGCGGCCACCGGTCGGCCCACCGTCGTCATCGTGGGCGCCGGATTCGGCGGGCTGCGCGCCGCCCGGGCGCTGCGCAAGGCGCCCGTGGACGTCGTGCTGGTGGACCGCCACAACTACCACCTGTTCCAGCCGCTACTCTACCAGGTCGCGACCGCCGGGCTCGAGCCCGAGGAGATCGCCCGACCGGTACGCGCCATCCTGCGGCGCCAGTCCAACGCCGAGTTCCGGATGACGGAGGTGACGGGCCTCGATGCAGCCGGGAAGCGTATCGTCACCACGGACGGGCCGGTCGCGTACGACTACCTCATTCTCGCCGTGGGCGGTCAAACGAACTACTTCGGCCTCGAGAGCGTGCCGCGTCACGGGTTCGGTCTCAAGGACATCCCGGAAGCGATCCGCATCCGCAATCAGGTCTTGCACGCTTTCGAGCGCGCCATGCTCGAAGCCGATCCCGAGCGTCGCCGGGCCGAGCTGACGTTCGTCGTGGTGGGTGGCGGCCCGACCGGCGTCGAGATGGCGGGAGCGCTCTCGGAGCTCATCCGGCTCGTCCTGGTGAAGGATTACCCGCGCTTGAACGTCAAGGACGTGCGCGTCCTGCTGCTCGAGGCCACCGATCGGCTGCTCGCCGCCATGCCGTCCCGGCTGCGGGAGGCCGCAGCCGAGACGTTGTGGCGCAAGCACGTGGAGGTGCGATTCGGGGCCACGGTCGCGGACTACGACGGTGCACGGGTGCTGCTGAAAAGCGGGGAGGTGATCCCGGCATCCACGCTGGTCTGGGCGGCGGGCGTGAAGGCCGTGTCCCTCACTGGCCGGCTGGGATTGCCGACGGCACAGCAGGGGCGCGTGCCGGTAGCCCCGACCCTCGATGTGCCGGGTCATCCGGATATCTACGTGATCGGCGATGCGGCCTACCTCGAAGTGGCCGGAGCCCCGCTTCCCATGATGGCGCCGGTCGCGATCCAGATGGCCGAGACGGCCGTCAAGAACATCCGCCGCCGCATCGCCGGCCAGCCCCCGGTGGAGTTCCGCTACCGCGACCCGGGCTCGCTCGCGACGATCGGCCGGAACGCCGCGGTCGCCTACATCCGCGGGATCGGGTTCACCGGATTCCCGGCGTGGGTGGTGTGGCTGGTCGTGCACATCATCCAGCTCATTGGCTTCCGCAACAAGCTGTTCGTGCTGTTGAACTGGGCGTGGGATTACTTCTTCTACGAGCGCGCGGCCCGGCTCATCACGTCGCTGGAGTGATTCGGCAAGCGGCGTACCCGCCGCACTACCCCGTCCCAGCCGCACTCGAGACACCAACGGCGTTGTAGGGCGGGCAGCAGGCGGTCGAGGAAGCGGTTTCGGAGCGGCACCATCTCGATGCCACAATGGGGACAGGTGGGACCCCGCGGTAGCAGCAGGTAGACCACCGCGGTGACGATCGCGACACGCATCGCCACGGTCACGAGCAGGACCACCACGACCAGCATACTGTCTCCATCATAGCGTCCGGCCGCCCGGCCGGCCACCTCACGCGTCCTCGCTCCCCCCGGCCCCCCGCACGAACGCGAGGATGCGCCGTTCGAGCTCGGCGAGCTCGAGGGGCTTGACCAGCACCCGCTCCCGCGGCACCGGGGTGTTTCCCGGCTCGGCGAGCTGCGACACGTCCCCTGAGAGGAACAGCACGCGCTGCGCCAGCTCGGGTCGCTCCTCTTCGAGCTGCGCGTACAGCTCGACGCCGCCCATGCGGGGCATCCGCAGATCGGCGAGAATCACGTTCGCCGGCTGGGCTCGCAACCGGGCGAGCCCCTCCACACCGTCCGCGGCCTCGTCGACCTCGGCGCCGCGGCGCTTCAGGTACCGCACCATGGGTCGCCGTACGGCCTCCTCGTCCTCCACAATCAGCACGCGCAGCCCCGCCAGCGATCCGGCGGGCGGGTGAGCGCTCGCCGCTACGGGAGCAATCGCGGGAGCGGAGGGCGGCGCGGACGGCGCGGCTATGGGGAGCGACAAAACAAAACGCGCACCGAAGCCGGGCGGCGACGTCAGGGAGAGTTCGCCGCCTGCTTCGCGGGCGATCTGCCGCGAGATATAGAGTCCGAGCCCGGTCCCGCGGCGGCCTTTAGTGGTGGCAAAGGGCCGGAACAGCCGCTGCGCGATCTCCGGCGCGACGCCTTTCCCGTTGTCCCCGACCGCAACCGACACCTTCCCGTCCCGGACCCACGTGTCCACGGTGAGCTGGCGGGGGGGTGTCACGCCGCGCAGCGCGTCGATCGCGTTGGACAGGAGGTTGACCACGACCTGCTCGAGCTTGGTCGCGTCGCCCAGGACGGGCGGCAGGCTGGCGTCGAGCCGCCCGCCCACCGTGACCTCGTCCACGCCGAACCGATAGGACACGAGATCGAGCGCCCCGCGCACCGCATCGTTGAGATTGACGTTCGTGACCTCATGCTCGGTCGCACGCACGAACCGCAGCAGTCCCCGCAGCAGCTTGGTGGCGCGGCGAGCCTGGCGCAGGATCTGGGTCATTTCGCTGCGCTGCTCCCCCTCGAACGCGGGATCGGCGAGGCGGTTTTCGGCGTGCGCGGCGATCGCCATCAGTGGATTGTTCACCTCATGTGCCACGCCGGCGAGCAGCTCGCCGGCCGCGGCGAAGCGGCCCTGCTCCTCGGCCCGGTCGCGCAGCACACGAGTCATCGCGTTGAAATGCTCGGCCAGGCGGCCGAGCTCGTCGGAGCCGTGGACCGGCACGCTCACCGTGAGATCACCGTCGGCGACCTGCGTGAGACCGACCTCGATCTCGCGCAGCGGGCGCCATACCCGCCGCCTTACGACGAGAACCAAAAGTGGAACCAACAGCGCGCCCAGCCCGAGCCACAGGATCGTGTCACCTCGCACCTCTCCGGCCGCGTCCCGCAAGGCGCGTTGGCGTTCCGTGAGATATACCCGAGCGACCCGGCTGCCGTCGGCGCCGCGCTCATGGGCGACCCGCAGTAGCTGTTCGACCGTCGCGAGTCCCGCCGCGGCTTGCGCCCACCGACCACGCTCGAGCTGCACCGCGCTCTCCTCCAGCGCGTCGCCGACGCGCGAAAGCGCCCCATCGATGCTCGCCAGCGCAGCACCGAGCTCATGCGGGATGGCGGCGCCCGTGGACACCTGCAACGGCGTACGCCCGACTGCCGCGAGGTCATGCAGCAGCCTCAGCGAATCAGGGCTGGGCCGCGGACTGTGCGTGAGGTCCCGCACGATGGCTACGGCCCGGTTGAGCGCGCTGTCGCGTCGCGCGAAGGCGGCGCTGACGGTGGTGATCGCTTCGGTGGCGGCGCCGAGCGCCAAGGCAGGACGACTGACGCGGAAGAACAGGTAGACGGGAAGGGCGGCGGCGTACGCACCGGCTGCGAGAGCGACGGCGAGCAGCGTCACCCGCAGGCTGAACGCCCGCCTCACGGCTGAGGCAGCCAGTCGACGGGGGGCACGGGAATAGAAGCGCGAGCTAACCGCACATGAAGGTCGTCGCCATAACGACCCGCCTAAGATACGCGACCGCCCGGCGCTGACTAGCGGGGCCGGGTGCCAACCCTCACATTTGCTCCCGCGCCCCGATGACCGGATGCCTGGGAGGTCGGCATGGCTGGTGATACCGGCGACAGGATGAAGATCGTGATCGGCTACGCGGTGTGGGCGACGCTGTGCGCCGCCGCGGCTGGGGTCGCGATCTCACTCATCCACACGTGGTTTTTCAGCTACCATGGGAGCCGGCCGGGATTTTGGCGAACGCTGCTCGAAGATGCGGCGGTGACGGTTGGCATCGCCGCGGGGCAGGGCGCCGTCGCCCTGGTGACCGGCAGCGTGCTCACTCAGCTCGGACGCGGCCTGCACGCCACCGTTCTCCTCGGTCTCCTGGTCGGGCTGTTCGACTTCGTGATGAACTTCCTTCAGATGGCCGTGCCTCGGACCGAGCTCGGCTGGATCCCTGATCTCGTGATCCTTGCAGGGGCCACGATCGCCATCACCGTCCTGGGATCGCGCGCGGCGACCGCTCCCCCGCCTCCCCCGTGAGCAACGCGCCGCACGACGCGCTGCAGCGACTCGAGCGACGGGTCGAGGTGCTGGAGCGGATGATGCGGAAGCTGATCGCGGCCGACTTCGTCCCCGAGCGGATCAACCCTGCACCCGAGCCCGCCGCCGTAGCCTCGCCGCCCGCGCCCCTGTCCCGACCCGCGGAACGGCCCCACTACTCGCCTCCACCCGCCGCGGCCCCCGACCTCGAGCAATGGTTTGGCCAGCGCGGCCTGTTGTTCGTCGGCGTGCTCGCGCTGCTCACGGCGGTGGGATTCTTCCTTAAGTACGCCATCGATCGCGGCTGGATCGCGCCAGTGGTCCGCGCGCTATTTGCCGTGGCAGGGGGCATCGGTTTGGCGGCGTGGGGGGAGGCGCGCATCCGCGCCGGCCTGCGGCGTTATGGGGCGGCGATGATGGGGGCCGGAGGCGGACTCGCGTACCTCGGCCTGTGGGCGGCGGCCGGCCCGTACGGGCTGCTCGAGCGGCGCATCGGGGTGCTGCTCCTCGCCGCGTGCACCGTCGTCGTGACCCTGCTCGCGCTGCGGCACGAGATCGAGGGACTGGCGATCTGGGCGCTGGCCGGCGCGTACCTGGCCCCAGTCCTGCTCGCACCGCCGACCCACAACCCCGAAGCCTTCCTGGGATACCTCGAGGTGATCGGCCTCGGCACCGGCCTGCTCGCGTACACGATGAACTGGCGCCGAGCGTTCGACCTGGCGCTCGCCGGCTATTTCCTTCTCGCCGCGGGCGGCGCGGCCCGGGTGCTGACGAGCGCGCTCGGTTGCTGGTTCCTCGCCGCCGGCGCACTGCTCACCCTGCACGTCACGCGGCGGCGCGCCTGGCCCGAGGCGCGAGTCGGAATGTTGGCGCTCGCGTGGGTCTTGCTCGGCGTCGCGCTCGCCGAGGTGAGCGCCGGCCCCGAGTCGCGCCTCTGGCTCGCCGTCGGCGCGGCGTTCGCGATCGCGGCCCTTCTGTGGTGGCAGGGGCTCGACTTGAGCCGGCTCCGGGCCCCCGACGAAGCGCTGCTCTTCCTGGCGAATCCCTTCGTGCTGCTGGCCCTCGCGTCGCTAGCGAATCCCAAGCTGCTCGACCGGGCGCCGGCGCTCCTACCGGCGCTGCTGGCGGCTGTCTACCTCGGCGTTGGGTGGGTCCGACGCGCCACCCCGCACCTGGTCATGGGGTTCGCGCTGGGCGCTTGGGGGATGGCCGTGGACTGGAGCGCGCCCATGGTCGTCGTCGGCTGGACGGCGCTCGCGTTGGCCGCCCTTGCGTCCGAGCAACTGGGCGGGCGCCCGGGCGGGCGGATTGCGGCGCTCGGGCTCGCCCTGCTCGCGTTCCCCCGCCTCTTTGGGTTCGCGCTCTGGGATCGACCCTCCGACGCCGCGACGTTCACCGACCCTTGGGCGCTGGCGCTGTACGGCTACGTCGCGGGCATGGCCCTGGCCGCGAATCGCTGGAACGCCGGAGTGAAGGATCCGGGGACGGCGCGCTGGACCGCACGGGGCGGGGAGCTGCTGTGGGTGCTGTGCGGCGGGGCGGTGTTCGCGGGAGGATCGATTGAGCTGCAGCGCTACTTCGGGCGACGTGCTCCCCTCGCCGGCGACCTCGCCTTGAGTGTCTTCTGGCTGGTCTATGCGGGCGCCCTGGTGCGGCTCGGGTTCCAGCTCGACCGCAAGGACGTGCGCTCGGCGGGGCTCGCGGTGGCCGCGGGGGCGGGACTCAAGATCGTGCTGTACGACCTCTCGAACCTCGAGGCGCTGTATCGCATCGCGTCGTTCTTCGCGCTCGCGCTCATCGCGCTCGCCGTAGCGTACGCCTACAACAAGAGAGCTAGAGCTTCGGGAGCGTAATTCCCGTCTGCGCCTGATACTTGCCCTTCTTGTCTTTGTAGCTGATCTCGCACTCGTCCCCTTCGTCGGCCGTGAAGAACAGCACCTGGGCGATCCCCTCGTTGGCGTAGATGCGCGCGGGGAGGGGCGTTGTGTTCGAGATCTCGAGCGTGACGAAGCCCTCCCACTCGGGCTCGAACGGCGTCACGTTGGTGATGATCCCGCAGCGGGCGTAAGTGCTCTTGCCGACGCAGATCGTGAGGACGTTGCGGGGGATGCGGAAGTACTCTACGGACCGGGCGAGCGCGAAGGAATTCGGCGGCACGATGCACACATCGCCCGAGAACTCGACGAACGACTTGGGATCGAAATGCTTGGGGTCCACCACCGCCGAGAGCGCGTTGGTGAAGATCTTGAACTCGGGTGCGACCCGCATGTCGTAGCCGTAGGAGGACACGCCGTAGGAGATGACGCCCGCGCGTGCCTGGTTTTCCGCGAAGGGCTCGATCATGCGGCGCTCGGTCGCCATGCGTCGGATCCAGCGGTCGGATTTGATGGACATGGGGCGGCAATATATCGACGGCATCGACACTTACGCCACTCGATTCGGTTGACAAGGGTGTGGCCGCCGGATACGTTTCGGCGGGTCAAGTGAATTTTTTCACGAACTCACATGAACCAGCCCTATCTCTCGTTCCTTCTCCTGCTCGGATTCGTGGCGTTCAACGCGGTACTGTTGATCGGGCTGTCGCATCTCCTCGCCCCCCGCAAGCCCAGCGCCATCAAGGACAGCCCGTACGAGAGCGGCATGCCGCCGCTCGGCAACGCGCGCGACCGGTTTTCCGTGAAGTTCTACCTGGTCGCGATGCTGTTCATCGTATTCGACATCGAGACGGTGTTCTTGATCCCCTGGGGGACGATCTATTTCGGGGGAACGGGAGGAGGGCCGAGCATGGGGTTCCTGCTGGTCGAAATGCTGGTGTTCATGTTCATTCTGGCGGTCGGGTACGTGTACGTGTGGAAGCGCGGAGCGCTCGAATGGGACTGAACCGGGAGGGCTTGCGGTCGTGAAACGAGTGATCGAAACCAAGGAAGTGTCGGGGCAGAGTCCCAACTACCTGCTCGCCAAGTTCCAGGACCTGGTGGACTGGGCGGTGAACTCGTCGCGTGCCAACTCGCTGTGGCCGATGCCGTTCGGGACCGCATGCTGCGCCATCGAGTTCATGGCGACCGCAGCCAGCCGCTACGACTTCGCCCGCTTCGGGATGGAGCGCCAGGCGTTTTCGCCACGACAGGCGGACGTGCTGATCTGCGCGGGCCGGCTGCCCTTCAAGCTGGCACCGGTCATCCGCCGGATCTACGATCAGATGCCCCAGCCCAAATGGGTGATCTCGATGGGGGCGTGCGCCTCCACCGGCGGCATCTTCGACAACTACGCGATGGTGCAGGGCATCGACACGATCGTCCCGGTGGACGTCTACGTTCCCGGGTGCCCGCCACGCCCGGAAGGGCTGTTGTATGGCGTGCTCCTGCTGCACAAGAAGATCAAAGGCGAGTCGCTGTTCGACCGCGTCCCACGCCGCGAGGAGCAGCCGCTCGACGCGCGCGGCCTGCGACTCCCCCCCGAGCAGATCGACGAGATCTCGGAGCCGTTCGGCAACTCCGTCCACCAGTTCCGCTCGTCGTGAATCCGTCCGTCGACGCCCTGCGAGCGACCTTCGGCAACGCGATCGGCCGCGGGCTCGAGTCGTGCGGCGACACGATTGTCTACGTCGCGCGCCACGCCTTGCTCGACGTGATGACGTGGCTGCGCGATACGCCGCAGCAGGGCTACGACTATCTGGTCGACGTTACGGCAGTCGAGTATCGTGACCGCGAGCGACCGCTCGAAGTGGTGTATCAGGTGCGCTCGCTCGCGCGCCGCGTCGACCTGCGGGTCAAGGTCGAGCTCGACCCGCGCGGCGACCTGAGCGTGGACTCTGTCGTACTCCTGTGGCGGGGCGCCGACTGGCTGGAGCGTGAGACGTACGACATGTTCGGCGTTACGTTCCGCGGCCACCCCGACCTGCGCCGGATCCTCATGTGGGAGACCTACGCCGAAGGCTACCCGCTGCGGAAGGACTTCCCGCTGCGGGGGCGCTTCAGCCGCGCCGAGCAGGTGCGACAGGCGCTGGGCGCCAACCCCGAAGCGCATTACTCCATGGAGGAGTTGTCGATCGCCGAGGCGTACGACGAGCTCCCCGCCGACATGAAGGAGCGGCTGCGCCGCGGTGAGCGCGGCAAGCTCCCCAACTCCGAGTGAGCAAGCGCACCGTCGAGCTCGAGCTCGCGACCCCCGGCCTGGACGCCCGGGGTCAGCCGGTCCGCGTACCGTTGGGCGCGGCGGACCTTGCTCCCGAGCCGGATCTCGCGGGCGAGCACATGCTGATCAACATCGGGCCGCAGCATCCCGCGACCCACGGGGTGCTGCGGCTGGTGGTCGAGCTCGACGGCGAGACCGTGGTGCGGGTGATCCCGCACCTTGGCTATCTGCACTCGGGGTTCGAGAAACTGGGGGAGTACCGCCACTACAACCAGATCATCCCGCTCACCGACCGGACCGACTACCTGTCGCCGATGGCGAACAACGTCGGCTTCGCGCTCGGCGCGGAGAAGCTGATGGGCATCGAGATCACGCCGCGCTGTACGGTACTGCGCGTGATTGCGTGCGAGATGAGCCGGATCATCTCGCACATGGTGTGGCTCGGTACGACCTCGATCGACCTCGGAGCGTTCACACCGTTTCTCTGGGCGTTCCAGGAACGCGAGCGGATCTACAATCTCCAGGAGATGTGGACCGGCGCCCGGCTCACCACCAGCGTGACGCGCGTGGGCGGTATGATGGCCGACGTGACCGACGATTTCGTCTCCGGGCTCCGCGAATTCACCCAGACCTTCCCCCGGACGCTGAACGAGATCGATCGCGTGCTGACCCGAAACGCCGTGTGGGTCGGCCGCACCCAGGGCGTGGGCGCGCTCACGGCCGCGGAGGCGACGAACCATTCGCTCTCGGGCCCGATGTTGCGCGCGTCGGGCGTCGCGTACGACGTGCGGAAGGACAAGCCGTACCTCGACTACGAGACGTATGACTTCGACGTCGTGGTGGGCGAGCACGGTGATGTCTACGACCGCTACCTCGTCCGCCTCGAAGAGTGCTCTCAGTCGACCCGCATCCTGCAACAGGCGCTCGTGCGCCTGCCCGACGGTCCCATCAATGTCGCCGACCCGCGGGTGATCCTCCCTCCCAAGTCGCGTGCGATGAACGACATGGAGGCGATGATCTATCACTTCAAGCAGGTCATGGAAGGCGTGAAGGCGCCGGTGGGCGAGGCCTACGTCGGGATCGAGAACCCGAAGGGCGAGCTCGGGACCTACCTGGTGTCGGACGGCACTGCGAAACCGGTTCGGTGGCGCATCCGGCCGCCCTCCTTCATCAACCTCTCGGCCCTCTCCAAGATGGCGGAGGGACATCTGTTGAGCGACCTGATCGCGATCAACGCGTCGGTCGACATCGTCATGGGCGAGGTGGATCGATGAGTGTCGGCGCGCATCCGACGCAGCAGCCGGGCACGGAGGAGTACCAGCCCGTGTTCGTGAGCAAGACCCTCGAGCAGCTGAGCGAGATCCTCACGCGCTATCCCACCAAGCAGGCGGCCCTCCTGCCGGCCCTGTGGCTCGTGCAGCAGGCGCGCGGCTGGATTTCCGACCGCAACATGGCCGAGGTCGCTGAAGTCCTGGGGTTGACGGCAGCGTACGTGAAGGGCGTCGTGACGTTTTACACCATGTACCACCAGCACCCGGTGGGGAGGCACTTCGTGCAGGTGTGCACCACCTCGCCGTGCAATATCTGCGGCGCCGAGGCCGTCGTGAAGGCGCTGCTCGACGCGACCGGCGCCAAAGAGCTCGGCGCCACCAGCCCGGACGGCAAGTGGACGGTGATCGAGGTGGAATGTCTGGGGGCCTGCGGGTTTGCGACGCCGGTGCTCGTGAACGACGACTTCATCGAGTCCGTCACGCCCGACAAGGTGCCGGATCTCGTGAAGAGGTACAAGTAATGGGGTACCCGCACAAGCCGCATGCGAAGGAGACGGTCGTCCTCTCCAAGCATTTCGGCGAGGCCGACGCGCGCACCTATAAGGGCTGGGTGAAGCGGGGCGGCTACGAGAGTCTCGCCCAGGCGCTCACCATGGAGCCCGGCCGGTTGATCGACGTCGTGAAGGAATCGGGGCTGCGGGGACGGGGCGGTGCCGGGTTCCCCACGGGCCTGAAGTGGTCCTTCATGCCCAAGGAAAAGAAGAAGCCCCATTACCTGTGCGTGAACGCCGACGAATCCGAGCCCGGAACGTTCAAGGACCGCGAGATCATGCGCTGGACGCCGCACGCGCTGCTCGAGGGCGCGGCCATCGCGGCGCACGCGATTCAGGCCGAGGTAGTGTACATCTACATCCGCGGCGAGTTCACCGAGCCCTGGACGGTCATGGAGCGGGCCGTCGCCGAGGCGAGCGCCGCCGGCGTGTTCGGCGCCATCAAGCTCTACCTCCACCGCGGCGCGGGCGCCTACATCTGCGGTGAAGAGACGGCGCTCATGAACTCGATCGAGGGCAAACGGGGCAACCCCCGGATCAAGCCGCCGTTCCCGGCCGCGGCCGGAGTGTTCGGCATGCCGACCACGATCAACAACGTGGAGACGCTCGCCGCCGTGCCGCTGATCCTCAAGAAGGGAGCGGCCTGGTACAAGGCACTGTCGCTCTCCTCCCCGAAGAGCACGGGCACCAAGCTGTTCTCCGTGTGCGGACACGTGCAGAGGCCCGGGAATTACGAAGTCACGATGGGCTTCCCGCTCAAAGACCTGCTGTACGACCTGTGCGGCGGGGTCCCCCCCGGCCGGACGCTCAAGGCGTGCATCCCTGGAGGCTCGTCGGTGCCGATCCTGAACCGCGAGGAGACCGAGAGCTGCCTCCTGGACTACGAGGGCGTGGTCGAGAAGGGCTCGATGCTCGGCTCCGGCGGCGTGATCGTGTTCGACGACTCGTCCGACATGGTCTACCAGATCATGCGCCTCGCGCGGTTCTATGCGCACGAGTCCTGCGCGCAGTGCACCCAGTGTCGCGAAGGCACCGCGTGGACCACGAAGATCCTGGAGCGGATCCTGTCGGGGCAGGGGAAGACGGCCGACCTCGATCTGCTGCTCGACCTCGCCGACAACATGACCGGCAAGACGATCTGCGTACTGTCGGATTCGTGCGCCGCCCCGGTCGTGTCGGGGATCAAGAAGTTCAAGAAGGAATTCGAAGACTATATCGCGGGCCGCCGGAAGCCCGTCATGGTGGCCTGATGCCCGACGATCTCGTCAACCTCACTGTCGACGGAGTCCCAGTGAGCGTCCCCAAGGGAACGCTCGTGATCGAGGCCGCCAAGCAGGCGGGCGTACTCGTGCCGCACTACTGCTACCACCCGGGTCTGCCGGTAGCGGGCGTGTGCCGCATGTGCCTGGTGGACATCGAAAAGGCACCGAAGCTGCAGATCGCCTGCGCCACCCAGGTGGCGGAAGACATGGTGGTGCGCACCCAGTCGGCTCAGGCCAAGAGCGGCCGCATGGGGGTGCTCGAGCTGCTGCTCATCAATCACCCACTCGACTGTCCGATCTGCGACCAGGCGGGAGAGTGCGAGCTGCAGGATTTCACGTTCCAGGAAGGCCGCCCCGCCACGCGGTACAGTCCCGATTACGCCAAGCGCTTCAACCCCGTCGAGGACTTCGGCCCCGACGTGCTGTACGTCCCGAACCGCTGCATCCTGTGCACGCGCTGCGTCCGCTTCATGGAGGACGTCGCCCAGGAGCCGGTGCTCAACGTCTCGGAGCGCGGCGACCGTGCCTACATCGGGATCCATTCCGAAGGACGCCTGGACCATCCGTGGGCGGGCAATGTCGTGGATCTGTGCCCGGTCGGCTCGCTCCTCTCCAAGGATTTCCTGCACAAGGCGCGCGCCTGGGAGCTCGACAAGGCGGCCTCCATCTGCACCGGCTGCTCGCAGGGGTGCAACATCACGCTCGACACCCGCGAGAACGTCGTGGTGCGGGTGCGCCCACGGCCGAACCTCGAGGTGAATCGCTACTTCATCTGCGACCACGGGCGGATGAACTACCGCTGGATGAACCGCGGTGACCGCATCGAAGCCCCGCTGGTGCGGCGGGGGAGCGAGCTGCACGCCACCGACTGGGACGAGGCGTTCGACGTCGTGGCAGGCCGGCTGCGTGGAGCGGGCGGCAAGGCGGTCGCGCTCGTCTCCCCCAAGGCCTCGACGGAGGCGCTGTATTTCGCGCGGGAGCTGTTCCGCGGGCTCGAGTGGAGCGGCGCCTTCCAGCTGGTCATGGGCGAGGAAGCGCCCCTCGCAGGGATCCCGAACCTCGCGCTCCGCGCGGAGCGGGCACCCAACGGTCGGGGGGCCGAGCTGCTGGGGTATGGCCAGGACTATGCGGCGGCCGTCGCGGCGGCCGAGACGGCGTCGCTGGTGCTGGTGCTCGATGAGCCCGACATCGCCCTTCGCACGGCAGGGACGCTGATCTACGTCGGGACGGTCCTCCCCGAGAGCGCCCGCGACGCCCAGGTCGTGTTGCCGATCGCCAACGTCGCCGAAGAAGAGGGCACGTTTGTGAACCGGGACGGCCGCGTGCAGCGCTACTTCCAGGCGAAGGCCGCACCGGGAATGGCGCGGCCGGCCTGGTGGGTGTTCTCCGAGCTGCTCGTGACTTTGAGCGGCGGCGGTCACGTCGGCACGGCCGCGGAGGCGTTCGACCGACTCGCCGCATCGGTGGAGGCATTTCGCGGGCTCTCGTACCCGCGGCTCGGTTTCGCGGGTGCGTCGGTATGAGCTTCTTCCTGATCAGCTCGATCGTCAAGATCCTCGCGGTCTTCACGGCGATCATGGTGGGCGTGGCGCTGCTCACCCTGGCGGAGCGGCGCATCTGCGCCTGGATGCAGGACCGGCTCGGCCCGAACCGCGTGGGCCCGCAGGGTCTGCTGCAACCGGCGGCGGACGGGCTCAAGAACCTCATCAAGGAGGAAACGCTCCCCGCCCAGGCCGACAAGGTTCTGTTCATGCTCGCGCCGGCGATGTCGTTCATCCCGGCGTTGTTGACGTTCGCCGTGATCCCGTTCGCGGCCCCGCTCCCCACGCCGTGGGGCGACGTGGACATGGTCGTGGCGAACCTGCCGGTGGGATTCCTCTACATTCTCGCGTTCGGCTCGCTGGGCGTGTACGGCATCGTGCTGGCGGGGTGGTCGTCCAACAACAAGTACTCCCTGCTGGGCGGGTTGCGGGCCAGCGCGCAGATGATCTCCTACGAGATCGCGCTCGGCATGAGCACGGTCGCCGTGCTGCTGATCGTGGGAAACGTGACGCTGACCGACGTCGTCGCAAAGCAGTCGGCGTCGCTCTTCACGTGGAACGTGTTCCCGCTGTCGCTCGCCTGCTTCATCTTCATCGTCGCCGCATTCGCCGAAACCAACCGGCTGCCGTTCGACCTGCCGGAAGCGGAAGCCGAGCTGATCGCCGGTTACCACACCGAATACAGCGCGATGAAGTTCTCGATGTTCTATATCGCCGAGTATTCCAACATGGTGACCGCGTCGGCCCTGATGACGACGCTGTTCTTCGGCGGCTGGGACATCCCCTTCACGACCTGGGACAACACGGCTCCCTGGAGCGTGCTCAAGACGCTGCTCACGCTCAGTTCGTTTACCCTGAAGACGCTCTTCTTCTTGTTCCTGTTCATCTGGGTTCGCTGGACGCTGCCGCGGTTCCGCTACGACCAGCTGATGGCGCTCGGATGGAAGGTCATGCTGCCGCTCGCGCTCGCCTACCTGACGGTGATCGCGACCGCGATTTGGTTCCTGCACGACCAGCTGGGCTGGACGTACGACACGCGGTTCGCGCTCGCGTTGTTCGGGCTGAACCTGCTGCTCGCGGTACCGCTGTTCTTCGTGCTCGACCGCGGTCATATCATCGCCGGCTCGGTGGCGGCGGAAGGGGCGGGGGGAGGAGGGGCCTGATGGCGATCGGCGTGAAGGTGATGAAACGGCCGGGGACGGAAGTCTCCTACCTGCGCGCCACGCTCAAGGGCATGGCGCTGACCTTGAGCCACTTGTGGCGGCCCAAGGTGACCATGCAGTACCCGGAGGAAAAGAGCAGCAAGGACTGGACGCTCTCGCCGCGCTGGCGGGGCACACACCGCATGCTCACCGACGAGCAGGGGCGGGCCAAGTGCGTCGCCTGCGGCCTGTGCCCCCAGATCTGCCCGGCGAACTGCATCAAGCTCGTGCCCGGGGAAGACGAGCAGGGCAACCGGTATCCGCTGATCTACGAGATCGACGAGTTTCGCTGTGTGTTCTGCGGCTACTGCCAGGAGGTCTGCCCCGAGGAGGCGATCCACGTGGGCGTGCACTATGAGAACTCGGAGTACTCGCGCGACCGGTTCGTGTACGACCTCGAGCGGCTGTGTGCGCAAACGCACCCCGTCTCCACCCTGTGGGATCCCTCCGACCCGAAGGGTGAGTAGGCGGTGGACGGGACGCTGATCATCTTCTGGGCGTTCGCCGGACTGGCCGTGCTGAGCGCGCTGGCGTGCATCACGCGACGCAGCCCCGTGGCCAGCGCGCTGTGGCTGGTCGTGACCCTGTTCTCGCTCGCCGCCTTGTTCGTCCTGCTCGACGCGCAGTTCATCGCCGTCCTCCAGGTGCTGGTGTACGCCGGCGCCATCATGGTGCTGTTTCTGTTCGTCATCATGCTGCTCAATCTCGGCCGGCCGGGACCCACCGACCTGAAGGGCCCGGCAGGCCTCGGGGTAGGCGTGCTGCTGGCGGGGCTGCTGCTCGTGCAGCTGCTGGGGCTGCGCCAGGCGACGCCGCCGCCAGGGCTGGCGCTCGCGCCCGGGGCTGTGGCGCGCGCCGCGGCGGAACAGGGGATGGTGCCGGCCGTGGCCCGTCCGTTGTTCGGCGCCTATCTCGTCCCCTTCGAGATCACCAGCATCCTGCTGCTCGCGGCCATCGTCGGCGCCGTCGTGCTCGCCAAGCGGAAGCTGTGATGCTCCTCGGACCGTCGTTGGCCGTGTCGGCCGTGTTGTTCGCGCTGGGCGTCGCCGGCGTGCTGCTGCGGCGCAACGCCATCGTCATTTTCATGTGCGTCGAGCTGATGCTCAACGCCGTGAACTTGACGTTCGTCGCGCTCGCACAGCAGCTCGGTGTCGCGGGTCAGATCTTCGTCTTCTTCGTCATGGCCGTCGCCGCAGCCGAAGCGGGCGTCGGGCTCGCGATCATGCTGGCGATCTATCGCCACCGGCACACGGTCAACCTGCAGGACATCAACCTGCTCAAAGGCTGATGCCGACGCCGCCGCTGTCCCTGCTCTGGGTGGTGCCGGCCCTGCCGTTGCTGGGCTTTGTCGTGAACGGCACGCTCTCGCTCACCCGGCCGACCGCGAAGCGCGCCGTGTCGATCGTGGGCGTCGGCACGCTGGTGCTGGCGTTCGCCGCGGCGGCCCTCGCCGTGGCCGAGCTGGCGCGCCTGCATCCGACCGCGCCACTCGTGTTCCGCTACTGGGAATGGATCCCCGCCGGCGACCTGCAGGTGGCATTCGCACTCCAGCTCGACCAGCTCGCGGCCGTCATGATCCTGGTCGTGACGGGCGTCGGTGCGTTAATCCACGTCTTCAGCGTCGGCTACATGCACGAGGACCCCGGGTATGCGCGCTACTTCGCGTACCTGAACCTGTTCGTGTTCTTCATGCTGGTCCTGGTCCTGGGCGCGAGCTTCCCGGTGATGTTCGTAGGCTGGGAAGGGGTCGGGCTCTGCTCCTACCTGCTGATCGGATTCTGGTTCAACGAGCAGGTCAACGCCGACGCGGGCAAGAAAGCGTTCATCGTCAACCGGATCGGGGATTTTGGATTCCTGGTGGCGATGTTCCTCATCTTCACGCGGTTCGGAACGCTCGATTTCGAGACGGTCTTCGCCCAGGCGCCCGCCGCTCTGATGCCGGGGGGAGCCGTGGTCACGGCGATCACCCTGTTCCTGTTCCTCGGCTGCACCGGCAAGTCGGCCCAGATCCCCCTGTACATCTGGCTCCCCGATGCGATGCAGGGCCCGACTCCCGTCTCCGCGCTGATCCACGCCGCCACCATGGTGACGGCGGGCGTCTATCTGGTGGCCCGGTGCGGCGTGCTGTTCGCGCTGTCGCCGCTCGGCAGCGCCGTGGTCGCCGGAATCGGCGCGCTCACCGCGCTGTTCGCCGCCACGATCGCGCTCAAGCAATGGGACATCAAGCGGGTGCTCGCGTACTCCACGGTGTCCCAGCTCGGCTACATGTTCGTGGGCGTCGGCACCGGCGCGTACGCGGCCGGGATGTTCCACCTCGTGACCCACGCGTTCTTCAAGGCGCTGCTGTTCCTCGGCTCGGGGAGCGTGATCCACGCCGTCCACCATGCCTACCACGCGACGCATACGCATGAGGACGCGCAAGACATGCGCAACATGGGCGGGCTGGCGCGGTACATGCCCTGGACCGCGGCGCTCATGTGGATCGCGACCCTCGCGATCGCGGGGATCCCGCCGTTCGCCGGATTCTTCTCCAAGGACGAAATCCTCGGAGCCGCGTTCGCGGAGGCGGCGGTGCACCCCGCGTGGTACGCTTTCTGGGCCATGGGCATCGCGGCCGCCTTGCTCACCGCGTTTTACATGACGCGGCTCATGCTCTACACCTTCCACGGCCCCAACCGCACTGGCGAGCGTGCGCGGGAGCACCTGCACGAGGCGCCGCCCGTCATGACGGGGCCGCTGGTCGTGCTCGGCGTGCTGACCGTGATCGGCGGCGCGCTCAACATCCCGGAGCTGTTCGGCGGCAACGCCTCCCTCGAGCACTGGCTCGAACCCGTGACGAGCCTCGCGCGGCGGCTTCAGCCAGCGGTCGAGCTCGCGCACCGGACGGAGTGGGCGCTCGTGGCGGGGGCGGTCCTGGTCGCCGCGCTGGGCATCGTCGGCGCCTTCCGGCTGCTCAAGCCGGAAGCGCTCGTGCCGGCGCGGCTGGCGCCGCCCGAGACGGGCCTGGGCCGGCTCCTGTGGAAAAAGTGGTATGTGGACGAGCTGTACGATGCGCTCATCGTGCGGCCCGTAGTGTGGCTGTCGCGCGAAGTGCTCTGGAAGATCGTGGACCAGCGCATCGTGGACGGCCTGCTCGTGAACGGTACGGCGAAGGCGGCGCGGGCGGCGGGGTGGCTGGGAAGCCGGCTGCAGACCGGTGAGGTGGGCGTGTACGTGGTGCTGTTCGTCCTGGGCGTCTGGGCCGTGATCGTGGCGGCGGTGCGTTAGCCGTGTACAGCCGCTGGGTGGTCACCGCGCTGCTCGTCTGGCCGGCGCTCGCCGCGCTGGTCGTGCTACTCGCTCCGGCACGCTGGGCCAAACATTTGGCGCTCGTGGCCAGCCTCATCGAGTTCGCAATCTCGGCACCGTTGTGGTGGGTGTTCGTGCCGGCCGGCGGGATGCAGTTCATCCTCGACGCGCCGTGGATCCCGGCGTGGGGGATCCGCTATACGGTGGGCGTGGATGGGATCTCGCTGTTCATGGTCTTGCTCACCACGTTTTTGGTCCCGCTGTCGGTGCTCGGCAGCTACGCCTACATCACGACGCGCGAGCGCGGGTTTTACGCCCTGATGCTCGTGCTCACGACGGGGATGATCGGGGTGTTCGTCGCGCTCGATCTCTTCCTCTTTTACGTGATGTGGGAAGTGATGCTCATTCCGATGTACTTCATCATCGGGGTGTGGGGCGGGGAGCGCCGCCTCTACGCGGCCATCAAGTTCTTCGTGTACACCTTCTTCGGCTCGCTGCTCATGCTGGTGGCGATCCTGGCGCTCGTGTACCTCGTGGCCCAGCGGACCGGCGTATACTCGTTCGCCTACACCCACCTGACGTCGCACATCGGCGGGCTCGGGCCCCTCGCGTTCTGGCTGTTCGGCGCCTTCTTCCTCGCGTTCGCGATCAAGGTGCCGATGTTCCCGTTCCACACCTGGCTCCCGGACGCGCATGTGGAAGCCCCCACGGCGGGCTCCGTGCTGCTCGCCGGAGTCCTGCTCAAGATGGGGACCTACGGGTTCCTGCGGTTCGCGCTGCCCCTCTTCCCGGCCGTCGCCGTGCATCCGGCGGTGCAACTCACCATCGTGGCGCTCTCGCTGATCGGCATCCTGTACGGCGGCCTGGTGGCGATGGTGCAACCTGATTTCAAGAAGCTGATCGCTTACTCCTCGGTGGCGCACCTCGGCTTCGTGATGCTCGGCATCTGGGCCCTGACGCTGCAGAGCGTGCAGGGCGCGCTGCTGGTGATGATCAACCACGGCATTTCGACGGGCGCGCTGTTCTTCATGGCGGGCATGCTGTACGAGCGGCGCCATTCCCGCCTGATCGAAGCGTTCGGCGGAATCGCGAAGGTGGTGCCGCTCCTCGCGGCGGTGCTCACGATCGTGTCGCTGTCGTCGATCGGCCTGCCGGCCACCAACGGGTTCGTCGGCGAGTTCCTCGTGCTGCTGGGGACGTTCCAGACCTACCCTCTGGCGGCCACCATCGCCACCGCGGGCGTGATCGTCGCCGCGATGTATCTGCTGCCGGCGCTGCAGCGCGTGATTTTCAATCCGCTGGACAAGAGCGTGAACGAGAAGCTCCCCGACCTCTCGCTCCGCGAGATCGCAGTCCTCGTGCCGTTGCTCACCTGCATCGTGTGGATCGGGGTGTACCCCAAGCCTATCCTCGAGCGGATGGAGCCCAGCGCTCGCGATCTCGTTCAGTCGGTCCGGCTCAACGCGGCCTCGTTCACGGCGGTGCGGTGAGCCTCGACCTGGCGAACTCGCGCGACCTGCTGCGGGCCTTGCTGCCCGAGCTGGCGCTCACCCTGGCTGGCATGGTGCTGCTGCTCGTGATCGCGTGGCGACACCGCACCGCCGCCGACGTGCGGCTGGCGGGGTGGGTCACGTTGGCGGGTCTCGCGGCCGCGGCAGGGGCGGCGTGGTGGCTGTGGTGGCACACGGCGCGCGCGATCGGCGCCCCGGCCATGATCGCGGTGGACGATTTCCGCTTCGTCACCGACTGGCTGCTGCTCGGGGCCGCGGGCCTGACGGTGCTGGTGTCGTTCGACTACCTCGAGCGCGAACGCCTGCTCGTCCCCGAGTATTTCGCGCTGCTGCTGTTCGCCACGCTGGGCATGATGCTCATGATCGGGGGCGATGATCTGATGGTCGTGTTCCTCGGCCTCGAGCTCATGTCCGTTGCGGTGTACGCGCTCGCCGGGATCAACCGTCACAGCGCCGCCTCCGCGGAAGCGGCACTCAAGTACTTCCTCCTGGGCGCATTCGCGTCCGGCTTTCTGCTCTACGGGATCGCGCTGGTGTACGGCGCGACAGCCGCCACCAACCTGAGCCAGATCGGCGTGCAGGTCCGGACGCTCGGGTTGGCCAACAGTCCGATGCTCCTCGTCGGCCTCGGCCTGCTGCTCGTGGGGTTCGGGTTCAAGGTGGCAGCCGTTCCATTCCACATGTGGGCGCCGGACGTGTACGACGGCTCGCCCACGCCGGTCACCGGCTACATGGCGACAGCCGTGAAGGCCGCCGCGTTTGCGACGCTGCTCCGCGTCCTGGGCGAAGCGTTCGGCGGAGTTCCGGTGTGGCACCAGATCGTGTGGTGGCTCGCCGTCGCGACCATGGTCGTGGGGAACCTGGTCGCGCTGGCCCAGCGGACGGTGAAGCGCATGCTCGCGTACTCGTCGATCGCGCACGCCGGGTACCTGCTCGTCGCCGTGGCCGCCGGGACGAGCGCCGGCTCGGCGGCGTTCCTGTTCTATTTGGTTGCATACACGCTGACGACGCTCGCCGCCTTCGCGCTCCTCGCCGCCAAGGGACGGGAGGGTGAGCGCGACGTGCTGATCGACGACCTTGCGGGCCTCGGGACCCGGCGCCCGTGGCTCGCGTTGGCGCTCGCGGTGTGCATGCTGTCCCTGCTGGGCTTCCCCGGGACGGCCGGATTCATCGGCAAGTGGTACATCCTGCTCGCGGCCACCGCGGCGGGACAGCTCCCGCTCGCCGCGATCCTCGTCCTTACGAGCGTCATCTCGGCAGGCTACTATCTCCCGGTGATCATGGCGATGTACATGCAACCCGAGCCGTTCGAGCAGGCCCACGCGGGCATGCGCATCGGTCGGTGGGGGGGTGCCGCGGTGGCGGTGTCGGTCGCCGGCCTGCTGCTGCTCGGCATTCGCCCGAATCGCCTGCTCGACCTGGCAAAGACGAGCGGTGACCGGTTGGGCGTCGCGCCCGGGGCCACCGCCGCCGCACCGCCGTTCCAAACGTCGACCGGTCGCTGACGCCCGGGGCACCATGACGCTCCCCGCCGCCATCTTTCGCGAGTACGACATCCGGGGCACCGTGGGCGACCAGCTCACGCCCGAGGTCGCGCGCGCCATCGGGCAGGCTGTCGCGACGCTCGCCTGGGAGCGCCTGGGGCGCGCGCCCCGGCTCGCCGTGGGACGGGACAACCGCCCCTCCGGATCGGCGCTCGCGCACGGTCTCCTCTCCGGCATCGAAGCCGTCGGCGGCCACGGGGTGGACGTGGGCGAGCTGCCGACGCCGGCGCTCTACTTCGCGACCCACGTGCTCAACGTGGACGGCGGCGTCCAGGTGACCGGCTCGCACAATCCGCCCGAGTTCAACGGCTTCAAGTGCGTGCTCGGTGGCGAGGCGGTTGCCGGCCCGGACATCCAGGGCCTCCGGCGTCTCATCGAAGAGGCACGTACGCCCGGCCGGCCCGGCGGCGGGCGCAGTGAGGACGGCTCGGTGCTCCCGCGTTATCGGGACGCGATCGTGCAGCGCAACGGCCCGCTGCCACGCAAGGTGAAAGCCGTGGTGGATTGCGGCAATGGAGTCGCGAGCGTCATCGCGGTGGACACGCTGCAGCGTCTGGGCGCCGAGGTCGTCCCGCTGTTCTGTCAGTCCGACGGCACGTTCCCCAATCATCATCCCGATCCCACTGTCGTCGAGAATCTTCGCGATCTGCAGGCGGCCGTCCGCCGCGACAAGGCAGAGCTGGGGATCGCCTTCGACGGCGACGGCGATCGCATCGGCGCGGTGGACGAGCAGGGTCGCCCCGTGTTCGGCGATCAGCTGCTGGTGCTGTTCGGCCGCGACCTGGCGCGCCGCATGGGTCCGGGCCAGGCGGTGATCTTCGACGTGAAATGCTCCGAGGTGCTGCCGCGCGAGCTGGCGCGGGCGGGCCTCGTGCCCACGATGTGGAAGACCGGCCACTCCCTCATCAAGCAGAAGATGAAAGAGAGCAAGGCGCCGCTTGCAGGCGAGATGAGCGGCCACATGTTCTTCGGCGGCGACTGGTACGGATTCGACGACGCGCTGTTCGCCGCGGCCCGGTTGCTGCGCTACGTGGCGGAGGTGGGGGGACCCCTGTCGCGGCTGCTCGCCGATCTTCCGGTCACGGTCGCCACCCCGGAGCTCCGTGTCGACTGCGCCGACGACCGGAAATTCGAGATCGTGCGCCGTGCGGCCAAGCATTTCGCCGGCAAGTACCCCGTCTCCACCCTCGACGGCGTGCGTATCACGTTCGCGCAAGGGTGGGGACTGCTGCGTGCGTCGAATACGCAGCCGGTGCTGGTGCTCCGCTTCGAAGCGGCCACCGACGCGGCGCTCGCCTCCTACCGGACCGAAGTCGAGAGCTGGCTCGCCGCCCAGAGCCCCGGCGCGTGAAGCCCGTCGTCCGCCGCCGGGCGCTGCTCGTCGGAGTGGGACTGTTGGTCGCGGTGCTGGTCGGGGGACGCTGGCTCGCCCTCGAGACCGCCGAACGCGCCTGGGGCGCGAGTCTCCCCGGCGGCACCGCGTATCTGACGGCCCGGGACTTCGGCCGGCTGGTGTCCGGGATGTTGCTCATCGGGGCGGTCGCGTGGGCCACCGCGAATCTGCTGTTCGTGTACCGTTCCATCGGCTCGATGCAGCTGTCGCGTCGGCTCGGAGACCTGGAGATCGTCGAGGCGGTCCCGCAGCCTTTGCTGCTCGCCGGCACGATCGCGTGCGGTCTGGTGTTCGGATTCCTCCTCACGCTCGGCACGGGGGACTGGTGGATGCCGGCGGCGCTCGCGTCGCGCCCGCCGAGCTTCGGCGTCACGGACCCCGTCCTTCACAAGGACCTGGGCTATTACCTGGGACAGCTGCCGTGGAGTCAGCGGCTGCTGGACCTCGCCCTGCTGGCGGTGTGCACCGCGACCCTGGTGGTCGCCCTGCTGTACGTGGGGATCGGGTCGCTGCGGTTCCGTCGCTGGCTGCCGTACGCCAATGCGCATGCCCGGGCGCATCTCGGTGTGCTGCTGGCGTTGCTCGCCCTGACGCTCACGTGGGGTGCGATCCTCGATCCCGCCGAGACCGTCGCGGGCCTGCACGGGACAATCGCACGGCGCGCGCTCGACGCGCGTCTCGCCGCGGCGCCGATCGTCGCGAGCGTCGGTGCCGCCACCACCGTGCTGAGCCTGGTGTGGGGCCTGCGCGAACGGCCGGTCCTGCTCGTCACCGCCTGGGGCGCACTGCTCGCCGCGTCGCTGCTGGGATTCGTCCTCATTCCCGGCTCGCTGGCGGGCTCTCCCGCCGCCACGCGCGGGCGCGGTGGCGCCGATTCTGACACGGCCCTCGCGGCCCAGCGCCGACGGCTCGAAGGGCTCGCGTTCGGGGTCACGACGCTCGACGACCGCGCACCACCGGGGTTCCCGAGCCCCGAGGCGGCGACGACGGCGGTGCCCATCTGGGACGCCCAGCGGGTTCTCGCCGCGACCGCGTCGCGACGGGAGTTCGTTCGCCCGCAATCGACACCCGCGGCCGCGGGGCTCTGGCCGCACTCATCCGGCGACGGAAGAGCCACGTGGCTCGTCGCGCTCAGGCCGGACGTGGACAGCGTCGGGCTGCAGCAGCCCCCACCCGGCTGGGCCGTGATGCACCGCGGCCCGCTGGCCCGGGTCGGGCGGCCGGTCGCGGCCGTGGAGGACGACACGCTCCTCGCGTTCGCGGCGGTCGCGACGCGCGACTCCACCACCTGGTTCGGCCCGCGATTCACGGACTTCGCGGTCGCCGCCCCCGACAGCTGGCCGGCGCTGCGCCACTCGGGAATCGAGTTGGAGGGGTGGTGGCGCCGAACGGCCCTCGCCTGGGCCCTGCAGAGCCCCGCGCTGGCCCGCCGCGAGACCGACGGCTTGGTGCTCCTGTGGCGACGGGACGTGCCGCAGCGGCTGGCGCGGCTGGCCCCGTTCGCTTCGTTCGCCGACGCCGTTCCCGTGCTGGCCGACAGCGCCCTGTGGTGGGTGGCGTACGGGTATCTCGAAGCGGATGCGTTCCCGCTGGCTCGGCCGGTCGACGACGGGGGAGGCCTGCGCGATTCGCTGCGCTACCTGCGCGTCGGTCTGCTCGGCACGGTGAACGCGGCCAGCGGTGACACGCGGTTGTACCTGGCGCCGGGTGCCGACTCGCTCGCCGCCGCGTGGGCGCGGCTGCTCCCGCCGTTGATCCGACCGCTCGACAGCCTGCCGCGGACCTTGCGCGGACAGCTCCCGTTCCCCGCGCGAACGTTCCGCACGGCGACCGCGCTCGTGGAGCGCTGGCGCACCGACACCACGATTTGGGGTCGGCGACCGAGGGAGCCGTTCGAGATCGTGGCCCCAACGGTCGAGGGGGCGCCGGACGCACCCCACGCCTGGATGGGCCAAGGGTTCGAAGCGGGAAGCACGCTCGCCGCGCTGGTGACGGCGACCATGACATCCGACGGCCCCCGTCTGTCGGTGTGGCGGCCGAACCCGGCTCCGCGCCTGCCGCCCGAGCTCGTCGGCTCCCCCAACACGACGGCGCCCGGCGTGCCCAGACTCTGGAACGTGGCCCGCGCCCTCTTCTTCGAGCAGGCGCTCTTCAGCCAGCCGGCCGCCGCCAGTGCGCCCACCGGGATCGACACGGTGTTTCTCTCGTGGGGAGAGCGCCGCGGGCAGGGCAGGAGCGTGGCTGCCGCGCTCCGTAACCTGCTCGCCTCGGGAGGCAACGCGCCCGCGCCCCCCGACACGGCGCTCGCCGCGCGGTGGCGGCAGGCACAACGGCTCGCGGCTGAGGCCGACGCGGCGCTCGCCGCCGGCAACCTGGAGCGGTTCGGTCAGTTGTATGCCCAGTTGAAGGAGCTGCTCGGCCTGGGGCGCCGCAAGCTTGCTCCCGCCCCCGAGCGCCGCTAGGTTGCGCCGCCGTGAACCCCGGTACCATCGTGGTCGCGCTCGGCGGCAACGCAGTCGCTCCGCCGGGGGAGCGGCCGACCATCTCCAACCAGTTCCGCCACACGCGGGCGAGCCTCGCGCCGATTGTGGACCTGGCGCGTGAGGGGTGGCACATCGCGCTGGTCCACGGCAACGGCCCGCAGGTGGGAGACGAGTTGGCCCGCAACGAAATCGCCGCCGACCAGGTGGAGCCGCTTCCCCTGGGCGTGCTGGTCGCCGCGACCGCCGGCTGGATGGGATACATGATCCAGCAGTCGCTGCAGAACGCATTGGCACGCGCCGGTGTGGAGAGACAGGTCGTCACGCTGATTACCCAGACGCTGTGTGACCCGCACGACCCGAACCTGCGCAGTCCCACAAAGCCGATCGGCCACGCCCTCGACCCGGTGCGTGTGGCCCGACTCCAGGCGCGGGGCGTTCCCGTGAAGGAAGAGCAGCGGGGCCGCTGGCGCCGGCTCGCTCCGAGCCCGAGGCCCAGCGCCGTGGTCGAGCGCGATATGATTCGCCACTTGGTCGCCGCAGGCCACATCGTCGTGGCGTGTGGCGGCGGCGGGCCCCCCGTATACGACGACCCGGACCTGCGGCTCGAGGGCCTCGATGCTGTGGCCGACAAGGACCGCGTGGCGGCGATCCTCGGGCGGGAGATCGCGGCCGACGTGCTGCTGATTCTCACGAATGTGGACGCCGTGTACCACGCCTACGGGACGCCGCAGCAAAAGGCGATCCGTCGTCTGAGCCTCGGTCAAGCGGACCACTTGCTGGCCGGGAAGGAGCTGGGCACCGGCAGCATGCGTCCCAAGGTCGAAGCGGCGGCGGACTTCGTGCGCGCGCGTCCGGGTCCGCAGCGCGCCATCATCGCCGAGCTGGCGCAGGGGCTCGCGGCGTTGCAGGGCGAAGCCGGCACCACCATCACGAGGGACTGAGCGTGAATCTGCACGAATACCAGGCGCGCGATATCCTGCGGCGGCAGGGCATCCCGGTGCCGCCCGGGGAGGTCGCCACGACGGCCGACGAGGCCCGCGCGATCGCCGTGCGCCTCGGCGGTGGCCGCGTCGTCGTCAAAGCCCAGGTACACGCCGGCGGGCGGGGCAAGGCCGGCGGCGTGAAGCTCGCCGCGAACGCGGACGAGGCCGCGGCGCACACCGCCAAGATCCTCGGCATGACCATCAAGGGTCTCCCGGTGCGCCGGGTGCTCGTGACGCCCGCCGCCGACATTGCATCCGAGAGCTACGTGGGCGTCATCGTCGACCGAACCTCGCAGCGCCCGGTGTTGATCGTAAGCGCCGCCGGCGGCATCGATATCGAAGAGGTCGCCGCCAAGACACCGGAGAAGATCCATCGGCTGGCGGTGGACCCGCGCTATGGCCTGCTCGCGCATCAGGCGCTGGGGCTCGCGTTGCGCCTGTACCGCGACATCGCGCAGGCGCGCGCCGCGGCGGACATCATGCAACGCCTGTATGCGGCCTTCTATGCCGTGGGCGCGTCGCTCGCCGAGATCAACCCGCTCGTCACCACGCGCGAGGGTGCCGTCGCCGCCCTCGACGCCAAGATCGTGGTGGACGACAACGAGCTGGACCGCCACCCCGAGATCGCCGCGCTGCGCGACCCGAGCGCCGAAGCGCCCTCGGAGGTCGCGGCGCGCGAGGCGGGGCTCACCTTCATCAAGCTCGACGGCGCGGTCGGCTGTTGCGTGAACGGCGCCGGGCTCGCCATGGCAACCATGGATCTCGTGAAGTACTACGGCGGAGAGCCGGCCAACTTCCTCGACATCGGCGGGAGCTCGAACCCTCAGAAAGTGGTCACGGCCCTCCAGATCATCACGGCGGATCCGAGCGTTCGCGCCATCCTGTTCAACATCTTCGGCGGCATCACCCGCTGCGACGACGTGGCCAACGGCATCGTCCAGGCCACGCGCCAGTTTCCGCTCAAGGTGCCGCTCGTCATCCGGCTCACCGGCACCAACGAAGAGCTTGCCGTCCAGATCCTCACGCAGGCGGGCTTCCCCGCGCTCACCGACATGGACGAAGCGGTGAAGCAAGCGGTCGCCAAGGCGAAGGCCGCGTGAGCGTCTTCATCGATCAGCAGACCCGCCTGGTGGTGCAGGGCATTACCGGCCGCGACGGATCGTTCCACACGCGGCAGATGATCGGCTACGGCACCAAGGTGGTGGCGGGCGTCACACCCGGCAAAGGCGGGCAGCTGTTCGACGGCGTGGTCCCGGTGTTCGACACCGTCGCCGACGCGGTACGCGAGACCGAGGCGAACACATCCGTGATCTACGTCCCGGCCGCGGTCGCCGCCTCGGCGATCTTCGAGGCTGCGGACGCCGGCATTCCGCTCATCGTGTGCATCACGGAGGGCATCCCGGTGCTGGACATGACGCGCGTCCTGCCGTATCTGCACGAGCGCGGCGCGCGCCTGATCGGTCCCAACTGCCCCGGGCTCATCTCCCCGGGCAAGAGCAAGGTCGGGATCATCCCCGGCAACATTTGCCGCCCGGGCCGGATGGGCGTGGTGTCGCGCAGCGGAACGCTCACCTACGAGATCGTGCATCAGCTGTCCACGCAGGGGTTGGGGCAGTCAACCTGCGTCGGGATCGGCGGGGATCCGCTCATCGGCACCAACTTCATCCACTGCCTCTCTGCGTTTCAGGCCGACCCGGACACGGATGCGGTCGTCATGATCGGCGAGATCGGGGGCACCGACGAGCAGCACGCCGCCGACTTCGTGCAGCAGGCGATGACGAAGCCCGTGGTCGGCTTCATCGCGGGGCAAACGGCACCGCCGGGCCGCCGCATGGGCCACGCCGGCGCGATCATCTCGGGATCGAGCGGCACCGCCGCCGAGAAGATGGCGGCGCTCGCGCGGGCGGGCATCACGGTCATGAAGCGCCCGGCCGATGTCGTGCCACTCCTGAAAGAGCGGCTGTGAAGCTCCGTGACGTGCTCAAGGCCGAGCACATCCTCGTGCCACTCCGCGCTGCCACCGTCAAAGAAGCCACGGAGCGGCTGGCCGAGCGCCTCATCGCAGCGGGCGCGGTCGCCGACCCGCAGCGCCTCAACGCCGTGATCCGCCACACCTGGCCCGAGGACATGGTCAGCGTGGGGGAGCACGCCTTTCTCCCCCACTTCCGCACCGAGGCGGTGCGCGGCCTCGTGACGGCGGTCGGCATCTCCGCCACCCCGATCCGCTGGGAAAAGGATCCGCACCGCACGGCGCGGGTCGTGATCTTCATCTTGGCGCCGATCCGCGACGCCGCCCTGTACCTCCAGGTCGTGGGGGCATTCGCCCGTACGCTGGCGCATCCCGACACCGTGCTCGCGCTGCTCGCGGCGCGCACGCCGGAGCAGGTCGTGGCGCTCGCGGCGCTCGACGCGGTGGAGCTGCCGAGTCAGCTCACGGTGCGGGACGTCATGACCGCCCAGGCGATCACCGTCGGGCCGGAGCGCACGTTGGGCGATGTCGCCCGCCTCATGGTTGACCACGACATCCGTGCCTTGCCGGTGGTGGACGACGGCGGCTCGCTCATCGGGATGATCACCCATCGCGAGCTGTTGCGCTTCCTGATCCCCCACTTCGTGCAGCGCACCAAGACCGGAGAATTTCACGCACCCACCCGCTCCCAGCTGCAGCGCGGCTCGGCCGATCCGCAGCTCATCCTGGCGAGGGAGGCGATGGCGCGGTCCGTGCTCTGCCTGGCGGAGGACCAAACGCTCGCTGACGTTGCCAATCTGATGAGCTCCAAGGACGTGGACCGCTTTCCGGTGGTTCGGGAGGGGGTCGTCGTAGGATTCCTGACGCGCGCCGACGTCGTTCGCCGCCTCATCGCCCCTTAGCCCCTTAGCCCCTAGCCCCTTCACATGCTCACACTCGCCATCATCAAGCCCGACGCCCTCAAGCGAGCCCTCGCGGGAAAGATCGTCGCGCACCTCGAAGCCGCGGGGTTCGCCGTTCGTGCCGCCCGACTCATCAAGCTCAGCACCGCTCAGGCCGAGGCCTTCTACGAAGTGCACCGGGAGCGTCCCTTTTACCGCTCGCTGGTGACCTTCATGACGTCCGGGCCCGCCCTGGCGCTCGCGCTCGAGCGCGACGACGCCGTCACGCGTCTGCGGGAGGTGATCGGAGCGACCGACCCCGCCGAGGCGAAGCCCGGCACGGTACGAAAGCTCTATGCCGAATCCAAGGAGCGGAACGCAATCCACGCCTCGGATGCCCCGGAAACAGCCGCCCGCGAGGTGGCGTTTTTCTTCCCGGAAGGCGAGCTGCGAGACCTTTGGGGCAGTCGGTACCAGTTCGCTTGACGCAAGTCCCACAAGGGTTTAGCTTCGGTTGCTCATGTTACAGGTAGACCTGCGGGAGCTCGCCCGCGGTCCGGTCGAAACGCAGGGCCAGCTCGCAGGGAATGATCCCCTGTTTGAGGGCCTCGACGTCGTACTGGCTGAGCCGGTGCGCGTGGCAGGCCGTTTGCATGCCGCCGGGGAAGGGCGATTCTACTGGCGCGGTTCGCTCACCACCCGCTTGGCCGGGCAGTGCCGGCGCTGTCTCGTGCCTGTCCCTGTACCGGTCGTGGCGACCATCGACGCGCTTTTCTCCGCGGATCCGGACGCCCTGGAGGACCCGAGCTCGTACCCGCTGGAGCCCGAGGCGACCGAGATCGATCTCCGGCCCGCGGTGCGGGAGGAGCTGATGCTCGCCGTGCCCCGGTGGGTGGTGTGCCGGGACGACTGCCGCGGGCTGTGCCCGCGCTGCGGCAAAGATTTGAACGCAGGCCCGTGTGGCTGCCCACCGGCCGAGGACCAGCGCTGGAAAGGGCTGGCCGCTCTCAAAGACAAGCTCCGCGACTGAAAAGGACGATTACATGGCCGTACCGAAACGAAGGACTTCCAAGCGGAAGAAGCGTGCGCGCCGCACTCACTATAAGGCGGCCCCGATCGCGCTCCAACCCTGTCCGCGCTGCGGCGACCTGAAGCGCCCCCACCGGGTCTGTCCGACCTGTGGCTATTACCGGGACGAACAGCGCGTACCGGTCGAGGACGCCTGACGGTGATTCGGATCGCGCTGGATGCGATGGGTGGCGACAACGCGCCGCGCGTAGAAGTTGAAGGAGCGGTGCTGGCGCTGCGCGAGCTCCCGCCGGGCTTCCGGATCCAGCTGGTGGGGCGGACCGCCGACATCGAGGCGGCGCTCAAGGCTCAGGGGGATGTCGATCGCAGCCGGCTCGAGATCGTCGAGGCGCCGGAAGTCGTGGGGATGGGCGAAAAGCCGCTCGCCGCCGTGAAGAGCAAGCCGCGGTCGTCCATTGCGGTCGGACTCGGGCTGCAGAAGCAGGAAAAATCGGACGCCTTCATCTCGGCAGGTAACACCGGGGCCGTGATGGCCGCCGCGACGCTGCTGCTGCGCCTGCACGAGGGGGTGCAGCGGGCGGCGATCGGCCCGCTGTTCCCGACTGCGGTCCATCCGGTGCTGGTCATCGACGGAGGCGCCAACGTGGACTGCGACGCCCGCGAGCTGGTCGGCTTCGCGCACCTCGGCTCGGTCTATGTCCGCGACGTGTTGGACCGACCGCAGCCGGGTGTCGGCCTCCTGAACGTCGGTGAAGAGGACGAAAAGGGCAACGCGGTGGTCAAGGAAGCGCACCAGCTCCTCATGCAGACGCCGAGCATCAAGTACGTCGGCAACGTCGAGGGCCGCGACATCCTGGCCGGGCAGTGCAAGAAGGGACGGATCGACGTCGTCGTGTGCGACGGCTTCGTCGGCAACGTGGTCCTCAAGTTCTACGAGTCCGCCGGCCGGATGTTCATGGGCATGATGAAGCAGGCGTTCCCCGACGTGCTGGGCCGGCCGGAAGCCAAGCAGCTCTTCAAGTTTCTCGACTATTCCGAGTACGGCGGCGCACCGCTCCTGGGCGTGAAAGGCGTGGTGATCATCTGTCACGGCGCCTCGCCCGCGCGCGCCATCATGAACGCCGTGCGAGTCGCGGCGCACATGGTGGAAAGCGATCTCGACCAGGACATCGGCGCCGAGCTGGCCGCCGGAGGGGGGGGCGCCGCCCGGTGAAGCGCCCGATCGCGGAGCTCGTGGGAACCGGTCGTTACACGCCCAAGCGCGTGATGACGAACGACGAGTTCTCGGAGATCCTCGATACTTCGGACCAGTGGATCCGCGAGCGCACCGGGATCCGCGAGCGCCGTGTGGCCGGGCCCGACGAATCCAATGCCTGCATGGGCAAGGCGGCCGCCGAGCAGGTGCTGCAGGAAACCGGCCTCACCCCCCTCGATATCGACGCCCTCGTCGTGGCCACCTGCTCGCCCGACCGGCTGCTCCCCTCACAGGCCTGCGATCTTCAAGCCCTGCTGGGCGCCAAGCACGCCGCGGCGTTCGACATCCAAGCCGCGTGCACCGGCTTCCTGTATGCGCTCAGCGTCGCCGAAGGGCTCGTGGCCTCCGAGCAAGCGGAACAGGTGCTCGTCGTCGCCTCCGAGAAGCTCACCTCGATCATGGATTGGACCGACCGCGCCACGGCCGTGCTGTTCGGCGACGGGGCCGGCGCGACCCTGGTGCGCAAGAGCGCCGGCAAGCGGGGCATCCTGTCGAGCTACCTGAAATCCGACGGCACGCTGGCGGAGCTCTTGTACCGGCCCGGCGGCGGCGCCGCGCACCCGCCCGATGCCGCCCTGCTCACCGACCATTCCTACTTCATCCAGATGGCGGGGCGCGAGGTGTTCAAGGCCGCGGTGCTGTCGATGGCCGACGCCTGTGACAAGGCGCTCGAGCGCGCCGGTCTCACCGGCGCGGACATCGACTTGCTGATCCCCCACCAGGCGAATATCCGGATCATCGAAGCGACCGCCAAGCACGCGGGGATGCCGATGGACAAGGTGTACGTGAACGTCGACCGGTACGGCAACACATCCGCCGCGTCGGTCGCGATCGCGCTCGACGAGGCGGTGCGCTGTGGTCGACTCACACCGGGCATGAAGGTGATGTTCTGCGCATTCGGCGCGGGGTTCACCTGGGCGAGCCTGGTGCTGCAGTGGTAGCCCCGAAGCACACGGTTTGGCTCTGCCCTGGACAGGGCGCGCAAAAAGTCGGGATGGCCAAAGACCTGGCCGAACGGTTCCCGGAGGCGCGGCGCACACTTCAGGCGATCGACGAGACCCTCGGCTTCCCCCTGAGTCGTCTGATGTCCGACGGGCCCGAGAACGACCTCACGGCGACCCAGAACGCGCAGCCGGCGATCCTCGCGCATAGCGCGGCGGTATTCGCCGTCGTGGGGCCTGCGATCGACGGCGCCGCCGTCGCGGCGGCCGGGCACTCGGTCGGCGAATATTCCGCTTACATCGCGGCCGGCGCGCTCGCGTCGACCGACGCGGCCGCCCTGGTGCGCCGGCGCGGCGAGCTGATGCAGCAGGCGGGCACGGAGCGCCCGGGGACCATGGCGGCTGTGCTCGGCCTCGCGACGGCGCAAGTCGAGGAAGCATGCCGCGCGGCGTCCAGCGGCGGCGCCGTAGTGGTGGCCGCGAATCTGAACGCGCCCGACCAAACCGTGATTTCAGGCGATCCCGACGCCGTGGCGAAGGCCGGGGCGGAGTGCAAGGCGCGCGGCGCCAAGCGCGTGGTGCCGCTCAAGGTGAGCGGTGCGTTCCACTCGTCCCTCATGGCTCCGGCGGCGAACCACTTGCGCGTGGCGCTCGAGCGTGCGCCCTTCCAAGATCCGGCGTTCCCGGTGATTGCGAACGCGACGGCCGAACCCGTGCGCAACGCGACGCGGGCCCGTCGCCTGCTCGCCGACCAGCTCACCGCTCCCGTCCGGTGGGTCGCATGCATGCAGCGGGCCGCCGAGCTCGCCGGCGCGGGCGCGCGGTTCATTGAAGTGGGTCCGGGGAACGTGCTCGCGGGCTTGCTGCGGCGCATCGTCCCGGACGCAAGCGTGACCAGCCTGGGCACCGCGGACGACGTGGCGACGTTCCTAGAGGCGGCATGAAGATCGACCTGGCCGGGAAGGTCTCCGTGGTCACGGGCGGGAGCCGGGGCATCGGGCACGCGATCGCGCAGGCCCTCGCCGTGGCGGGCGCGCGCGTGGCCATCCTGGGGCGCGACGCCGCCAAGGCCCAGGCGGCCGCGCATGCACTGAGCAACGGCGCGGCGCGGGGCTATGGGTGCGACGTAGCCGATGCCGCCCAAGTGGAAACGACCATCGCCGCGGTGGAGCAGGACTTCGGGCGCATCGACGTCGTCGTGAACAACGCCGGGACGACGCGCGACAACCTGCTGTTCCGGATCGGCGAGGACGATTGGGATACCGTCGTCGACACGAATTTGAAAGGCGCGTTCCTGGTCACCAAGCACGCGGCCCGGGGGATGATCAAGCGCCGCTGGGGGCGGATCGTCAACATCACCAGCGTGGTGGGCATCTATGGGAACAAGGGCCAGTCGAACTACACCGCGTCCAAGGCTGGTCTGATCGGTTTCACCAAGTCCGTTTCCAAGGAGCTGGCCTCCCGCAACGTCCTGGTGAACGCGGTGGCCCCGGGGTTCATCGATACGGAGCTCACCCGTGCCATCCACGGCGACGCGCGGGCGGCCCTGCTGGCGGCAATCCCGCTGGGCCGGCTGGGGCAGGGGTCGGATGTCGCCGCGGCGGTGCTCTTTCTCGCGTCCGACTTCGCGAGCTACATTACGGGTCAGGTGCTGGTCGTCGACGGCGGGATGGTGCTGTGATCTTTTTCCCACACCCCATTGAGGGCACCCATGGCAATGGACATGAAGCAGCTCGAGGAGAAGGTCAAAGACATCATCGTCGAGGAGCTGGGGGTGGAGCGCGACAAGCTCACCTCCGATGCGAGCTTCATGGAGGACCTGGGCGCGGACAGCCTCGACACGGTGGAGCTGGTTATGGCCTTCGAGAAGGAATTCGACATCGACATCCCGGACGAGGAAGCCGAGAAGCTGCGTACGGTGGGACAGGCGTTGCAGTACCTCCACGAAAAGATGGGGAAATAGGCGCATGACGCGTCGGGTCGCGATCACGGGCCTCGGGTTCGTCACCCCCCTGGGCACGGACGTGCAGAGCACCTGGGAGGGTCTGGTCGCGGGCCGCTCCGGTGCCGGGCCGATCACGCGGTTCGACCCCGTGCAGAGCCCCGTGAAGTTCGCATGCGAGGTCAAGGGCTTCGAGCCAGGGCGATTCCTCGACAAGAAAGAAGTCCGCCGCTTCGACCTGTTCGCGCAGTTCGCGGTCGGCGCGGCGGATCAAGCCGTGGCGGACGCGTGCCTCGCGAACAACTGGGACAAAATCGACCTGAAGCGCGTCGGCGCGATCGTCGGCACGGGGACGGGCGGGCTCCAGACGTTCGAGGAAAACGCCCGAGCCCTGTTCGAGAAGGGACCGAGCCGGGTGTCGCCGTTCTTCGTTCCCATGTACATGCCGAACGTCGCCGCCGCGCTCATCTCGATGCGCTACGGGGCCAAGGGACCCAACTACTGCACGGTGTCGGCGTGCGCGTCGTCGGCGCACAGCGTGGGGGACGCGCTCCAGCTGATCCGCAACGACCACGCGGATATCATGATCGCCGGTGGGGCCGAAGCCGCCATCACGCCGCTCGCGGTCGCGAGCTTCGCCAACATGAAGGCGCTGTCGGAGCGCAACGACAGCCCGCAGACCGCCAGCCGCCCGTTCGACAAGGACCGCGACGGATTCGTGATGGGCGACGGCGCGGGGGTGCTGATCCTCGAGGAGTGGGAGCACGCGCGGCGCCGCGGCGCCAAGATCTACGCCGAGGTCGTGGGCTTCGGCCAGACCGCGGACGCGTACCACATCACCGCTCCGGCGCCCGACGGCTCGGGTGCGCAGGAGGCGATGCGCTTGGCCATGCGCGACGGGGGAATCGAGCCCGATCAGGTCGGCTACATCAACGCCCACGGGACCTCGACGCCGCACGGCGACGCCGCCGAGACCGCCGCCGTGAAGGCCGTGTTCGGCGACCGCGCCCGTAAGCTCGTCTTCGGCTCCACCAAGTCGATGACCGGCCACCTGCTGGGCGCGGCCGGCGCGTTCGAGGCAGGCGTCTGCGCCCTCGTCGTCCAGACGGGAGTCATCCCTCCCACCATCAACCAGTTCACGCCCGATCCGGCTTGCGACCTCGACTCGGCGCCCAACAAGGCCGTGAAGCGGCACGTGGACATAGCGCTCTCCAATTCCTTCGGGTTCGGCGGGCACAACGTGACGCTCGCCATCCGGCGGGCGGCGTGATGGACCGACGGTCCGCACTAGCTCCCATCGCGGACAAGGTCGAACGCGGCGAGCGGTTGACGCGCGACGACGCGCTCGCGCTGTTCCAATCCAACGATCTCCTCACCATCGGACGGCTCGCCGACCAGGCGAACCGCCGGCGCAACGGCGATCGCGTGTGCTTCGCCGCGAATCAGCACATCAACCCCACCAACGTGTGTGTGCTGCGCAACACCTGCGTGTTCTGCTCGTTCGCGCGCATGCCGCAGGAGGAGGGCGCCTACACGCGGAGCCTCGACGAAGTCTTCGCCGAGGCCGACGCGGCGCGCGACAACCCGACGCGCGAGTTTCACATCGTGGGGGGCTTGCATCCCAAGCTGCGGCTCGCCTACTACGTCGACATGTTCCGCGGCCTCAAGGCGCGCCACCCGACCGTGCACATCAAGGCGCTCACCGCGGTCGAGATCGCGCACCTCGCGCGCATCGAGAAGCGGTCGGTCACGGAGGTCCTGATCGCGCTGAAGGAGGCGGGCGTCACGAGCCTCCCGGGCGGCGGCGCCGAGGTGTTCAGCCCCGCCGCGCGCGCCACCATCGCCGACAAGAAGCTCACGGGCCAGGAATGGCTGGCGGTGCATCGCGAAGCCCACCGCCTCGGCCTGCCGTCGAACTGCACGATGCTGTACGGACACGTGGAGACCATGGCGGACCGCGTGGACCACCTGCTCGCGCTGCGCGCACTCCAGGACGAGACGGGCGGCTTCCTCACCTACATCCCGCTCGCCTACCACCCCGACCATAACGAGCTGGGTGAGGCGCTCGGCCGCACCGGAACCGCCACCACGGGCTTCGACGATCTGAAGAACATTGCCGTGGGTCGCCTGGTACTCGACAACATTCCGCACGTGAAGACCCATTGGCCCATGGTGACGCCGTTCATTTCGCAGGTGGCGCTCACCTTCGGGTGCGACGACCTGGAGGGCACGGTGGTGTTCGAGCGCGTGTACCATGAGGCCGGCGCCGGGACGCCCATGTGGTTGTCGTACGACCAGATCGTCGGCCTGATCCGGGGGGCAGGGAAGGAGCCCGTGGAGCGCGACTCGCTGTACCAGGCGGTGCGCACGTTCGAGGACTGGGTGCCCGGGCAGCGACCAGCCCGCCCCGAGGGCCCGGAAGGCCCGACCTTCGCGATTGCCCACAGACCCCGGGCGCAAGCCCGGGGGGACCGCAGACTACCCGTGTTGTCCGGGGCCGTGGACGGCGCCGAATGAGACTGGGTCGCATCGGCTACATCAACTGCTACCCGGTCTATGGGGCGATCGACCGGGGCATCACCCCGCTCGCGGCCCAGCTCGTCACCGGCACGCCGTCGGAGCTCAACGATCTGCTGGCGGCGGGCGAGCTGGACCTGTCCGTGGTCAGTGCGGTCGAATACGCCCGGAACGCGCGCGACTACGTGCTGCTCCCCAACCTCGCCATTTCCTGCGACGGTCCCGTGCGGAGCGTGGCGCTCTTCAGCCGCCGGCCGGTCGGCCAGCTGGATGATCGCACCGTGCTGCTCACGGCCTCCTCGCGGACGGCGGTCGGCCTGTTGGAGCTCTTGTGTCGCGACGTCTGGAAGGTGCGGCCTCACTTCGCCGAGGCTCGGGCCGAGGCGCCCGATCTCGACGCCCTGGCGCTCCTGCCGCACGAGGCCGTGCTCGTGATCGGCGACGCGGCGCTGCTCCTGGCCGCGCGGCACGCCTACCCCCACCGCTACGACCTGGGCGAAGAGTGGAAGCGCTGGACCGGCCTGCCGTTCGTGTTCGCCGTGTGGGCGGCGCGCCGGGCCGCGGACCATGCGGCCGTACGCGCGGTCCATCACACCCTGCTCGCCGCGCGCGATTGGGGACTGGCCCATCTGGATCTGCTCGCCGAGGCGGCGGCGCGCGTCACCGGCGTCGGCATCAGCGACTGCCGCAGCTACCTCGCAGGCCTGGACTATGCGTTGACAGAGACGCACCTCGCCGGGCTCACCGACTTCTTCCGCCGGCTGGCCGCGCGCGGCCTGGTGCCCGACGGATCGCTCCAGTTCCTGCAGGTGGCCTGAGCATGGTCGACCGCAGCGGCAGCGAGTTCCGGTCGTACCTCGAGCTGTACGAGCGGGCATCGCTCCTCGAGCTGGGCAGCCTCGCCCACCAGGCGCGGTGGCGGCTGCATCCGGAGAACGCGGTCACCTACATCATCGACCGGAACATCAACTACACCAACGTCTGCGTCGCGGATTGCAAGTTCTGCGCGTTCTACCGCCGGCCGAAGCACGACGAAGGCTACGTCCTCTCGTTCGAGCAGATCGGCCGCAAGATCGACGAGCTGAAGGCGCTGGGCGGCGTGCAGATCCTGATCCAAGGCGGCCACAACCCCTACATTCCGTTCGCGTGGTACCTGGATCTGATGCGCTACATCAAACGACACCATCCGATCCACATCCACGGGTTCTCGCCCTCGGAAGTGGACTTCTTCGCCGGCCGCTTCGGGATGTCAATCGAGGAGGTCATCCGCGAGCTCGTGGCCGCCGGGCTCGACTCGATCCCGGGCGGGGGCGGAGAGATCCTCGTCCAGGAAGTCCGCGACCGCGTCGCGAAAAAGAAGGCCGGCGCCGACCGCTGGCTCGAGGTGATGGAGATCGCCCACCGGCTGGGACTCAAGACCTCGGTTACCATGATGTACGGCCTGGGCGAGACGCTCGCCGACCGGATCGAGCACCTGTTCCGGGTGCGGGAGGTCCAGGCGAAAAGCGGAGGCTTCACTGCCTTTATCTGCTGGCCGCTCCAGCCCGAGCACACCGAGCTCGCCCATTTCGAGAAGACCGACGCGGTGACCTACCTCCGTACCCAGGCGATCGCGCGCATCGTGCTCGACAACGTGCCCAACATCCAGGCCTCCTGGGTCACCATGGGGCCGAAGATCGGGCAGGTGGCGCTCACGTTCGGCGCCAATGACTTCGGCTCGCTCATGATGGAAGAGAATGTCGTCTCCGCCGCGGGGACCACCTGGCGGATGTCGCTCCCCGAGATGCAGCGGCTCATCGCCGATGCGGGCTACGTGCCGCGCCAGCGCCGCCAGGACTACAGCGTGATCGACGAGGCGGCCTGAGCGTGGCCGACGTGCTCATTGTCGTCGGCTCCGAGAGCGACAAGCCACGTATCGAGCCCGCCTTCGAGATCCTGAGCAAGGCGGGCGTTTCGTACGAGTTCCACGTGTCCTCCGCCCACCGCCAACCCGACCAGACCGCGGACCTCGTGAAAGGCGCCCGGAAGAAGGGGTTCCGGGTGGTGATCGCCGGAGCGGGACTGTCGGCGGCGCTCCCCGGATTCGCCGCCTCGCTCACCGATCTCCCGGTGATCGGCGTGCCGTTCGCGGCCGGGCCGCTGAACGGGCTCGATGCGCTGCTCGCCACCGCACAGGTGCCGGGCGGCGTCCCCGTCGCCTGCGTCGGGATCGATAACGCCAAGAACGCCGCTCTGCTGGCGCTCCGCATACTCAAGGCCTGACATGCGGGTCGGGATCGGGTACGACTCGCACCGGTTCGCCGAGGGGGAAGGCAGGAAGCTCATCCTGGGTGGCGTGGAGATTCCCTATCCACGTGGGCTCGTCGGACACTCGGACGCCGACGCGGTGGCGCACGCCCTGACCGACGCGATTCTCGGCGCCGCGGGCCTGGGCGACATCGGGCAGATGTTCCCTCCGACGGACCCCCGCTGGCGCGATGCCGACTCCATCGATCTGTTGAAAAAGGCGAACCTGCGCGTGGTCGAGGCCGGTTTCAGCTTCGTGAGCGCGGACATCACCGTGATCATCGAGCAGCCCAGGCTGGCGCGTTACCTGGACGACATGCGCGAGAACCTCGCCGGCGCGCTGGTGAGCGGCTACTCGATGGTCTCGGTCAAAGCGAAGACGAACGAAGGAATGGGCTGGATCGGCAAAGGCGAGGGGGTCGCCGCCCTCGCCGTAGCGCTGCTCGAGCAGGCCCGCGTCTGAGCGATTTTCTCAGGTTCCTCGAGGGGCTGCCCGCAGGACCGCTGTACGGCCTGATCACGGCCCTCGCCGCCCTCGAGAACTTCATTCCGCCGCTGCCCGCCGACACCGCCGTGGCGCTCGGCGCGTTCCTCGCCGGGCGGGGCCGGCTCCACCTCTGGACGGTCTTCGGTCTCACGTGGGCGGCGAACGTCGCTTCGGCGTCCGCCGTCTACTGGCTGGCACGCCGCTACGGACGCGATTTCTTCAAGGGACCGACCGGGCGGCGGCTGCTCTCGCCGGCGGTGCTCGCGCACATCGAAGCGCAGTACCAGCGGCACGGGACCTACGGGATTTTCGTCTCCCGCTTGCTCCCCGTGTGGCGCGCGGTCGTCCCTCCGTTCGCCGGCATCGCCGGCGTCTCCGCGCCGCGCGCCCTGATCCCGCTGGCCCTCGCGTCGGCGCTGTGGTACGGCCTCCTGACGGCGCTCGTGGCCACGCTGGGAACGAACCTCGACGCCGTCGTGGCGGTGCTCGCCCAGGTCAACTGGGTGCTTGGCGCGGCCGCCCTCGGCTCCCTCATATTTCTGGCAGTGTGGATCGTGCGCCGGCTGAAGCGCTGACGCGCCGACCAACAGGGGAGCATCGCCATGAGCGACACCTCGAGCGATACCTCGGGCGTCCGGTTTCCTCCACCACTCATCTACGCCGGCGGGTTCGCGGCGGGATACGGCGCTCACCGGCTCCTGCCGATCCGCTTGTGGCCGCAGCCGACGGCGGTCGAGAGCCTACTTGGCTGGGGACTGATCGTCGCGGGGGTGCTGCTCGCCCTCAGCTCGGCGTATCTGTTCCGTAGGGCGGGCACGACGCCCAATCCCGCCAAACCGACCTCGGCACTGGTGCTGTGGGGACCGTACCGATTTACGCGCAACCCGATGTACGTGGGCATGGCCATCCTGTACGTCGGCGGCACCCTGCTCCTGAACGACCCGTGGCCCCTCGCCTTTCTTCCGGTAGTCATGGCGCTGGTCCGGCGCTCCGTCATCGCCCGCGAAGAGACGTACCTGGAGCGCAAGTTCGGGGACGAGTACCGGGCGTACAAGGCGCGGGTGCGCCGGTGGATCTGACGACCGAAGCGGCGTTCCGCGTCGAGCAATTCCGCGACTTTCTCGCCCTGGAAGCGGGCGACAGCGCGCACACCGTGGCGAACTACGTCCGCGACGTCCGGCGGCTCGCCGGCTATGCCGGCTCCAAGGGCGCCCGCCGGCCGGAGGACGTGACCAGCGAGCTGCTGCGCGAGTTCGTGTACGCCCTCAAAGACCTGGGTCTCGCCCCGGCGACCATTCGGCGCCAGATCTCGGCGGTCCGCACGTACTACCGCTATCTGGTCGGCGAAGGCCATGCCGCGCGCGACCCGAGCGAGCGTTTGGAGTCGCCACGGCAGTGGCGCCGCCTGCCGACCGTCCTGTCGGTCACCGAGATCGAACGCCTGCTCGCGGCGCCCAATGCCGACGAGCCGCTCGGGATCCGCGACGGCGCACTGCTCGAATTCGCGTATGCCACTGGCGCGCGTGTGTCCGAGCTCGTGGGGTTGAAGCTGCAGGACGTCCTGTACGAGGATGGGCTCGTCCGCATGTTCGGGAAGGGCTCGAAGGAGCGCATCGTGCCGGTGGGCCGGCGGGCGCTCGGGGCGGTGGCGTTGTACGCCCGCGAGATCCGCCCCCGCCTCGACAAGGGGAAGGGACGCGGGCTGGTGTTTCTCAACGCCCGCGGCACGCCCCTGTCGCGGGTGGGCGCGTGGGGCATCATCAAGCGAGCGGCCCGCCTCGCCGGGCTGACGAAGCGGGTATCGCCGCACACCCTCAGGCACACGTTCGCGACGCACCTGCTCGAGGGCGGCGCGGACCTTCGCGCCGTGCAGGAAATGCTGGGCCACGCGGACCTCGCCACCACGCAGCTGTACACGCACGTCGACCGCGACTATCTGCGGACGGTGCACAAGACCTACCATCCCCGAGGCTGAGCGCTCCTATGTCGCGGGCGTTCGTGAAAGAAGATTCCGGCGAGCGGGGGCCGCGCCGGAATTATGGGCTCCCGCCGCGCGACGACCCCGGTTTCGACGCCGCCGCGGCCGAGGCCTTGCTCGAGGGGGCCCGGGTGGGAGAGACCGCGAGTGCCGAGCAAGCCACCGGCTATTACTGGGGCGAGCCGAAGCTGCGGCCGCACATGGAGCGCATTCTCGAGCGCGCCCGGGTCGCGGGCGACGAACGGCTGGAGCAGCTGGCCAGTCGCTTCCTGAGCTAATGCCCGAGTTGCCGGACATCGCCCTGTACCTCCACGCGCTCAGGCCACGGGTGGTGGGCGCGCCGCTCGAGCGCCTCCGGATCGCGAGCCCGTTCTTGCTCCGCACCGCGGATCCACCTGTCGCGGACCTGTCCGGGCGCACGATCCGCGACGTCCGCCGCCTCGGCAAACGGATCGTCCTGGCGTTCGCGGACGAATATTTCGTCGTGCTGCACCTGATGATCGCCGGCCGGCTGCACTGGAAGCCCGCCGGCGCGCCCATCCCTCGCCGGGCGGGGCTCGCCGCGTTCGACTTCGCCCACGGTATGCTGCTCCTCACCGAAGCGGGCACGCAGCATCGAGCGTCGCTCCACGTTGTTCGGGGTGAGGGCGCGCTCGCCGCACACGATCCCGGTGGCCTGGACGTGTTCGGCGCGACCCCGGAGCAGTTTCATGCGGCGTTGACGCGAGAGTCGCACACGCTCAAGCGCGCGCTGACCGACCCCCGACTGCTCGACGGGATCGGCAATGCCTATTCCGATGAAATCCTCCATGCGGCCCGCCTCTCGCCGCTCCGGCTCACCAGCCAGATCACGCCCGAGGAGAGCGAGCGCTTGTTCCGCGCCACGCGGGAAACGCTGGCCAGCTGGATGGAGCGGCTGCGTGCCGAAACGGGCGACGGGTTCCCGGAGAAAGTGACCGCATTCCGGAACGGGATGGCGGTCCACGGCCGGTTCCGCCAGCCGTGCCCGGTGTGCGGATCGCCGGTGCAGCGCATCCGTTACGCGAACAACGAGGTGAATTACTGCGCCAAGTGCCAGACGGGCGGGCGGCTGCTCGCCGATCGGTCGCTGTCGCGGCTCCTGAAGCAGGACTGGCCACGCTCGCTGGAAGAGCTGGAGGAGCGCGCCGCGCGTTAGCTTCGTTGGGCATGGAAACCCCGGTCCGCTACGAGCGCGTGTTTCACGTCGCCGCCGACGACATCGACGAGCTCGATCACGTCAACAACGTGGTGTACGTCCGCTGGGTGCAGGATGTCGCGGCGGCGCATTGGGAATCCGCCACCAGCCCGGCGGAGCGCGCCGAGATCGCGTGGGTCGTGCTGCGGCACGAAATCGACTACAAACATCCCGCGCGGCCCGGCGACCAGGTGATCGCGCGCACCTGGGTCGGGCCTCCGAGCGCCGCCACGTTCGAGCGCCACACCGAAATCCTCCGAGCTGGCGATCAGCGGGTGCTCGCACGGGCCCGCTCCTTGTGGTGCCCGGTGCACCCCCGTACGGGGCGCCTGCGGCGCATCGACCCCGCGCTGCACGACCGGTTCTACGCGCGTTAGATTCTCGCATGCTCTTCGTCCTCGACAACTACGATTCCTTCACCTACAACCTCGTCCAGCTGTTCGGCGAGCTCGGGGCGGAGCCGGTGGTGTACCGCAACGACGCGCTCACCGTGGAGCAGGTGCTCGCGCTCAAACCCACCGCCGCCGTCCTGTCGCCCGGCCCGTGCACTCCGGGGGAAGCCGGCATCCTGGTGCCGCTCGTGAAGGCGCTGGCCGGTAAGGTGCCGATCCTGGGCGTGTGTCTCGGCCACCAGGCGATCGGCGAGGCGTTCGGCGCCCGCGTGGTGCGAGCCGATCGCCTCATGCACGGGAAGACGTGCGAAGTGGTCCATGAAGAGGACGAGCTGTTCGAGGGCATCCCCAGTCCCGTAACCGGCATGCGGTACCACTCGCTGGTCGTGGAGCCCGCCTCACTCCCCAAGGACATCGTCATCACCGCGTGGAGTGCGGATCGACCGAAGGATGCGGAGATCATGGCGATGAAGCACCGCCGCCACCCGATCTACGGCGTGCAGTTCCATCCAGAGTCGATCGGTACCTCGCACGGGAGGCAGTTGCTGGAGAATTTTCTGCGCATCGCGCACGCCGCCGTCTAACGGTCTAACCGCCAGCTGATCATCCGTTTAGGCTCAGGGCTAGACGCCACGGCACGGATTTTGTATGTTCCCCCGTGCCCGTCCTCGGCGTCGTTCCGGCGCGGCTGGGCTCCAGCCGCCTCCCCCGCAAGCCACTCCTGTCTCTGGCAGGCGAACCCCTCATCCTCTGGGTCGTTCGGCGGGTCGTGGAAGCGGGTGCGTGCGATCGCGTGGTGGTAGCAACCGACGCGCGCGAAATCGCCGCTGTCGTGGAACGAGCCGGGTACGAAGCAGTGCTGACCTCCGCCGACCACCAGTCGGGCACGGAGCGCGTCGCAGAAGTCGTTGACAGCAAATCATTTAGTTCATACGAGGTAGTGCTGAACGTGCAAGGCGACGAGCCGCTCGTCGCCCCCGCGGCGTTGCACGGCGCCGTGGCGCGGGTGCGAGGCGGGGATCCGATCGGCACCGCCGCAGGCGACTTGGATCGCGCGCTCGCGGGTGATGCGAATCGTGTCAAGGTCGTGACAGACTCGCGGGGCCGGGCAGTGTATTTCTCGCGGGCCCCGATCCCGTTCGATCGCGATGCCACGGGCGACGTGATTTACCATCAGCACGTGGGTGTGTACGCCTACACCCGGGAGGCGCTCGATCGCTGGCTGCGGCTCGCGCCGGTCCCGGAGGAGCGCTGGGAACGGCTGGAGCAGCTGCGACCGCTGCTGCACGGGATGGCGATCGGCGTGGCGCTGTTCCCTGGACCCGCGGCGCCCGGCGTCGATACCGCAGAGGACCTGCGTTACGCGGAAGCACAGTTGACCCGCCAACTGAAGGAGGTGAGTCCGTGAGTTCGACGAAGTACATCTTTGTGACCGGCGGCGTCGTGTCGTCTCTCGGCAAGGGCATCGCGGCCGCCTCGCTCGGCCGCCTCCTGGTGGAGCGGGGCCTCCGGGTGACGATTCAAAAGTTCGATCCCTACATCAACGTGGATCCCGGCACCATGTCGCCGTTCCAGCACGGCGAGGTGTACGTCACCGACGACGGCGCGGAGACCGACCTCGACCTCGGCCACTACGAACGCTTCATCGACCGCTCGCTGTCGCAGGTGAATAACGTCACCACCGGGCGGATCTACCTGTCGGTGATCACGAAGGAGCGGCGCGGCGAATACCTCGGGTCCACCGTGCAAGTGATCCCCCACATCACGGACGAGATCAAAGCCGCCATTCGGCGGCTGGCACCGGACCACGATGTGGTGATCACGGAGATCGGCGGCACCGTGGGTGACATCGAATCGCTGCCCTTCCTGGAGGCGATCCGCCAGTTCCGCCAGGAGGTGGGCCGAGACAATACGCTGTTCATTCACCTCACGCTCGTCCCTTTCATCGCCGCCACCGCCGAGCTCAAGACCAAGCCGACCCAACACTCCGTCCGGGAGCTGATGCAGATCGGGATCCAGCCCGACATCCTGGTGTGCCGCACCGAGCGGCCGCTCTCCGAAGAGCTGAAACGCAAGATCGCGCAGTTCTGCAACGTGGACTTCGGCTGCGTGGTGGAGAGCCCGGATGTGAAGTCGATCTACGAGATCCCGCTCAAGCTGCACGAGCAGGGGCTCGACCGGGAAGTGTGCAGGCGCCTGCACCTCGAGACCAAGGAACCCGACCTGCGCGCCTGGGCGCAGATGGTCGAGAAGGTCCTCAGCCCAGCCGACCGGGTGCGCATCGGCGTGGTGGGGAAGTACACCGAGCTCGCGGACAGCTACAAGAGCATCCACGAAGCGCTGGTGCACGGCGGGATCGCGAACGAGTGCGGCGTACAGATCGAGTGGCTCTCGTCCGACCGCTTCACCGACCAGGTGGCCGCGGGCGAGCTGCTCGGCTCGTATGACGGCTTGCTCGTGCCGGGGGGCTTCGGCGTACGGGGCGTGGAAGGCATGTTGGAGGCGATCCGCTGGGCGCGCGAGCACAAGCTCCCGTTCCTCGGGATTTGTCTCGGGTTGCAGGCGGCGATCATCGAGTTCGCGCGCGACGTGGTCAAGCTTCCAGACACCAACTCGAGCGAATTCGCGCCCGAGTGCGAGAACCCGGTGATCGCGCTGATGCGTTCGCAGGAAGGCATCCAGGAAATGGGCGGCACGATGCGCCTGGGCGCGTATCCCTGCAAGCTCCGTCCCGGCTCGCGGGTGGCGCAGGCCTACGGAGCGCTCGAGGTGAGCGAACGGCATCGTCACCGCTACGAAGTGTCCAACGCCTACCGCGACGTGCTCGCCGAATACGGAATGCGGTGCTCCGGGCTCTCCCCGGACGGCTCCCTGGTCGAGATGATCGAGCTGCCCGATCACCCCTGGTTCATCGGCTGCCAGTTCCACCCCGAGCTCAAGTCCCGACCCACCCGGCCACACCCACTGTTCGCCGGGTTCGTGGGCGCGGCGCGGCAGCAGCGCAAGGCCCGGGGCGCGGCGCCCCTCGCCCAGGCGGAGCGGTCGTCGCAACTGGCCGGCCGCCGCGACTGACATGGCGCAGCATTTCGGGGCGGGAGCCTCCCCGTTCCTCATCGCGGGACCGTGTGTCGTCGAGTCCGACGACTTGAACCTGCGGGTCGGCGAGGCGCTCGCCGACCTCGCGGAGAAGCTCGGCCTGCATGTCATCTACAAGGCCTCGTACGACAAGGCGAACCGCTCGCGGTTGAAGGGGGCGCGGGGGCCGGGTGCGGAGCGCGGGCTGGCCGCGCTCGCGAAGGTCCGCGCCGCGACCGGCCTTTCCATTCTCACCGACGTCCACGAGACCGGTCACGTCGCCGCCGCCGCGCAAGTCGCCGACGTGCTGCAGATCCCGGCGTTGCTGTGCCGGCAGACCGACTTGCTGGTCGCGGCTGGTCGAGCCGGACGGGCCGTGAACGTGAAAAAGGGACAGTGGATGGCCCCGGAGGGCATGGCGGGGGCCGTCGAGAAAGTCCGCTCGGGCGGAGCGCCTGAGATCGCGGTGACCGAACGAGGCACGTTCTTCGGCTACGGCGATCTCGTGGTCGATATGCGCAATTTCTCGCGGCTCCGGACTGCGTGCGGGACGCCGGTCGTATACGACGGCACGCACGCGGTGCAGCAGCCGGGGCAGGGCCCTGATGGGTCGAGCGGCGGTTTGCGTGATTTCATCCCGCCGCTGCTCTATGCCGCCGCCGCAGCGGGCGCCGACGGCTTTTTCCTCGAAACGCATCCCGATCCGGACCGCGCGCCGTCCGATGGGCCGAACATGATCCCGCTGGACGAGCTGGCGGGGATCATGACGGTGGCGTTGGACGTGTGGCACTCGGCGCGGGCAGGGGGCACGGCGGCAGCGAGGTCCCAGGGGGGTGGCAGGGCGGGCGTCGAGGGCCGAGCGAGAGCCGTGCCCCCTGCTGGCGCCCGGAAGTGATAATGCTCGACGCCGCCGTCGCCCGCCGCCTCAAGCTCGTCGGCTTCGATGTCGACGGCGTCCTGACCGACAACGGGATCTACGTCGGGGTGGTCGGCGATCATCCGGTCGAATTCAAGCGCTTCCACATCCAGGACGGCCTTGGCGTCCGGATGCTCCGCACGGCCGGGCTCGCGGTCGTCTGGCTCTCCGGGCGGGAATCGGCCGCCACGGCGCTGCGCGCGCGCGAGCTCGAGGTGGACGAGGTCATCCAGGATCCCACGGCGCGTAAGCTTCCGGCGTTCGAAGCGCTGCTCGAGCGGCGCGGGCTCCGCTGGGAAGATTGCGCGTTCGTCGGGGACGACCTCGCGGATCTGCCGCTGCTCAGCCGCGTCGCGCTCCCGATCGCCGTGGCGAACGGCGTGGCGGAAGTGAAAGCCGCCGCCCGGCTGGTGACGACGGTTCCCGGAGGCCAGGGCGCGGTCCGGGAAGTGGCCGAGCTGATCCTTCAGGCCCGGGGCGAGTGGCAGGGCCTGCTCACGAAGTACTTCTTGGAGCGCGGCGATGTCCCGCACGGAGCCCAGCGAACTCGCTGAGCGCGGGCGCCGCGTGCTGGCACTCGAAGCCGAGGCGATCTGCCGGGTCGCCGAACGGCTGGGCCCCGCTTTTTCGGCCGCGGTGCGGCTGCTCCAGCAAGCCAAGGGCCGGCTGATCGTCTCCGGCGTCGGCAAATCGGGACTGATCGCGCGCAAGATCGCCGCCACCCTCACCTCGACCGGCAGCCCCGCATCGTTCCTCCATCCGGTTGACTCGCTGCACGGCGACCTGGGGCTCGTCGGCAGGGACGACGTGGCCATCCTGCTCTCGAAGAGCGGCGGGTCGGACGAGCTGTTCGCTCTCATGAACCAGCTCAAGCGGCTTGGCGTGCCGATCATCGCGCTCACCGGCGATCCCGACTCGGCGCTCGCCCGCCAGTCGGACGTCGTCCTCGATGTGAGCGTCACGGAGGAGGCCTGCCCCGAGACGCTGGCACCCACCGCGAGCACCACCGCGGCGCTGGCCCTCGGTGACGCCCTCGCCGTGACCCTGCTCGAGGTCAAGGGATTCCGGCGCGAGCAGTTCGCGGCGCTGCATCCCGGCGGTACGTTGGGCCGCAACTTGCTGCTCCGCGTCGCGGACGTGATGCTCGCCCGCGACGTCCCTATGCTCCAGCCCGACCGCCCGATGCGCGAGTGTGTCGTGCTGCTGGCGGAAAAGCGCGGCACGGTCGCGGTGGTGGACGCCGCCGGCAGCCTGGTCGGGGTGGTGACGGCCGGCGACCTCACCCGGCTCATGGAGCGGACGGACCACTTCCTCGACATCCCGGTGCGCGAAGTCATGACGCGGACGCCGAAGAGCACGACGCCCGACGCGCTCGCGGGGGCGGCGATCCGGCTGATGGAGCAGCACGGCATCATGGCGCTGCCCGTGCTCGACGGCGGGCGCAGACTGGTCGGCATGGTCCACCTGCATGACCTGATGAAAGCGGGCGCAGCGTGAAACGTCTCCGCGCGACGCCTTCGTGCTACGTCGTTCTGTGCTACGTATTCATGGGTGGGGTTGTGGCGGGGGCCTGCGACACTGGCATCAAGCCCACGGCGACCATCGCTGCTCCCGATTCGGCCGACCAAGTGCAGTTCGGCATGACGCATTACGTAACCCATGGGGGGATCCAGCGCGCCCAGGTGCGGGCCGACACGGCATATTTCTATTCGCCCGTGCAGACGGCGGAGCTCCGCAACGTCCACATCACGTTCAACGACCCGCACGGTGTCCAGACCTCCACGCTGACCTCGCGCGAGGGCACGTATCACTGGCGCACCGGCGACATGGAAGCGCGAGGCAACGTGGTGGTCCTGCGAACCGACGGCGCGACCCTCCGGACCGACGTGATCCGGTACAGCCAGGTTCGGAACCAGGTCAGCTCGGACAAGGACTTCGTGTTCGATGAGCCGACGCGACACATTAAGGGAACGGGCTTTACCGCCGACCCGGACTTCAAGGTCGTGACCGCGAACCGGGTGACGGGAGAGGGTGGCAAGTTCACCCTCCCGAACCAATGATGGCAACCGTGCTCCTGGTCGCGCTCGTTCAGCAGCCTGCATCGCCCGCCGACACCACGGCCGGTCGGCCCTGCAAGATGATCATCGATTCGGTGGGCCGGCAGGCGCAGCAAGTGGAGGTGCGGCGGGGTGAGACCAACGTGTTCGCGGGCGGCGGCGTGCTGGCCCACTGTGAGGGCACGAGCAGCACCCTCGCCTCCGACAGCGTGGCCTGGTTCGCCGGCGTCAAGCGATTCGACATGCTCGGCCAGAAGAATCCCGTGCACATCCGCGACACCGCGATGACGCTCGACGCGACGACGGCCGCCTACTTCATGGGACAGGAACGGCTCGAGGCGCACAGGAACGTCATCGCGGTGAATCGGAAGACGGGATCGGTGCTCCGCGGTCCCAACCTCACCTACTACCGCGCCCTCAGAGGTGTGCGCGATACGCTCGAGATGTACGCATCGGGTCGACCGACCATCGACTACCGCGCGACCGCGGATTCCGGGGGAGGGGAGCCGTACATCATCGTGGCGGACCGGGTGCGCTTCAAGGGCAACGACCGGATGTGGGGCGGCGGGCAGGTGACCATCGACCGGAGCGATTTCGCGGCGCGCGGCGACTCGATGCAGCTCGATCGGCCTCCGGATTTGCCGTGCTCGTGGGCAAGCCGCGGGTGCAAGGGAAGGGCCCACGACCCTACGCGCTCACCGGCACCCGCATCGAGCTCGGGCTCCAGGCGCAAGAGATCCGCCTCGTGAAGGCGCTCGGCGACGGCGTG
>WNEY01000680.1_pt1 | contig 53634 bp, 47 predicted proteins | sample 5400531 | NCBI WGS metagenome assembly WNEY01 (sample SAMN13153338, study PRJNA577476) | soil metagenome | isolation source: 200 cm saprolite under Douglas fir tree site 1 | place: USA:California | collected 2015-04-18 | reverse complement strand
GCCGACCAGGTTCGCGACCGTGTACCAGATCCGGCCCGACAAGCCGAACACGTCGGTGACCAGGCCGATGCATCCGTACTGGATCAGCAGGCCGACGCCGTTGAGCAGGAAGAACAGGATGGTCTCGACGTGAGCGCCGAGCCCTGATAAGCCCTGGTCAGAAAATGAGTCCGCTGGACGGCACCACGGCCGTCGGTCAACGTGACTTGCCGACGGGGGTACTCGTCGGGGCCGGGTTACTGACAACCGCTGCGTTGCCGACCACTTGCTCCCTGGAGCGAGCCAGCCGGGCAAACGTCAGCGGGTCGTAGGCCGACGGCGCCTGCACTAGGCCGGCCAGGACGGCGGCCTGCGGCCAGGACAGGTGGTTGGGCTGGCGCCCGAAATAGCCGCAGCTAGCAGCCTGCAGCCCGTAGAAGCCGTGGCCGAAGTACACGATCGCGGCATACATCCGCAAGATCTGGGGGTCGGTGTAGCTGAACTTCAGCTTGATCGCCAGCGCGATCTGCTTGATCTCGGTGGGGACGCCGCCTTGGTTCGGCGTGTAGAGGACCTTGGCAAGCTGCTGGTACAGGGTAGCCCCGCCCTGGTCTCCGCCACCGGTTATGCCGGCGAACAGCACCCGGCCGATCGCGATCGGATCGACGCCGGGCTCGGAACCGAACCGGTGATCCTCGGTGGCAATCAGCGCGGCGGAGAACCGATGCGAGACTGGCGGGCCGGGGAACGGCGCGTGATGGGCAATGGCCTGCTTACGGGCGAGCGACCAAGCCGAACCGACCGACGGGGTGATCGCCAGGATGACCGCGGCCGCGGCCACCACGGCCAAGACGACGCCTAGCACCGCCTTTAGCCCGAACCGTAGCCACCGGCGCCGGCGGCGCGGCAGCGCTACTGGCTGGGCCGCCCCGGCGGGAGCAGCGTTCCACCAGGACTGGCTGTAACTCGACCCTTGCGTCCTCATCGCTTATGGCAACGTACCGCGTCCTGGCATAGTGCCGTGCCCACGACGCGCGCACTCGCGCGGACGCGAAGAATGTGTCGGGACGCCGGGATTTGAACCCGGGCTCTCTGGTCCCCCAGACCAGCGCCTTAACCAAGCTGGGCCACGTCCCGTTGCCCTACTGACCGCACAGATCATAGCGCAGTACACCGGTTGGTAGGACCTACCGGCATGGCTAGTGGACCATCGGCAGGCTGATCAGGGTCGGGACCTCGTAGTACTCGCCGCGATTGGCGGCGACCGCCGCCAGGATCAGGAACACCAAGTGGGCTATGACATAGGCCACGTAGGCCGGCACGATCAGGAACAGTGCCACGCCGTGGGTGGCGATCCCCAGGATGAGCGCGACCAGGAAACCGCCGAACGTGTAGACCAGGCTGGTAAGTGTCATATTGAGCGACTGAGCCGCGTGATAGCGCACATAGCGAGATTCGTTAAGTTTGATCGCGTAGATGATCAAAGGTGCGAGGAAGCCGACAGCTAGCGCCAGCACGTAGGAAAACATCGCCCAAAGGTGATCGTCGGCCGGACCACGAGGGCCATAGCCCAAGACACCATCTGGCGAGAAACTGGATGCCGGAGGTGGCGGATAACCGGCCATGAACGCTCGCCACCTTTCCGCGAGACAGACGCGATAGCGGGCAGTGCCCAAAATAGCGCACCTTTCCGTGCGCTCAGGCCGTAGGGCTAGACTGGCGCGCAACGCGCTGACGGAGACAAGTAGCGCACGGTTTCGCGAGCACAGAGAGCCGCCGGTAGCTGGAAAGGCGGACTCGCGCCCGGGCGTGAAGACCCTCCCGAGTGCGGGGAGAAACGGCGCCCGCCCCCAGCGGATGCGTCCAATGCCCCGTCGGCTAGCCCCCGTCATCGGGCCAACGAGGCCGGGCCCGACGGATACCAAGGCGACCCGGCGAAGGTGTGGTGGCACCGCGAGTTCCCTTCTCGCCCGCACTCCCAAGGGGCACCGACGATTCCCAGGAGTGCCTCATGACAGCTACCCGAATTCTCGCGACGAACCTGGTCGAACACTCCGGTCGGCAAGTGACCGTGGCCGGCTGGCTGCACCGCCGCCGCGAGCTCAAATCGGTCACCTTCCTGATCATCAGGGACCGGAGCGGCCTGGCTCAGGCGGTGCTCGCCGACCCGGCCGCAATCGAGTCGGCCGCGGGGCTGACCGAGGAGACCGTAATCAGTGTTACCGGCATGGTCACGGCGAACAGCCAAGCGCCCGGCGGCGCGGAACTCACCGAGCCGGTGGTGACCGCCCTCTGCGAGCCGGCCCAGCCGCCCCCGTTTGACCTCTACCGGCCAACCCTCACCGCGGCCCTGCCCACCGTGCTCGACTACGCGCCGACCACGCTGCGGCATCCGGTGCTGCGGGCCGGGCTCGAACTCGCCGCGGCCAGCGAGGCCGGGTTCCGGGCCGCGCTGGACGACCACGGATTCACCGAGATTCACACGCCCAAGATCGTCCAGTCCGCCACCGAATCTGGTGCGAATGTCTTCGCGATCGACTACTTCGGTCAGCCCGCCTACCTCGCCCAGTCGCCGCAGTTCTACAAGCAGGCGATGGTCGGCGTGTTCGAGCGGGTCTACGAGGTCGGCCCGGTCTTCCGGGCCGAACCGCACGACACGGCCAGGCACCTGGCGCAGTACACCAGCCTGGATGCCGAGTTCGGCTTCATCACCGACCACCGCGACGTGATGGCGATGCTCAGGGACACGATCGCGGGCATGGCGACCGCGGTCGTCGAGCATGCCCAGGAGGCGGCCAGCCTGCTCGACGTCAAAGTGCCGCAGGTCCCGGCCCAGATCCCTGAGCTCGACTTCGCGCAGGCGCAGGAGTTGATCGCGAAGGAGGCCGGCTGGGACCCGCGCGGTGAGCCCGACCTATCCCCCGCCGACGAGCGCTGGCTGGGTGAATGGGCGTTGCGCGAATACGGCAGCGACTTCCTGTTCGTGCCCGGGTACCCGATGGGCAAGCGCCCGTTTTACACCCAGCCAGACCCGGACCGGCCCGGCTACTCACGCAGCTTCGACCTGATCTTCCGCGGGCTCGAGCTGGTCACCGGCGGCCAGCGGCTGCATAACCACGGCGACTACCTGACGGCACTGGCGGAGCGCGGCCTGGACCCCGCGCAATACGCCGGCTATCTGCAGGTCTTCAGCCACGGCATGCCGCCGCACGGCGGATTCGCGATCGGGCTAGAACGCTGGACCGCCCGGCTGACCGGCGCCACCAACGTCCGCCAGGTCACAGCGTTCCCACGAGACCTGCACCGACTGACGCCCTAGGCACTGGCGCCCGCCAGCTGCCGCGCCAGGACTCGATGACCAGCATCGCCAGCAGGACAAAGATCCCCACGTGACTGACTGCCCCGGACACCGACCCCAGCGCGCCGGTGTCCGGGGCCGCGCCGGGCAGCACCAGTTCGGTGAGCAGCAGGCAGCGGGCGACCAGCAGATAGTCCAGGCCGCTGGCGGGCGTCAGCGCGAGCAGGACGAAGATCAGCGCGTCGTACCAGGGCGTCTGCACGGGCAGCACCACCAGCGAGGCGATAGCCAGCGCCAGCGCCAGCCTGACCCCCGGGACCGGGCAGTCGGCCGACTCCGGCGGCAGGCCGCGGATCAGGAGTACGGCGATCGCGACCGTCGCGGCCAGGATCAGCGCGGTGAGCAGCGTCGGCCGGGCGGCCAGCGCGTGCGGCAGGTAGAAGATGAATCGGGCGCCGGCTGACAGCCGTCGGCTGAGCGCGGCGGTGTTCGTAGCACCAGGCCACAGATAGCTAGTTCCGACGACCGCCACCACGGCGCAGGCACCGGCCAGGATCGTCGCGGCCGACCGCCGGACCGGCCAGGCCAGACCGGCGGCCACGATCGCGTAGGTGAGCTTGACCGCGATCGCCGCGCCGACGAACAGGCCCGCCAGGATGCCCGCGATCACCCCGGTGCGCCGGAGCGCGATCAGCGCGCAGGCCGTGAAGAACGCGATGAACACGTCCACATGGCCGCTGCCCACCAGCCAGAACAGCATCAGCGGGCTAGCGGTCCAGATCAAGCCAACCCTCAGCTGCCCGACCTGGTCGGTGCTGGCCCGGGTGGTGGGCGGGGGGTGCAGCGGGTGGGACCCCCCGGATCCCCCCGCCGGACCAGCCAGCTTGATCAGCGCCGCTCCGGTGCCAAGGAACGCCAGTGCCTTGCCCAGCCTGATCCAGAACACGATCCTGGCCATCGAGCCGCCGCCGATTTCGGCGGCGGCCCACTGCGCCGCGGTGGCGACCGGCCCGTAGATCGTCGGCGCGGCCCTCCATGCAGCCGGGGTCAGCTGCCCAACCGGATCACCGGAGTCCAGCAATTGCTGCGGGGTCATCACGTAGGGGCTGTGGCCCAGACTGGCGATCCGGCCGTAGCTGGCGTAGTTCAGCACGTCGGTCGAGCCCGCAGGGGGCAAGAACACGAACACCAGCACCGCGATCACCCCGAGGCCGGTCAGCAGCCAAGGCGATGGCCGCCAGCCGCCATTGACCGCTACGAGACCGGTAATCGTGCCCAGGGCACCGGCGAGCGCACCCAGCCGTTCGAGCGCGATCACCAGCCCCGGGTCCGGCCGAGCGTTCAGCCAGAACATCGGCCCGGCCGAATCGATCCTCGGCACCGCCGCCGACGGCCCGAGCACCATCACGACCGCGAAGGCGGCCAGGCCGACAATGATCAGCGCCAACCCGACCGGGCCGGTGGCTATCCGGCGTAGCGAGTTCAGGACGACTGCCCTGCCGGAGCCGAGGCCACGTCGATCGTCCGCGTGCGGTGCCAGCCGCCGCTGGCCGGCCACTGCCAGACCGTGATCGTGCTGACTCCAGGCACGAGCGCCGTGAACGCGCCATCTCCCGACGGCACGATCGTCGCATCCGGCCCAGGGTTCCTGAACGGGACGCCCCAGGTCACGGTGACCTGATGCTGGTTCAGTTTCGGCGCCGGTCCGGCCGTCACCATACGCCGGCCGTTCAGCATCACCACCCACGCTCCGTTGCCCGAACCCGACACGGCGGTGACCACGCCTGCCAATGCCTGCCGCGGCGGGTTGAAGGTCCAGGTCTTAGCCCCGGCAGCGAGCCAGGACGCGATCAGGTCCTGGCCGTGGGAGGTGACGGCGTCCACCAGAACGGACACCCCGGCCGCCGAGGAGATCATGCCGAGCACGGCCTCTGGCTTGATCTCGGCCCCGTCGAGCAGATGGTTCGTTACGGAGAGCACATTTCCCCAGCTCACCCGAAACCTCGCCGTCCTTGACGGCCAGGGATAAGTCGCCCGCCAGCGGCCGCCGACGTTGCTGAACAGGCCGAGCTGGCCAACCCGGCTGCAGGTACCGGAGACCAGAAGCGAGCCACCCGGTACCGCCACCGTCCCGGTCAGGCCGGTCAGCCCGCAGCGCCGGCCATCCGGGGTCGCGGCGAGCGTCCGCAAGGTGACGAGCGGCGCCCAGTTTTTGGCCCCGGCCGCCGACTTCTCGACGGCCGTCGTCGTGACCGCGACCAGCCCGCCGTCCGGCAACGCGGCCAGGCTGTCCGGGTCATGCACCAGGCCGGCCGGGAGCAGCGCCTGAGCCCAGTGCGCGCCATCGTCGGTGGTCGTCGCCAGCGGCGAGAACTTCAGCAACTGACCAGGCACGAACCCGACGGTCATCGTGCCGTCCGGCGCCCTGGTCACCGCGAGACCGGCGTTGTCGGCAACGCCAGGCGGCGTGACCAGCCGCCATTTGCCGGTCGCCTGATCTTCGGTGAGCAACTGCCAGAACCGGCCGCCGACGCTGGGTCCGCCGGTCTGCACCGTCGCCCAGCTGGCGCCAGGCTGCATTACCCCGGCGGCGAGCGGTACCGTGACCGGACCGACCGCCTGCGGCGACCGTGAGCTCGCGGGCGAGGACGCGGCGCATCCCGCGACCGCCAGCACGACTCCAGCCAAGGCGATCGCACCGATCAGGTGAGGGCGGGTCATCCGCTTCACCTCCTGCGCAGCATTTTCGGCATGGGAATCCTACGTGCCGGTCAATTGGCCGCCCGATGCGCAAGTTCAGCGGAATCGGAGCGGCTGACTTCGGCCACGTACTGCTTATATCAGCAGAAGCAGGATAGGACTGAATCAGTTTGGTCTGGTTCGGGGGAGGCAATGGGTCGGCGCTGCCAGCCGGTATCGGCTACGCCACTGCCCGCCGGCGAGCTATTCGCCGGCTGGACTGCCGCCACAGCAGCGACTGCTAAAGTGCGGCAGCGATGAACCCCGGCACAGCGAGCAGGCGGTCCTGGCGATGGGGCTGGGCTCCGATCGCCGCCGCCAGCCTCGGCACCGCGATCGCCGTGTTCGCCTTCGTCTCGCCTTCGGCCAGCGGGCCACCCGCGCGACCGGTTGCGAACCAGGTGCCGACTCCCCAGCCGAGCCATCAGGCCATGGCCGGACCACTGGCCCGGCACCCTGCGCCGCACCCGGCCGCGGCTAAGGGCGCCGATCCGGTCGGTGCGCTGTTCTCCCGCAATGGCGATCGGCTGGGCGCGCACTTCTGCACCGCCAGCGTCGTGAGCAGCCGATCAGGAAACCTGCTGATCACAGCGGCGCACTGCGTGCGGGGAATTGGCCTTACCCACCCCGGACACCTGCTGTTCGCACCCGGCTACGCCAGCGGAAAGTACCCGCGTGGTCTATGGGTAGTGATCAAACGGTTTACCGACTCCCGCTGGTCGGCCCACGAGGACCCGAACGACGATGTCGCGTTTCTCGTGGTGCGCCCGGTCACCAAGGCGGACGGGCTCGCTGTCCCGCTCCTAGCGCCCAATGCGACGGTGCGCAGCCGGGCCGGAGCGGACCGGCTGCGGTTCGACGCGCGGCTGCCCGCGCCGATCAAGGCGATCGGCTACCCGGACGGCGGCGACCAGCCGGTCTCCTGCTCGACCCGCGCGGTGGCGTTCGACGCCGGCTCGCTTCACCAGGTCATGTTCGTATGCCCTGGCTTCACCGACGGCACCAGCGGCGGCCCGATGATCAGCCACTTCAACCCGGCCAAACAAACCGGCGCCGTTGTCGGCGTGATCGGCGGCTACCAGCAAGGCGGCGACTCGCCGAGCATCTCGTACTCCTCGGTCTTCGCCGGCAACATCCGAGCGCTATACCAACGAGCGTCCAAGGCAGGCTAGGTCCCAGACCACCCGCCTAGCCACCGCGACCCAGCCGACGTACACCCCCCGCACCGCACGACTAGCTGGACGGGCGACTGGCCCCGGCCCCGGCGGACCCAGCCTCGCACACCCCCCGCACCGGCACGACCGGCTCACCGGGCGACTGGCATCTGGGCCGGCGAGTGGGCCGGCGCAAATCTTTCTCCTTTCAAGGTTTCTTGAGGTTTCAGCTGGTTAGCCCGAGTGTGATCGCGTCGACCTCGGCCAGTTCCTGGGCGGACGAAACCCAGTCGGCGGCGGCGTTGGCCTTGACCTGTTCGGGTGAGGTCGCCCCCGCGATGACGCTTGAGCAGCCAGGCTGGGCGGCCAGGCAGCCGATCGCGATCTGCAGCAGCGAGACGTCGTGGGCTTTGCCCCACTCGGCGAGCGCCTCGACGATGTCGAGCTTGGCGTCGGTGACGTAACCCTGGCGACCCGCGAGCCTGGTTCCCTCCAGGGCCGGCTGGCCACGCCGGATCTTACCGGTGAGCAGGCCGTTTGCCAGCGGAAAGTAAGGCAGCACGCCGAGGCCGAAGTGCTTGGCGGCCGGCACAACCTCGGCTTCGGCGGCGCGCTCGAGCAGCGACCAGTGGTTTTGCGCAGAGATGAACGGCTGCCAGCCACGGTGGTCGGCCAGCATAGCGGCCTCGGCGAGCTGCCAGCCTGAGAAGTTCGAGTGGCCGAAGTAGCGCACCTTGCCCTCGGTGACCAGTTCGTTTAGTGCCGCGAGGGTTTCGGCGATCGGGGTCTTCTGGTCGGGCGTATGGATCTGATACAGGTCGATGTAATCCGTCTTGAGTCGCCGCAGCGACTGCTCGACCGCGTGCCTGATGTAGCGGCGGCCGCCCTTGGCGCCCGCGGCCGGGCCGTAGCCCATGTCAGCGCTCTGGTGGCCGAACTTGGTGGCGAGCACGATCTGATCGCGGCGGCCGCCGAGCGATTCGCCGATCAGCTCCTCTGACTTCCCGCCGCCTCCATAGGTGTCGGCGGTATCAAATAGCGTGATCCCCACGTCAATGGCGGCGTCGATGACGGCCCGGGTTGCGGCCAGATCAAGCCTGCTGCCGAAGTTGTTGCAGCCGAGCCCGACTATGGAGACGAGCAGACCTGAGTTGCCGAGTGGCACGTATCGCATGATTTCTGCCTTTGCTTGCCGATCGCCCATGGCTTGCCATTCACGCCACGCCGATCGTATCGACCGCCGGCCGGCGCCCTAACTAGACGGGCGCGGCTACGCTCCGGCCAAGGCAGGCGACCAGTCGCTCGATCGCCGAGGCGTCCGGCGAGACGGGCTGCGGCGGCGCGAATGGACGGCGATCGGGCGGGAGTTGCTCAAGCGCCGACCGGCTGAAGGCCAGTTCCTGCTCGGCGACCTCGGCCGGGAACTCGACCGAATGACCGGTTGCCTTGGCCAGGTCCCAGCCGTGCACAAGTAGCTCGGTCAGCCGCAGATGCAGGGCGATGGCGCCGGGCACGGTCCCGAAGGGAATCGTGACGATCCGCTCCAGCGCACCCGGAGTCGCGAACGCTGCTAGCAGCGCCGCGGCCGAGTCGCGGTAGGCGGCGGGCAGATCGGTGTCGGGCCCGATATCGTCTGGCCCGGGATCGCCACTCACGGCGACCGCGAACCGGCTGTTGCCGACGACTAGGTGGCGTAGCAGGTCGGCAGCAGTCCAGTCGGTGCACGGGGTCGCGGCGGTCCACTGATCGGCGGTGACCGCGTCAACTACCTGGCCGGTGGCATCGAGGGCGCGAGCGAGCTGACTCAGGGTTTCGTCCGGCATCTGGTCTCCTTTGCTATCACGGCGTGGTGCCACCATAACGAGGGGTACTGACAGCGAGCGGGCGCAAATTCGGTCGACCTCGCGGCCGGACCGAGCTTAGGTGGGGCGATGCTGACCCCGCCCGATGGTTGCGGCTGGCCGACCTGAAGTTCGTGCACTCGCCGGTCCCGACCGTGGCCGGTGAGCCGCTGGTCAGGCTGGGCGAGAAATTCTCGCTCTCGCTCTACCCATTCATCGAGGGGCGTAGCTACGTCTGGGGCGAGTATTTCTCGCCAGAACACCGCCGGGCGATGCTCGATCACGTGGTCGCGATTCACACCGCCCCCGCGGTGACGCGCAAGCACGCTCTGCTCGATGATCTCGCGGTCCAGCACCGGGCCGAACTCGACGAGGTGCTTGACGGCTGGCGTCCACCGGCGGAAGCGCCGGTGTGCGGGCCTTATGCGCAGCCGACGCTGGCGCTGATTGCCCGGTTCGAGCCGGGGATCCGTGGCCTGCTCGCCGCCTACGACTCGCTCGCCGCGACGGTGGCGGCGCGGCCGGAGCGGACTGTGCTCACCCACGGCGAACCGCATGTCGCCAACTCCATGCTGACTCAGGCGGGCTGGGTGCTGATCGACTGGGACACGGCGCTGACCTCGCCGCCTGAACGCGACCTGTGCAACCTCGACCCGGGCGATGGGTCGATTCCGGCCGCTTACGAGCACGCCACCGGCACGGTCTTGCTGCCGGAGGCGCTTGAGTTGTTCCGGCGGCGATGGGACCTGGCCGACCTCGCGATCGCGGTCAGCCAGTTCACCGAGCCGCATAGCGGCAACGCCAACGATGAGGAGTCGTTCGACCTGCTGGGTGAGTTGCTCGGGCGGGTCGCCGGCTGACTTCGGCGGTCGTTACAAGTCGATCCAGAACCTGAGTATCCCGCCTGAGTTGCCTTCCAGAACTCCGTCGTTGGCCTCGATCACGCGGCGCGAGCCCAGGTTGTCGTCATTGCAGGTGAGCAGTATCCGGGTGAGTCCGAGGTCCTTGCACCAGCCGCGGGCACTGGCCAGCATGGCGGTCGCGTGCCCACGCCGGCGCTCGCCGGGGACTACGTGGTAGCCGATGTTGCCGCCATCGTGCCGCAGCTTGGACGTCAGCTCGTGCCTGAGCATCACGGTGCCGATGTAGCGGTCTGCTTCGACGTACCACAGTTCGGTCACCGGCACGCCCCACATCCGCCGGGTGACCGAGCGAACGCTCACCAGCGCGCCGAAATCCGCGGCCGCATGGTCGAGCCAGTCGGTGGCGCTGCCCTCCTCTACGCACATCTCGCGCGTCCCGGCCAGGAACGAATTCTTGACGGCCGTGGTCGGCAACATGAGCGCGGCCGCGCCGTCCCTGTTAGACATGAGGCTCTTGCCTCGAGAACTTCCTTTTCATTTGAATTCAACGGTATTACTTACGGGACCGCTGATGCAAAGGAGGCCGAATTATCCCGATCTCGAAATGTGGCGGCAATAGGGGCCACTCGGGTGCTTTGTTCGCCTATGGTCGGGAGGCGGGTTAGCGGGGTTAGCGGCCGGCTCGGCCGCCACGGCCGGCGCTAGCCCGCTTCTCGCGCAGCCGCATGGATACGTGTACCGGGGTGCCCTCGAAGCCGAACTCCTCGCGGAGCCGCCGCTCGATGAAGCGCCGGTAGCCCGCCTGCAGGAACCCCGATGTGAACAGCACGAAGTGCGGCGGCTGCACCCCGGCCTGGGTGGCGAACATGATCTTGGGTTGCTTGCCCCCGCGAACGGGCGGCGGGGTGGCGGCGATCAGGGCGGTCAGCCAGCCGTTGAGCCGACCGGTCGGAATCCGGGTCTCCCAGCCGGCCAGCGCCTTCTCGATCGCGGGCACCAGCCGGTCGACGTGCCAGCCGGTCGCGGCCGAGATGTTGACCCTCGGGGCCCAGCGGGCGGTGTACAGTTGTCGGTCGATCTCACGGTCAAGGAAGTGCCTGCGGTCCTCATCGACGAGGTCCCACTTGTTGTAGGCGATCACCAGCGCCCGGCCAGCCTCGATGACCATCGAGATGATCCGTAGGTCTTGTTCGGCCAGCGGCTGACCGGCATCAACCAGCACGACCGCCACCTCGGCGCGTTCCAGCGCCCGCTCGGTGCGCAGCGCCGCGAAGTAATCGGCGCCCTGGATGTGACTGACCCGCCGCCTGATCCCGGCCGTGTCGACGAACCGCCAGGTCTTGCCGCCAAGTTCGATCAGCTCGTCCACGGGATCGCGAGTCGTGCCAGCGGTGGCGTCGACGAGCACCCGGTCCTGTCCGGCCAGCTTGTTCAGCAGGCTCGACTTCCCGACGTTGGGCCGCCCGATCAGGGCTACCCGGCGCGGACCGGACTGCGGGCCGAGCCGTTCGCCCGGCGTGGGCGGGAGCGCATCAAGGATCACGTCGAGCAGGTCGCCGCTCCCCCGGCCGTGCAGCGCACTCACCCCGTAGGGCTCGCCTAGCCCGAGCGACCAGAGCGAATGGACGCCTGCTTCGGCCGGAGCGTCGTCGACCTTATTAGCGGCCAGCACCACCGGCTTCTTCGAGCGTCGCAGCACGGCCGCGACGGCGGCGTCCGCGTCGGTAACTCCGACCACGGCGTCGGTGACGAACAGCACGGCATCGGCGGCATCCACCGCTACCCGGGCCTGGGCCGCGACCTTGGCGGCAAGCTGCCCAGAGCCTTCCACTGAGGGTTCCCAGCCGCCGGTGTCTACCAGCGTGAACGCCCGGCCGCGCCAGGTCGCGTCGTAGGCGACCCGGTCCCTGGTGACGCCGGGGGTGTCCTCTACGACGGCCTGACGGCTGCCCAGGATTCGGTTGACCAGGGTCGATTTGCCGACGTTCGGGCGGCCGACGACGGCGAGCACCGGGGTCGGGCCCTGGGCGTCGTCGCCTTCGTCTTCCTGGTAGTCGGAGTCGAGGTCGTCATCGGCCTCGGTCCAGCCGGCCTCGTCTGGGTCGAGGGCCGAGCCGGTCGGCGCGGCCGGTTCTGAGTTGCTCATTGGTGTGCCCGTTTCGATCTGGCCAGGCTGACGATCCGGGCAATTACCTCGGCCAGGCCTAGCTCGGTGGCATCTATCTCGACCGCGTCTGACGCTTGCTGGGTCTGCGGTGCGTCGAGCCGGTCGCGGGCGGCCTGCTCCCGCCTGGTCAGCTCCGCATCTGGCTCGGCATCTGGCTCGGCATCCGGCCAGGTGGAGGTTGCCGCCATCTGGTCCGGTTGCTGGCTGATCAGCTCGGCGGTTCTGCGTTCGGCCCTGGCCTGCTCGCTGGCGGTCAGGAAGACCTTGACGGCCGCATCAGGGGCGACGACGGTGCCGATGTCACGTCCCTCGGCGACGATCCCGCCCGAGGCGACCAGGGCATCGGCGATGATCTGCCGCTGCATCGCGATCAGGTAGCCGCGGACCTGCGGGAGCGCCGCGACGCGGCTGACCGCGTTGGAGACCTTGCGCTCCCTGATCTGTGCCGTTACCTCGATGCCGTCCACGAGCACGCGCTCGGCGTCCGGCTCGATGCTCAGCTCGATCGGGAGCCGTAGCGCTTGCTTGATCACTGAGTCGGTGTCGGCCAGGTCGATGTTGTGCTCGACCATCCACCAGGTGATCGCCCGGTACATCGCACCGGTGTCCAGGAAGCGCAGGCCCAGCGTCGTGGCGACTCCGCGAGCCGCCGATGATTTACCCGATCCGGATGGGCCGTCGACGGCTATGACCAGCCCGGCGTCTGGCTGGCTGGGGTTCGGGCCGGAATCGTCACGGGACCGGGTAACCATATCTTTCACGGTGGTGATGCTACCGGCCAGCCGCCCGCTGCCAGTGCGCTCGACAGCGCAGCGGCCGCCTCCGGGCGGGCGAATAGTTCCACGACGCCGACCGGCAGGCCAGGCGAATGCTCGATCCTGACATCCTCGATGTTGACGCCCGCCGCCCCGGCCGCCGCGAACAGCCTGGCCAGTTCGCCGGGCTGGTCGCCGAGCACCACCTGAACGACCGCGTAGTCCGGTGCCACGCCGCCGTGTTTGCCTGGGATCTTCGCGACTCCCTCCCGCCCGGCTTGCAGCAGCGTGGTCAGGCGCTTGGCCGAGTCCTCGTTGCCGCCCGCCAGGTCGGCCAGCACTTCCGCGGCGGCGGTCAACTGCCCGGCGACCGCTAGCAGGATCTCGCGGGCAGGCACGGCATTAGCAGTCAGGATCTCAGTCCACAAGCCCGCGTCGCCGGCCGCGATCCTGACGACGTCGCGCAGGCCCTGTCCCGCTAGCGCCAGCGTCTGCGGGTCGGCCTCGGCGCACCGGGCGGCCATCGAGACGGCCAGCAGATGCGGGGCGTGCGAGACGAGCGCCACGCAGCGGTCGTGCTCGTCGGCCGGCATCTGGGCGAGCACGCCACCGCAGGCCCCGATCAGGCCGGTCACGGTTTCGACGGCCTCGGCGGCAGTGTCACCGGTCGGGCAGAGAATCCACGGCCGGCCGGCGAACAGGTCGGCTCGGGCGGCGGCTGGGCCCGAGCGTTCCCGGCCCGACATCGGGTGGCCAGGCACGTAGGTCGACAGGTCGCAGCCGAGTTCGGCCGCCGCCCGCAGCGGCAGTTGCTTGACGCTGGCCACGTCGGTGTAGCACCCGGCCAGGGCGCGCCGCTGAGCCGCCGCCAGGCAGGGCGCCACCGCGGTCGGCGGCATGGCTAGCACGGCGATCTCGGCGGGTTCTGGCAGGTCGCCATCGGGCGGGAGTAGCTGGCCGGCTCCCAGGTCGGCGGCGAGCCGCGCGTTGCCCTGATCGGTGTCGCTGAGCCAGACCTCGGTACCCGTCTCGCGCAGCGCGAGCGCTACCGACGTGCCGATCAGGCCGGTGCCTAGGACTACGGCGGTCTTCGGTGCGGGCGGGGCTGTCTTCATCGGTCTGTCATCACTGGGTTGTCGTCACTGGTTGTCGTCACTGGGCGATGTCCAGGCGCAGCGCCGCCGCGCCGCGCAGGTAGACGTGCTGGATCTGGGCCCGGCTCACCTCGGTCTCGATGTGCATCATCAGCCGCACCACCATTGGCATCGACCCCGGCACCGACATCTCCGTGCAGCACAGCAGCGGTACTTCCTGAAAGCCAAGTGAACGCGCCGCGAGCGCCGGAAACTCCATGGTGAGGTCAGGCGTGGCCGTGAAGATCACGCTGACCACCTGGTCGGTACTCAGCTTGTTCCTGCTCATCACCTCGGTGACGAGCTCAGCAGTGCCGTCCAGGATCACCTGACGTTCGTTCGCGTCGACCTGGACGGCGCCTCTGACGGCTCTGATCGTCACGACCTCTCCTTCGGGAAAAGGCTCTTGAAATGGCAAGCTGGCCCGGCGCTGGTGCGGCTGGGCTGGCGCGTCTTACATCCCCACAGCGGCGTACAGGTCGCCAACCTCGGCCGTGGTCAGCCGCCTGGTCGCTCCTGGGCGAAGCGAACCGAGGCTGACCGGGCCGACCTGCGTTCGCACCAGCCGACTTACCGGGTGACCGACCTTGGCCAGCATCCGCCGCACGACATGCTTACGTCCCTCGTGCAGGGTTAGTTCGACGAGCACACGCGAGCCGGCCTGATCAACCACGCGGAACCGGTCGGCGACCACAGTACCGTCTGTAAGCTCTACCCCGGTCGTCAGCCTACGGCTCACGTCTTTGGGCAGCGGACCGCTGACCTCAGCTAGGTAGGTTTTGAGCACTCCGTACCTGGGATGGGCGAGCCGGTGTGCCAGCTCGCCATCATTGGTCAGCAAGATCAGGCCCTCGGTGTCGTAGTCGAGCCGGCCGACGTGGAACAGCCGTTCGTCGTGATCGCCGATCAGGTCGGCGATCGTCCGCCTGCCCCGGTCGTCGGACATCGTGCTGACCACGCCCGGTGGCTTGTTGAGCGCGAGGTACATAAGGTCGGCTCGGGCTGGGATCCGCTTGCCGTCTACCCGGATGACCTGGTTTTCCGGATCTACCCGCGCGCCGAACCTGCGCACGATCTCACCGTCCACCTCGACCCGGCCGGCGCCGATGAGTTCCTCACAGCTCCTGCGGCTGCCGACGCCGGCGGCGGCGAGCACCTTCTGGAGCCTCGTTCCGCCTGGAACATCGATCAGCGAGTCGCGCTCGCCCGGCTCATCTCCCCAGTCGTCATCGTCGTCATCGAAGTCGAAGGCCGAACCGATCTGCCCGGGCATCTGTCCGGGCACCTGCCCGGGGCGAGCACGACCGGCAATGGGATTGCCGCCAGGCTTGGCGGTCTTCCTACGATCCGGCACGGCTAGGCCCAGCCTCAGTTTCGTCGTCGAGTTGGTCGGGCAGGAACGGCGCCAGCTCAGGCAGTTGATCCAGACTGGCCAGACCTAGCCGTTCCAGGAAATGCGAGGTGGTGCGGAACAATATCGCACCTGTCTCCTGGTCGGTACCAGCCTCCTCCACCAAGCCTCGCAGCGACAGCGTCCGCATGACGCCGTCGCAGTTGACGCCGCGGACGGCTGAGACCTGAGCCCGGCCGACCGGCTGGCGGTAGGCCACGACGGCAAGGGTCTCCAGGGCCGCCTGAGTAAGCCGTATCTCCTGGCCATCTCGCACGAACTTCTCGACCACAGGCGCGAACTCGGCCCTGGTGTAAAAACGCCAGCCTCCCGCGACCTCGCGCAGGTCGAACCCGCGCCCCTGGGCAGTGTAGCGGCCGGCCAGCTGGTGGAGCGCGGTCGCGATGGTCTCCTGCGGCAGTTCGAGCACCTGGGCGAGCACGGTCTGCGGCACCGGCTCGTCGGCAACGAGCAGGATCGCCTCCAGGCTTGGTTCAAGATCAGCCAGCGATCGCTCCGCCTGCGACTGCGGCGCGAGGGGCGGCAGGGGCGGGTGGGGCGGGAGGTCAAACAGCGCCGACTCCACACCGCTCTCCGGTGGTTCTACGTTCATGTCTGCCTGTCAGCTGGAGGGTCAGGTGCACCGTCATCGCCGGCCCAGGTGATGTACAGGTCGCCGAGCGGTGCCACCTGCTCAAACGACACGCACTTGTCCCGGAACAGGTCGAGCACGGCGAGGAACCTGGCCACGATCTCGTAGGTGTCGTCGCAATCGGCCGATAGCTCGCGGAACGATGCCCGGCCGACAGCGCGCAACTTTACCGTGAGAATGCCGGCCTGCTCCGTGACCGTCGTTCGCGGCATGTGGAGGTGTGCCGTCGACACCACCGGCGGCTTGCGCGGCGCGAGCACCCTGGCCGCGATCGCGGCGAACTGCTCGGGACCAAGGCCCAGCAGCACTTCCGGCAGCAGTTCGGCAAACCGGGGCTCCATCGGCACTCGCCGCGGGAACAGGCGGCTCTGCTTTGCGATGTGACCGGCCAGGACAGCGGCGACCTCCTTGTAGGCCCGGTACTGCAGCAGCCGGGCGAAGAGCAGGTCCCTGGCCTCGAGCAGCGCTAGGTCCTCTTCGTCGTCGACCTCGCCAGAGGGCAGCAGCCGAGCCGCCTTGAGGTCGAGCAGCGTGGCGGCGACTACGAGAAAGTAGCTGGCCTGATCGAGATCCCACTGATCGGCCAGCGCCCCGATGTAGCTGATGAACTCGTTGGTGACCGCCGACAGGGCGATCTCGGTGATGTCGAGCTTGTGCTTGCCGATCAGCGCGAGCAGCAGGTCAAAAGGCCCTTCGAACACGTCAAGGTGTACTTCAAAGGAGCCAGCCATCCGGACCCCGACGGCCTCGTCGGGTCCGCTCATTCCCATTGCGGTCAACGTCCCTCGCGTAGCCGGCGCACCATCAGGCTTTGCTCGCCGCCGACTTCAAGATCCGCGAGCAGCAGCGCCAGGGCTTCCCTGACGATCCGGCCGCGGTCGGTGGATATCCCATATCCGCGCAGCGTCACCCTCGCCTGCTCTAGCTCAAGCAACTCGGCGCTGGACAGGTACACCGTAATTTTATGGCTATGACTCTCCCGGCCGCTGGCCTGACGCAATTCAGCGTGGAGCTGGCTCGAGTCGACTGGACTGGTGGTGGTAGGGCGAAGCAGTTCGGCAATGCCGGGCATCTTTACCCGGCGCTGTCCTGACCTGCCAGTTCGGCCCTGCGCCACCGGTCTAGCACCTCCCTGGCGAGCTCCCGGTAGGACGCTGCGCCATTTGATGTCGGATCGAAGACCGTGATCGGCTCTCCGGCGACCGAGGCATCTGGGAACCGCACAGTGCGGTTAATTACGGTATGAAACACCTTGTCCCCAAAGCCCGCCACGACGCCGGCGAGTACCTCCCGTGTATGCAGCGTACGCGAGTCGTACATGGTCGCTAGCAGCCCGTCCATGGTCAGCTTCGGGCTGAGTCTGGTGGACACCTTATCGATGGTCTCCATCAGCAAGGCGACGCCACGCATCGCGAAGTACTCGCATTCGAGCGGCACAAGCACGCCATCGGCGCAGGTCAGGGCGTTGACGGTGAGCAATCCGAGCGACGGCTGGCAGTCGATGAGGACGATGTCGTACTCGGGCAGCACCGGCGCGAGCACCCGGCCGAGTATGAACTCGCGGCCGACCTCGTGCACCAGCTGAACTTCCGCACCGGACAGGTCGATGTTGCTCGGCAGCAGATCCATGCCGTCGACCTTGGTCGGGAAGAGTACCTCGCTGGCCGTGGCCTCGGCCTGCATGAGGACGTTGTAGACGGTGGCGTCCAGCTCGTGCGGCTGGAATCCAAGGCCGACCGACAGCGCCCCTTGCGGGTCAAAGTCCACCAGAAGCACCCGGCGGCCGACTTCGGCCAGCGCCGCGCCGAGGCTGATCGTGGTAGTGGTTTTACCGACGCCGCCCTTCTGGTTGCAGACGGCAACGACTCGGGCTGGACCATGCCGGAGCAAGTGCTCAGGTTCTGGAAAAACCGGAAGAGGGCGGCCAGTGGGGCCGATCGCGCCTGTGTACACCTCCGACATCACCGATGCTGCCACGACTGCTGCACCTCCCAGGCAGCCACGCACGCTGCTAGCTGCTGCCTTCCGGACTCTAGAGCCTGCCATAGGCCTCGGCAAGCCGACTCACCGTTTGCGGGCAATTCGGGGTGTCCTTTAGCCGACGATTAGCCGAGCGCCCGCGGATGGGCGGCGGCGTACACTTCGCGTAGTTTATCCACCGTCACGAGCGTGTACACCTGGGTGGTCGACACCGAGGCGTGACCCAGCAACTCTTGTACCACCCTGACGTCGGCGCCGCCGTCAAGCAGGTGCGTCGCGAAGGAGTGCCTGAGCATGTGCGGCGAGATCTCGTCCAGGCCCGCCTTGGCGGCGGCGGCCCGCAGCGCACCCCACGCCCCCTGCCTAGTGAGCCGACCGCCGCGTGCGTTCAGGAACACGGCCCGGCAGTGCGCTCCCGCGGCGAGCACGGGCCTCGCCTGTACCAGGTAGGAGTCGAGCGCCCGGCAGGCATAGGTGCCGATCGGCACTATCCGCTGCTTGTCCCCCTTGCCGGTCAGCCGGACGGTCGCCACCGTCCCGGTCGGGCCGCGCTGACCGGTCAGGTCCAGGTCTTCCACGTCAAGGTCGAGGGCTTCAGAGATCCTGGCCCCGGTGCCGTACAACAACTCGAGCAGCGCCCGGTCGCGCCTTCGGGCCGGTGAGTCACCCGCGATCTGCAGCAACCTGGCGACGTCGGTCACGGAAATGGCGTGCGGCAGCCGACGCGGCGGCTGCGGCGGCCTTACCGTCTTGGCCGGGTCGGATTCGCACAATCCCTCGCTGAGCGCGAACGCGTGCAGGCCACGCACGGCAACCACCGCCCGGCCGGCCGAACTCGCGGCCAGCGGAGCGTGCTCGCTGTCACCGGCGCGCAGGCCGGCCAGGTAGTCGAAGACGTCGGTCGTGGTGACGTCGCCGACTTCGGCCCGGCCGGCCGCGCTCAGTGTCGAGACGTACCTGGACAGGTCCCGGCGGTACGCCTCCAGGGTGTGAGCGGCCAGCCCGCGCTCAACCGCAAGGTGATCGAGATACCGGCGGACCGCTGTGGCAACGGAGATCAGCTAACTCAGCACCCTTAGCTCAGCACCTCCACCAGCGGCACCGCTGGCAGGCCCTGGGCTTCGGCCACGGGGGCGCAGGTGATCGTGCCGTCGTGGGTGTTCAGCCCGAGCGCGAGCGACGGGTCCTTGCGCAGCGCATCGCGCCAGCCGTACTTGGCGATCTCCATGATGTACGGCAGCGTGACGTTGGTCAGCGCATAGGTCGAGGTGTGCGGAACGGCGCCGGGCATATTCGCCACGCAGTAGAAGACCGATTCGTGCACCCGGTAGGTGGGATGGGCATGAGTGGTGGGCTTGGAATCTTCGAAGCAGCCGCCCTGGTCGATCGAGATGTCGACGAGCACCGAACCCGGCTTCATCCGCGAGACCAGCTCGTTGGTGATCAGCGTCGGCGCCTTGGCTCCCGGCACGAGCACTGCGCCGATCACCAGGTCGGCGTCGATCACCGCCCGCTCGATCTCGTAGGCGTTCGACGCCACGGTCTGCAGGTGACCCTGGTAGATGGCATCGGCCGACCTCAACCTGGCCACATTCTTGTCGACCAGCAGCACCTCGGCCTGCATGCCGAGCGCGATGGCCGCGGCGTTCATTCCGGACACGCCCGCGCCGAGCACCACGACCTTGGCCGCGTACACGCCGGACACGCCGCCCATCAGTACGCCCCGGCCGCCGCCATCGCGTTGCAGATGATGGGCACCAACCTGGGGCGCCATCCGGCCGGCCACCTCGGACATCGGGGCGAGCAGCGGCAGCGAGCCATCCGGCAGCTGCACGGTTTCATAGGCGATGGCCGTGATCCCGGACCCGATCAGCGCGTCGGTGCACGGCTTCGAGGCCGCAAGGTGCAGGTAGGTGAAGAGAACCTGATCCTTGCGCATCCGGTGGTATTCCTCGGCCACGGGTTCCTTCACCTTGAGTACCAGGTCGCCGGTCTGCCACACGGCATCGGCGGTCGGCAAGATCGAAGCACCCGCGTCGATAAAGTCCTGATCTGGGATGGACGAGCCGGTGCCGGCATCCTGCTCGACGAACACCTCGTGCCCGAACCTGACGAGCTCGTGCACGCCCGCCGGGGTGATGGCCACCCGGTACTCGTGGTTCTTGACTTCTTTAGGAATGCCCACCTTCATTGGCCCTGCATCCTTCCTAGCGTTCTGGCGCGTCCGTCCCGCGCAGCTCGGCGAACTTGCCGGTCAGCGCGGCGAACGCCGCAAGCACCCCGACTGCCGTCACTCCGTTGTGTAGTTCTCCGGCCAGGAACCTGGACACCACGAGATCGAGCGGCGCCCACTCGACTTTCAGATACGCCTCCTCGTGGTCTGGAATGTAGTCGCGTTCGGCGTCGGGAACCAGCGTGAGGTCCCTGGCCAGGAAGACCCTGAGCCGCTCGTTGCTGACCCCTGGCGAGGTGTAGATATCGGTGAGTACCTGCCAGTCTGATGCCAGATACCCGGCTTCCTCAAGTAGCTCGCGCTGAGCTGTCTTGATGAGTGGTTCACCGGCCACATCACGCAACCCGGCAGGAATCTCCCAGAGCAACCGCCCGACCGGATGCCGATACTGCCGGATCAAAAGCACCGAAAAATTTTCATCCAAAGCCAACACTGCGACCGCACCTGGATGCTCTACCACCTCGCGATCGGCCCGCTCGCCGCCAGGCATCTGAACGGTGTCGCGCTTGAGGTTAACGATGGTGCTCTTGGCCAGCAGATTGGAGGCCACCACCGGCCAGCATTCGACCAGGTCGCAAAGCCACGACTGCTCGCTCATGCACTTGCGACCGAACGACCGCCGGCGACGGCGGGCAGTGACTGACCGGCCGGCTTGACGCGGGACCGTTCGAGTGCGGCCGCGATCAGCCCGCTAAACAAGGGATGCGGCCTGGTCGGCCTGGACAGGAATTCCGGGTGCGCCTGGGTCGCGACGAAGAACGGATGCTCGGCCTCGGGCAGTTCCACGAACTCGACGAGCCTTCCATCCGGAGAAAGACCGGAACAGATCAGGCCTGCCGCCTCGAGCGCCGGACGGTAGTCGTTGTTGACCTCATAGCGGTGCCGATGCCGCTCGTGCACGACCTCGGCACCGTACAGCCGCCTGACCAGGCTTCCTTCGTCGAGTACGGCCGGATAGAGGCCGAGCCGCATCGTGCCGCCCATGTCGCGTTCGCCGGCTACGACATCTTCCTGGTCGGGCATCGTGGCGACGACCGGATAGGGAGTGTCTGGATCGAACTCGGCGCTGTTGGCGCCGGCCAGGCCGGCCTGGTCCCGGCCAAGCTCGATCGCCATGCACTGAAGGCCGAGGCAGAGCCCGAGAATCGGGATCTTATTCAGCCGCGCGTACCGGACCGCGCCGATTTTGCCCTCGATCCCGCGAACGCCGAAACCGCCGGGGATCAAGATCCCGTCGACGCCATCGAGGTGGCGGGCCGCGCCGTCCGGAGTCTGGCATTCATCACTGGCCACCCAGCGGATATCGACCTTCGCGTCGTTGCCGAACCCGCCCGCCCGCAGCGCCTCGGCCGGCGACAGATACGCGTCGGGCAGGTCGACATACTTGCCGACCAGCGCGATCGTCACGCTCCGGGCCGGGCGGTGGACCCGGCCGAGCAGCTCATTCCAGTCGCTCCAGTCCACATCGCGGAACGGCAGCCCGAGCCTGCGCACGGCGTAGGCATCGAGACCTTCGGAGTGCAAGATCTTCGGGATGTCGTAGATGGACGGTGCGTCCGGCGTCGAGACGACCGCCTCTTCGTCGACGTCGCACATCAAGCTGATCTTCCGCTTTAATGCCTGATCTGCCGGATCGCCTCCAGGAACGGCAGCGACTCGATGTCACCCACCGTTCCGCCGACCTCGGTGATGACCACGTCGGTCTGCGGTCCGCCCATGTCGATGATGCGGCTCTTGATTTCGTTCGTGATGTGCGGGATCACCTGGACGGTGTCACCGAGGTAGTCACCGCGGCGTTCCTTGGCGATCACGCTGGAGTAAATCTGCCCGGTGGTCACATTCGCTGAGCCAGGCAAGCGGGTGTCGAGAAACCGCTCGTAGTGACCGACGTCAAGGTCGGTCTCGGTGCCGTCGTCGGTAACGAATACTTCGCCGTGCTGGAACGGGTTCATCGTGCCAGGATCGACGTTCAGATACGGGTCGAGTTTTTGCATGCTCACACGCAGCCCCCGCATCTTCAGTAGCCGGCCCAGGCTGGATGCGGTGAGTCCTTTGCCGAGGCTGGAAGCCACGCCCCCGGTCACGAAGACGTGCGTGGTCAGTACTGAACGTGCGGCATGCGCTGGCCTCGCCAAATTTGGCTCCCGTGGTCCGGTGCCGACGGTGCTGACCCGTCAGCCCACGGGGTATCAGAATATCAGGAAGGTGTCGCTTTGACCTGCACCGACGCGGCCAGCGCCGCGGCGAGCCGCTGCCGACTCCGGCGATCCGGGAGAAGTGGGCCTAACCCGGTATAGATGCGCCTAACTCGGTACATGGCGGCCCAGCTCGCAGCCGGTACATGCTCATTTAGATACTTGTACTGCGCCTGCGGCGGATCGCCAGCAAGAAGAACGCCCGGCGAGAAGAACGCCCGGCGAGAGGGACGCCAGGCGAGAGGGACGCCGCAGCGAAACGGAGCATATGCCGGTGAATGCACCCAGAACGGGCGTCGCGATTGCCGGTCTCGGCATGACCGATCTTGGCCGGGTCTTTGGCAGCAGTCAGCGCCGGCTGGCCGCTCAGGCGGTACGTCGAGCGGCGGCCGATGCTGGCCTCACCCTGGCCGACCTAGACGGCCTGCTGATCTGCCCCGGCATCACCGGCGGCCTGGACGTCAGCCTCGCGGCCACGCTGGGACTGCGCGACCTGGCCCTGCTCTCGGTCGTAAACAGCTTCGGCGCGTCGGCCGTCATGGCTGTGCAGACCGCCGCTCAGGCTGTGGCCAGCGGCGTAGCCAAGGCCGTCGCCTGCGTGTTCGCGGATACGCCGCTCCAGGAGGGCGTCCCGGCGGGCAGCGCGTTCGGCCGGGACCCAGGCTCGGGGCCAAAACTCCCGGAAAGGCATGGACTGCCCGGGCTGGCCGCCGGCTTCGGATTCCGCAGCGTCAACGTGTACTACGCGCTCGCGGCCAAGCGGCACATGGAGCGGTTCGGCACGACCAGTGAGCAGCTGGGCGCGGTCGCGGTCGCGCAGCGACAGTGGGCGGCCGGCAACCCGCTCGCCCAGTTCCGCGAGGTCATCACGCTCGCCGACCACCAGGAGTCACGCTGGGTGGCCGAACCGCTGCATCTGCTCGACTGTTCGCTGGTATCCAACGGCGCGATCGCCTTGATCGTCACGTCGGCCGAAGCCGCCGCGGCTGGCCAGAAGCCCCCGGTGCATCTCTGGGGCTGGGGCCAGGGACATCCCGGGCACCAAATGGCGGGCGATAGCGAGTTCGGCCTGGTCACGGGCGCGGCCCAGGCAGGGCGGACGGCGATGGGCATGGCCGGGATCAGCCCGGGCGACGTCACCATGGGCCAGCTGTACGACTGTTACACCTACACGGTGCTGGTGACGCTGGAGGACTACGGGTTCTGCGCGAAGGGAGAAGGCGGCCCGTTCGTGGCCAGCGGCGCGCTCGGACCGGGCGGGGCACTGCCGGTGAACACCGGCGGAGGTCAGCTCTCCAGTTACTACATGTGGGGTTTCACCCCGCTCTCTGAGGCGGTCATTCAAGCTCGGGGCGAAGGCGGTGACCGCCAGTCCCCCGCCACCGACGTGATCCTGGTCAGCGGGAACGGCGGAGTCCTCTCTCATCACGGCACGCTGATCGTCAGCCCGCACGCGAAGGCCCCAGGCCCAGCCCGCCCGTCCAGCACACGCAACGCTCCCACGCTCCGCGAAGCCCGAGCTGAGCGCCGTGAGCCCGTCGGCGCTAACTCCAGCTTCGACCAGAACGGCGCCATCGATCTCATCGCCGGCATCGGAGTCGTCAAGGCCGACGCGAAAAGCGGACCGTTCTTCGCCGGCGCGGCCCGCGGGCAGCTGATGATCAAGCGATGCGCTGGCTGCGGCGAATGGCTGTCGCCCTCGGCCCGCTCCTGCCCAGGTTGCGGCGATGACACGGCGGGTGATGGCACGGCGGGTATTGGCACCGAGCCAGAGTGGGCGGCCGCTTCTGGCCAGGGCAAGCTGGTCAGCTGGTCGGTCGTACACGCCCGGCAGGGCCGCCCGGTCGCGATCGCGGCTCAAGTCCAGCTCGACGAAGGTCCGTGGCTCTCCACCACCCTGCACCTATCCGATCCCGCCAGCCCACCGGACCCGGCCAGCGCGAGCAGCCCGGGCAGCTCAACTTACCTAACTAGCCTGGCGGGCCTATCCAACCTCCACGCGGGCCAGCCAGTCACGGTCGAATTCGTCACCCCTCCCGCCGGCGAGAGCTACCCGCTCTTCCGCCCGCTAGGCAACCAGGGCTGACCACGCGGCCGGTAGCCACCAGCCCGATCCCCGCCAGGCCCACCAGATCCGCCCGATTTATCAGGCGCCACAACCTGACCGTTCACCACTCCACTCGGCAACGCCAGCCCATCCACGGCAACCGAGGCACCCCCGCCAGCAACCGAAGCAGCCCCGGCCGCCCGCTCTTTCTGAACCCCCGCCTCACCAAACCGAGCCAGCGCGATAGCGCTGATCAGCGCCAGGATGAACCCAGCGATGGCCGGCCCAACCATCCCAGGCCGAGTCGTGTCCCCAAGAAACAACACCCCGATCAACGCCGGCGGCACAGTCTCAAGCAAGATCACCGCGGCCGTCGCTACCGTGACACTTCCGCTCTCCAGCGCCGACGCGTACAGCATGAACGAGATGATTCCGGCCGCCGCCAGGGTGTAAGCCGCGGGCGACCTAATCAAGATGGCCGGGGTGAACCCGGGCAGGATCCGAGCGCACACCGCCAGCACGCCGTAGCCCAGGCCTGCGATCGCCCCGAGCACGGGCGTACGAAACTGGCTCGGCAGCCGACCCGCCGCGAACCCGCCCACGGCGATAGCCGCCAGCGCCGCGATCAGCGCCAGATGAAAGTCGATTCCCACCTTCGCCGCGCCCTGCGCTCCGGCCGATGAGCCGAGCAGGCCAATGCCGACCACGACCGCGAGCACCGACGCCCATTCCCGCAGGCTGAGCACCGTGTGCATCAGCCACGAGGCGAACACCGCCGTGACTGCGAGGTTCGACGCGATGATGACCTGTACCTCGAAGATCGGCAACCGCCGAAGGGCGATGAGCTGGCCGACGAACCCGGCGAAGTCGATAAGCAGGCTCAGCACGAACGGCCATTGCCGGAACATCCTGATGACCAGGCCGGGATCGACCCGGTCGGCCAAGCCGGCCGCCGCGAGCACCGGACGTCGGGACGCGGCCCGGACGGCGATGGCCTGCATCACCGCTCCGATGCCATAACAAAACGCCGCGGCCAAGGCCGCAGCAAGGCTCACGAACACGCTGACGACCCTACGCTGTTACAGTTCGTCGCGATGACGCCTCCGCGCGCGACCCGCCCTGCGAACGAAGCCACCGCCACTACCAGGCCGCGCAAGCACTACCCCCGTCCCAATGCCCACCCACCCGCCCACCCGCCCACTCATTCTGCGCCGCGCGCAGCAGCTCAAACCCAGACGGGCTAGCTCAAGCAGGTCAAACACCAGCGGCCTGCATGCCCCGCAACTCGGCTTTCAGCTCCCGCACTTCATCTCGGAACCGCGCCGCCAGCTCGAACTGCAACTCCGCCGCCGCCGCGTGCATCTGATCGGTCAGCGTCGTGATCAGCGCGATCAGGTCGTCCCTGGCCGCGCCGCCGCTGCCAGCCTCACCTTCGGCGTGCCGCACGCCAGCCGCGGCCGCCGCCGCCCTCGCCCGGGCGGCCTGACCTGGCACCGGGGCCTTGCCCCGGCTCTGCCGCCGCCCGCCACCGCCGAGCAGCTTCTCGGTGTCGGCGTCCTCGCGGGCCAGCAGGTCGGTGATGTCGGCGATCCGCTTGCGCAGCGGCTGCGGGTCAACGCCGTTGGCCACGTTGTAAGCGATCTGCTTGGCCCGGCGTCGATTCGTCTCGTCGATGGCCTTGCTCATCGACGGCGTCATCTGGTCCGCGTACATGTGAACCTGGCCGGACACGTTACGCGCCGCACGGCCGATCGTCTGGATCAGCGAGGTGCCCGACCGCAGGAACCCTTCCTTGTCCGCGTCCAAGATCGCCACCAGCGAGACCTCGGGCAGGTCGAGACCTTCCCTGAGCAGGTTGATCCCGACCAGCACGTCATACTCGCCGAGCCGCAGCTCCCGCAGCAGCTCGACCCGGCGCAGCGTGTCGACCTCGCTGTGCAGGTACCTGGCCCTGATGCCGAGCTCAAGCAGGTAGTCGGTGAGATCCTCGGACATCTTCTTGGTCAGCGTGGTGACCAGCACCCGCTCGGACCGCTCAGAACGAAGCCTGATCTCGTGCACGAGGTCGTCGATCTGGCCCTTGGTCGGCTTGAGGATGACCTCGGGATCGATCAGCCCGGTCGGCCTGATGACCTGCTCGACCACGTCACCACCGACCCGCTGCAGCTCGTAAGGGCCAGGAGTCGCCGACAGGTACAGCGTCTGGTCGATCCGGTCGCAGAACTCCTCCCAGGTCAGCGGCCGGTTGTCGATCGCGCTCGGCAGCCGGAACCCATGGTCGACCAGCATCCGCTTGCGCGACACGTCGCCTTCGTACATCGCTCCGATCTGCGGGACGGTCACATGCGACTCGTCGATGACCAGCAGGAAGTCCTCGGGGAAGTAGTCGAGCAGGGTGTTGGGCGGGCTTCCGGCCTCCCGGCCGTCGATGTGCCGTGAGTAGTTCTCGATGCCCGCGCAACTGCCCACCTGGCGCATCATCTCGACGTCGTAGGTGGTGCGCATCCGAAGCCGCTGCGCCTCAAGCAGCTTGCCGGCCCGCTCCAGCTCTTCCAGCCGGTCGGCCAGCTCGACCTCGATCCCGGCGATCGCCCGCTCCATCCGCTCCGGGCCCGCGACGTAGTGCGAGGCCGGGAAGATGTACAGCTCGTCGTCGGTGGTCAGCACCTCACCGGTCAGCGGGTGCAGCGTCATCAGCCGCTCGACCTCGTCACCGAACATCTCGATCCTGACGGCGTGCTCCTCATAGACCGGGATGACCTCGATCGTGTCGCCCCTGACCCGGAACGTGCCGCGGGTGAACGCCATGTCATTGCGCAGGTACTGCATCGCGACCAGCCTGCGCATCAGGAAATCGCGCTCGATCTCCTCCCCGACCTTGAGCTTGACCATCCGGTCCACGTACTCCTGCGGGGTGCCGAGCCCGTAGATGCACGAGACGGATGCGACGACGACGGTGTCCCGCCTGGTCAGCAGCGAGTTGGTGGCCGAGTGCCGCAGCCGCTCGACCTCGTCGTTGATCGAGCTGTCCTTCTCGATGTAGGTATCGGTCTGCGGAATATACGCCTCTGGCTGGTAATAGTCGTAATAGGAGACAAAGTACTCAACCGCATTGTTCGGTAGCATCTCGCGCAACTCGTTGGCGAACTGCGCGGCCAGCGTCTTATTGGGCAGCATCACCAACGTCGGCCGCTGCAACCGCTCGGCCAGCCACGCCACGGTCGCCGTCTTACCCGTACCGGTGGCACCGAGCAGCACCGTGTCCGCGGACCCGGACGAGACTCGTTTCTGCAGCTCAGCAATAGCCGCCGGCTGGTCGCCGGCCGGCGTCATGTCGGTCACCACCTCGAATGGCGCGACACGTCGCTGCAAGTCCGTCACCGGGCGCATGAGCTCTCCTCACAAGTCACGCAACCACTGTAGGCTGAGCCTCTGACAATCACGCGCAGTTGCTTCCCGCTGGAGCTGATATGTACCAGCCGTATCCCGCGGGCGACGCCAACCCGGTTGGTCCGGTTGGGCGCCCGCCTGCACCGCCGTCTGTGCTCAACGCCGTAAAGCTCATGTATGCAGGCGCCGGACTTTCCGCGCTCGGGCTCATACTTGAGTTCATCGGCCTGTCGGGCCTTAAGAAGGCACTGGAAGACGCGAACCCCAGCCTGACCACCACGCAGGTGCACTCTCTTGAGGTCGCCACGGTCGCCATCTTCGCGATCGTCGGCCTGATCGGCATTGGTTTGTGGATCTGGATGGCCTTCGCCAACAAGGCCGGTAACAATTGGGCGAGAATCGTGTCGTCGGTCCTCTTCGGCCTTGACACCATTTTCCTGTTGCTCGGGATCAGCCGGACCGGTCTCCAGCTCGGGAACGTGGTGAGCATACTGGTCTGGCTAGCCGGTCTTGGTGCCATCGTCTTCCTGTGGCGCAGGGAATCCTCGGAGTAATTCAAACCACCTAGAAGGAGAAATAATTGCGCATGTCCGGTCGCCAAACCAGACCAAACTCGCCCGGCGGCCAGACCCGTCAGGTCGAGCGGGCCCGTCGCGCGGCCCGAGGCCGGTCATCCAGCCGGGCCCGCCGACGCAACTCGGCCCACAGATCACCGACCTGGCGATCAAGCTCACTAAGCGAACTTGAATTGTCGATCACGAAGTCGGCGATCGCGAGCCTGGACTCCCGGCTGGCCTGCGCGGCCATCCTGGCCTCGGCCTGCTCCTTGCTCATGCCGCGCAGCCTGGCCAGCCGGTCCAGCTGCAGCACGGTGGGCGCGTCAACCACGACCACCAGGTCGTAGTTGCCTGACAGGTTGTGCTCGGCGATCAGCGGCACGTCGTGCACCACGATCGCATCGGCAGCGGCCGAGTTCTCCAACTCAGTCATCCGCTGGCCGACCAGCGGGTGCACGATCGCGTTGAGCTGGCCGAGCTTCTCGGAATCAGCGAACACGATCTCGCCGAGCCGCTCCCGGTCAAGCGAGCCATCAGGCTTGCGCAGCTCGACCCCGAACGTCTCGATGACTCGGTCAAGCCCAGGCGTACCGGGCGCGACAACTTCCCTGGCGATGGCGTCGGCATCGATCAGAACGGCACCGTGAGCGTCGAGGCGGCGCGAGACCTCGCTCTTGCCCATACCGATACCGCCGGTCAGCCCTACCCTGAGCATCTCAGCTCACTCCCCTGCACATGATCGTGGCGGGCTTCCCAGATTTTCGCTGGGTAAGCCCGCCACGTTCATGGCTTTCTGGCCAGTTTGTTAGTTACGCCCGTGGTTAGTTGCGACCGCCAGAGAGCTTCTCGCGCAGCGCTGCAAGCGCTTCGTCCGAGGCGAGCGCACCGCCACCGGTGTCGTCGGAGTCCGCCGTGCCCGAGGTGTGCGAACTCGCGGCATCCGGGTCCTCGCCGTCTTCACCCTCGGCCTTGCTCCTGGCCTCGGCGACCTGGCGCTGGTGTGCCTCGAACCTGGCGCGGGCCTCGGCGTACTGCCGCTCCCACTCCTCGCGCTGGGCTTCGAAGCCTTCGAGCCATTCGCCCGACTCAGGATCGAACCCGTCCGGGTAGACGTAGTTGCCCTGCTCGTCGTAGGTAGCCGGCATGCCGTACAGGGTCGGATCGAAGTCGTCCCCGGTGATCTCGCCGGTCTGGCCCTCGTTAGCCTGCTTGAGCGACAGGCTGATCCGCCGCCGGTCCAGGTCGATGTCGATGATCTTGACAAAGATCTCGTCACCCACCTGAACGACCTGCTCGGGGATCTCGACGTGCCGGTCCGCCAGCTCGGAGATGTGCACCAGGCCCTCGATGCCCTCCTCGACCCGCACGAACGCGCCGAACGGCACCAGCTTGGTGACCCGGCCGGGCACGACCTGGCCGATCTGGTGCATCCGGGCGAACTGCTGCCACGGGTCCTCCTGGGTGGACTTCAGCGACAGCGAGACCCGCTCGCGGTCCATGTCCACATCCAGCACCTCGACCGTCACGTCCTGACCGACCTCGACAACCTCACCCGGGTGGTCGATGTGCTTCCAGGACAGCTCGGAGACGTGCACGAGGCCGTCCACGCCGCCGAGGTCCACGAACGCACCGAAGTTCACGATCGAGCTCACGGTGCCCTTGCGGATCTGGCCCTTTTGCAGCGTGTTCAGGAAATTCTGGCGCACTTCGGACTGCGTCTGCTCCAGCCAGGCCCGGCGGGACAGCACCACGTTGTTGCGGTTCTTGTCCAGCTCGATGATCTTGGCCTCGATCTCCTTGCCCACGTACGGCTGCAGATCGCGGACCCTGCGCATCTCCACCAGCGACGCGGGCAGGAACCCGCGCAGCCCGATGTCCAGGATCAGACCGCCCTTGACCACCTCGATGACCGTGCCGGTGACAACGCCGTCCTCGTCCTTGATCTTCTCGATCGTGCCCCACGCCCGCTCGTATTGCGCGCGCTTCTTGGACAGGATCAGCCTGCCTTCCTTGTCCTCCTTCTGCAGGACAAGGGCCTCGATGTGATCGCCGGTCTTGACGACGTCATTGGGATCGACATCGTGCTTGATCGACAGTTCTCGAGACGGGATCACTCCCTCGGTCTTGTAGCCGATGTCGAGAAGAACCTCGTCCCGATCGACCTTGACGACTGTCCCGTCGACAATGTCGCCGTCGTTGAAGTACTTGATGGTCTCGTCGATCGCGGCGAGGAATGCCTCCTCCGAACCGATGTCGTTAACGGCAACCTGAGGGGTCGAGGTGGCCTGCGTGCTGCTGGTCGTCATGTGTTAATGGGCTCCGGATACGGACAGGGTCTGAGTTTTGGGCGCGCAGTGTGCAGCGCGTCCGACATGGTAGCTGGAGTGCCCTGGTCAGGAACACCGGGCGGGCTACAGACTTCCCGTCGGTGCCTTTCCATGGCCGGACTGCGTAAGATCACAACGCATCGATCAGCTTATGAGAACCTGGCCGGGCGGTCAATCGGAGTACCGGTCTGCACCCCGGCCAACTACCTGGCATTTACCTCTCTCTCACCTTGCGTACAGCGTCTGACAACCTACCGTCAGTGCGCGGCTTCGGCCCAGCTCCGCCCGGTGCCCATGGACACCTCAAGCGGAATCGTCATCGTGAACGCGCCGCACATCGAGGTCCTGACCAGCTCGCTGAGCTGATCAAGCTCGCCCGGCGCGACCTCGAACAAGAGCTCGTCGTGCACCTGCAGAAGCATGCGCGAGTTCAGCCCGCTGGTCGCGATCGCCTCGTCAACCACTAGCATGGCAACCTTAATAATGTCAGCCGCCGAGCCCTGGATCGGCGCGTTCAGCGCCATCCGCTCGGCCATCTCCCGGCGCTGCCGGTTGTCAGAGGTCAGGTCGGGCAGGTAACGGCGACGACCGAGTATCGTCTGGGTGTACCCGTCCTGACGGGCCTCCGCGACCACATTCTGCAGGTAATCACGCACGCCGCCGAACACGGCGAAGTACTCGTCCATGTAGCCGCGCGCCTCGGTTGCCGGGACGCTCAGCTGCTGGGACAGCCCGTAGACCGACAATCCGTAAGCGAGCCCGTAATTCATCGCCTTGATCTTGCTGCGCAGGTCGCCGGTGATGTCCTGCGGCGGCAGCCCGAAGACACGGGAAGCGGTCGCGGCGTGGAAGTCGTGGCCGGAGCCGAATGCGGCCGCCAGAGCCTGGTCGCCCGACAGGTGGGCCATGATCCGCAGCTCGATCTGGCTGTAGTCGGCGGTCAGCAGGCACTCATAGCCGTCACCGACCACGAAGCCCTGCCTGATCCGCCGGCCTTCCTCTGTCCTGATCGGGATGTTCTGCAAGTTCGGATCGGTTGAGCTGAGCCGGCCGGTCGCCGCGATCATCTGGTTGTACGTGGTGTGGATGCGGCCGTCGTGACCGGCCATCGGGATCAGCGAGTCGACGATGCTCTTGAGCTTGGCCACGTCGCGGTGCCTGAGCAGGTGCACGAGCACCGGATGCTCGGTCTGCGCGAGCAGGCCGGTCAGCGCTTCTGAGTCGGTCGTGTAGCCGGTCTTGATCCGCTTGGTCTTCGGCAGGCCAAGCTCGGTGAACAGCACTTCCTGCAGCTGCTTGGGCGAACCCAGGTTGAACTCGTGCCCGGTGGCCGCGTAGGCGCCCTGCTCGGCCGCCTTGACGTCCGCGCCGAGGCTCGCCGACATCGAGGCGAAATGCTCGATGTCGGCCGCTATTCCGGCGTGCTCCATCTTGGCCAGCACGGTGACCAGCGGCAGCTCGACGTCGGCGAGCAGCTCACTGGCTCCGCGCCGGGCCAGGTCAGCGTCGAGCGCGTCGGCCAGCTCGGCGGTGGCCAGCGCACGCTGGGCCAGCGACATCGCGGCCTGCGCCTCGGCGGCCTGCTCGTCCTCGGTGACCATGTCAAGCGTGAGCTGCCCGGTGGTTGTCTCGCCGGGCTCGCTCAGCTGGTGCTTGGTGTACCGCAGCGCCAGGTCGGCCAGGTCGAACGAACGCTGTCCGGGCAGCGCCAGGTAGGCGGCGAGCGCCGTATCGCTGGTCAGGCCGCGCAGCGCCCAGCCGCGCGCCGCCAGCGCGTGGATCGGGCCCTTCGCGTCGTGCATGGCTTTGGCCGCCGACTCGTCACCGAGCCAGTCCGCGAGCGCGCGCTCGTCGTCCTCGGTCAGCTGCACCGGGTCGATATAAGCCCCCGGACTGAGCTTGTCCGCATCGCCCGCGACCCCGGCGATCGCCAGCGCGGTGAGATTGCCGGTCCCCCGGCCCCAGGCGCCGCTGGGCGCCAGCCCGGTCCGGCCGCCGTGCGCGTGCTCGGCCAGCCACGCCCGCACCTCATCCGGACCAAGCTGGGCCAGGTCCACGTCGAAGCCGCCCTGGGCGGCCTGAGCGGGAGCGGCGATCAGGTGACCCAAGATCCCGTTGGGCAGCGTCGAATACAGGCGGTCGCGCAGCACCCGGAACTGGAGCGTGTCGAAGAGCTGGTGGATCTGGTCCCGGTCCCAGGGAACGGGGGCCAGGTCATTCGGGGCGACTTCGATCGGCACGTCCCTGGCCAGCTCGGTGAGCCGCCGGTTGCGCAGCACGTTGTCCAGGTTGTCGCGCAGGTTGTCTCCGGCCCGGCCCTTGATCTGATCGACATGGTCGACCAGTGCGCCCAGCGAGCCGTAATCCGCGATCCACTTCGTCGCGGTTTTCTCCCCCACGCCGGGGATGCTGGGCAGGTTGTCGCTGGGGTCACCGCGCAGCGCGGCGAAGTCCGGATACTGGGTCGGGGTCAGGCCGTACTTTTCGAAGACCGCCTCGGGCGTGAACCGGCCCATCTCACTGACCCCGCGCCGGAGGTACAGCACCGTGATGTCGTCGTTGACCAGCTGGAACGCGTCCCGGTCGCCGGTCACGATCAGCACCCGCATCCCATCGGCCACCGCCTTGGTGGCCAGCGTCGCGATCACGTCGTCGGCCTCGAAGCCGACCGAGGATAGCCAGCGGATGCCGAGCGCGTCGAGCACCTCGAAGATCAGGCTCAGCTGACTCTTGAAGTCGGTCGGCGTCTCCCTGCGGGTCGCCTTGTACTCGACGTACTGCTCATGCCTGAACGTTGGCTCGCTCCGGTCGAAGGCGACCGCGACATGCGTCGGTTTCTCATCCCGCAGCACGTTGATCAGCATCGCGGTGAAGCCGTAGACAGCGTTGGTCGGCTGACCCGTGGTGGTCGAGAAGTTCTCACTCGGCAGCGCGAAGAAGGCGCGGTAGGCGATCGAATGCCCATCTAGCAGCAGGAGCAGATCGCGCTGATCAGCGCCGTCAGCGGAAGGAGTCTTGGCAGCCACCCGGCAATCCTAGTGGCCCCTACTGTCAATGAACTGGTCTACGAGCTAGCACTAAGCTGCCACGAGCGCTGGGCGATACTCGGAGGTAGCTGACAGTGGTGGCGGATAGGACTGAGCAGCCGGATCTGATTGCCCTTAATAGGGCGCTGTCCAGCGGCGAGACGCTCGCTCAGCGGATGGGCATCAAAATCATCGAGGCGTCGGCCGAGCGAGTGGTCGGCACGATGCCGGTGGCGGGCAACACCCAGCCGTACGGGCTGCTGCACGGCGGCGCTTCGTGCGTGCTCGCCGAGACCATCGGCTCGGTCGGCGCGGCGCTGCATGCTGGAGCGAATAACTTCACCGTGGGCATCGAGATCAACGCCACTCACCACCGGGCCGCCCGGAGCGGCCACGTGACCGGCGTAGCCACGCAGGTGCACGCCGGACAGACGCTCGCCACCTACGACATCGTGATCAGCGACGAGCGGGGCCGCCGGGTCTGCACCGCGAGGCTCAGCTGCCTGCTTCGCAAGGCAGTCCCAGGCGACGGCTCGCAGGACTGAAGCCGCGCAGCGGGGCAAGCCCGCGAAGCACCGAACGGATGTTTGGCCCATACCGGCCTGGTAATAGCAGTGTCCGCGCACGGCCATGCGCTGCTCGCTACGGTGTTCCCCGGAGCTTTGATGATTCGAGTAGAGAACGTGCCGGCCCGGGGAAGGCCGACACGGCACCAAAGGATCTCAGGGCTCCGTACCGTCGCTGCAGCGCCCTCAAACACGGGTCGCAGCAGACGGCAGCAAGCGAGCGGGTGCCGGGTCTGCGCGGGGGGTAAAGGCTCTGGCCCCGCTCGCTTGCCTAAAACCTGGCTGCGCCTACTCCTTGGTCTCTTTCGTCGCACCAGAACCGGGCTCTTTCGCCCCATCGGCGGCATTAGAGTGACCCGCCTGACTAGTCGGACTCTCAGGGTTCGAGGCAGTGGAGTTCTCCGCCTTCGCCGCCCCGGAGTTCGCAGCACCGTGCTGCTCGGCGAGGATCTCCTGAGCGAGCGCCCGCATGGTCATGCGGCGATCCATCGAGGTCTTCTGGATCCACCGGAATGCCTCAGGCTCGGTCATGCTCCGGCTTGCCTGCAATACGCCCTTGGCTCGGTCGAGCAGCTTGCGCATCTCCAGCCGCTCGCGCAGGTCGCCGACCTCAGCCTGGAGCGCGCTGACTTCCGCGAACCGGCTTACCGCAATCTCGATTGCCGGGATCAAATCGGCCCTGGTGAAAGGTTTTACCAGGTAGGCCATCGCACCGGCGCTGCTCGCCCGCTGGACGAGGTCGCGCTGGGAGAAGGCGGTAAGTATGACCACGGGAGCCAGGCGGCGAGCGGTGATCTGCTCGGCCGCCGAGATGCCGTCAAGTATCGGCATCTTCACATCCATGATCACCAAGTCCGGCCGCAGCTCTGCGGCCAGTTTGACGGCAGTGTCGCCGTCGGACGCTTCGCCGACTACGAGATAGGCGTCCTGACCCGGCTCCTCAAGCATCTCCTTGAGGTCAAGCCGGATCAACGCCTCGTCTTCGGCGATAACCACGCGGTAGGGAGTCTGGCTCACCCACTGAAGCCTATCCATAGCCGCTACATTGAACAGATGCACGGCGCGCCTGTCCGCGTCAGCGTGCTCTGTTCCACCCGAGATAGGACCATCTGAGCTAGTACGACGACAAGCGATAGCACCCGCCCCGGTAGACCAACGGCAGAGTCAATGGCCTCAAAATCCATCAAGTGTGGGTTCGAATCCCACCCGGGGCACCTAGTAAGCGACATAGCTCAACGATAGTGCCTTAAGCCTCAGACCGGTTATCACGGCTGGTGACGGGCAGCTTCACCGGCCGTACGCGAGGCGTTCGGGCTCGGCTGCCGACCCGCGGTGATGACGAGCGGCTCAGGACCGATCCTGGCGCTGGTGGCAAAGAAGTAGGCGATGGCACCGGCCAGCACGGCGACGGCCGTGAGTTCCTTGATCAGCAGCACGGCGTGGTGCTGCGGCCCGGTCAGCACGAATGGCTCGGCCCCCAGCAGCCCGATCGCATAGCCGCCGACGCAGATGGCCAGGGCTCGATCACCGGTCAGGTTCAGCCGGGCAATCAATCTGATCAGCGCCACGCCGACCGCGACATTCCAGATCGCCTCGTACAAGAACAGTGGCTGGAAGGTGCCGAAATCCTGATAGCCGGCGATCCGGTTGGCCGGCGCGATCGGCACCGCCCAGAACACGGTCGACGGCGCCCCGTACAGGCTCTGCGCGAACAGGTTGCCGAGAAAACTGATTGCCGCCCCAACGGCGACTCCGGGTGCCGCGGCCACCAGCACCGGCCCGGTCTCAAGATCGTGATAACGGCACCACAGCCAGGTGGCCACCACTCCGGCGATCGCCGCGCCGGGCAGGCCAAGCCCGCCGTCCCAGATCCTGAAGATCCCGACCCAGTCCCGGCCATGTCCGAAATACCGCTGGTAGTCGACCGCGATCCGGTAGATCCGGGCCCCGATCAGGGCCGCAGGGACCGCCACGGTCGCGAGGTCCACGATCACCCACCGGCGCCCGCCGACGGCCCGGTACCGGCGCTCAGCCAGCCACAGCAGGGCCAGCACGCCGAGGACCACGCACAGCGCGTAGCCGTGCACGGTCACCGGTCCGAGGTGCCAGACACCGCTGACCGGGCCAGGCAGATAGGCGAGCGGGACGTGGGCGGCCGGCATGGTTCGTGACGTTACCGCCGCCCCGGCCCGCCCGCCACTTCATCGCGGCAGCGCCAGCCGCCCGCCCAGCCCCGATTAGGTCAGGCCCGGAGCGGGGCGGCCGAGGCCGGAATAGCGACCGGCAGCGCGGTCTGGCCAGCCAGGTACCGGTCCACGGACGCGGCCGCTGACCGGCCCTCGGCGATCGCCCAGACGATCAGCGACTGGCCCCGGCCCATGTCCCCGGCTACGAATACCCCTGGCACCCCGGTGGCGTACTGATCGTCACGCGGCACCCGGCCGCGCTCATCCAGACCCACGCCGAGCCCGGATACCAGCCCGCCGTCTTCCGCCCCGGTGAACCCCATCGCCAGCAGCACAAGCTCGCAGGCCAGCTCCCGCTCGGTACCGGGCTGCGGCACCGGCCGGCCGCCCGCCAGGTCAACCTCGACGAGCCGCAGCGCGCGCACACGCCCGCTGCCGTCGGCCAGGAACTCCTGGGTGGACACCGCGTAGACGCGATCCCCGCCCTCCTCGTGCGCGCTGGAGGTGCGGAAGATCATCGGGTACGTCGGCCACGGCTGAGCGGTCGGCCGCAACTCGGGCGGTCGCGGCAGGATCTCAAGCTGGGTGACCGAGGCGGCCCCCTGCCGATGCGCGGTGCCCAGGCAGTCGGCCCCGGTGTCGCCGCCGCCGATGATCACCACCCGCCTGCCCCGCGCCGAGATCGGCGACTCACCCGGCCCATCGGCGGAGGCAACGGCCCGGTTCGACAGCGGCAGGTACTCCATTGCCTGGTGGATGCCGTCCAGCTCGGCGCCAGGCACCGGCAGCCCGCGCGGCACCCGGGCCCCGCAGGCGAGCACAACCGCGTCGAAGTCGGCCCTCAACCGCGCGACACTCAGGTCCGCGCCCACTGCGACCCCGCAGACGAACACGGTGCCCTCGGCCCGCAGCTGCTCAAGCCGCCGGTCGACCAGCCGTTTCTCCAGCTTGAATTCAGGGATCCCGTACCGAAGCAGCCCGCCGGGCCGGTCGTCGGCCTCGAACACGGTGACCGCGTGCCCGGCCCTGGTCAGTTGCTGGGCGGCAGCCAGCCCAGCCGGACCGGAACCCACCACCGCCACCCGCCGCCCGCCGGTCAGCGCGGCCGGTCCAGGCGGCGCTGGCACCACCCAGCCCTCGGCGAACGCCCGGTCGATGATCTCGACCTCGACCTGCTTGATCGCCACCGGATCGGCATTGATGCCAAGCACGCACGCCGACTCGCACGGCGCCGGGCACAGCCGCCCAGTGAACTCAGGGAAATTGTTCGTGGCGTGCAGTCGCTCAATGGCCTGGCGCCAATGCTGGCGCTGCACCAATTCATTCCATTCGGGAATAAGGTTGCCGAGCGGACAGCCATTGTGGCAGAACGGGATGCCGCAGCTCATGCACCGCGCCGCCTGCCGCTCTAGCTCGGCCGACTCGAACGAGACGTAGACCTCGCGCCAGTCTTGAATTCGGATGTCCACCGGCCGTCGAGCGGCTGTCTTTCTGGGGATAGAAAGAAATGCGGTGGTTTGTTCAGCCATTCCTGATCGCCTCCGCCCCGGCGCCAGTCGCCGACTCGCCGACATTCTTGGTCGCGGCCAGCACGCGCTTGTAATCTCTCGGCATCACCCGGCGCATCCGGCGTACGGTGTCGTCCCAGTCATCAAGCAAGCCGGAGGCGACCGCCGAGTCGGTGCTGGCGTGATAGCGGACAATCAGCTCGCGCAGGTAAGCCGAATCGGACGCACCGAGCGGCTCGAGGTCGGCCATCTCGGTGTTGATCAGGCCCGGCTCTGCATCGAGCAGGTAGGCGATTCCGCCCGACATCCCGGCCGCGAAGTTACGGCCGGTCCGGCCGAGTACGACGACCCGGCCGCCGGTCATGTACTCACAGCCGTGGTCGCCCACGCCTTCGGTCACCGCGACCGCGCCGGAGTTGCGCACGCAGAACCGCTCGCCGACGACGCCGCGCAGGAAGAGCTCCCCGCTGGTCGCGCCGTAGCCGATCACGTTGCCCGCGATGATCTGCCGGTGGGCGGCGAACGAGGCGGCCCGGTCGGGCACGACCACGACCCGCCCGCCGGACAGGCCCTTGCCGACGTAGTCGTTGGCGTCGCCGGTCAGCCTGATCGTGATGCCGCGCGGCAGGAACGCGCCAAGCGACTGGCCCGCCGACCCGCGCAGGCAGATGAGGATCGTGTCGTCCGGCAGGCCTTCGCCGCCCCACCGCTTGGTCACCTCGTAGCCGAGCATGGTGCCGACGGTCCGGTTCACGTTGCGTACCGGCAGGTCAAGCCGGACCGGGGTCGCCTCCGCGAGCGCTCCCTCGGCCAGCTGGATCAGCGTATTGTCCAGCACCTCGTCCAGGTGATGCTGCTGGGCTCTGATCCGCCGCCTGGCCGCGCCGTCTGGCAGCTCGGGCACAGCCAGCAACGGCCCGAGGTCGAGGTAGGACACGCTGGCATCGCCAGCCGGCCCGATCGGGGTGAGCAGTTCGGCCTGGCCGACCGCCTCATCCAGACTGCGGAACCCGAGCTGAGCCAGGTACTCCCTGACCTCGGCGGCCACGAACTCGAAGAACTTGACCACGAAGTCCGGCTTGCCGCTGAACTTCATCCGCAGCTCGGGGTTCTGGGTGGCGACGCCGACCGGGCAGGTGTCCTGATGGCAGGCCCGCATCATCACGCAGCCGGAGACGACCAGCGGCGCGGTGGCGAACCCGAACTCCTCGGCGCCGAGCAGCGCCGCGATGATCACGTCCCGGCCGGTCTTGAGCTGGCCATCGACCTGGACCACGACCCGGTCCCGCAGGCCATTGCGCAACAGCGTCTGCTGGGTCTCGGCCAGGCCAAGCTCCCATGGTGCGCCCGCGTGCTTGATGCTGGTCAGCGGCGCCGCACCGGTGCCGCCGTCGTGACCGGAAATCAAGATCACGTCGCTGTGGGCCTTGGCTACCCCGGCCGCGATCGTGCCGACGCCGACCTCGGCGACCAGTTTCACCGAGACCCTGGCCGCCGGATTGGCGTTCTTCAGGTCGCTGATCAGCTGGGCCAGGTCCTCGATGGAGTAGATGTCGTGGTGCGGCGGCGGCGAGATCAGGCCGACGCCGGGCGTCGAGTGCCTGGTCTTGGCGATCCAGGGATAGACCTTGTTGGCCGGCAACTGCCCGCCCTCACCGGGCTTGGCTCCCTGCGACATCTTGATCTGCAGGTCATCGGCATTGACGAGGTACTCGCTGGTTACACCGAACCGGCCGCTGGCGACCTGCTTGATCGCGGACCGGCGCAGGTCACCGTTGGCGTCGACGGCGTATCGGTCGGCGTCCTCGCCGCCCTCGCCTGAATTGGACCGGCCGCCGAGCCGGTTCATGGCGATCGCCAGAGTTTGGTGCGCCTCGGCCGACAGTGACCCGTACGACATCGCCCCGGTGCAGAACCGCCGGACGATAGCGCTGACCGGCTCGACCTCTTCCAGCGGCACCGGGGGCCGCACCGGCTCGCTGCCCGCCGCTTCGTCGACGCCCCGGATCGCAAGCAGTCCGCGCAGCGTCATCCGCCGGGCCGACTGGTCGTCGATCTCCCGGCTGTACTGCCGGAAAACCGACTCCTGCCCCGACCTGGTGGCGTGCTGCAGCCGGAAGACCGCCTCCGGGCTGAACAGATGCGGCTCCCCGTCCCGCCGCCAGGCGTACTCGCCGCCGGACTGCAGGCCAATCGACCCGGGCGCGGCCGGGCGGTCCGGGTAGGCGGCTTCCATCCTGAACAGGACGGCCGCCGCGATCTGGTCGTAGCCGATCCCGCCGAGCCGCGACGAGGTTCCGGCGAAGCATTCGTCGATGACCTGCGACCCGATCCCGATCGCCTCGAAGATCTGCGCCCCGGTGTAGGACGCCACCGTCGACACGCCCATCTTGGACATGATCTTCATCAGGCCCTTGCCGAGCGCCTTGATCAAGTTAGCGGCCGCCTTGCGCCCGCTGACTCCTTCGAGCAGGTCAGACCGGGCCAGATCCTGCACGGTCTCGATCGCCAGGTACGGGCAGACCGCCGCCGCTCCATAGCCGATCAGCAGCGCGACGTGATGGGTTTCCCGCACGTCACCGGCCTCGACGACCAGGCCGACCCTGGTACGGCTCTGGTCGGCGATCAGGTGATGGTGCACCGCGCCGGTCAGCAGCAGTGACGGTATCGGCGCCCACTCGCTCGGCCCCGCCGAACACGCCCGGTCGGATAGCACGATGATCTTGGCGCCGGCGTCGATCGCGTGGGTGACTTCGGCCCGGATCTCGGCCAGCCGGTCACGCAGGCCCTGACCACCGGCCGCGGCGAGATACCTGCCGTCAACGACGTGCGCGGCGAAGCCGGGCAGGTCCTGGTCTTCGTTTATATTAATGATCTTGGCTAGATCGCTGTCGGACAGGACCGGGTATGGCAGCACGATCTGCCTGCACGAGGCCGGTCCCGGTTCGAGGATGTTGTATTCGGGGCCGGTGACGGTCCCGAGCGAGGTGACGACCTCCTCCCTGATCGCGTCCAGCGGTGGGTTGGTGACCTGCGCGAACTGCTGGGTAAAGAAGTCGAAGAGCTGCTGGGGCCGGTCAGAGAGCACGGCCAGCGGGGTGTCGTCGCCCATCGACCCGATCGGCTCGGCGCCGGTCAGCGCCATCGGGCCGAGCACGACCCGGCGCTCTTCCTCGGTGTAGCCGAACAGCCGCTGGGCCGCCGCCAGTTCTGCGCTGTCGGGCAGCTCACGATCCCGGTCCGGCAGGTCGTCCAGGTGCAGCAGGCCGGCGTGCAGCCAGTTGTCGTACGGGTGCTTGGCGGCCAGTTCGGCCTTGACCTCCTCGTCTTCGACGATCCGGCCGGCCTCGGTGTCGACCAGGAAGATCTTGCCTGGCTGCAGGCGTCCCTTGCGCACGATCCTGGCCGGGTCGAGATCGAGCACGCCGACCTCGCTGGCCAGTACGACCAGGCCGTCGTCGGTGACCCAGAACCGGCCTGGCCGCAGCCCGTTCCGGTCCAGCACGGCGCCGGCCAGCGTTCCGTCCATGAAGGCGATCAGCGCCGGGCCGTCCCACGGCTCCATCAGCGAGGCGTGGAACCGGTAAAACGCCCGCAGGTCCTTCGGCATCAGCCGGTCGTTCTCCCACGCCTGCGGGATCATCATTAGCACCGAGTGCGGCAGCGAGCGGCCGCCCAGCGTCAGCAGTTCAAGGCAGGCGTCGAAGCTGGCCGAGTCGCTCTCGGCGTGGCCCACGATCGGGAGCAGCCGCTCGATCCCGGTGCCGTCGGCGGCGGGCGGGAACAGGTGAGAGGCCAGCATCGTCTCGCGGGCCCGCCACCAGTTGCGGTTGCCGCGAATCGTGTTGATCTCGCCGTTGTGGGCGATGAACCGGAACGGATGCGCGAGCGGCCAGGACGGGAACGTGTTCGTCGAGAACCTCGAGTGGGCCAGCGCGAGCGCCGAGGTGTAGCGCGGATCGGCCAGGTCAGGGTAGAACCGTTCGAGCTGCTTGGCGGTGAGCATGCCTTTGTACCCGATCGTGGCGCTGCTCAGCGTCACGATGTAAAGGCCGGTCTCGTGCTCGACCCGCTTGCGCAGGCAGTACGCGCGCAGGTCAAGTGCCTGCCCGTGGTCGCGGCTAGCACCGTCGCCGTCCGGGCTCGCCACGAACACCTGCGCGAGATGAGGCAGCGTCGTGCGCGCGCCGGCCCCGCAGGCGGCCGCATCGTGCGGCACATCCCGCCAGCCGAGTACTTCGAGGCACTCAGCCTTGGCCAAAGACTCGATCTTGCGCTTGGCGCCTTCCTTACCGGCTCCGCCAGGAAGGAATGCCAGCCCAGCCGCGTAGTACCCGACCGGCGGCAGCGGGAAGTCGCAGACCGCGCGAAAGAACTCATCGGGCATCTGGGTGAGGATGCCGGAGCCGTCCCCGGTATCCGGGTCGCTGCCCTTGGCGCCCCGATGTTCCAGATTGGCCAGCACGGTGAGCGCCTGGGCGACCGGCGCGTGAGTGCGCCGCCCAGACAGGTCGGCGACCAGGCCAACCCCGCACGCGTCGTGCTCGTAGTGCGGATCGTAAAGACCCGCTCCCGCTGTGCTGGCCCGGGTGGTGGGCGGGGGATGCAGCGGGTGGAACCCGGAACCCCCCGCAGACAAGAAAGCCGCCTCACGGGCGGCCTCTGGGAAATCTGACCTTGGCGTAGGCGTCATTCGTGCTCCTGTCGTCTCGTCCGCTACGCACTTGCGGGAATCGGAGGGACGACTTTGGCCCACCACCGGCTCTGCCGACTGACCACCGGCAAACCCATCGGTCAGATCAGCGGCAGCATTACCAGCCCATCATATCAGGCCCGGCATTTAAATTACCGCCAGGTTAATTCTATGTTTCATAGCTCAGTGATTTGTTTCCGAACGATCGCATGCTTGATTAGCCAGTCTGCCTGTTTAGCTCGCGCTGTCCGATTTAGCTGGCCTGTCCGATTTAGCTGGCCTGTCCGATTAGCTAGCGGAGCCGCGTACGCCCGCGGCTAGCTGGGCCGCGAGCTCGCTGACGCTGGCCCGCCCGGCCGCCTCATCTGGGGCCTCGAGCAGCCGCTTGACGAACGCGGTGCCGACGATCACGCCGTCGGCGAACTGAGCCACCTGCTCGGCCTGGGCGGCCGTGCTGACCCCCAGCCCGACTGACACCGGGGTCTGCGTGTACTTCTTGACTTTCGCCACGAGCCCGGAGGCGGCGTCGCTGACGCTCGTCCTGATGCCGGTAATGCCCATCACCGAGGCGGCGTAGACGAAGCCGCGGCTAACCGAGGAGATCAGCTTGATCCTGGCCTCAGGCGAGCTTGGCGCGACAAGGAAGACGCGGTCGAGGTCGTGCGTACTAGCGGCTTCCAGCCACTCGGTGGCCTCTTCTGGCGGCAGATCGGGGGTGATCAGGCCGCTGCCCCCGGCATTGGCCAGATCGCGCGCGAACGCCTCGATCCCGTAGTGATCGATCGGATTCCAGTACGTCATCACCAGTACCGGCGCTCCGGTTTCGGCCACCGCCTCGACCGTACGCAGCACATCGGTGACGTGCACGCCGCCGAGCAGCGCCTGGTGGACCGCCTCCTGGATCACCGGACCATCGATCAGCGGGTCCGAGTACGGCAGGCCGAGCTCGATCACGTCGACACCGGACCGCACCATCGCGGTCAGCGCTTCGATCGCGCCGTCGACCGTGGGGTACCCAGCGGGCAGGTAACCGATCAAGGCGGCCCGCCCCTCCGCCTCGGCGGTCGCGAACGCGGCGGCGACCTTGCTCACCGTGCCCGTCTCAGTCAATTGCCAGCTCCTCGCCGCTCGGCACCGCATCAAGGTGGCCGAACCACCGCGCCGCGATGTCCACGTCCTTGTCGCCCCGGCCGGACAGGCACACGACGATCACCGCGTCCTGGCCGAGTTCGCGACCGACCTCCAGCACGCCGGCCAGAGCGTGCGCCGACTCGATCGCCGGGATGATGCCCTCGGTCCGGCACAGCAGATCAAAGGCGGCCATCGCGCGGGCGTCGGTGATCGCGCGGTACTTGGCCCGGCCGGTCTCATGCAGCCACGAATGCTCAGGCCCGACACCCGGATAGTCCAGGCCAGCCGAGATCGAGTGAGTCGGCAGGGTCTGGCCCTCGTCGTCCTGCATCACGAACGTGCGCATGCCGTGAATCACGCCGGGCGACCCGCCAGAGATCGTGGCCGCGTGCCGGCCGGTCTCCAGGCCCTCCCCGCCGGCCTCGCATCCGATCAGGCGCACCTGCGGGTCCTCAATGAAGGCGTGGAACGCGCCGATCGCGTTCGAGCCGCCGCCGACGCAGGCGATCACCGCGTCTGGCAGGGCTCCGGTCCGTTCCATGACCTGAGAACGTGCCTCGACGCCGATGATCCGCTGGAAGTCACGCACCATGGTCGGGAACGGGTCGGGGCCCATCACCGAGCCGATGCAGTAGTGGGTGGTGTCCACGCTGGCCACCCAGTCGCGGAAGGCTTCGTTGATCGCGTCCTTGAGCGTCTGGCTGCCGATCGTGACCGGCACGACCTCGGTGCCGAGCATTCGCATCCTGGCCACGTTCAGCGCCTGCCTGCGGGTGTCCTCGGCGCCCATGTAGACCACGCACTCCAGGCCGAAGAGCGCCGCCGCCGTCGCCGTGGCGACGCCGTGCTGGCCGGCCCCGGTCTCGGCGATAATCCTGGTCTTGCCCATCCGCTTGGTCAGCAGGGCCTGGCCGATGACGTTGTTGATCTTGTGGGAGCCGGTGTGGGCCAGGTCCTCGCGCTTGGCGAAGACCCGGCAGCCGCCGGCGTGTTCGGCGAATCTCGGCAGTTCGGTCAGCAGAGTCGGCCGGCCGATGTACTCCCGGCGCAGCCGCTCGAGTTCGCCCATGAACTCCGGGTCGGCCTTGGCCGACTCGAACGCGACCGAGAGCTCCTCGAGCGCGGACATCAGGGCCTCGGGAGCCAGGCGCCCGCCGAACCGGCCGAACCGGCCAGGCGGTGCCATGGTGGGCATCGCGGTCACGAATTTCCTCCTCGGTCGGTCCTAAGCGCCGGATGCGAGCCCGCGGCGACCAAGTCAGCTACCGCCGACCTCGGATCCTTGCCGACCACCAGGCTCTCGCCGACCAGCACGGCATCGGCGCCAGCCGCCGCGTAGGCGAGCAGGTCGTGCGGGCCCCGGACGCCGGACTCGGCGATCTTGATTACGTCATCGGGAATTGCGGGTGCCAGCCGCGCGAAAACCGACCGGTCGACTTTGAGCGTCGCGAGGTCGCGCGCGTTCACGCCGATCACGTTGGCCCCGGCGTCGACCGCCCGGTCGAGTTCGGCCTCGTCGTGCACCTCGACCAGCGGCGTCAGGCCGATCGACTTGGCTCGCTCGACCAGCGAGACCAGCGCGTTCTGCTCGAGCGCGGCGACGATCAGCAACGCCAGGTCCGCGCCGTGTACTCGTGCCTCCCACAGCTGGTAGGAGCTGACCACGAAGTCCTTGCGCAGCACCGGCACCGAGACCGCATCCCTGACCGCCGACAGGTCGGCGAGGCTGCCGCCGAACCGGCGTCCCTCGGTCAGCACGCTGATCACCCGCGCGCCGCCGGCCTGGTAGTCGGTGGCCAGCGCGGCCGGGTCGGCGATCGCCGCCAGCGCGCCCTTGGACGGGCTAGCCCGCTTAACCTCAGCGATCACCGCGACGCCCTCGGTGCGCAGCGCGGCGATGACGTCGCGAGGTGAAGGCGCGCGGCCGGCCGCCTCCTTAAGCTTCTCTAGCGGCGTCGCCTGCTGCCGGGCAGCCAGATCGGCTCGCACGTCCACGAGAATGTCATCGAGCACGCTCACGCGGTTCTGCTGCCCCCTCGGGGTGGGATGCCTGCGCCCCCGATCGTACCGAGGCTAGTTTCACCGCCGACCGCCGCCCCTGCGCGGACGATCGCGGAGCGATACGAATCGGCTCCGCAGCGTATCTTGGAGTCAGCTAACCGGCCCATAAGTCCCCTTTATGCTCAAACTGCACAGCATCCCCAGGCTGCACAGCATCCCCAGGCTGCACAGCATCCCCAGGCTGCACAGCATCCCCAGGCTGCACAGTGGGATCTGCGCCCGAGGTCAGCGACTCCCACATGCTGGCTGCGGCGTTGGCCCGAGCCGGCTCTTTGGGCCGACGGTCGGGGGCTGGCGCCGACGTGGGTGGCAGTGTCATGGTGCCGCCCGCTGTCGCGGCGAGGTCCTGGCCCGCCCGGTCGTATTTGCCCGACATGGCCGGCAGCCTCGTGGCCGCGATCATGGTGATGATGCCGACGATGATGATCGCGATGGCTCCGGCCATGATCAGCACCCGCCAGCCTGAGCCAGCCAACTCGACATGGGCGGGGAAGCCCGCCAGCGATCCCGCTGCCGAGGTACCCCCGCTGCCGCCGGCGGTCGTCGAGCCCGGCGCGATCCCGCCGCCCGCTCCGTTCGCCGGGGAGAGGTTCGCGGGCCCGGCCGCTGCGAGCACCGCCGCATCGGTCACCCGCCCGGCCGCCAGCACCGCGATGCCGACCCCGAGCGCGGCGGCGATCAGCCCGGTAATCCGGCGCAGCCAGCCCCGGGTGGCCAGCACGGCCGCCATGGCTGCCAGCGCCGCGACCGCCAGCGCGGCCACCGCCGGCAGCAGATCCTGCCAGCTGACCCGGGTAACCGTCGTTGGCAGCGGGCGCGGCGCGGTCACCACGACGTGCGCCGCCTGCTGCCGGGTAGCGAGCAGCACGGCGCCGGCGCCTGCAACGCCGACGAGCAGTAGCAGGGCGAACCGCCGACGCCGCCGACCCACGGAGACCTCAGGCGCCCCGTTATTTTCGCTAGTCATCCTTCATCTCCAGCCCGAGGCTACACCGCCGCATTCCCACGGCGTCCGCCGCAACTGCAGCCTTTGGCCTACTATCTAGCAGTGACTTATGCCCGAGATGAGCGTCTTGCATTGTGCGCGTTGCTCGACAAGACGGGTCAGGACGCACCTACGCTCTGCGTAGGCTGGCGCACCGCCGACCTGGCCGCGCACCTGGTGCTCCGCGAGCATAGGCCAGATGCCGCGGCGGGCCTGATGGGCGGCCCGCTGGCTAAGTACACAGCGCAGGCTCAGCGCAAGCTCTCCGGCCGGACGCCCTATCCGAAGCTCGTCGAGATGATCAGGACCGGGCCGCCGCGATTTTCGTTCTTCGGTATTCCCGGCGTCGACGCCAAGGCGAATTTCGCCGAGTATTTCGTTCATCACGAAGATGTCCGGCGGGCCCAGCCCGACTGGCAGCCGCGCGAACTGAGCACCGACCTGACCGACGCCGTCTGGAGCCAGCTCAGCCAGGCCCGGCTGATGTTGCGCAAGGTACCGGTAGGTATCGAGTTCGCCCGAGACGACATCGGAGAACGTTCCGACGGCCAGCGTCCGGTCCGGATGACTGTGCGGCCGCGAACGCCGGTAGTAACGGTGATCGGCGCGCCCGCCGAACTGCTGATGTGGACCTTCGGCCGCACCGGCGCGGCCCGAATCAGGCTCGAGGGCGCTCAAGCCGACGTTTCCGCGCTGGAACAGGCTCATTGGGGCGTTTGATGTGGAAGACCTGAACTGGACGGAGTCGTCATGACGCAGGTACTGGGGATCGACATTGGCGGCACCGGCATCAAGGCCGCACCAGTGGACGTCACCGCGGGGCACCTGACCGCGGAGCGCGTCAAGCTGGCGACACCGCAGCCGCCGACCCCGGACGCCGTCGCCGGCGTCGTCAAGCAACTGGTCAGTCAGTTCCAGTGGGACGGACCGGCCGGTATCACCTTCCCCGGCGTCGTGACCAACGGCACGATCCGTACCGCACCCAACCTGGACCCCGCCTGGATCGGCGTCAACGCCACCCAGTTCCTGGGCGCAGCGGCCGGCCTGGACGTCGTAGTCATCAATGACGCCGACGCGGCTGGCATCGCCGAGATGAAGTTCGGGGCCGGCCGGGACCACCCAGGCACCGTGCTGCTGCTGACTCTCGGCACCGGCATCGGCAGCGCGTTGTTCTACAACGGCGTGCTCATTCCCAACACCGAGTTCGGTCACATCGAGATCCATGGTGAGGATGCCGAGAAGCGGGCCTCAGAACACGCCCGCGAGGAAGAGCAACTCGGCTGGGGCAAGTGGGCCAACCGGCTGGACATCTACCTGGACAAGATGGAAGCTCTGCTCTCGCCCGACCTCATCATCGTCGGCGGCGGCATCAGCAAGAAGTCCGGCAAGTTCCTGCCCAAGCTGACGCTCCGAGCGACCATCGTCCCGGCCGCCATGCAAAACGACGCCGGCATAGTAGGCGCAGCCATGGCCTACGACCAGTCCATAGCCCCCTAACCCAGGGCACCACGTATGAATGCGCACATTCATACGGTCAGCCCCAGACCTCCGGCAACATCTGTGCGCAAGTGTCGAACACTCAGCCGATTTGTGGATCTTCCTTCTGAATGAAGTTCCTGGATATCGTATAGATGCCATCCAACCGGATAATCTTGATGTTACTTGCTAGTAGGAGTTGGGGAGATTTAACAAGGTCCTGCAAAGCGCACAGTTGTGTTCCTGCAGGTAGCAGCCTTGATCATCATCAACTTCCGGAGGTCTGAGTCCTCGAAAGATGAATACGCACATTCACCCCTTGAAAACCTACTGAAATCGCACATTCATCTGCCGTAGCTACCTGGTGAATACGCAGATTCATCAGGCAGCCAGCGGCGAATCCGGAGTCGGCCAAGAAGACTAGAAACACATGGCACCCCAAGTGAATTACGAGCCTCATGTTGCGATTGAGGTTGACGGCAGCGAGCGAGCTGGCCGACCTGGTAGACAGCTCGACTCCTGAACCAGACCTCCGCCACATCCACGTCCTCACAACAAAAACCAGCCACCGGCTGACAACAAGATCAGCCACCGCCCTGGCTACGCGACCCAGACGGTGCTCCAACATCAAAGGCGCCGGCCCGCGCTCATCGCGCGGGCCGGCGCCCTCAGTTCCGACCCCCTTTCAGGCATCCCTCCGCCTGAGCAGAACGGCCGCCACCACAACCACCGCCGCCGTATACCCGCCAAACACCGCCAGCCCGGTCCACGGCGCCAGGAACCCGGCCACCGGCTGAACATTCATGATCGCCTGACCCGCGTTACTAGGCAGGTAGGGGCGACGTGCTCGGTCCAGGTCGCCGGCAGCAACCCGACCAGCACCGGCAGCACCACCATCACCCCGAACAGCGTGCTGATCACCGCGGCCGTGTTCCGCACCACCGAGCCGAGCGCCATCCCGAGCAGACCGACGATCGTGATGTACAGCCCGGTGCCGAAGACCGCCCCGAACACCCCGGGGTCGCCGAGCGACGCCCCGGCACCGCTATGCGCCAGGAACGCCTGGCCCGCCAGGAACGTCACGAACAACGAGGCCTCGGACACGATCAGCGCGACCACCGCGAAGACCCCGAGCTTGGCCCACAACACAGGCATCCGCTTCGGCACCGCGGTCAGCGTGGCTCTGATCATCCCGGTCATGTACTCGCCGGTGACGGCCAGCGCGCCGAGCACGCCGATTGTCAGAGGCGCGAGGTATGTTCCATACAAGCTCAGCGTCGCCCCGCTAAGGCCGAGGTGCTTCCCAGAGGCGGCGTGCGCGGCGGCCAGCGCGCACAGCAGCACCCCGGTCCCGATCGTGGTGACCGCGAAGGCACCCAGGGCCCACCAGGTCGACCGCAACGACCGCAACTTGATCCATTCCGAACGCGCCACCCGCGCCTGAGTCAGCCTGGAGGCCGGAACCCGACCAACCTCGACCGTCGTCGTAACCGTGCTCATCGCGCGCTCCTTCCGGTGCCGACCAGCTCGGCCGACCATCCAGCGTCGCCCCGTTAGCCGGTGCGCTTGCCTTGTACTCCACGTCGTCCCTGGTCAGTTCCATGAACGCCTCTTCCAGCGAGGCGGTGCGAGCGCTCAGCTCGAACAGCGCGATCCCGTGCGCGGAGGCGACCCGCCCGATCATCTCCGCGTCTAGCCCTTCGACCTCCAGCACGCCGGTCACGCCGCTTGAAACCCGCACGCCGGGCCCGGCCAGCACTCCGCGAAGCTCCACAGCCTGCGGCGTCCGCACCACCACGTTGCGCCGCGACCGGGCGGTCAGCTCGGCGGTCAGCGCCATCTCGCTCATCAGATGCGAAGACACGAACACCGTCCGCCCCTGCGCGGCCAGGCCCTTGAGCAGATTCCTGATCCAGTGGATCCCTTCCGGGTCAAGCCCGTTCACCGGTTCATCCAGGATCAGCGTCTGCGGATCGCCGAGCAGCGCGGCCGCGATCCCCAGCCGCTGGCCCATCCCCAGTGAGAACCCGCCCGCCTGCTTCCCCGCCACCTCAGTCAGGCCGGTGACGGCAATCACCTCGTCAACCCGACGCCGGGAGATGCCAGTCGTCGCGGCCAGCGCCAGCAGGTGATCACGGGCCGAACGCCCCTTATGCACGGCCTTCGCCTCAAGCAGCGCGCCCACCTCCCGCAGCGGCGCCGCCTGCGCAGAATATGGCCGCCCATTCACGGTCACACTGCCGGCCGAGGGCGCGTCCAGCCCCAGGATCATCCGGATAGTGGTCGATTTCCCGGCGCCATTCGGGCCAAGGAATCCGGTCACCGCGCCCGGGCGAACGGTGAATGAAAGATTGTCAACCGCGGTCTTGTCGCCATATCGCTTGGTAAGGCCTCTTGCCTCGATCATTGTGAACTGCTCCTTTAAGAAGAAAGCATTCCGGTGGTCTTTAACCCGGCGGCTAAAGGTGAATCAACCGCCCGGCCGGCGTCCTTTCCGACCCAGTTTCTGGCCGGTCCGTCCGCCTAAACCAAACCTAGGCACGGGCTAAAAGAATCGCGTCGGCCGCAAGAACCCACTGCGGGAGCCGCGGACCGGCACCTGCGAAGTACTGCCTACTCCGCAAGTCGCACGCCACCGGATTCCACCCAGGCCGCACGGCGCGGCGCGGGCGGATGCCGGGCAGGGCGGGCGGCGATGCGGATAACAAAGTGCGCCGCAGCGGCGGCGGATGGCAGCATCAGCGGGTGGGCGGAAATGATGAACCCGAGCGCGCGCTGGCCGTGCCGGGCAGCGGCAGCCAGCCATCGAAGGCCAGCGTCCGCACCGGGATCGTCTACCGCACGGCGGGCCCGTGGAGCGCAACGGTCCTGGCCTTCTTGCGGCACCTTGAACAGGCCGGCTTCACCGGTGCACCCAGGGTGATCGGCAGCGGCTTCGCGCCCGACGGCCGCGAGATGGTCAGCTACATCGACGGATCGAGCCCTCAGCCGTTCGCCTGGGCCGAGGAGCATGTCTCCGAGGTCGGCAGGCTGCTCAGGGACTTGCACGCGGCCGCGGCGAGTTTCGTTCCCGCTCCGGACACGGCCTGGCGGCCCTGGTTCGGCCGCGAACTGCCCGGCCAGCGGCCGGTCTTCGGCCATTGCGACCCCGGCCCGTGGAACATCATCGCCCGCGGTGGCCGCCCGGTCGCCCTGATCGACTTCGAGTACGCCGGTCCCGTCGATGCCATCTGGGACCTCGCTCAAGCCGCCTGGCTGAACGCCCAGCTGCACGATGACGACGTCGCCGAGCGATGCGGCCTGCCCGCGGCGGCCGACCGGGCTCGTCAGCTGCGGCTGATCCTCGACGGCTACGGCCTGGCCCGCCGCGACCGCGACGACTTCACCGACAAGATGATCACCTTCGCCGTGCACGACGCCCGCGACCAGGCCGTCCAGACCGGCATTACCGAGGAAACCACCAGTGCTGTCACCTCAGGCGGCTACCCGTCCGCCTGGGCGGTCACCTGGCGCACCCGCAGCGCCTCCTGGATGCTCACCCACCGCACGATGCTGCAGCGCGCCATCGCCTAGCGGCCACCCAGCCGGGACCGCATGACGAACAGCGCCTTGCGTGCCGCCTTGGCGACCGACCGCGCCGGATGGGTTCGTCCGATCGTCTCAAGCACCGCAACGGTCGGCGGCGCCGCGTTCTTACTGAGGTCGTTGACTACCTGAGCTTGCGCGGCCTCACCGCCGACGACAGCCAGGCACGCGAGCAGACCGTCGTCGCCCGCTGTCACCAGCCGGTGGGCAAGCACGTAGCCAAAACTGTCGAGGTCGTCCGGATCATAGAGTTCCTTCGCGTCAAGCATGCTGTGGTCGGTCAGCCAGCACCTTGCGAAACCTCGGACGTTCGGCCGTTCGTCGAGCATTTCACGGATGTAAGGCGCCGCCAGATCAGGACCGATGTCAGACATGATGGTCAGCGCAATATTCTGCGCCCCCGGGTCTTCGACTCGTCGCACGGCGGCAGCCAACTCGGTCAGCGCCTGCTCGGCCGTCCGGCAGAGCCGCCACGCATCGATCTCGGCCGAGAAAGACATCCAGTCATCGCGATCGGCGCCGGTTAGCAGCTCCTCGGCAGAGGTGTGAGCCCACCGGCCGGCGACAGGCACATCAAGGCCGGCGTCGGTCAGCACGCGCTGCATCGCGATCAGACCGGCGACGTGAGTTCGACGTCACCTCCGAGCCGTCGTCGCGTGGCCAGGTCATCGTCGCCGCTGCGCACGTTCGCGCGGCGGAGGATACCGGCAAGCTCCAGCGCGTCAATACCTACAGCGAGCGACCAGCCGACGTGATGCTTGACTTCATCGTCGGGCCACTGGCCAAACCGGTATTTTTTAAGTATCGCCTGCGCCGCTACGTCGGTCAGCTCGGACAGCGGAACGGGGCGCTGTTGCGCGAGCGGCTGGATCAGCAGAGCCAGGGTCATGCCATCGAGGTCACGGTCGACGTCCGGCCAGGACGGCCAGGACCTCGCCGGGTGTCGCTGCGCGGTCACCGGTCCAAGCGCAAGCAGCGCGTCCAGGGCCTTGTCGAACATGCCTGCCGGATCGGCGGCCAGAGCCAAGCCGCGTTTGGTCGCCAGCACCTTGCCGTGCTGTACGCGCAGAACGCCGGCCTTCTTCGCCCAGGTAAAAACCAGGCGCAACACCGGTAGCTCTATAGAGCTACGGGTCGAGAACACCTTGTCGCCGATGCGCTCGTCCACGACGTCGCCTGTGCCTAGCAACGCCACCAGCTCCTTGGCATCGGCCAGGCTCAGGTTCCCGTTCTGCGTCAGCCGACGGCCGCTCCCGACGAACCCGGCCAGCTTGGCGAACATATGCAGGACCGGTGCGCTCGCCCGTGATTGCCCGATCACCTGCTCCGATGGCAGCACCAACGGGGGAAGAGCCGGAATAATATCCCCCGGCCAATCTGCAACGCCAGCAACCGACCCGGCACTACCCTCGAACCGTCGGTCAGCCAGGATAGCCTCGCGCTCATCGTCGCCTAGCGCGTTGAACTCGTCCATCCAAGCGGCGAACGACGCCTCATCGGCAAGATCGTAGTCACGCGCCGCAGCCTCAGCGAACAAGGACTTCGCCAGTCCGAAGTTCGCCGGATTCCCCATCTCGGCGACGAAATCTGCCGTTGCGTTCTTAACCGCCGACTGCAGTACCGCGCGGGACGAAGATCCCTGTGCGAGCAGCCCTTTCGCCGCAAGGTAATCGGTCAGCGCAGCGACGCTGCCCGGGATCGTCACGCTGCCTTTCAG
>WNEY01000113.1_pt1 | contig 54126 bp, 63 predicted proteins | sample 5400531 | NCBI WGS metagenome assembly WNEY01 (sample SAMN13153338, study PRJNA577476) | soil metagenome | isolation source: 200 cm saprolite under Douglas fir tree site 1 | place: USA:California | collected 2015-04-18 | reverse complement strand
GTCTTTCGTGTCCTTGATGATCTCGTCGCTGTTCGGCGACCCTTTCGGCCCCGCCTCGAGCCGCACGTTCGGCATGCGTAGGAACGGGTAGTCGCGCCATGAGGAGGCCGACGTGCAGCCTTTGCTCGCCTTGTCGCCGATGAGCGGCGCGGTCTCGCGGTTGGTCTGCAGCCCGACGAGAATCCCGTCGCGCACGATCGGAAACTCCATCGATTTGACCCCGTCGTCGTCGAACCCGATGGTGGCCATGCCGCCGGGCATCGTCCGATCGGCGGTGATGTTCATCAGCTTCGAGCCGTATTTCAGCTTGCCGACGTCCGACAGCTTCACGAAGCTCGTGCCCGCATAGTTCGCCTCGTAGCCGAGCACGCGATCGAGCTCGGTGGCGTGTGCGACGATCTCGTGGATCGTCAGCATCGCGTGCGACGGCGTCAGGACCAGATCCTTGAGACCCAGGCCGATCGGCTTGGCGGTAGTCATCTCGACGGCCTCGGCGGCGATCCGCTCGGCGCTTTCGAGCATCTCCGATTCCTCGGCCGTCTCCCAGCCGCCGGTCTTCGGCACGCCGACGAAGCTGCGCGTCTTCGTCACGTCGCCGACCTTCGCCGAGACGTTGAACGACGGCGTGATCTCGAACGTCTCCTGCTCGATGTAAGAGCCCTCGGTGGAGGCGAAGTACTTCCACTCGTTGTTGATCCCGACCGAGGCGTTGACGCTGCTGACATCCTTGTTCTTCGCCGCGGCGTCGACGACCTTCTGCACGAACGCCTGCTTCTCGTCGGTCGAGACCGACGAGGGATCCTTTTTCATGGGCGAGGACCAGTACTCGGTGTACGCCGGGACCGGCGCCAGCTTCACGTCGACCTTCTTCGCGATCGCGCTGGCTTTCGCGACTTCCGCCGCGATCCGCGCGATGCGGCGGATCTCGTCCTCGGTGACAATCGGGCTGCTCGCGAAGCCCCAGACGCCGCTGTGAATCACGCGGGCGCCAAAGCCGGCTGCGCCGGGACGGCCCCCGGCGCGCGCGCCGCTGCCGCGGCCACCGCCGCGGCCGCCGCGGCCGCCGCCGAACCCGCCTGCGGCGTCGGCGTTGCGATCGGTGCCGCCGCTGGCGTTCACGCCGCTGTTCACGCTCCGTGTGAACCGCACGTCGGCGTAGGTGCAGCCGACCTTCTTCGCCTCACCGAGCGCGACGTCCGCCAGCCCCTTGAACATGGAGGTCATCGGGTTGCCTTTCGGCGACTGCGCAATCAGCTCGCCGACGAGGTCCGACGACGCGATCAGGAGGCTGGCTGCCCCGGTATATTTCAGGAAGTCGCGGCGTGTTGGGCTCATAAGGGGACTCATGAAATCTGAGGATCTAAGGATTTAAGGATTTGAGGATTTATCTGAGCAGCCCAAAGCGGCTGACCGCGCGCGACCCCTTCTCCGCCATCAGATCCTGAAATGAAATCAAATGAAATCCTTAAATCCTCAGTTCCTAACATCCTTAGATCACACAGCGGGAGACACCGAAGTCATATAAAAATCCTCGACTCTGATCGGCGGCACGAGCGCCGTGCCCGGGCCGTCGTACGCTTCACCCGTGTGAATCGGCACCGGCTTGCCGACAGCCGACAGGTTCGCGAATGCCACGAGCGGAGACATGTTCCACCGGAAATTCTGCACCGGCCCGGCGATCTCGCCGTTCTCGATCAGGAACAACCCGTCGCGCGTCATGCCGGTGTTCAGCAGCGTCAGCGTATCGACCGGGCGCAGATACCAGAAGAAGGTCACCAGCAGTCCGCGCTTCGTCGTCTTGATCATGTCCTCGATCGACTGGGTCGTGCCTTCGAAGACGAGACTCATGTTCGGATTGGCTGAGGAGGGCGCGACGTTCTGCCGGCGCGCGGTCGCCGCGTCGTAATACAGGTTCCTCAGCACACCCCTGTCGATCCAGGTGACGGGCTTGGCGGCCGTCCCGTCGTTCATGATCGGGGTCTGGCGGAGAATCGGGTGGCCGATGTCGCTCTTCAGCGTGAAGCTCTCGCTGAACAGCTTCTGGCCGATCTTCGGGTTGCCGTCGGCGCCGACGAACGGGCGGCCGATGCCGCCGAAGTTGAACCCGCCGCCGGCGCCGCCGAATCCACCACCACCACTACCGCCGCCGCCCGCGTTGAACGCGCCCATCATCGTCGAGAGCAGGCGCGCGGCCGGCCGCGGCTCGATGATCGTGGTGTATCGTCCCGGCTCGATCGCGCGCGGCTTCTGGCTCTTCACCGCTTTACTCGCGGCAAGCTCGGTGAGCGCTGCCACGTCGATCTGCGACAGCTCCTTCGCGCCGGTAATCCCCGCCCAGCCGGATCCGCTGCCGCTCGGCATGCGGCACGTGAGGATGAACCCCACTTCGGCGTACTGGTAGTACGCGAAGAGCCCTTCGGAGTTCGTGAGGCAGGTCGTCTGATACACCTTCGGAATGTAGCCCGCGCCCAGGACGCCTCGCGTTTCGCAGAGGTCGACCGACTGCTTGACCCACGCCGCGCGCTCGCCGGGGCCGAAGTCGGCCGTTTTCTGCACGACGGCGTCGACCTTGACGTAGTCCTGCGGGCCTTTGACGAGCGGCGTCAGGTTCGGGTTATCGCGAGCTTTCTGCGCCGCCTCCTCCGCCTCGTCGACCATCGCCTTCAGCGACTCGTCGTCGAACTCGCGCGTGGACGCCGTGCCCTGCTTCAATCCGTGTCGAACGTTCAGCGTGAGCTGCTGGTCGTACTGGACGAGGTTCACCGTGATCGAGGAATTCGCCCAGCGCGTGGCCGAACGCTCGCCGCCCTCGAAGCTCACTTCGAGCGCGTCGGCCTTGGCCATGTTCAGGACTCTATCGGTGAGCGCCTTGACTTCATCGCGTGAGTACATAATGGTCGGGTCAGTCTATCAAAGGGACGCCGTCCATGAAGTTCGCAGTTGTCTCGCGAATGACGCCCTATCTGCAGAGCGCCCTGCGCATCGCGGCCGCATTCATCTTCGTGCTCCACGGCACGCAGAAGCTGTTCGGGTTCCCCGGCGGCTCGCCGGCGCCAGCCGGGTCGCTGCTGGGCGCCGCCGGCGTGCTCGAGGCGGTCGGCGGCACGCTGATGTTGCTGGGTCTGTTCACGCGGCCTGTCGCGTTCGTGCTCGCCGGCGAGATGGCGGTGGCGTACTTCACGACGCACATGCCCCGCGGTACGTGGCCGATCCTGAACGGCGGCGAGCTCGCCGTGCTGTTCTGTTTCATCTGGTTGTTCTTCTGCGCGGCGGGTCCGGGTCCGTTGAGCCTGGATGCCGTACGCAAGCGCATGTGAGCCGCCGCGCGATGGCGACGGTCCATCTGGCGCAAATCAACATCGGCCGTATGAGGGCGCCTCTCGACTCTCCCGTCATGTCCGGCTTCATGTCGCGCCTCGACGAAATCAACGCGCTGGCCGATCGCAGCGAAGGGTTCGTGTGGCGGCTGCAGGGCGCCGAGGGCAACAACACGTACCTGCGCCCATACGAAGACGAGCGGATCATCGTCAACATGTCCGTGTGGGAAACGGTCGAGCAGCTGCGCGCGTTTACCTACGGCACTGCCCACGCCGAGCTGCTGCGTGAGCGGCGCAACTGGTTCGAGAAGTTCGACCGCGTGTTCCTGGCGCTGTGGTGGATTCCCGCTGGACACATTCCGTCAATCGGGGAGGCCAAGGAGCGGCTCGCCTCGCTCGAGCAGCACGGCCCGACGGCGTTCGCGTTCACGCTCAGGACGAGCTTCCCGCCAGACGCGGCCGGACTGGGAACTGGTGGCATTGGAGCCCCTCAAAGCTGATCAGCGATCCACGTAGGGCGACCCGTTCAGGATCGCCGTCCGGCGAGGCTGAGAGCCTCGCCCTAGCTGAAGTCTGTTTGCCCGGCCATTGCGCCCTTCGGTATCCCGTCACCGGAACCGGCCGCTCAGCGGTATCGATCCGGGACGCCTCGGCTGTTAGATCGCGCGTTACATGTAGGTGGACCGTGGCATTCCATTTGCCGTCGCCATGGGCACCGCGACCAATCTTTTTTCCTGGAAGGTGACTTGTGCGTCCGAACGGTAAGGCTCTGCGTACGTCCGTAGCGGCGGCGCTGCTCGCCCTCTCGCTGGTGCTTCCCGCTGCGGCTCAGAACCTCTCGAACGTCCGGATCGACAACTTCGGACGCGTCAACGCGAATTACTACCGCGGCGCGCAGCCCGAGGGTCAGGACTATGCGGATCTCGCGGCGCTCGGCATCAAGACGGTCATCGATCTGACGCAGGACGGCGATGCCAGCGAGCCGTCAATCGTCCAGCACACGGGCCTGAAGTTCTACCGCATTCCGATGACGACGCACGAAACGCCGTCGGAGGAGAAGCTCGTGCAGTTTCTGAAGCTCGTCAACGATCCGGCTAACCAGCCGGTGTACGTGCACTGCCAGGGTGGACGCCATCGCACGGGCGTCATGACGGCGGTCTATCGCATGACCGACGATGGCTGGAGCGCCGACCAGGCGTTCGCGGAGATGAAAAAGTACAAGTTCGGCGCCGACTTCCTCCACTCCGAGTTCAAGGATTTCGTCTACAGCTATCACGCGGATGCGCACGTGCTCGTCGCGGCGAAGGCCGGATCATCGACCGCGAAAGCGCGCGCCGCCGGCAGCCACCCGGCTTTCTCCCACGGGGACGCGAGTACACAGAGCTCGAGGGAGCTGCGATAAGCTGCGGTACGAAGGCATACGTAGAGTCGGCGCCCCGCTGGACTCCGGTGATTTGACGGGGCGCGCCGTGCCAGATTGGGCGACGCAGGTATGATGAGCGCGTGTTTGTCGCCATCACCCGTGCGGTGAGCCGATCGCTCGCCTCCTGTGAGCTGACCCACCTCGCGCGCGTGCCGATCGACGTCGAGCGCGCCCGCACGCAGCACCGCGCGTACGAGCAGGCGCTCATCGACGCCGGCGGCCGGGTCGAGCGCCTCGACGCCGACGCGGCGATGCCCGATTCGGTGTTCATCGAAGACATCGCGGTCGTCTTCGACGAGCTGGCGCTCATGACCCGCCCCGGCGCCGAGTCGCGGCGGCGGGAAACGCCGGCGGTCGCCGAAGCCCTCGCGGCGTTTCGGCCGCTGGTGGAAATCCAAGGTCCGGGCACGGTGGACGGCGGCGACGTCCTGGTGGCGGGGCGCCGCGTCTTCGTCGGCCTGTCGACGCGCACCAACGAAGCGGCCGTCGCGCAGATGAGGAAGATCCTGGGATCGCGCGGCTATACGGTCTGCGCCACCGGCGTCCGCGGTTGTCTGCATCTCAAATCCGCGGCGACCGCGCTCGACGATCGCACGCTGCTCATGAACCGCGACTGGGCCGACGCGCCGGCATTCGCCGGATTCACGCTGGTCGACGTCCATCCGGACGAGCCGTCGGCGGCGAACGCGTTGCGGCTCGACGATCGGATTATTTTTCCGGCGGCGTTTCCACGGACGGCGCAGCGGCTCACCGCGCGCGGGTACCGGCTGCAGCTCGTGGACGCGAGCGAGCTCGCAAAGGCCGAAGGCGCGGTGACGTGCTGCAGCTTGATAGTCGGCGTCGGCGGGCAGACAGTGGAGCAGCAGGGCAATTGAGGCGGGGTGGCAGATGAAGACGATGTGGGAGTCATGATTGACCGCGGAGCGCGCAGAAATCGCAGAGAAAAAAATCTTCTCTGCGGTCTCGGCGTTCCCGGCGGTTAGACGTACGGAGACAAACGATATGGACGACAAGCGAGCGCTCTTGCGGCACACGGTGGCAACCGTCGCGTATCGCGGCGGAAAGGCCGTCCGCGGCGCGCCGGCAACCTTCGCGGCGTACAGTGCGGACGGATCGCCGCGGACGCCGGCCAAAATCCTCGCGCACATCGGCGATCTCTTCGACTGGGCGCTGACGCAGGCGAAAGGCGCCGAGGCGTGGACCGATTCGGCGCCGCTCGAGTGGGACCGCGAAGTCGATCGCTTTTTCTCGACGCTGCAGCGGTTCGACGACTACCTCGCGTCCGACGCGCTGCTCGCCACGGCGCCCGAACTGCTCTTTCAGGGCGCGGTGGCCGACGCGCTCGCGCACGTCGGGCAACTCGCGATGCTGCGCCGGCTGGCCGGCGCCAAAATGAAGAGCGAGAACTACTCGCGCGCCGTCATCGTGGCCGGCCGCGTGGGGCCCGAGCAGACTCCGCCGCGCAAGGAATTCGATTAGGCCGCCACGCACCCCGCCTTCGGAATCGTAATCGTCCTGTAGAAAAACGGTACGCCGGTGGCGGCGCCCCGCGCGCGCGCCTGGGCTAAGTGTCCATCGCAGTGCGGGTTGGCTCGCCGACCCCCGCCGGCCGGACTGGTCGTCTTCTTGCGAGGAAACCCGCGCAGCCATGAGCGAGCGGGAAGCCTTCGGACCCAACCTTCGGCGAATCCGCCTGCAGCGCGGCGTCTCGCTCCAGCAACTGGCGGAGACCACGAAAGTCAGCGAATCGTTGTGGGCGGGGCTCGAGCGCAACGATTTTTCACGCTGGCCGACCGGCATCTACGCGCGGTCATTCGTGCGCGAGTACGCGACCGCCATCGGTCTCGATCCCGAAACGACGGTCGACGACTTCTGCCGCTGGTTCCCGCAAGGCGATCGCCGCGCCGAATCGGTCATTCGCGGACAGGCGGAAATCGTCGGCCACGACAAGCTCGAGTGGCGCGACCGCGACCACGTGTCGCCGGCGGTTGTCGCCGATGGAGACCGTCGCGGATCCGCTTCTGCGAGATCGGGCGCGGCGCCGAAAAAGGGGCACGGCCCCTTTTCCGCGCTGCTGCGCCGCGCCCTGGGCCGCGCCTGACACGAACCCCGACGCAGACATCGCAGATCAGATCAACCTGTGCTCCGCGCGTCGCGCAGGTTCTCGGTTGAACCTGTCGACTCAGACTGATTCGGCAACCGCATAGGCGGCGTTGACGGCCGCGCTGTTGCAGAACTCCTGGAACTGGGCGATCTTCCCGTTCCGCAGCGTGAACACCATCGCAAAATCGGAGTCGAAAACCTTCTTGATCGGAGTCGTCGCCGTGTAGTGCCCGAGTGCGACCACCTTGTCGCCGGTCGCGATGAATTCGCGCGGATCGAACCGCGAGAAGTTCACGTTCTGAGCGACCTGCTTGAAGAACTCGCCGACGGCGGCCTTGCCGCGTCGTTCGCCGGCGGTCGGGACGTGCGATCCGGCGCCGTATACCGCGTTCCACAACACGTCGTCCGCCATGTAGCCGAGCAGTGTCTGAATGTCGCCGCGTGAAAATGCCGCGTAGGCATCCTGGACTACCTTCGTGTTCTGCGTTTCCTGCATGGATGTCCCTCCGGTGTGATACTACGTCGGCGGCCGGCCGTTGGATTGAGTACGATTCCTCGATGCGGCTTGCCGAGGTCGTCGCGGTGTCCCGGTCGGTGGCCGGAACGGCCGGGCGACTCGAGAAAATCGGTCATCTGGCGGAGCTGCTCAAGCGCGTGCCACCGGACGAGATCGTCATCGTCATTCCATTCCTGAGCGGCGAGGCGCGTCAAGGGCGAATGGGCGTCGGCGGCGCGGCGCTCTCCGGCATGCGCGACGTCCCGCCGGCCGAGGCGCCGGCGCTCGATCTGCGCGACGTCGACGAGGCATTCACTCAATTTGCCGCGACGTCGGGCGCCGGATCGGCCTCGTCGCGGGCGGAGCGTCTGCGCCAGCTCCTGGGGCGCGCCACCCGGGACGAGCAGGACTTCCTGATTCGCCTGCTGTTTGGCGAGCTGCGCCAGGGCGCGCTCGAAGGAGTGCTGATGGACGCCGTGGCGCGCGCCTCGGGCGTTCCGCTGGCGCGCGTTCGTCGCGCGGCCATGCTCGCGGGCGATCTCGCCCCGGTGGCGCGGGCCGCGCTGGTCGACGGCGACGCGGCGTTGTCGCAGTTCATCCTGCGGCCCTTCCAGCCCGTGCAGCCGATGCTCGCCGATTCAGCGTCCGACGTCGGCGATGCGCTCACGGCGCTGGGCGAGGCGTCGTTCGAATACAAGCTGGACGGCGCGCGCATCCAGGTGCACAAGTTCGGCGACGAGGTGAAGGTCTATTCGCGGAGTCTGCGCGACGTCACGATCGCGGTGCCGGAGATCGTGACCGTCGCGCGCGCAATGCCCGCGCGCGAGCTCGTGCTCGACGGCGAGGCCATCGCGCTCCGCCCCGACGGCAGCCCGCATCCGTTTCAGATCACGATGCGCCGGTTCGGCCGCAAGCTCGATGTGGACGCGTTGAAGCTGGAGCTGCCGATCACGCCGGTGTTTTTCGACGTGCTCTACCTCGAGGGCGATCCGCTCGTCGACGAGCCACTCGCGCACCGGGTGGCGCTGCTCGGCGAGCAAGTGGCCGCGGCCAACCTCGTGCCGCGGCTCGTGACCTCGGATGCGGTTGCGGCGGCGGACTTCGCCGCCCGCGCGCTGGCCACCGGCCATGAAGGCGTGATGGCGAAGGCGATCGACGGCGTGTACGCTGCCGGCCGTCGCGGCGCCGCGTGGCTGAAGGTGAAGCAGGCGCGGACGCTCGACCTCGTGATCCTCGCCGCCGAATGGGGCAGCGGCAGACGACGAGGGACGCTCAGCAACCTGCATCTCGGGGCGCGGGACACCGCGCACGGCGGCTTCGTCATGCTCGGCAAGACGTTCAAGGGGCTCACCGACGAGATGCTCGCGTGGCAGACGCAGAAGTTTCTCGAGATCGAGATCGGCCGCGACGCCTACACGGTCTTCGTCCGGCCCGAGGTCGTCGCCGAAATCGCGTTCAACGAGATCCAGTCCAGCTCGCAGTATCCCGGCGGGCTCGCGCTCCGCTTCGCGCGGGTCAAACGGTACCGAAGCGACAAGACGGCGGCTGACGCGGACACATTTGCGACGATTCAGACGATCTATCAGCAGATGACCAGCCAGCCGCCGCCAGGCCGATGATACGATTCGCCCGGCTGAAGAGCGTGTGAAGCAACCGATGTCAACGGAACTCGCGCGCACGATCGGATTGACCCAGGCGACCGCGATGGTCGTCGGCACCATTGTCGGCTCCTCGATTTTCGTGCAGCCGTCGGAGGTCAGCCGCGCGGTGCCGTCGTTTAGCGGCATGCTGCTCGTGTGGATCGCCGCCGGCGCGCTCACGTGGGTGGGCGCAAGCGTGTGCGCCGAGCTGTCATCCGCCTATCCGCGCACGGGCGGGGTCTATGTCTTTCTCCGCGAGATGTTCTCGCCGGCCGCCGGATTCCTGTGGGGCTGGGCGATGTTCTGGAGCATGCACTCCGGCATCATCGCGGCGATCGCGATGGTGTTCGGCCGCTACTTCGCGACGATCCTCCCGCTCGGCGACCTCGGCATCCGCCTCGTCGCCGTCGCCGGCATCATCGTGCTCTCCGCGATCAACTACGTCGGCGTGCGGCCGGGCAGCACCGTGCAGACGGCGCTGACGATCACGAAGATCGCGGCGATCGGCGTGCTGCTGGTGCTGCTGTTCGGGATGGGCGCGCCGCACATGCCGGCGTCGCTCGGCACGATCCAGCCGCGCGGCTTTCTTCGCGCCCTGGTCGCCGGCCTGTTCGCGTTCGGCGGCTGGCACATGGTCACGTATGCGGCCGAAGAGACGCGCGATCCCGAGCGGACGATCCCGCGCGCGCTCATGCTCGGCACCGCCGTCGTCGTCGTCACCTATCTCGCGCTGAACAGCGCGTATCTGCTCGTGCTGCCGTTCGACCGCGTGCTCGCGTCGACGCACATCGCCTTCGACGCGACGCTGGTGACGGCGGGTGCGACCGCCGCGTCGGCCATCTCGGGGCTCGTCATCGTGTCGTCGTTCGGCGCGATGAGCGGGATCATCCTGGCCGGGCCGCGCGTCTACTACGCGATGGCGGAGGACGGCCTCCTGTTCAAGTGGATGGGTGCTGTCCACCCGCGGCATCGCACGCCGTATCTCGCCATCGTGATGCAGGCGATCTGGTCGTCGGCGCTCGTGCTGACCGGCACCTACAGCGTGATCGTGTCGCGCGTCGTCTACACCGAGTGGATTTTCTTCGGCGCGCTCGCCCTCGGCACGATCGCGCTACGCCGGTCGCGCGGGTACGCGGCGACGTTCCGCGCCGCCGGCTTTCCGATCGTGCCCGTGCTCTTCGCGCTGGTCTGCCTGGCGATCGTCGTGAATCAGATCGTCACCGATCCGCGCGAAAGCCTCATCGGCCTCGGGCTCGTGATCGTTGGACTTCCAATCTATTACATGTGGAGACCTCGGCATGCCCGTGATCGACTTTCACAACCATTACTACCCACCGGGATACATGCAGGCGCTGCAGTCGGGGCAGACGAGCGTCAGGGTGACCGTCGATAGCGACGGCAACCCGAACCTTCACTATCCGGGCGATTACAACGTCGCCGTCCGCGGCCATCGCGATCTGGCGTACCGGCAGGAGGTCCTCGACACGCACGGCGTCACGATGCAGGTCGTCACGTTGACGACGCCCGGGACGCACGTCGAGGAGCCGGCGACCGCGGTGAAGCTGGCGGCGCTGGTCAACGACGAGTTCCGGGAGGCGATCGACGCGCGCGGGCGCCACTTCACGGCGCTCGCCACGCTGCCGCTGAACGACGCGAAGGCGTCGCTGAAGGAATTTCAGCGCGCCACGGGACAGCTCGGCCTGCGCGGGGCGATGCTCTTCAGCAACGTCAACGGCGTCGCGCTGAGCGACGAGCGCTTCTGGCCGATCTACGAGGCGGCGAACGACGTCGGCGCGGTGCTCTATATTCATCCGGCGCATCCGGTGAACGTGGACATGATGCAGGAATACTGGCTGATGCCGCTCGTCGGCTTCCTGTTCGACACGACGCTCGCGGCCGCGTCGCTCGTGTTCGGCGGCGTCCCCGAGCGCTTCCCGCACATCCGCTGGGCGCTCGGTCACCTCGGCGGCGCGATTCCGTATCTCGCGGAGCGTCTGGATCGCGGCTTCCACGCGTTCAAGGACTGCCGCGCGGCGATTCAGCGCGAGCCCAGCACCTACTTGAAGCACTTCTACTACGACACCGTGAACTTCAATCAGGGGGCGCTGAAGCTCGCCATCGAGTTCGCCGGCGCCGATCACATCCTCGCCGGCAGCGATTACCCGCATCAGATCGGCAGCATCCCGTCGATGCTCCAGGCGATTGACAGGTTGCCGGTCACCGACGGCCAGCGTGAGGACATTCGCTGGAGGAACGCCGCGCGGTTGCTTGGTCTCGAGGCGCAGAATTCAGAATTCAGAATTCTGAATTCAGAATTCGAAAGGGGACGATGACCCTGCGAATCGTGGCGGCATTGGCACTCCTGGGTACGACGGTCCACGCATCGTCCGTAGTGTCCGCCTTCAAGCGGACCGTCGCGCAACCATCGCAGGCTGAGATGACGCGCGTGCCGCAGTTCGACAACGAACGCGCGGTGTCGTGGAAGAGCGTCATTCCGCCGCACACCGAGTCGACACTGCACCGCCACGATCGCTTTCGGACGGTGATTGGCATCGTCGGCGGTGATCTGACGACCGTCTCTGCCGATGGGCGCAAGACCGTGACGCGCTACGAGACCGGCAAGGCGTACTTTCAGACGCCGATGCCGCCAGGCGAGATGCACAAAGACGTCAATGAAACGAACAAGGCGATCGAGCTCATCGTCGTCGAGATGAAATGAAGAAATGCGCGCCGGACAGGCGCGTCGTGACTACGAGCGCTCGATGGGAAGGGCGCGTGTGACGGCGGCTCGCATGACGCTCAACGCGTCGGCCTTGACCTCGAACCGCTCGATGTGCCCCTTGCGTGTTTTCACGGTCACCTGCCACCCTGCGGGCGCTTCCGTCACCAACAGCAGCTCGCACGGCAGCGCGAACTCGTCGATGACGGCATGGACGAGCCGTTCGATACGCCGCTGGTCGATGCCGGCGGCGGCAGGTCTCGGCGATGTGGCCAGGGTCAAATGGCCGCAATCCACACATTGAACGAAGGCGCCGACGAGCGACACCGATTGCCCGACGACTTGTGTGCGGGCGCTGCCACACTTTCCACATTTGCGGGTGTCCGGCATTTGGCTGTCTCGATAGGTGTCGGTACGCATCGTCCAAGTTTCGGGCCACGTCGTCCGCGGCCAATGACGGCGCTTATTCAGCGAGTGTCGGCCGCGCAGGCCGGGTGGATGTGAAATTCTGTGCTCATTTAGCGCATGGTGAGACAAAAACCGTGATCACCGGGCATCCATGCCGCTGAATCACGTCGTGCCGATTGGGAATTCGGTGCCTCGCGTCACCCCTTTCTGCTCAGAGGCGATGACCTTCGGCGATTCACCGACAGCCTTTCGGCTTCACCGACAACCTTTTCGGCCAGTGGCGTCGGTGGGGCCAGTGTTCAGAATTGCACCTCGGCGGCAGTGTTTCGCGACGGCTCGGCTCGGCCAGCGGGCGCTCGACCTGCGCCCTGACGCGCAGCGCGTCGCGGTCACGGCGCCCGCGCCGGGAACCAAACGCGATCGCGTCACGTCCATCTTGAATTTCTTCGACGAGCTGCGCCGCCTCGCGCCAGCGGGACGGGGATGATGGGTTCGCGCCAGACGCCCTGCGCTGAGATGCGAAATAATTGAGACATGGCCCTCAACGACTACGTCACGTTAGGAAACTCCGGTCTTCGTGTGAGCCCGTTCTGTCTTGGCGCGATGACCTTCGGCGAGGAGTGGGGCTGGGGATCGAGCGTCGCCGAATCGGAAGCCGTGATGGCTCGCTTCCTCGAGCGCGGTGGGAATTTCATCGACACGGCCAACGTCTACACGAAGGGGCACTCGGAGAAGATCATCGGCGACTTCATCGGCTGCGACCCAGGCCGGCGCGACCGGACGGTGATCGCGACGAAGTTCTTCGGCAACCTGTACAACGGCGATCCGAACGGCGGCGGCGCCAGCCGCAAGGCGATCGCCGCCTCCTGCGAGCAGTCGCTCCGCCGCCTGCAGACCGACTACATCGATCTCTACTGGATGCACAGCTGGGACAAGTTCACGCCCATCGAGGAGACGCTGCGCGCGCTCGATGACCTCGTGCAGGCGGGAAAGGTCCGCTACGTCGGCTTCTCGGACACGCCCGCCTGGAAGGTCGCGCAGGCGCAGACGATCGCGCGGTTCCGCGGCTGGACGCCGCTCGTCGCCCTGCAAATCGAGTACTCGCTGATCGAGCGGACAGTGGAAGGCGAGCTGATTCCGGCCGCGCTGGAGCTCGGGCTCGGCGTCACACCGTGGTCGCCGCTGCGCAGTGGCGTGCTCTCGGGAAAGTACACGCGTGCAAACGCGAAGACGCTGAAGGCGGACCGCGGCGAGCGCGTCACCCAGTTCCTGGACGAACGGACGTTCGCCATCCTCGACGAGCTCGCGCGCATCGAGAAGGCGCACGGGACGACGTCAGCCGCCGTTGCGCTCGCGTGGGTCCGGAGCCGGCCGGGCGTCGCGTCGACGATCATCGGCGCGCGCCGGCTGGATCAGCTCGATCAGAACCTCGCGGCGCTCGACATCGTGCTGGCGCCCGACGAGATCGCGTCGCTCGACAAGCTCTCGCAACCGACGCTGAACTTCCCGGCGACCTTCCTGAAGTCGGCCGGCATGTTCATGCACGCTGGCGCGACAGTCAACGGTGAGAAGTCGATCGCGTGGCCCCTCGCGCCGAAAAACGATGCCGAGCGCTATTGAGAAATTTGGAATTGAGAATAATTGAGAATTTGGAATTTTGAATTCGTTCGAGAATTCCAAATTCTGAATTCCTAATTCTTAATTCCTACTGCGCCGGCTCGGGATGGTCTGCGAGCTGGTAGATTCTCCGCACGGCCGCCGGATCGATCCCGACGCCGCGAATCGACCCGAACACGTTCCGGTAGGCCGTCACGTCCACTTTCTGCGCCGCATCGTCGGCGGACAGCCCCTGCTTCCTCAGCGCGGTCACCTGCGTGATCACGTCGCGCAGGTAGTTCTGAAACGCCTCGATCTTCGTCTTCCCCTTGAATACGACCCCGTGGCCCGGCATCACCGTGTCGAAATCGAGCGCCTTCAGGCGCTCGAGCGTCGCGATCCACTCGTCGGGAAACGAGTCACCCATGTAAGACACGACCGACTCCATCAGATCGCCCGTGCAGACGATGCGCTCCTTCGGCAGATAGACGACGACGTCCGTGTCGGTGTGGCCGCGGCCAAGGTAGAGCAGGCGAATGTCGCGCCCCGCCCGGAACAGCGTCATCGTGCGGTCGAACGTCAGGTTCGGCGGCGTGACCTTCGTTTCCTTGATCTGCTCCAGATACGCCAGCGAGTTGGCCACCTGACGCTCGAGCGCCGCCTTCTGCTGCGGATCGGCCTCCTGCGCGATGCGCTGCTTCAGCGCGTCGACGCGCGCGGGAACCGGCTGCACGCTGCTCAGGTACGTGTACTGCTCCAGCACGTTCGTCAGCATCCGCCGCCGCGTGTTGTCGTGGCCGATCACCTGCGCGATGGGCGTGAAGACCTGGTTTCCATGCGCGTGATCGTAGTGATAGTGCGAGTCGACGACGTAGCGCACCGGCTTGTTCGTGATCGCCTTGAGGTCCGCGACCAGCGCGCGCGCCGCCGCCGGCGTGATCTCGGAATCGATCACCAGCGCTTCATCGTCGGTGAGGATGATCGGTGAGTTGGCGCCGACGTTCATGGTGCCCGACGCGGTCGCGTAGAATACGCCGTCGATCACCTTCTCGAACCGATGCGCCCCGCTGACGAGCGGGCCAGGGGTCTGCCCCCGGCCGTCCAGCCAGACCCAGCCGGCGAACAGGGCCACGAATGCCGCGAAGACGCGCGCGCGCATGGATCCTCCTCAGAAGGTGTGTTGAGTCGTATTCTAGCCGCCTCGGGCCCTCGACAATGACCATGATCGCTGGAACAGCCGCAGGCAGACCGGCAGCGCCACGGCAGGCCGGTGTCACCCTCTTTTCACCACTCCTCCTTCGTTCTGCCACGCGCGGCCGGTCTGATGGAATGTGCCTCTCCGAAAGATCGCCCTCGACCGCCTCATGTCGCCGTTTGTCATCGGATGTGTTGATTCCTTCCGCGACGCGTACGCGCGCACGGGGATGAACCTCGTGCAATCGATTGCGGTCGTTATCGTCGCTATCGGCCAGCACGGATGGCGGACGTTGTGGCGGCGCAAAATGTCATGAGTCGCTCACGTCGATTAATTCGGGCGGACCGGGTGATCCGGTATCGCGTCGAGAAGGATCGCGAGCTGCGCTGCACGGTCGCGCGCGCAGCCTACGCCAGCCAACTACTGATGACGCCGCAGTTCGCCGAACGCGCCGCGGCCCAATCATCAAACGCGGGTACGTCGCCGTCAGTGCTTCGGCTGCTTCTGATACAGGCCGACGGTCTCGGCCGTGCCGATGACGTGTCCCGCCATGGCCTTCTCGACGTCCGCACGTGACGCGCCCTGCTGCACGCCGATTGTCGGCACGTCTAGCGCCATCAGCTTGAAGTGATAGTGATGCGCGCCGGTCGGCGGGCAGGGACCGCCGTAGCCGGGACGCCGGAATCCGCTGTTCGCCGACACGCCGATCGAGCCGACTTGAAAGTTCTCGGGCAGCCCGCTGGTTGCCGCCGGGATGTCGACGAGCACCCAGTGCGTGAAGCCGCCCGGCATCGGCGCATCCGGGTCGTCCATGATCAGCACGAATGATTTCGTCGCGGCCGGCGCATCCTTCCACGTCAGCGCGGGCGACGGGTTCGTCTGGCCCGCGTCGCAGGTGAACTTCGGCGGGATGTTGCCGCCTTCCGTGAATGGGGGCTGGAAATGGAAAACGCTGCGGCTGCGATGAGTACACCAACCATCGGACCTCCGTGAAAGTGACGGCCGACGCCGGGGTCAGATTAGAGGTCTGACCCTACTTTGCCCCCACCGCGACCCTCTTCAAATCCCCGACGCATCACTCGGCCTGCAACGCGCGCGTCGGGTCGACCGCCGCGGCGCGACGTGCCGGCACGGCGCTCGCCAGGAGCGCCACGCCGATGAGTGTGGCGACGACTGCGGCGATCGTCAAGGGGTCGGTGCGGCTGACGCCGAAGAGCTGGTTGGCGAGGACACGGCTGGCCGCCAGCGCGCCGGCAATCCCGATCGCAGCGCCGATGGCCACTGGAAGCAGCGCCTGGCCGAGAATCAGCCGCACGACGCTCGACGAGGACGCGCCCAGCGCGATGCGCACGCCGATCTCCTGCGTCCGCTGACTGACGAAATACGCGATGACGCCGTAGATGCCCGTCGCCGCGAGCAGAAGGCCGATCGCGCCCAGCAGCGAAAGCAGCAGCGTGTTGAAGCGTGACTCCGCCAGTGTCCGCCCGATCCGCTCGTTCATCGTCCTCACATCGAAGAGCGGGAGGTCCGGATCGATGGTCGTCGCCGCGGCGCGCAGCGCATCGGCGAGCCGCGCCGGCTCGCGATCCGTTCTGACGATGACGTAGAAGGTCCGGAACCAGCGCCAGGCATCCTGCGGCGCCTGTGCCATCGGGAGATAGAACTCCGGCCGCGGCGCGACGGCCGGCCCGCGCGATCGAATGTCGCCGGCGACGCCGATGACGACCTTCCAGTCCTGCGAGCCGTTCGGCGCCGCCTCGCAGCAGGCGATTCGCTTGCCGATCGGATCCTGACCCGGAAACGCCCGCGCGGCGAGTGTGGCGCTGACGATCATCACCTTTCGCCCGCCCGCGCGGTCATCGTCGGTGAAATTGCGTCCCTTCAGGATCGGCGTGCGCATCGCACTGAAGAATCCGGACGTGGTCAGCCGCAGCGTGCTCGGGATCAGATGCCGCTCGACCGGCATCTCGGAGCCTTCCGCGAACAGCCCGTTGCTGCCGCCGCCGCCGCCCATCGCGACGTACGACGTGACAGCCGACACGGAAACACCCGGTAACGCCGCGGCCGCGTCGTTGATCCGCCGCAGCGTCTCGCGCTCCTGCGCCGGGTCGTTGTAAATCGCCTCCGGCAGGGAGAAACGCGCCGTCAGCACGCCGGCCGGATCGAAGCCCGGAGGGACGTTCTGCAGCGCGATCGCGCTGCGGATCAGCAGTCCGGCGCCGAAGAGCAGCAGCAACGACAGCGCCACCTCTGCGACGATGAGCCCCGCGCGCAGACGATCGCGGAAGCCGCCACCCGTCGAGCCGCGGCCGCCGTCACGCAGGCCTTTCTGGACGTCGCTGCGCGCCAGCCGCAGCGCCGGCGCCAGGCCGCACAGTACGCTGCTCATCAACGCGAGCGCGATGGCAAACATGAGCGCCGCCGGATCGATCCGCGCCTGTTCGACGCGCGGCACCCCCTGCGGGCTCCACGCGATCAGCGCCGTCGTCGCCCACATCGCGAACGCCACGCCCGCGCCCGCCGCGCCCAGCGCGAGGACGACGCTCTCGGTCAGCAGCTGACGGACGATGCGCCCTCGGCCGGCGCCGAGGGCGCTGCGTACGGCGATCTCACGGCCGCGCGTGGCGCCGCGCGCCAGCAGCAGGTTACCCACATTGCCGCAGGCGATGAGGAGCACGACCGCCACCGCGCCGAGCAGCACGAGCAGGCGCGCGCGATAGTCGCCGACGAAGTCGTCCCTGAAGGGATGGATGGAGAACGTCAAGTCGGCGCAATCCTTTGGATAGTCGTGGCGGTTGCGGACCGCGACGCTCTCGAGCTCGGCGCGCAGGCGTTCGATTGATGCGCCCGGCTTCAGGCGGCCGTACACCAGCAGGTAGTGCTCGTCGTGGAACACACGCTGCTCGGGCGTGAACGCGATCGGCGTCCACAGCTCCTCGCTGTCGGTGGTGAGGTCGAACGTCGCCGGCATGACGCCCGTGACGGCATAGTTGACGCCGTTCATGCGGATGTTCCGCCCGACCACGGCGGCGCTCCCGCCGAAGCGGCGCATCCAAAGCCGGTGACCGAGCACGACGACGCGATCGCTGCCTGGCCGATCCTCCTCAGCCGTGAACGTGCGGCCGAACTCGGGCCGCGAGCCCATCACGTCGAAGAAGTTGGCAGTCACCTGGCCGGCGACGATGCGCTCGGGCGTCACGCCGTCGGAGAAGTTGAAGCTCGAGATCTTCATCGCGGCGAGGCCTTCGAGGGACGAGGCGCCCGCTGCCGCATCGACGTAGTTGCCCGCCGACATGCTGGACAGGTTGCCTTGATACGTTTCGCCAACGGCGAGCAGGCGATCGGGCGCGCGCAGCGGCAGCGGGTGGAGCACCACCGCATTCACCAGACTGAAGATCGCCGTGGTCCCGCCGATGCCGAGCGCGAGCGTCAGCACGGCGACGGCGGTGAAGCCGGGATTCTTCAGGAGCTGCCGCCACGTGAACGCGACGTCCTGCGCGAGCTCGCCGAGGTACTGGGTCCGTTGCATCTGCCGGTTCCTTCCTGCGCCGAGCGCGCAGAGCGTGGTGCGCATGCGCCCGAGATCCCCGAATCGGCGCTCGGCTTCGCGGCGCGCCGCCTCCGCGTCCATCCCGAGCGCGATGAATTCGCGCGTCCGCATATCGATGTGGAACGCGAGCTCCTCGTCGACTTCCTCCCCGACACCGGGCCTCCATGCGACGCGATTGAAGGGGTTCATCCTCAACTTCAATTCTCGAGGCTCAAACGCTCAGGCCGTCAGCAGCACGCGCGAGATCGCGGCGGCGAAGCGCGCCCATTCGGCGGTCTGTGCCGTCAACTGCCTGCGGCCGCGCGCGGTGAGCCGATAAAACTTCGCCCGGCGCCCGAGCTCCGAGACGCCCCACTCGGCTTCAATCCAGTCCTTCCGCTCCATGCGGTAGAGGGCGGGGTAGAGCGACCCCTCTTCGATTTCGACTACACCTTCGGTGGCCTCTTCGATCGCCCGCGCGATGGCGTAGCCGTGGCGGCGGCCGGCAGCCAGAGTCTTGAGGACCAGGGCATCGAGCGTGCCGTGAAGCAGTTCGGGGGAGGCGTTTGTCTTCGATTGTCTGGAGGTGTAAGTCATCCGTCGTTTCTGCGCGGTGTCTGTTGACGGCGTGTCGCTCCTGCGCGGCGGCTGACACCTAGATAATCAGGGTATGGGCTTAGACGGACAGGCTGCATCATTGGTTGCGCCGCCTCTTTTTCCGTTGAAACGGAGGGGGAGAAGGGCGTACCCTTTCGCTGTCCGCAGGAGGTCAGCAATGGAAGTTGATCGGAGAGCCTTCATCGCGAGTCTGGGCGGCGTGGCGGCTGTGAGCCTCATGGATCATGAGGCGAAGGCCGAGGCGCTCGAGCACTACATGGAAGAGAAGCTGGACGAGATGGTCGCCGCCCAGCAGCCCGAGAAGTTCCCGACAGTCGCCGAAATCGAGGCTCAGATCGAGACGCGGCCCTTCCGGCGCGGCACCGGTTCGGTCTTCACGGGCAATCGCGGCGGCAACGTGAAGATCATCGAGAAGATGCCCGACAAGCCGACGCTCCACGACTTTTTCCGTCTGCGCTTTGCGCCGGCCAACCATGTCCTGCAGAGCGCGACGCGCGCGATGAAGACCGGCATGTCCGAGGAGATCATCCTCGCCTGCCTGCTCCACGACTGCGTGCTGTCGCTGATCAAGCCGGATCACGGCTGGTGGGGCGCCCAGCTCTTCGAGCCCTACATTCCGGAGAAGAGCGCCTTCGCGATCCGCTATCACCAAACGCTGCGCTTCTACCCGGACGAAGAGGCCGGCTACGAGTACCCGGATCAGTACTACCGGATCTTCGGCCACGACTACACGCCGCCGCAGTACATCCAGGACACGTACAAGATGCTCAAGAACCACAAGTGGTACATGGAGCCGCGGCTCGTGACGGTCAACGACCTCTACGCGTTCGACCCGAACGCGAAGGTGTCGATCGAACCGTTCGAGGACGTCATCGGCCGCCACTTCAAGCAGCCGAAGGAAGGCCTCGGCTACGACAACAGCCCCAGCGCGCACATGTGGCGGACGCTCGCGCGTCCGGATAACCCGCTCTAAATTACGCTGGGGCTGGGGGCTGGCCGTTGATGAACACGTCAAAAGGGGCCGTACTCCTTTTTCTGAGAGGCTTCCGTGAAAAAGGGGTACGGCCCCTTTTCGCTTCCCTGGCGGTTGCGGCCTCGGCCGTGGCCGCCGGCCAGGCGCCCACGATTCCCGGTCTCGACATCAAGGTCACCAAGGTGGAGCGCGCGCCGAGCGCGTCGCTGAGCGATTGTCCGCCCGGCACCAACACCGTCAGCGCCGTGACGCGGCCCGGCGAGCAGTTCGCGCTCGTGACCGTCGCGTTCAAAGTCGGGCCGGCGTTCAAGCCGGCGCCGATGAAGCGGCCGACGGTCACCGACGGGGCCGGCAAGAATTACTTCACGCCGTCGCAGTTCGTCGACGTCGGCTCGGTGCCCGAATTTTCCTGCACCTTCCCATTCCGCGTCCCTGAAGGGACGAAGCTCAAGACCTTGCACATCGAGACCGCGGCGGTCGATCTGTCCGCGCTCGATTCCAAGTAACCCCACGACCCTCCGCCTGCGAGCCTTCGCGCTTCGGGCATCGGTTTGGCCCGCCGTAACTCCGTTGTCAACTCTCGGAGCGAAGGCCGGAAGGCGGACTCTACGTACTCACGCGTACCCGGCCGATACGAGAGCCACGTGCTGCACGCGTACGGACTCAGCGACACGGGCCGGGGCAGGCCCACCAACGAAGACTGCTTCGCGATTCAGGAAGAGCTCGGCCTCTGCGTGATCGCCGACGGCATGGGCGGCCATAACGCCGGCGAAGTGGCCGCGCGCCTCGCGGTCGATGCGGTCGTCGACTCCATCCGCGAAGCCGACGACACGTGGCCGTTCGGCTACGACCCGTCGCTGTCAATCGACGGCAACCGGCTGCGCACGGCCGTGCAGCTCGCCCACGTGCAGGTTCTCGAGGCGTCGTTCTCTGCGAATCAGTATGCAGGGATGGGCACGACGGTCGTCGCGGCGCGGGTGGCCGACAGCCGTCTCTCGGTCGCCCACGTCGGCGACAGCCGCCTGTACCTGATGGCCGACCGGCGCCTGCGTCAGGTGACGGTGGACGACTCTTGGATGACGTCGATGCTGGCGCTCGATCCGGAGGCGGATCCCTGGCTGCTCCGGCAGCACCCGATGAGCAACGCGCTGACGAATGTTGTCGGCACCAGAGCGCGCGCCGACGTGCACGTCGCGGAGCAGGCGCTCTCCGGCGGCGAGGTCATGCTGCTGGCGACCGACGGCGTCCACGGCGTCGTGCAGGACGGCCGGCTCGCACGCCTGATGCTCGACGGTGACAGCCCGCGCGAGATCGCGCAGAGCGTCATCGCGGCCGCGCTCGCCCGCGGCAGCCGCGATAACTGCACAGCTGTCGTCGCCCGCTACCGATCAGCTTGAACCGAACCGGGCATCCGTTCATCCGACGAACTTGTATCCGGCACCGTGCACCGTCAGGATGTGCTCGGGCTCGTGCGGCAATTTCTCGATCTTCTGACGGAGCTTGGCCACGAAGTTGTCGATCGTCCGCGTCGTCGGCGACTCCTCGTAGCCCCAGACCTGGTTGAGGATCTGCTCGCGCGTGACGACCTGCCCGGTATGCGCGACGAGGTAGCGCAGCAGGTCGAACTCCCGCGCGGTGAAATCGATCCGCTGGCCGCCCCGGTGCGCCTGGTGCGTGCGGAAATCGATCTCGATGTCGCCAATCCGGCAGGTCTCGAGGCCTGACGGCCGTCCGCCCGCGCGGCGCAGCACGGCGCGGACGCGCGCGAGCAGCTCGGTGATGCTGAACGGCTTGGTGACGTAGTCGTCGGCGCCGAGCTCGAGGCCGAGCACCTTCTCGGTTTCCTGCGAGCGCGCCGTGAGCATCACCACCGGCGTCGGATTCGCCCGCGCCCGGAGCTCGCGGCAGACTTCGAAGCCGTTCTTGCGCGGCAGCGTGACGTCCAGAATCACCAGGTCGGGCGCGGTCGAGATCGCCTTCGCGAGGCCGTCCTCGCCGTCCGCCGCCGTGACGACCTCGTAGCCTTCGAGCTCGAGGTTGTCACGCAGACCGAGCAACATCTGGGGCTCGTCCTCGATCACCAGAATGCGTTTCGTCACCGCGGGTCTCTCCTGCATACAGCGGGAAATGGAGCGTGAACGTACTCCCGCGTCCCGGCTCGCTGTCGACGCGCACGAAGCCGCCGTGGCCCCGCATCACGTGGTCGACGATCGCAAGCCCGAGGCCGGTGCCTTGCGGGCCCGATCCGGCGTCGGTCTGAATCCGGAAGAACTTTCGGAAGATCTTGCCCTGCAGCCGCGGCGGGATGCCGACGCCCCGATCCCGCACGCGAATGACGCCGTAGCCGTCCACGCGGCCGACCTCGACCGCGATCTCGCGGTGCTCCGGGGAGTACTTCATCGCGTTCGAGATCAGGTTCTCCAGCGCCTGCACAGCCGCTTCGGCGTCGATCAGCACCGTTACGTCGCCGTCGAGGCGCGATGTCACCGCGAACTCGTGGTGGCGGAACTGGCTGTCGAGCGACTCGAGGACGCCGCGCGTCAGCTCCGTCAGATTCACCGGCTCGCGCTTGTAGCGCCGCAGCCCCGCCTCGATCTTGGAGAAGTCGAGCAGGTTGTTGATCAGCCGCGTCAGCTTCCGCGCCTCGCTGTTGATGATGCGGTAGTACTCCTGCGCGCGGTCGGTGTTCTTGAGCCGGCCGAGCTCGAGCGTTTCGGCGAACAGCTGGATGAGCGCGAGCGGCGTCTTCAGATCGTGCGAGACGCTCGACACGAAATTCGAGCGGAGCTCGGCGAGCTTCACCTCGCGCGCCGCCGCGCGGACGACGAAGAACACGCCGAGCCCGAGCACGCCGGCCAGCATCGCCATCAGCGCGCGCTGCGGCCGCGCGCGCGCATCGATGATCTCGGGGATCGTCTGGTTGCCGTAGCCGGTGCGGAGGCGCCAGATCTCGGGTTTGTGGACCTTTGGCGCCTCGAAGCTGACCAGCGCCGGATCGAAGAACACGAGCTGGAACGTCCGCTCGTCGACGAACCGTCCCGCCGCAGCGCTCTTGGGCGGGTACACCACGCGGTTTGCAGCGTCCAGCATCGTGACCGTCAGCGGCGGGAATCCTGTCGGACCTTCGACGCCCCGCATCTTCGCCTCGATGAGCGACGGGAAATACTCCGTGCGCAGGCGCTCGGCGTCGACGCGAAACGCCTCGAAGCTCGTCAGCTTTTCACGCGTCGGAAACGTGAAGCGCAGCTGCGCCTGAAAGTACGTCTGGCGGCCGTCGATGGCCGCCTCGAATACGGATATCGCGCGCTGTTCCGCTGCGAGCTCATGGAAGCGCTTGACGAGCATCGCGCCTTCGGGCACGTCGGTGCGGAAGGTTCGCGAACCGCGATCGAACGCGAGCAGTTCGCCGCGATGCTCCTTGGTTTCGTCCGACCACACGTAGAAACGATCGATGAACGGGTGGGCGGCGAAACCGTCCGCGATTGCGTTCTCGATGAACGGAAGGTCGAGCGGCTCAAGGCGCCCCTGCGTGATGCGCAGCAGGACGTTGATGTACGGCGCCTTCAGCGCGTCCTGGAAATCCTTGATCAGCCCGTTCGCCGTTCCCTGGCTCAGTTGCTTGAGGACGACGGTGGACGACCGCCCGAGATCGGCAATCGATCGGAACTGGAAGTAGAAGAGGACCGCCACCGGAATCGCGACCGCGACCGCCAGCCCGGCCGCGAGGCGCAGGCTGCGATCGCCCAGCACGTGGCCGAATCTCGGCAGACCGGCGCCTCGGCCGACCGACGCGGAGGAGCCCCAGGGTCTCATGTGGTAAAGCTTACTCGGATTTTACAGGTCGGATGAGTCTGGCCCTACCTGACCCACCCGACCACGCCGGCCCGCAGGTTACTGCTGCGCCGTGGCCTTCGGCTGATTCGCGAGGAAGCCCTGGATCTGCTTCACGGCGTAATCGATCTTGATGTCGAACGCCATCTTGCCGAGCGCCGCGGTGGACTTGCGCGCGTCGCCGGTGATGCCATTGTTCTTGCGCGGCGGCGCGTTGGGGTCGGCCCCGCGGCCGCGCGCTCCAGGTGGTGGAGGCGGATCGCCTTCGGCCGTCGCGATCAGCTCCTTGCGCACCCACCCTTTGTCGCCGCCGAGGTAGAGCATCGTGGACGTGTCGGGAATCCCGGCGTGCGAGCTGCTCGGATAACCGTGATCGCGGAGCCACTTGTCGAAGTCGCCCTGCGCCTTGGCGTAGACCTCGTCGCAGAAGTAGACGTGCTTGCCTTCCGGCGCGTACTTCGCGTCCATCTTCTTCGCGACGTCCGCGTAGGTCTGCGGCTGGCCGCCGCCGTGATCGCCCATGAGGATCACGTTCTTGAAGCCGGTCACCATCGACTGCTCGGTGATGCGCTCGAGAATCGTGGCGAGAATCTCCGGCGTCAGGCCGATCGTGCCCGGCAGATCGGCGCTCGCGTTGTTCGGCGTATACGGCAGCACCGGCATGGCGATCGCGTTGCCGAGACGGAGCGCAATCGTCCTGACGATCTCGCGCCCCATCAGCGTGTGGCCGCCGTTGACATTCTGCGGGCCGCGCTGTTCGGTGCCGCCCGTATAGACGAGCGCCGTCGTCTTGCCAGCGGCGATCGCGGCCTTCACCTCGGGCCAGGTCATCATCTCGAACTCGACCAGCGGCTTTTTCGCGGCGGTTGCGGGCTGCCTGGCGGCGGCGGGCGTGGCGGCCGCCTTCGCGGCCGGCGCCTGCGCGAACGACGCGGCGGCCGACAGGGCGAGCACCGGAATCGTGAAAATCAAGCGGCGCATGACTATCACTCCTTTTTCCTACTTCTTCAGATTCTCCAGCTGCATCTTCGCCTGCGCGTTGTTCGGGTCGAGCTCCACGGCCTTCTCGAGATCCTTGATCGCGGCGGTCTTGTCGCCTTTCGCGTCGTGAATCTGTGACATCAGCAGGTAGCTTCGCGACGATTTCGGGTAGTACTCCAGATTCGCCTGCAGATACGCCAGCGCATCGTCGGCCTTGCTCGCCGCGTTCGCGCGCTGCGCGACCTGCAGCAGGCCGGTCTCGCTGAAGTCGTAGCTCTGTCCCCCGTAGAACTTCTCGCGCAGCTCCCTGAATTTCGCGAGGCCCGCCGTGGGTCCACCGTTGGCCGCTGCTTCGATCACGATGTCGGAGATCTGCTTCGGGATGGGCACGCCGCGATGGCACGTCGCGCAGCCGACGCGCGTCGCCGCCTCGGGTGACTTGGTGACCGCAGCGGGAAGCTTGGTGTTGATCTCGCGCGTGAGCAGCATCATGCCGCGCGCCGCCTTCTTCGTCGGCTTTTCGTCGGTGGCGAAGTCGTTGCGTCCGCCGCGGCCTTCCTGGAAGTGGCAGTAGTTGCATTGCACCCCGAGTGAGGCCGCGATCGCCTGCATCGCCTGAACGACCTGCGGGCGCGGCGTGTCCTTCGGGATGATCTGCAGGTTGGTCATCGGCGGCTGTGCCGGCTGGCCGCCTGTTGTCGCGGCGGGCGTCTGCGCCGTCGCGCCCGACGCGGTGAGCAACAACGTTCCGAGTGCGAGTCCGGCAAAACGGTTCATGCGCGCACCTCTTGGCGGACGAATGAGAGCCACCGGCGATAGTGCGGCAGCTGCCCTCGAACGGCCTGATTGAACGTCTCCTGAATACGGCGCGTCACCGGGCCGAGTGTGCCGTCGCCAATCACCCGGCCGTCGACCTCGCGGATGCGGGTTACTTCGACCGCGGTCCCCGAGAAAAACAGCTCGTCGGCGCCGAGGACGTCTTCGACGGAAATGGCGGCCACCCGCGTCTCGATGCCGAGATCGCGCGCGATCTCGAGGACCGACGCGCGCGTCACGCCCATCAGAATGCTGGCGTCCCGATCATTGGTGACGAGCCCGCCGTTCTTGACGACGAAGAGGTTCTCGCCCGAGCCTTCCGCGACGAGCCCCTGCGAATTCAGGAGGAGCGCTTCGTCGAACCCGCGGCGCTGCGCGTCGTTCACCGCGCGCGCCGAGTTGATGTACTGGCCGCAGGCTTTCGCCCACGCGGGGATCGCGCTGTTGTCGAACTTCCGAATGGGCGACACGGTGACCCGGACTCCCTCGTCGGCGTTCGCGAGGTACTTGCCCGTGGGGACGGCGGCAATCGCGACCGTCACGGGACACTCCTTCGTCCAGACACTCAGCGTCGAGGCATCGAAGAAGGCCACCGGCCGCAGGTACGAGGCCTCCAGCCGATTCGCCCGGACCACCTCGAGGCTCGCGTTGGCGAGCGTCTCCTGGGAATAGGGAATGGCCATGTCGTACAGCTCTGCCGAGCTGTAAAGCCGCTCGAGGTGGGCGTCCAGGCGGAAGATGGCCGGGCCGTCGGCAGTCGGGTACGACTTCATGCCCTCGAAGACGCCCGTGCCGTATTGGAGGCCGTGCGCAAGGACATGCACCTTGGCGTCCGCCCAGGGCACCAGCTTGCCGTTGAACCAAATCGTCTCAGTTGGCGTGAACCCCATACGTCTCTCCGGAGTGACTATATATCGTATCGCGCGCGTCCGGCCGATACGTCGCACTGACGTGTCCGAATTCCATGTAGAGAAGCGCCGGACCGAAGCCGCCCTCACTCTGGCCACGGGCGCGACCATCCGCGGCTGCTTTTTCCTGGCCGGCTCGAGCGCGACCCACGCGGGGCCCGAGCGGGTCGCCGATCTGCTCAACGCCGAAACCGGCTTCTTTCCGTTCGAGCTGAACGCCGACAGCAGTCCCCGCACGGTGCTCTACAACCGGTCGCAGCTGGTCGTGGTGACGCTGCTCGAAGACACGATCGAGGCGCAATTGGATCCCGGTTACAGCGTGGCGACGGAACGGGAAGTGCGCATCCTGCTGTCGAACGGCCGGACCGTCGAGGGCCTGGTCCGCGTTTACCGGCCCGCCGGCCGCGATCGCCTCAGCGACTACGCGCGCGCGCCGGAGACGTTCCGGTACGTGGAGACGCTGGAGGCGACCGTCATCGTCAACACCGCCCACATCGTAGAACTCCGGGAGATCAGCGAACGATGAAAGCCGAGATCGACGCGTTGTTCCATCTGATGTGCGAGGCGAAAGCCTCGGACCTCCACCTGTCGGTCGGCACGACGCCGCTCGTCCGCAAGGACGGCGTCATGCAGCCGCTCGATCCCGTGGCGCCCGTGCTCGATCCCGACGCCGTCGTCCGGCTGCTGGATCCGATTACGCCCGAGAAAAACAAGCAGGAGTTCTCCGAGCGCCACGACACCGACTTCGCGTACGAGATTCCCGGGCTCGCGCGCTTCCGCGCGAACATCTTCATGGATCGCAAGGGCAGGGGCGGGGTGTTTCGGGTGATCCCGAGCCAAATCCTGTCGGCCGAGCAGCTCGGGCTGTCGCAGGCGATTCTCAACCTCTGCAAGCTGAACAAGGGTCTGGTGCTCGTCACCGGCCCCACCGGCTCGGGCAAGTCGACGACGCTCTGCGGGATGATCGATTACATCAATCGAACGCGCAAAGATCACATCATCACGATCGAGGATCCGATCGAGTTCGTGCACGAGAACAAGATGTGCGCGATCAACCAGCGCGAGGTGCACAACCACACGATGTCGTTCAAGAATGCGCTGCGCGCCGCGCTGCGCGAGGACCCGGACATCATCCTCGTCGGCGAGATGCGCGACCTGGAGACGGTCGCGATCGCGATCGAGACGGCGGAAACCGGGCATCTCGTGTTCGGCACGCTGCACACGACGACGGCGGCCTCCACCGTGGACCGCGTGATCGATCAGTTCCCGGCGGATCGGCAGTCGCAGATCCGCATCATGCTGTCCGAGTCGTTGAAAGGCGTGATCTCGCAGACGCTGTGCCGGAAGATCGGCGGCGGCCGCGCGGCGGCGCTCGAAGTGCTGATCGTGACGTCGGCGGTGAGCAATCTGATTCGCGAATCCAAGACGTTCCAGATCCAGTCGATGATGCAGGTCGGCAAGGCCGTCGGGATGGTGACCTTGAACGACGCGCTGCTCGAGCTGGTGACCAAGAAAGTCGTCGCTCCCGAAGAGGTTTACGCCAAGGCCATCGACAAGGCTGGAATGGAAGCCCAGCTCAAGCGGCTCGGGTTCAACCCGAGCCCAGCGGCGGCACCCGCTGCGGCGCCCGCGCCCGCCGGTGCCGCAACGGCCCGGACGCCCGCCGGCACCGCTCCGGGTCGCGGCTGACGACCCTCACTATTATTTAAGGATTTAAGGATTTAAGGATTTGAGGATCTCATCTGAGGATCTCGTGTGATGGTAGAGGTGGGCCGCTAAATCCTTAGATCCTCATATCCTTAGATCCTCATATCCTTAGATCCTCAAATCTCAAGAGGCCTAAGAGGTCTCAAGAGGCCTGAGAGGGTTGCGCGGTTTGTAACGCCCGTGCTATATTCGTCAGGTTCTGTTGAAGCTAGGACACCCTATCTAGCTTTACCGCTTGGGTAACAGCGTCCCCGGCTGGCCTTCGCCTGCCGGGGCAGACCGTCCGTCGCGACCAACTAACTCGTTAGGGTCATAGGGTTTTCAGGCGCCAAGCCCCAAGGCTTTCAGGCCTGAAGCGACCGGTATCGATTGCGAAATGCGGATTTCGGATTGCGGAGGCGTCTCGCCTCGATCCGCAATCCCCAATCCGCAATCCGAGATTTGTTTTATGCCGACCATCAGTCAGCTCGTCCGCGCCGGGCGCAAGAAGATTGTCAGCAAGACGAAGAGCCCCGCGCTGCAGAACAGCCCGCAAAAGCGGGGCGTCTGCGTCCGCGTGTTCACCCAGACGCCGAAGAAACCGAACTCTGCGCTGCGCAAGGTGGCGCGCGTGCGGCTGACCAATGGCATCGAGGTGACGACCTACATCCCGGGCGTCGGCCACAACCTGCAGGAGCACTCGCTGGTGCTCATTCGCGGCGGACGCGTCAAGGACCTGCCGGGCGTGCGCTATCACGTGGTGCGCGGCACGCTCGACGCGGTGGGCGTCGCCGGCCGCATGCAGGGTCGATCGAAGTACGGGGCGAAGCGGCCTAAGAAGGCGTAGGGATTCGGGATTCGGGATTCGGGATTCGGGATTCGATCAGAGATTCGATATGCCTAGACGACGAGAAGTTCCGAAGCGCGACATCGCGGCCGATCCGATTTACCAGAGCCCGCTCGTGACCAAGTTCATCAATTGCGTGATGAGCCATGGCAAGCGGAGCACGGCGGAGCGCATCCTCTATAAGAGCTTCGACATCATCAAGGACAAGACCAGCGACGATCCGTTGAAGGTCTTCAAGAAGGCGATCGACAACGTCAAGCCGAGCCTGGAAGTGAAGTCGCGCCGCGTCGGCGGCTCCAACTACCAGGTGCCGGTCGAGGTGAACCCGAACCGCCGGCTGTCGCTGAGCATCCGGTGGATCGTCGGCTACGCGACGTCGCGTGGCGACGGAAAGACGATGCAGGAGAAGCTGGCGAACGAGCTGCTCGACGCCGCCAACCTGCGCGGCGGTGCCGTGAAGAAGCGCGAAGACACGCACCGCATGGCCGAGGCGAACAAAGCCTTCGCGCACTATCGATGGTAGAACCGGGATTCGGGATTTGGGATTTGGGATTCGGGATGTGGGATTCGCATTTTCGAGTCCCGAATCCCGAACCCCGAATCCCAACGAGATACAAGTAATGGCCAGGCAGTCATCGTTAGCCAAAACGCGGAACATCGGCATCATGGCCCACATCGATGCCGGGAAGACGACGACCACAGAGCGGATCCTGTTCTACACCGGGATCACGTACAAGATTGGTGAAGTCCACGAAGGCACCGCCGTCATGGACTGGATGGAGCAGGAGCAGGAGCGCGGCATCACGATCACGTCGGCCGCCACCACCTGCTTCTGGCGTGACCACCGCATCAACATCATCGACACGCCGGGCCACGTCGACTTCACGGCCGAAGTCGAGCGCTCGCTGCGCGTTCTCGACGGCGCCGTCGCCGTGTTCGACTCGGTCGCAGGTGTTGAGCCGCAGTCGGAGACCGTCTGGCGGCAGGCCGACAAGTACCGCGTCCCGCGTATCTGCTTCGTCAACAAGATGGACCGCATCGGCGCCGACTTCAAGCGGACCTTCGACCAGATCATCACGAAGCTCGAAGCCAATCCCGTCGCGATTCAGCTCCCCATCGGCGCGGAAGACAAGTACGTGGGCGTCGTCGACATCATCCGGATGAAGTCGATCACCTACAAGGACGAAACGATGGGCGCGGACTACATCGTCGGCGAGATTCCGGCCGACATGATGGAGGAGGCAAAGCACTACCGCGAGCAGCTGATCGAGAAGGTCAGCGAGGCCGACGACAAGATCCTCGAGAAGTACCTCCACGGCGAAGAGATCACCGAGGCGGAAATCAAGGCGGCGCTGCGCAAGCGCGTCAACAGCTCGGTCCGCGGCAAGGGCGAAGGGGCGTTCGTGCCGGTCATCTGCGGGTCGGCGTTCAAGAACAAGGGCGTGCAGCCGCTGCTCGACGCGGTCGTCGACTTCCTGCCGTCGCCCCTCGACGTCCCGGCCATCATCGGCCTCGATCCGAACAAGAAGGAAGAGACCTTCATTGAGCGCCCGGCATCCGACGAGGCGCCGTTTGCGGCGCTGGCGTTCAAGATCATGACCGACCCGTTCGTCGGCCAGCTCACCTTCTTCCGCGTCTACTCGGGCGTGCTGACGGCCGGCGACAGCGTCTACAACGCGACCAAGCAGCGCACCGAGCGCATCGGCCGTCTCCTGAAGATGCACGCGAACAAGCGCGAGGACATCAAAGAGGTGTACGCCGGCGACATCGCCGCGGCCGTCGGCATGAAGAGCGTCTCCACGGGCGACACGCTCTGCGACGAGGACCACGCGATCGTCCTCGAGTCGATGGACTTCCCCAAGCCGGTCATCTCGCTCGCGATCGAGCCGAAGACCAAGGTCGACCAGGAGAAGCTCGGCGTCGGCCTCCAGAAGCTGATGGCCGAGGATCCGACCTTCCGCGTGGAGACCGATCGGCAGACCGGCCAGGTCATCATCCACGGCATGGGCGAGCTGCACCTCGAGATCATCGTCGACCGGCTGAAGCGCGAGTTCAACGTCGAGGCGACGGTCGGCAAGCCGCAGGTCGCGTACAAGGAGACCTTGACGCGTCCGGCGGACGGCGACGGCCGCTATGTCAAGCAGACCGGCGGCCGCGGCCAGTACGGCCACGCGAAGATTCATCTCTTCCCCGGCGAACCGGGCAGCGGTTACATCTTCGAGAACGAAGTCACCGGCGGGTCGATCCCGAAGGAATTCATCAAGCCGATCGACGAAGGTATCAAGGAGGCCCTCACGCGCGGCGTGCTGGCCGGCTATCCGATCGACGATGTGCGGATCGAGCTGTACGACGGTTCGTATCACGACGTCGACTCGTCCGAGATGGCGTTCAAGATCGCCGGCTCGATGGCGTTCCAGGACGCGGCGAAGAAAGCCAAGCCGGTCCTCCTCGAGCCGATGATGCGCGTCGAGGTGGTCGTCCCCAAGGATTACATGGGCGACGTGATGGGCAACCTCGCCAGCCGGCGCGGCCACATACAGTCGCAGGAAGATCGCGGCGGCACGCAGATCATCCAGGCGCGCGTGCCGCTGTCGGAAATGTTCGGCTATGCGACCGATCTCCGGTCGCGGACGCAGGGCCGCGCCACCTATTCGATGCACTTCGATCGGTACGAGCCGGCGCCGCAGAACGTCAGCGAAGAAGTAGTTGCGAGGATGCAGGGGAAGTGACACAGACGGGATTCGGGCTTTCGGGATTTGGGCTTCGAAGGGATTCGTCAGCCGCGAATCCCGAATCCCTAATCCCGAATCCCTAATCCCGAATCCCTAATCCCGACAGAGATTACACATATGTCAACAGCGTCATTCAGCGACAAGATCCGCATCCGCCTGAAAGCGTACGACTACCGCGTGCTCGATCAGTCGACGACCGAGATCGTCGACACGGCCAAGCGCACCGGCGCGCGGCTGGCCGGGCCGATTCCGCTGCCGACGTCGAAGAACAAGTGGACGGTGCTGCGGTCGCCGCACGTCGACAAGAAATCGCGCGAGCAGTTCGAGATCCGGACGCACAAGCGGCTCATCGACATCTTCGAGCCGACGCCGCAAACGGTGGACGCGCTGATGAAGCTCGACCTCCCCGCGGGCGTAGATGTCGAAATCAAAGCCTTCGGAAAGGAACACAAGTAGCTCGGGATTCGGGATTTGGGATTTGGGATTCGCTCGCATCAAAAACCCGAACCCCCAATCCCGACTCCCGAATCCCGGGAGCGAAACGACATGGTGACTGGAATCATCGGCAGAAAAGTCGGCATGACGCAGATCTTCGATCCGGACGGGACCGTGCACCCGGCCACCGTGATCAAGGCGGGCCCGTGCGTCGTCGTCCAGGCGAAGACGCCGCAGACCGACGGTTACGACGCCGTGCAGCTCGGCCTGGTCGAGGAGACGCCGGCGAAGGCGAACAAGCCGACGGTCGGCCATTACAAGAAGGCCAACGTGCCGGCGACGCGCGTGCGCCGCGAGGTGAAGCTGGCGGCCGGCGCTGAGGCGCCGCAGGTCGGCGATCAGGTGCTCGCGTCGATTTTCGCGAATGGCGAGCGGGTCGACGTCATCGGCACCGGGCGCGGCAAGGGGTTTCAGGGCGTCGTGAAGCGCCATCACTTCGCGGGCGGCGCCGCGACCCACGGCTCGATGTTCCACCGCGCGCCGGGCTCGATCGGCGCTTCCTCGTTCCCGTCGCGCGTGGTGAAGGGCATGCGCGCCGCGGGCCGGATGGGCGGCGGGCGCGTGACGATTCACAACCTGAAGGTGCTGCGCGTCGACCCGGAGAACCACCTGCTGATCGTCGAAGGCGGGATCCCGGGCGCGCCGACCGGCTACGTGATCATCCGCAAGGCGATCACGGCGAAGAAGCTGAAGGTGGCGCAGGTTGAGAAGCCGAAGAAGGGCAAGAAGTAGAGACGGGGACTAGGGATTAGGGATTAGGGACTAGAGATATGCATCTCGATGTCGTGAACAAAGAGAACCAGAAGGTCGGCTCCGTCGACGTGAACGACGAGGTGTTCGGCGGGCGCGTGAACGCCCACCTGATGTGGGAGTCGGTCGTGCACGCGAACGCAGCCGGGCGCCGCGGCACGCACGCGACGAAGAACCGCGCGCTCGTCAGCGGCAGCGGCAAGAAGCCGTGGCGGCAGAAGGGCACCGGACGCGCCCGCGTGGGCTCGAGCCGGACCCCGCTGTGGCGGCACGGCGGCACCGTGTTCGGGCCGCAGCCGCGCAGCTACGACTTCAAGCTGTCGAAGAAGGTGGAGCGCGGCGCGCTGCGAGCGGCGCTCGCGCAGAAACTGAAGGACGGTGACGTGGTCGTCGTCGACGCGCTCACGGCGCCGGAAGTGAAGACGAAGGCGGCGGCCGCGCTGCTCAAGGGGTGGAATGTCACCGGCAAGGCGGTCCTGGTCGATGTCGCCGTCGACGAGAAGCTGTCGCGCTCGGTGCGCAACATTCCGGGCGTGTCGATCGTGCCGAGCGCCCGGCTCACCGCGCGTGACGTGATCGATGCGGCGAACGTCGTGACGACGAAGGGCGCACTCGAGAAGCTGCAGGAGGCGCTCAGTTGAATTGCTGATTGATGATTGATGATTGCTGATTGATTGATGGTTCGAATCAACAATCCAATCAACAATCCGCAATCTCAGGATCCTTATGAAGCTGACCGACGTGATTCGCCGCCCGCTCATCACCGAGAAGACGTCGATCCTGCGCGAGGACGGCCGGACGATCGTGTTCCAGGTGGCGACCGCCGCGAACAAGATTCAGATCAAGCACGCCGTCGAGCAGCTGCTCGGCGCGAAGGTCGAGAGCATCCGGACGAGCATCGCGCACGGCAAGATCAAGCGGCAGGGGCGCTACGCCGGCCGCCGCCCGGACTGGAAGAAGGCCTACGTGAAGCTGCGCGAGGGCGCCAAGATGCCGGAATTTCTGGAGGGCGCATAGGACAACGCTCACCTTTCAACGCTCAACGCTCAGGCCGCTGAGAGTTGACAGTTGAGACTTGAGAGTTGCACGGCGCAAGACGTTTATGCCGTTTCGCAAGTTGAACCCGACGTCACCGGGCACGCGGTTTCAGACCGTCCAGACCTTCGACGACATCACGACACAGGAGCCCTACAAGCCGCTGGTCGAGCCGATGCACGGCAACGGCGGCCGCAACAACCAGGGGCACCTGACGTCCTGGTGGCGCGGCGGCGGGCACAAGCGGATGTACCGCATCATCGACTTCAAGCGCGACAAGCGCGACATCCCGGCGAAGGTGTCGACGATCGAGTACGACCCCAATCGCTCGGCGCGCATTGCGCTGCTGACCTACGTGGACGGCGAGAAGCGCTACATCCTGCATCCGGTCGGCCTGAAGGTCGGCGACACGATCGTCGCCGGGCAGAACGTCGACATCCTGCCGGGGAACTCGCTGCCGCTCAAGAACATCCCGCTCGGCACGCTGCTGCACAACGTGGAGCTGAGGCCGGGCAAGGGCGGGCAGATCGCGCGCAGCGCCGGATCGTCGGTGCAGCTGGTCGCCAAGGAAGGCGACTACGCGTCGGTCAAGATGCCCTCGGGTGAGATCCGCAAGATCAACATGGAGTGTTTCGGCACGATCGGCCAGGTCGGCAACATCGATCACGAGAACGTGTCGGTCGGCAAGGCGGGGCGCAGCCGCTGGCTGGGTCAGCGTCCGCACGTCCGCGGCGTCGCCATGAACCCGGTCGATCATCCGCTGGGCGGCGGCGAAGGCAAGACGTCGGGCGGCCGGCATCCGGTGTCGCCGTGGGGGCTCCCGACCAAGGGCTACAAGACGCGGAACCGCAAGGTCACCGACAAGTTCATCGTTCAACGGAGACAGAAGTAAATCGGCGATCGCCGATCGCGAGATCGGCGTTTGCAACGCAGACAGAGACTTTATGGGACGTTCACTCAAAAAGGGCCCGTTCGTCGATACGCACCTGCTCGAGAAGGTCGAGGTGATGAATCGCGCGAACGAGAAGAAGGTCATCAAGACCTGGTCGCGCCGATCGACTGTGGTGCCCGAGATGGTGGGGCACACGCTCGCCGTGCACAACGGGAGGAAGTTCATCCCGGTGTATGTGACCGAGAACATGGTCGGCCACAAGCTTGGGGAGTTCGCGCCCACGCGGCTGTTCAAGGGGCACACGACCAAGGTGGCCGAGAGGGCGGCGGCGGTCGCCGGGGCGCCGGGCGCACCGGGCGCGCCGGCTCCGACTGCCAGCGCGCCGGCCGGCGCGAAGCCGGCAGGCGCCTCGAGTTAGGAGCGAGTGACCATGATTCAGGCACGTGCGACGGCACGCTACGTCCGGACGTCGGCCCAGAAGGCGGGGCTCGTCCTCGAGCTGATCCGCGGCAAGGACGTGAACCGCGCGCTCGCGACGCTCACGTTCACGCGGAAGGCCATTGCCGGGGACATCGCCAAAGTGCTCCGGTCGGCGATCGCGAACGCGCAGAACAAAGAAGGATTCAGCGGCGACGTCGATCGGTTGTTCGTCTCCGCGTGCTACGCGAACCAGGGTCCGTCGGCCAAGCGCGTGCGTCCGGCCCCGATGGGCCGCGCGTTCCGCGTGCTGAAGCGGACCGCGCACCTGACGGTGCACGTGTCGGAGCGGCCGGAAAAGATCGTGGCCGTCGGCACGACGGCGCCGGGCGAGGTGCCGCGGCCGAAACGGGCGCGCGCCGCGAAGTCCGCGACGACGCCGTCGAAGAAGGCCGCGAAGGCGAAAGCATAACGTGCGCAGGGCGACCCTTTCGGGTCGCCAAGGAGAGACCGTGGGGCAGAAAGTTCATCCGTTTGGATTCCGCCTTGGGTTCAACAAGACGTGGCGATCGCGTTGGTACTCGGACCGCGACTACGCGAAGCTGCTGCACGAGGATCTGGAGCTGCGCTCGAGCCTCAAGAAGCGATTCGCGCACGCCGGCGTCGCGAAGATCGAGACCGAGCGCGCCGCGAACAAGTTGAAGATCGACATCTACACTTCTCGCCCGGGGATCATCATCGGCCGCAAGGGGACGGAAGTCGACAAGCTGAAGCAGGAGATCCAGAAGCGCACCAGCCGCGAGGTCTTCATCAACATCCAGGAGATCCAGAAGCCGGAGCTCGACGCCCAGCTGATCTCCGAGTCGGTGGCGATGCAGCTCGAGAAGCGCGTCGCGTTCCGCCGCGCGATGCGCAAGGCGGTGGAGTCGGCGCTGCGCTTCGGCGCGCGCGGCATCAAGGTGCGCGTCTCCGGCCGGCTGAACGGCGCCGAAATCGCGCGGTCCGAGTGGTATCTCCACGGCCAGCTGCCGCTGCAGACGCTCCGCGCGGACATCGATTACGGCTTCGCCGAAGCCAATACGACCTACGGCCAGATCGGCATCAAGGTGTGGCTCTACAAAGGCGAGCGTCTCGTCCCGCAGCGCGGGCGAGAGGAAGAGTATAGAGAACGAGCACCGCGGAGGCCACAGGCGCGGGCATGAGACAGGGCAGGTAGCGGGCAGGCAGGGCGGGTAGGGCAGGTCGGTAGAACGCCGCGCGCGTTCGACCCACCAGGCCTACCCGCCCCACCCAGCCCTGAGGATACACCGATGTTGATGCCGAAGAAAGTGAAGTACCGCAAGCAGCAGCGCGGGCGCATGGCCGGGAAGGCCTGGCGCGGGTCCGACGTGTCGTTCGGCGACTACGGGCTGAAGGCGCTCGAGCCCTGCTGGCTGACCGACCGCCAGATCGAAGCGGCGCGCGTCGCGATGACGCGTTTCATCGCGCGCGGCGGCAAGATCTGGGTCCGCGTGTTCCCGGACAAGCCGATCACGAAGAAGCCGCAGGAGACCCGCATGGGCAAGGGCAAAGGCGCGCCCGAGCAGTGGGTGGTGGTCGTCCGGCCGGGCAAAGTGCTGTTCGAGATGGAAGGGGTCACCGAGAAGGAAGCGCGCGAAGCGATGCGGCTCGCGGCGGCGAAGATCCCGATCCGCACCAAGTTCGCGACGCGCTTCGCGCAGGAGAAGATGCTATGAAAGCCGCGGAAGTGCGCAACCTCGGCACCGACGAGCTCGCCGTCCGTGAGCGCGAGCTCACGGACCAGTTGTTCCGCATGCGCATTCAGAAGTCGATGGGACAGCTCGAAGCGCCGGATAAGGTTCGTTTGGTGCGACGCGATCTCGCACGGGTCAAGACTGTGCTGCGACAGAAACGAGTCGGGTAGGTCAGGTGGGTCAGGTAGGGCAGGTAGGCCGGGTCAGAACGCACCCGACCCACCAGACACACCTGGCACCGAGGATTTATGAGCCAGAAGTCTGAAAAGACCGGCGTCGTCGTGAGCAACAAGATGCAGAAGAGCATCGTGGTTGCCGTCGAGTGGCAGGTGCGGCACGGGCTCTACGGGAAGACCGAGCGGCGCACGTCGAAGTTCATGGTCCACGACGAGAAGAACGAAGCGAAGCCGGGTGACATGGTGGAGATCGTCGAGACGCGCCCGCAGAGCCGCCGCAAGCGCTGGTCGCTCAAGCGTATCGTGCGGCAGGCGGTGGAAGTCTAGGGTTCGGGCGGAGCAGGTAGGTCGGGTAGGGCAGGTCAGGACCCACCCGCCCCACCAGACCCACCTGCCCTCGGAGAAGCAGCCATGATTCAGATGCGCTCCATCCTGGATGTCGCCGACAATTCCGGCGCGCGCAAGATTGCCGTCATCAACCCGATTGGCGGATCGACCGGCCGGTACGCGCGGCTCGGCGACATCGTCACCGCGTCGGTGAAAGAGGCGACGCCCGAAGGCACCGTGAAGAAGGGCCAGGTCGTCAAGGCCGTCATCGTGCGGACCGTCAAGGAGCAGCGCCGCCGTGACGGCAGCTACATCCGATTCGATCGCAACGCGGCCGTGCTCATCAACGACAACAACGAGCCGATCGGCACGCGCGTGTTCGGCCCGGTCGCCCGCGAGCTCCGCGAGCGCCGGTTCATGAAGATCATCTCGCTCGCGCCGGAGGTCCTCTGACGGTAGCCGCAGAGATCGCAAAGATCGCAGAGAAGAACGATCTCTGCGTGCTCAGCGAGCTCCGCGGTTGAGAATTTTATTTATGTCGCGCATTGCCACTCCGCTCCGGAAGAACGACAACGTGCTCGTCATCACGGGCAAGGACCGCGGCAAGCGGGGCCGCGTGCTGAAGGTCGTGCCCGAGAAGAACCGCCTGATCGTCGAAGGCGTGAACCTGATCAAGCGCCACACGAAGCCAAACCCGGGCAAGAACATCAAGGGCGGCATCGTGGAGCGCGAGGCGTCGCTGAACGCCTCGAACGTGCAGCTCGTGTGCCCCGAGTGCGGCGCGCAGACGCGCATCGGCCACAAGATTCTGGGCGACGGCCGCAAGGTCCGGGTCTGCCGCAAGTGCGAGGGAGTGGTCGACAAATGACCCGCCTGAAAGCGAAGTACCAGAAAGAAGTCGTGCCGGCGCTCCAGAAGGTGTTCGGCTACAAGAACGTGATGGCCGTGCCCAGGATCGAGAAGGTCGTCGTGAACATGGGCCTCGGCGAAGCGACGGCCAACGCGAAGATCATCGACACCGGCGCCGACGAGCTCGCGCGCATCACGGGCCAGAAGCCGGTGACCCGGCGCGCGAAGAAGTCGATTGCCGCGTTCAAGGTCCGCAAGGGCCAGCCGGTGGCGACGATGGTGACGCTCCGCGGCGAGCGGATGTGGGAGTTCCTCGACCGCCTGATGAGCATCGCGCTGCCGCGCGTCCGCGACTTCAAGGGCGTGTCACCGAAGGGGTTCGACGGCCGCGGCAACTACACGCTCGGCCTGCGCGATCAGCTGCTGTTCCCCGAGATCGACTACATGAAGGTCGACAAGGCTCGTGGGACCTATGGCTACGACAGCGAAGATCGCGAAAGAAAAGAAGGCGCCGAAGTACAAGATCCGGCTGCGCAACCGCTGCCGCCTGTGCGGCCGCCCGCGCGCCTACATGCGGAAGTTCGCGTTGTGCCGCCTGTGCTTCCGCAAGCTCGCGCTCGAGGGCGACGATGACTGATCCTATTGCCGACATGCTGACCCGGATCCGGAATGCGGTGACCTCCAAGCAGACGCGCGTCGACATGCCGGCGTCGCGGATCAAGGCCGACATCGCCCGCATTCTGCAGGACGAGGGCTACATCCAGGGCTTCAAGCTGCTGGACGAGGCCACCGGCGCGGCGCCGACCAAGACGTTGCGCCTGTTCCTCAAATACGGACCGCACGGCGAACGGCTCATCACCGGCGTCGCGCGCATCAGCCGCCCCGGCCGCCGCGTCTATTTCGGACGCGACGCCGTGCCGGAGGTGCTGGCGGGCCTCGGCACCAGCATTCTCACGACGTCGCGCGGCGTGATGACCGGGCGCGCCGCCGTGAAAGCCGGTGTCGGTGGAGAGGTTCTCTGTAACATCTGGTAACGCTCAACTCTCCAAGGCTCAACGCTCAGGAAATCTGAGACTTGAGCGTTGAGAGTTGAGAGTTGAAAGTTGGACGCGAGAGCAGATATGTCCCGAATTGGTAAGAAGCCGATCACGATTCCAAAAGGTGTCACCGTCAAGGTGGTGGACGGCGCCGTGGAGCTGCAGGGGCCCAAAGGCCACCTGCGGCAGGCGTATCCGCCCGGCATCAACTTCGAGCTCGCCGACGGGAGTCTCGTCGCGAAGACGGCGACCGCTGACCCGCAGCTCGGGAAGTTTCACGGCCTGGCCCGCAGCCTCGTCGCCAACGGCGTGGTCGGCGTCACCTCCGGGTTCAAGCGCGAGCTCGACATCGTCGGCGTCGGCTACCGCGCGGAGCTGAAAGGCAAGCAGGTCATCTTCGCCCTCGGCTACGCGCATGCGGTCGTCTTCGACATCCCGACCGGGATCGACGTGACGATCGACAAGCAGACGCACATCACCGTGACCGGCGTGGATCGCCAGCTGGTCGGACAGGTCGCGGCGAACATCCGCCGGCTGCGGAAACCCGATCCGTACAAGCAGAAGGGCGTCCGGTACACGGGCGAAGTGCTGAAGAAGAAGGCGGGCAAGACCGGAGCGAAGGCATGAAGATCAAGACGACCAATGATCGGCGCGTCCGGATTCAGCTGCGGCAGCGCAAGCGGATCGCGGGCACCAAGGAGCGGCCGCGGCTGAGCGTGTTCCGGAGCGTCACGCACATCTACGCGCAGGTGATCGACGACATGACCGGTAAAACGCTCGTGTCGGCGTCGACCGTCGACCCGAAGCTCAAGGGAGCGTTCGACAAGTCGGTCAAGGGCGGTAACATCAAGGGCGCCGAGGCGATCGGCAAGGCGATCGCGGAGCGGTCGATCGACAAGGGCATCAAGCGCGTCGTGTTCGACCGCAGCGGGTTCCTCTATCACGGGCGCGTCCGCGCCGTGGCCGATGCGGCCCGCAAAGCAGGGCTGGAGTTCTAATGCGTACTCGTGAACGAATCGACCCGTCGCAGCTCGACATCAAGGACAACGTGGTGTCGATCAACCGCGTCACCAAGGTCGTCAAGGGCGGCAAGAACCTGAGCTTCAGCGCGCTGGTCGTGGTCGGCGACGGCCACGGGGTTGTGGGCTTCGGCATCGGCAAGGCGAAGGAAGTGCCGTCGGCCATCAAGAAAGGCATCGAGGCGGCGAAGAAGAACCTGATCCGCGTGCCGCTGCAGGGCACGACGATTCCGCACCGCATCGTCGGCAACTTCGGCGCGGGCAGTGTGCTGCTCAAGCCGGCGCCCGACGGGACCGGCATCATCGCGGGCGGCGCGGTGCGGGCAGTGGTCGAGGCGGCGGGCATCACCAACATCCTGACCAAGTCGCTCGGATCGGCGAACCCGCACAACGTCGTGCGCGCCACGATTGCGGGGCTGGACGGGCTCAAGGATCCGGCTTTGATCGCGCGGCTGCGCGGCAAGGCGCTCGAAGATCTTGTGGGAGAAGCAGGGGCTAGGAGCTAGCGGCTCGGCGCCAGCTGACGAGGGCGGCTAGCTCCCAGTACCGAGAACCCAGCTCCGACGTGAAGGCACTTATGGCGAATCATCGAACGGACACGAAGGGCGGCACCGTGAAGGTGACCCTGACGAAGAGCCCGACCGGGTTCAACCGCACCCAGGGACTCGTCGTGAAGGGCCTGGGCCTCCGGCGGATCCGGCACACGGTCGAGCTGAAGGACACGCCGGCCACGCGGGGGATGATCCACAAGGTGCGACACCTGGTGGAAGTATTGGAGTAATTGCAAGGAACGCAGATATGAGTCTCAACAACCTCAGACCCCCGCCGGGGATGAAGCACCCGAAGAAGCGGATCGGGCGCGGCCAGGGGTCGGGCAACGGCAAGACGGCGGGGCGCGGGCACAAGGGCGCGAAGTCGCGCTCGGGGTTCCACTACAAGCGCGGCTTCGAGGGCGGCCAGATGCCGCTGCACCGGCGCGTGCCGAAGCGCGGCTTCCACAATCCGTTCCGGGTCGAGTACGAGGTCGTCAACCTCGACACGCTCGGCCAGCGATTCGACGCCGGCACCGTCGTGACGCTGGAGCTGCTCGCGGAGCACCGTCTGGTCAGCAGCGCCAGCACGCTCTTGAAGGTGCTCGGGCGCGGCGAGGTCGGCAAGGCGCTGACCGTGCGCGCGCACAAATTCAGCGGGAAGGCGGCCGAGAAAATCGCCGCAGCGGGCGGCGCCACGGAGCAACTCACGTGAACGACAGCCTGAAGAACATCTTCACGGTCACCGACCTGCGCAACCGCGTGCTGTTCACGCTGGGGATGCTGGCGGTGTACCGCGTCGGCCACAACATCACCGTGCCCGGCGTGAACATGGCCGCGCTTGCCGAGCTCGCGCGGCAGATGGCGAGCACCATGTTCGGCCTCTACGACATGTTCTCGGGTGGGAACCTGTCGCGCGTGACGATCTTCGCGCTGGGCATCATGCCCTACATCAGCGCGTCGATCATCCTCCAGCTGCTCACGGTCGTCTGGCCCTACCTCGAGCGGCTCTCGAAGGAAGGCGAGCTCGGACGTCGCAAGATCACGCAGTACACCCGCTACGGCACGATTGTCCTGAGCGTCGTGCAGGCGCTGGGCATCGCGGTCTTCCTCGAGCGGCAGACCAAGATTGCCGGCGGGCTTCCGCTGGTGCTGCATCCGGGCCTGGCGTTCCGGCTCATGACGGTGCTGACGCTCACGACGGGCACCTGCTTCATCATGTGGCTCGGCGAGCAGATCACCGAGCGCGGGATCGGCAACGGCATGTCGCTCATCATCTACTCGGGCATCGTCGTGGGGCTGCCGCGGGCGGTGCTGCAGACGATCGAGCAGATGCGGAGCGGACAGATCGGGCTCATCCGGATCCTGATCCTGATCGTGTTCATGGCGCTGGTCGTCGCGGCGATCATCTTCGTCGAGCGGGCGCACCGGCGCGTCACCGTGCAGTACGCGAAGCGCGTGGTCGGCCGCCGGATGTACGGCGGGTCGAGCACCCACATCCCGCTGAAGGTGAACACCGGCGGCGTCATCCCGGTGATTTTCGCCTCGTCGATCCTGGCGTTCCCCTCGACGATCGCACAGGCGTTCCCGGGCCCGTGGGCCGACATGGTGAGCCAGCAGCTCGGCTTCAACATGCCGCTCTACAACCTGCTGTACGTGGTGGGGATCATCTTCTTCACGTACTTCTACACCGCGATCATCTTCAATCCGGATGACGTGGCGGAGAACATGCGGAAGTACGGCGGCTTCGTCCCCGGCATCCGTCCGGGCAAGCGGACGGCGGAGTACATCGACACGATCCTGACGCGCATCACGCTGGCCGGCGCGATCTACCTCGCGCTGATCGCGCTGCTGCCGAACTTCCTGATCAGCGGGTTCAAGGTGGCGCCGCTGCCGTGGGTCGGCGACTGGCTCGACGCGAACCTGCCGAAGTTCATCACCGAAGGCATGAACGTGCCGTTCTTCTTCGGCGGCACGTCGCTGCTGATTGTGGTCGGCGTGGCGATGGACACGGTGCAGCAGGTCGAGTCGCAGCTGATCATGCGGCACTACGACGGGTTCATGAAGAAGACGCGCATTCGGGGGCGAAGAGCCTGACAAGTACGAAGTTTTGAAGTCTGAAGTCTGAAGTCTGACGTGTGGGACTTCCAGACCGGTCGGACTTCTTACTTCAGACTTCAGACTTCTATGGCTTTGAACTTGTTGATGCTCGGCCCGCCGGGTGCGGGGAAGGGGACGCAGGCCGAACGCTTCGCGCGGAGCCGGCGGATCCCGAGGATCTCGACCGGCGACATCCTGCGCGATGCGGTCCATGCCGGCACCGAGATCGGGCGTCGCGCCAAGGCGATCATGGATCGCGGCGAGCTGATCAGCGACGATGTGATGATCGGGATCGTCCGCGAGCGGCTGGAGCGTGACGACGCGCTGCGCGGCTTCGTGCTCGACGGCTTTCCGCGGACCGTCGCGCAAGCCTCGGCGCTCGACGACATCATGGACGGCCGGGACCCGCTGATCGTGATCGACATCGTGGTGCCGGAGGCGGAGCTGGTGCGGCGCCTGGGGACGCGCTTGATTTGCGCCGAATGCGGCACGAACGCGCCAATCGCCGGCGGCGCCGGGCCGTGCGCCACGTGCGGCGGCAAGTTGGTGCAGCGCGCCGACGACAACCAGGCGGTCGTCCTCGAGCGCTTGAAGGTGTATCACCGGCAGTCCGAGCCGCTCGTCGAGTACTTCCGCGTGCGGCCGACGTTCCGCTCGATCGACGGCGCGCAGCCGGCCGATCGCGTGGCGGCGGATCTCGCCGCAGCGGTTCTAGCCGCGGGCAACGTGGGCGTCGGAGGAGGACGGCGGTGATCGTCTGCCGCTCGGCCGCCGAGCTCGAGAAGATGCGCGAGGCCGGGCGTCTGGTCGGAGAGGTGCTGACCGAGCTGACCGCGCGCGTGGCGCCGGGCGTCACCACCGCGGAGCTGGACGAGCTGGCGGAAAGACGGATCCGGCAGGCCGGCGCGTCGCCGGCCTTCAAGGGGTATCACGGGTACCCGGCGACGATCTGCGCGTCGATCAATGAAGAGGTCATCCACGGCATCCCGTCGGGCCGCCGGATCCTGAACGAGGGCGACATCATCTCGATCGACGTCGGCGCGTCGCTCGGCGGGTACTACGGCGACAGCGCGGTCACGCTCGCGGTCGGCCTGGTCCTGGAGGACGCGGCCACGCTGCTGCGCGTCACCGAGGAGTCGCTCTACAAGGCGATCGAGCGGGTGCGGACCGGCGGCCGGATCTCGGACATCGGCCACGCGGTGCAGCAGCACGTGGAGGCCTACGGGTTCTCGGTCGTGCGCGAGTTCGTCGGGCACGGCATCGGCCAGCGGATGCACGAGGAGCCGCAGGTGCCGAACTACGGCGAGCCGGGGCGCGGGCCGCGGCTGGCTGAGGGCATGGTGCTCGCCATCGAGCCGATGGTGAACGCGGGCAAGCCGGCGGTGAGGGTGTTGCCGGACAACTGGACGGCGGTCACGAAGGACGGCAGCCTGTCGGCGCACTTCGAGCACACCGTGGCGGTGACGCCGAACGGACCCTGGATCCTGACGGCGAGGGAAGTCCCGGTCGCCGCCAGGAAGTAGCGCTCAAGCCGAACGATGAGCGCACGGAAGCCGCGCGGCGGTTTCAGCCGCGTGATGAGTGCACGGAAGTAGCGCGAAGGGCTTCAGCCGAGCGATGAATGCGATCGTTGGAGTCGTGACGGAAACGCTGCCCAGCGCGATGTACAAGGTGCGGCTCGACGAGGGGTCGCAGGTCACGGCGCACATCGCGGATCGAATCGACCGCAATTTCGTGCGGCTCCTGGTGGGCGACAGGGTGCGGTTGGAGCTCTCGCCGGTGGACGTCGGCCGAGGGAGGATCGTGGAGAAGCTTTGAGATTTGAGGATTTAAGGATTTGAGGATTTGAGGATTTATCTAAGGAGCTGTAGGCGCGACGGCAGGGCAAGCTCTCAGATCCTCAAATAGATCCTTAGATCCTCAAATCCTAAGATTTTGGGAGTTCAGCAATGAAGGTCCGGGCATCGGTCAAGCGGATTTGCGACAAATGCAAGATCGTGCGGCGTCGGGGCGTCGTGCGAGTCATTTGCCCGAATCAGAAGCACAAGCAGCGGCAGGGTTGAACATGGTCGAGGTGCGAAGTGCGAAGTGCGAAGTGCGAGGTGCGAGGTGCGAGGTGCGACGCAATGAGGAGGCGCTGGAGCTGTCGGCCTGCGCGTTCTTGAAAGCAAGATGCGCCGGTCCGACACCGGGCGCCACCGAGCACGCCGCACGCCGCACGTCGCACGTCGCACGTCGCACGTCGCACGTCGCACGTCGCACGAGGAGCGTAAGGAACAAACTATGGCACGTATCGCTGGCGTTGATCTCCCGCGGACCAAACGCGTCGAGGTCGGTCTTACTTACATCTACGGCATCGGGCGCCACCGCTCGAACGTGATCCTGAAGGACGCCGGGGTCGGCCCCGACGTGCGGGTCAAGGATCTGTCCGAAGACGACGTCCGCAAGATCAGCCGCGTGATCGAGGAGCAGGGCGGCGTCGAAGGCGATCTCCGCAAGGAGATCTCGATGAACATCAAGCGGCTGATGGAAATCGGCTGCTTCCGCGGGCTGCGGCACCGCCGCGGCCTGCCGGTGCGCGGCCAGCGAACGAAGACCAACGCGCGCACACGCAAGGGTCCGCGCAAAGGCGCCATCGCCAAGAAGAAAGTCATCTAGCCTGGGGCTAGGGGCTAGGAGCTGGGCTGGGGCTAGGGGCTAGGAGTTTATGGCAAAGAGTGACGCGGCGGCGACCCCTGAAGGCGCCACACCCGAGAAAAAAGAGAAGGAAGGCGCTGGAAAGCGGAAGAAGACCTTCAAGAAGCGCGGCGAGAAGCGCATCGTCCACCATGGGCTGGCGCATATCCATGCGTCGTTCAACAACACCACGGTGACGATTACCGACACCGAGGGCAACGTGGTGGCGTGGTCGAGCGCCGGCGGCATCGGTTTCAAGGGCTCGCGCAAGGGGACGCCGTTCGCGGCCACCCAGGCGGCGCTCAGCGCCGGCAACGCGGCGAAAACGGTCGGCATGCGGTCGCTCGATGTCCGCGTCAAGGGCCCCGGATCGGGCCGCGAGTCGGCGATCCGCGCGCTGCAGACGGTCGGTCTGGAAGTGAAGTCGATCCGCGACGTGACGCCCATCCCGCACAACGGATGCCGTCCGCCGAAACGGAGACGGGTGTAATCGGGTGATCGGGTGATCGGGTGATCGGGTGATCGGCGATTTCAATCAACGATCACGATATCGCCGATCGCACATGTGAGGCTATTGAATGGCACGGTATATCGGTCCGGTTTGTCGTCTGTGCCGCCGCGAGGCGATGAAGCTGTTCCTCAAGGGGGAACGCTGCTACACGGAGAAGTGCGCAATCGAGAAGCGCAATTTCCCGCCGGGACAGCACGGCAAGACACGCAAGGCGAAGCTCGCCGGCTACGGCCTGCAGCTCCGCGAGAAGCAGAAGGTGAAGCGCATCTACGGGGTGCTCGAGGATCAGTTCCGCGGGTACTTCGAGGAAGCGGAGCGCACGCGCGGGATCACCGGCGTCACGCTGCTGCAGCTGCTCGAGCGGCGTCTCGACAACGTGGTCTACAGGCTCGGCCTGGCCACGTCGCGGCCGCAGGCGCGGCAGCTCGTTCGCCACGGACACTTCCTCGTGAACGGCAAGAAGGTCGACATCCCGTCGTTCTCGGTGAAGGAAGGCGACGTCATCTCCGTGCTCGGCCGCACGCAGAAGAACCCGACCATCGAGCACGCGATGGAAGAGGTGAAGGGCCGCGGGATTCCCGAGTGGCTGTCGTTCGACTCGAACACGATCACGGGTCGCATCAACTCGATGCCGACGCGCGAGCAGATCAACCTCCCGGTGCAGGAGCAATTGATCGTGGAGTTGTACTCGAAGTAATTCTGAATTCAGAATTCTGAATTCGGAATTCGCAACCGCCGGCCCGCAGCCTGTTCAGACCTGCGGCGGGAGGTCGGCGGTCACGTGCAGGTCTGGAGGCCCGTCTGCGGGCCTATGGCGAAAGGACACATCATGCTCTGGAAAGGCTTTCAACGACCCAAGCGGCTCGAGTTCGAACGCGAGACCCTGACGGACCGGTTCGGCCGGTTCTACGCGCAGCCGTTCGAGCGCGGCTTTGGCACGACGATCGGCAACGCGCTGCGGCGCGTCCTGCTGTCGTCCATCGAGGGCGCGGCGATCACCGCGGTGAAGATCGACGGCGTGCTCCACGAGTTCTCGCCCATCCCCGGCGTGGTCGAGGACGCGACCGACATCATCCTCAACTTGAAGCAGATTCCGCTCAAGCTGCACACGGACCAGACCAAGACGCTCACGCTGCGCATCGACAAGCCCGGGGAAGTGCGGGGCCGCGACATCCAGGCCGACGGCGACGTCGAGATCCTCGAGCCCGACGCCCACATCGCCACCGTCTCCGAGCACGGCAAGCTCCACATGGAGATGCGCATGAAGCGCGGCCGCGGCTATGTCTCGGCCGACAAGAACTTCGACGAGGATCTCGGCATCGGCTGGATCCCGATCGACTCGGTGCACTCGCCGGTCAAGAAGGTGAATTACCTCGTCGAAGCGGCGCGTCTCGGCCAGACGACCGACTACGACAAGCTGACGATCGACATCTGGACCAACGGCTCGATCAACCCGCGCGACGCGGTGTCGCTCGCCTCGAAGCTGGTGCGCGATCACCTGAACATCTTCATCAACCTCGAAGAAGGCGCCGAACAGCAGGCGGAAGCCGCGGCCGATGCGCCGCGCAGCGGCGCGAGCAACGAGAACCTCGACAAGTCGGTCGAGGAGCTCGAGCTGTCCGTCCGCTCGTACAACTGTCTGAAGAACGCGAACATCCGGACGATCCGCGAGCTGGTGCTCAAGACCGAAGCCGAGATGCTCAAGACGAAGAATTTCGGGCGCAAGAGCCTCAACGAGATCAAGGAAATCCTGCAGACGATGGGGCTGGGCCTCGGCATGCGCGTCGATCAACCGACGGCGGCTTCGCAGGACTAGACTCGGGATTCGGGATTCGGGATTCGGGGTTCGAAAACGCGAATCCCAAATCCCAAAGCCCAAATCCCGTCAGGGACATCGAGCCATGAGACATCGAGTCGCACACCGTAAGTTGGGCCGCGTCACCGAGCATCGCATCGCGATGCTGCGGAATCAGGCGACGGCCCTGATCAAGTACGAGCGCCTGACGACGACCGTGCCGCGGGCGAAAGAGCTGCGCCCGTTCGTCGAACGGCTGATCACGGTCGCCAAGCGCGGCCTCGCCGGCGGAGAGAAGAACGGCCACGTGCTGACCGCGCGCCGGCTGGTCATGCAGGACCTGCAGGACCGCGAGATCGTCACGAAGCTGTTCGACACGATCGCTCCGCGCTTTGTCTCACGTCCCGGCGGCTATACCCGGCTGCTGCGCATCGGCTTCCGCAGGGGCGACAGCGCGGAGGTCGCCCAGGTGGAGCTCATCGGCAGCGAGTTCGATCCGAAGGCGAAGACCGAAGCGGCAGGCACCGAGGAAACCAAGGCGAAAGCCAAAGGCGTCGGCGGACGGCTGCGCGCCGCGGCAGAGCGTCTGCGCGGCAAGAAGGACGATGACGAGGGCGGCGGCGGCAAGAAAGCCACGAAGCCCGCGAAAGGGACCGCCCGCCGCACGACGACACCTCGCAAGGCCGGCGGCAGTTAACGAATTTGGAATTCAGAATTCGGAATTCAGAATTCGAAGACCCCGCCGTGCCGAGAGGCCGGCGGGGTTTTTGTTTGTTGTACCATCCCCGCATGAAGTATCTCGCCGGCGTCGCGCTCGCGGCGTTGCCGGGTCTTGTGCTCACGGCGGCGCGCGCACCCGTGCCTCCGGGCGCGTGCGATCTCCGGGACTACAAGGCAATGGCGGGCCTGACCGCCGCGAACGGGCCGAACGGGCTCGCGGTCGCGTGGAACGGCGACCCGGGCCGGGAAGTCCGGATGCGGCTGGCCATCGACGGCGGCACGCCGACGATCCGCGATCTCGCCGTTCGCCGCACGGGCGCGGCGTGGACAGTCGTCGCGGCGCACGCGCAGCCTGAATTCCGCGTCGTGTCGGGCATCCGCCGGATGAGCAGTCAACAACTGCAGCCGCTGCGCGAGCTGGGCGTGCCGATCACGCCGGCGATCGTCGACGAGAAAAAGTGGGACGCCTTCTGGGACGCGCCGCTCGATCTCAACCCGCAGCCCGGCCGCGGCGGCAATCCGCCCCCGGCGCAAGGCATCGCAAACCAGCCCGGGCTGCCGCGGCAAGCGCAGGAAATCGAGCGCGCGACGGCGACGTTTCAGGCCGAGCGCTGCGAGGTCAGGACGGACGGCGCGCGTCTCGAGATCACGTTTCCCGGCTTGCGGCTCGGTGTTTTCGGCGGGCGCCTGCAGGTGACGGTCTACAGAGGCACGAGCCTCATCCGCCTGGAAGTTGTGGCGAAGACCGACGAGCGCACCGTCGCTTACAAGTACGACGCCGGCCTCACACAGCTCGCCCTCGGGAACGGGTCACGGCTCGCCTGGCGCGACACCGCCAACACGTGGCAGACGTATCAATTTGGCGGCGCCGCGAACGAGCACGAGGTACCGCTGAAAGCGAGCAACCGGCTGCTCGTCGCGCAACAGGGGGCCGCGGGCTCGATTGCCGTGTTTCCCCCGCCGCACACGTTCTTCTGGGCGCGCGAGATCGCGACCAACCTCGGATACACGTGGTACCGAAAGGACGGCGACCGCTCGTTCTCGTTCGGCATCCGCCAGGCCGAGCGCGAAGAGGTGCCGCAGTACGATGCGAACTTCGCGCTGTACAGCGCGCGTCCGGGCACCTGGCAGCGGATGCCGGTGTACTTCTACGTCAGCACGGAGCCGGCTGCGGCCGCGGGCGACGCTGTCCTCGCGTTCACCCACGGCGATCGCTACAAGGCGCTGCCGGGCTACCAGGTGATGAACCACCACTACCACATGGACCTCGGGCAGCGGCTGCTGCGCGCCGGCAGCCTCGACGCCGAGATTCCCGATCTGCAGGCGCTCAAAGCGCTCGGGCTCAACATCGTCAGCCAGATCGATTCGGTGGGCACCGGGGGCGGCGGCCGCGGCGGCGGTCCCGACCCGCTGGCGGTGACGGCGGCGTCGGTCGAAGGCGCGCGACGGCATTCCGATCGCGATTTTCTCGTGATGCCGAATCAGGAGTTCTACAACAGCCCGGTCGGGGGCCACACGGATCTGTTGTTCTCGCATCCCGTCTACTGGACGCATGGGCGCGCGGCGGGGCAGCCGCTTTTCGAGAGCGATGCGAAGTACGGCACGGTCTATCACGTCGCGAGCGCGGACGACCTGATGCAGATGGTCGCGCGCGAGGACGCGATGATCTCGATGCCGCATCCGCGCACGAAGGGGTCCACCGGCTTTCCGGACGCGGTCAAAGACACGGCGGCCTTCAACGATCGGCGCTATCAGGGCGTCGGCTTTCGATGGGGGATGGGCCTGGATCTGTCCGAGCGGCGGCTCTGCGAGTATCGGTGCCTGCCGCTCGTCGACGACATGAGCAACTGGGTCGCGGATCGGCCGATTCCGCCCAAGTATCTGCTGTCGATCAGCGAAGTCCGCTATCAGGCGCCGGGCGACGACATCTACGCGAGCGCGCCCGTCAGCTACGTGAAGCTCGCCGCGCTGCCGGGTCCGCAGAATCCCGCGCCCGTGATCCAGGCGCTCATGCGCGGCGACTACTTCGTGACGTCGGGCGAGGTCCTGATTCCGTCGTACAGCGTGCAGGGGACCGGCCGTCAACGGACCATCGACGCCGGCGTCGAGTGGACGTTCCCGCTCGACTTCGTCGAGGTCGTGTGGGGCGACGGCGCGAGGACGGATCGCCAGCTGATCTCCACGACGGATCTGCCGCCGCAGGGGCGCCATCATTTTCAGATTCCGTTCGATGCGGACGGGAAGAAATGGGTACGGTTCGCGGCGTGGGATTCGGCCGGGAACGGCGCGCTCACGCAACCGATGAAGCTGTCGAGCCCGACCGGCAGCACCGCCGGCCGTTGACATTCAAAGGATGTCGTTGCGTGCGGGGCGAGCTCTGCGTTCCGGGAATACTTCGCCAAGGAGCATGAGAACATGAGAATCGCGTCGCTGACCGCCGGTCTCGTCTTCTTCGCCTCGGCGCTGCGCGCCGATCCGCTGACGTGCAATCTGACCGGGTACAAAGCGGTGGCCGGTTTGACTGCCGCCGTCTCGGACAACACGCTCACCGTCACGTGGGATGGCGACAAGAACGCGGAAGTCCGCGTGCGCTTCACCCTGAACGACGGCGCGCCGACGATCCGCGATCTCGCCGTGCGGAGCCGGAGCGCGCAGCAGTGGGTCACGCTCGCGAGCAACGTGACGCCCGAGTATCAGGTGGTCTCGGGCGTGCGTCGCGCGACCGATCAGCAGCTCAAGCCGCTGCAGGATCTGGGCGTCCCGATCACGCCGGACGTGCTCGACCGCATCAGGTGGGAGGCGTTCTGGGACTCGCCCTTGAATGTGCCGGGCGATTCAGTCGCGCATGGCGGGGCGACGCCGCCGGTGGCCGGCATCGCCAACCAGCCCGGGCTGCCGCGCAAGCCGGAGGAGATCACGCGCGCGGCGGCGAGATATTCGGCGAGAAGCTGCGACGTCAAGACCAACGGCGCGCGCCTCGAGGTCTCGTTTCCCGGCGTGAAGCTCGGTGTCTTCGACGGACGCCTGGAATACACCGTCTACAAGGGCAGCAGCCTGATTCGCCAGGCTGTGGTGGCGAAGACCGAGGAACCGGCCGTGGCCTATAAGTACGACGCGGGCCTGAAGGGACTGGCGATCCAGCCGAAGTCGCAGATGGTGTGGCGCAGCAACACCTCGAACCTTTGGGTGGACTACCAGTTTGGCGGCGCAAGGAACGACGCGCTCGTTCCATTGAAGACCGCCAATCGCGTCGTCGCCGCCGACATGCCTGGCGGATCGATTGCGGCGTTCCCTCCGCCGCACAACTTCTTCTGGGCGCGCGAAACCGAGTTCAACCTTGGCTACAACTGGTATCGCAAAGACAGCGAGACGTCATTTGCGTTCGGCGTCCGCCAGGCCGAGGGCGAAGAGGATCCGGCCTGGCAGGGACACGGACCGGAGGATCGGCGTCAGAATTTCGCGCTCTACAGCGCGCGGCCCGGCACGTGGCAGCGGATGGCGCTTTACCTCTATGTCAGTCCCGAACCTGCCCAGGCGACCATCCAGTCAGCGCTTGCGTATACGCGCGACGACCACTACAAGCCGATTCCGGGCTACCAGGTGATGGCCACGCATTTTCACACCGGCATGGTCCGGCGGCTGACGCAATTGGGCGGACTGGACCAGACGATTCCCGATTTCGATTTGATGAAGGGCGTCGGCGTCAACATCTTCGCGCCGATTGACGGCGGGAGCGGCGGCGGCGCGGGCGCGGGCGACCTCGCGGTGCCGCCGGGCGGCGGCCGCGGCGGAGCCGCGAATATCGGTCGCGGCGCCGCACCTGCCTCTGGCACGCCTGCCGGCGGCGGCCGCGGCGATCGCCTGAAGAACCTGGCCGAATACTACGAAGCGGCCCGGAGACATTCGGACAGGAATTTCCTCATCCTGCCCGACGAAGAAAACACGGCGGGCAATCTCGGTGGACACACCGACTTCGTGCTCTCGCATCCGGTGTACTGGACGCCGACTCGGACCGCCGGCCAGCAATTCGTCGAGGATCACCCGACCTACGGCAAGGTGTACCACGTCGGCTCCCGAGCCGACGCGCTCGAGATGGCGAAGCGCGAGAACATGCTCATCTTCATGCCGCACCCGCGGTCCAAGGGATCGACCGGGTACCCGGACGCGATCAAAGCCGACGCGCACTTCATTCACGAGAACTACCGCGGGATCGGGTTCCGCTGGGGGATGGGGGTCGACGGGTCGGAGACGCGGCTCTGTGAGTACCGCTGTCTGGCGCTCCTCGACGATATGAACAACTGGGTGGCGGATCTCTCCACGCCACCGAAATATGCGTGGGCGATTTCCGAGACGTATCAAAAGGGTCCCGGAGACGATATCTACGCGAACAACCCCGTCAACTACGTGAAGCTCGATCGAGTGCCGACCACCGATGACTGGAGCCCGATCGTCAATGCGCTCAAGCGCGGCGACTACTTCTGGACGTCCGGGGAGGTCTTGATCCCGTCCTACAGCGTCGCCGGCACGGGCAACCGGCGCACCGTGACGGCGGACGTGGAATGGACCTTCCCGCTGGAGTTCGTCGAGGTCGTCTGGGGGGACGGCCAGAAGACGGATCGGCAGATCATCGCCGCCACCGACCTGCCGCCGTTCGGCAGGCATAAATTCCAGATCCCCTTCGATGCGGCAGGCAAGAAGTGGGTGCGCTTCGCCGTGTGGGACTCGGCGGGCAACGGCGCGTTCGTCCAGCCGATCAAGCTGGGCGGCGCCATGACGTCGACGTCTGCCCGCTGACGCGTCCGCTGCGTCCTTCACCTGTCTGACGGGGACGCAGTTCGGCACGGCGATCGCATCACGTCGGCGCGAGTCGCGCGGATTGGGGCGGCCTTCACCGTCCGACGCGATTGTCACGTTGGTGTCGCGCGCCAGGGAACTTCAACAGGAGATCAGAGAGGAACCGAATGATGCGATCGAATATTGTGACCCTTGCGATCCTTTTCGCGATCCTCGCCGCGCCACTGCGCGGCGAGGTGATTGAAAGCACCGCCGCCGGCTTTCTCGTACGAAACACCGCCGCGATCAACGCACCGCCGGCGAAGGTGTACACCGCGCTCACCGATGGGGTCGGCGGCTGGTGGGATCCGGCGCACACCTTCTCCCATGATGCGCGCAACCTCTCGGTCGACGCGAAGCCGGGTGGCTGCTTCTGCGAGCGGTTGCCGGAC
>WNEY01000121.1_pt1 | contig 54663 bp, 42 predicted proteins | sample 5400531 | NCBI WGS metagenome assembly WNEY01 (sample SAMN13153338, study PRJNA577476) | soil metagenome | isolation source: 200 cm saprolite under Douglas fir tree site 1 | place: USA:California | collected 2015-04-18 | reverse complement strand
AGAAATGTGGCCATGAGCAGATTTTAGACGGTCGGCTGCCCTCCAATCCTCCAGCGCGTCTTGCCGATCCTGCCTGTCCCGCCTTCCTGCCGGTTCCGCCAGTGATGCCGGTCCCGTTTTCCTGCCCATCCTGCCCATCCTGCCCATCCTGCCGCACCCGCCGCCCTACCTGCCCCACCCGCCCTACCTGCCCTACCCGCCATGCCTGCCCTACCCGCCCATCCGTGTAGGTCCCGGTCATTTGGGCCCGTCGTATCATGAGTCGTGGCTCATCCCGAACGCATACCTCGAACCGCGGTCGCCGCCGCCGACACCGCCACGCCTGCCAAGACTCCCAAGAAGGCGTTTACCGCCGGCGCGTGGGAAGAAGCACGCGGCCTGATCTGGACGCACCGGAAGCGGATGGCGCTCGGCCTCGGCCTGATGCTGATCAACCGCCTCTCCGGCTTCGTGCTGCCGACGACGACGAAGTACCTGATGGACGACGTCATCACGCAGGGCCACTGGGATCTGCTGCCGATGCTGGCCATGGCCGCCGGCGCGGCCACGATCGTCGACGCCGGGACGGCGTTCGCGAACTCGCAGGTGTTGGGCGTCGCCGCCCAGCGTGCGATCACCGAAATGCGCAAGGACGTCGAAGCACACGTCATGCGGCTGCCGATCCGCTACTTCGATTCGACGAAGACCGGCATCCTGATCTCGCGAATCATGACCGACGCGGAAGGCATCCGAAACCTCGTCGGCACCGGCCTCGTGCAGTTGACCGGATCGCTCCTCACGGCGACGATCGCCCTCGGGGTCCTGCTGTATCTGAACTGGCGCCTCACGATGGTCACCGTCCTGATCCTCGGGGCCTTCGGCGGCGGAATGGCGACGGCGTTCCAGCGGCTGCGCCCGCTCTTTCGCGAGCGCGGACAAATCAACGCCGAGGTGACCGGGCGCCTCGCCGAATCGCTCGGCGGCGTCCGCATCGTCAAGTCCTACACCGCGGAGAAGCGTGAGGAGCTCGTCTTCGCGAAAGGCGCGCATCGGCTGTTCCGGAACGTCGCGCAATCGCTGACAGGGGTCTCGGCCATCACCGCCTTCTCGTCGGTGGTGATCGGCACCACCGGCGTGGCGATGATGCTGATCGGCGGTAACTCGATCAGGAACGGGTCGATGACGATCGGCGATCTGGTGATGTATCTGTCGTTCACGGCGCTGATGACGATGCCGGTGATTCAGCTCGCGTCCATCGGCACGCAGCTGAGCGAGGCGTTCGCCGGCCTCGATCGCATCCGCGAGATCCGCCGGATGGTGACCGAGGACCAGGAGGACGCCAGCCGCGCGCCGCTGCCGGACGTCCGTGGCCGGGTCGAGTTCGAGGACGTCGTTTTCGAGTACAACGCCGGCACCCCGGTGCTGAAGCACGTTTCGTTCACGGCGCCGGCGGGCTCGACCACGGCGCTGGTCGGCTCGAGCGGCTCCGGCAAGAGCACGCTCATCAGCCTAGTGATGACCTTCAACAGGCCGCAGTCCGGCCGCGTGCTGGTGGACGGCCACGACCTGACGGCCATCAAGCTCCGCGACTACCGGGAGCATCTCGGGGTCGTGCTGCAGGACAACTTCCTCTTCGACGGCACCATCGCGGCGAACATCGCGTACGCGAGGCCGCACGCGTCGCGCGAGGAGATCAGAGCCGTCAGCCGGATCGCGCATTGCGACGAGTTCATCGAGGGCTTCGAGAAGGGGTACGACACGATTGTCGGCGAGCGGGGCGTCCGCCTGTCGGGAGGGCAGCGGCAGCGGGTCGCGATCGCGCGCGCGATCCTCGCGGATCCGAAGATCCTGATCCTCGACGAAGCGACGTCGAGCCTCGACAGCGAGAGCGAGGCGATGATTCAGGATGGGTTGAAGGCGCTCCGCCACGGCCGCACAACGTTCGTGATCGCGCACCGGCTGTCGACGATTCGCAGCTCGGATCAGATCCTGGTGCTCGAGCACGGCGAGATCGTGGAGAGCGGGACGCATGACGAGCTGCTGGCGAGGGCCGGCCGGTACCGGCAGCTGTACGACAAGCAGTACCGGTTCGAGAAGGATCGGTTCATCAACCCGGGTGAGGATTTCACGCCGGAGCCGGAGAAGGTGGCCGCGCCGGCGCGCGTCAGCAATACCTTATGACACCGGAGGCCGTGATGTTTTTTTCCAGAACGCTGCGGTGCTCGTTCTGCCGCCGCAAGGACGCGGACGTTGCCAAGATGGTGGCTGGGGCCAGGGGGTACATCTGTGACAGATGCGCACGTGAGTCCGTGCGCATCATGGACGCGGCGCCGCCACCCGATCCGTCGCCAGTCGCGAGAGAAACCGTCGCAAAGCCGAGAGTCGTCGACTGGAGCCGCACGTGGCACTTCGCCACGATTCGCGACTGACGCCTCACGAACTATCGACTACCGCCTCGCGACTATCGACTACCGCCTAGCGACTATGTCAGTGTCCTGCGCCGCCCGCGATGACGCTGACCTGCTGGCGGACCAGCCCGCGTTGCTGCCCGTCCGCGCCGAACAGCGCGGCGCGGACTTCGTAGCGACCGGGAGGCAGGCTGCGGAACTCGAGCATGTTCGTCCGCGGCCCGTTGCCGCCGTCGAGCTGGATTTCGCTGCTCCGGTAGAAATCGGCCGACTCCGCAATGATCACGACCGCGCGGTTCTCCGCGTCAGCCTCTATCGTCGCGCGCACACTCAGGTTCGCAGGCGCAAAGGAGATGGACGGTGAGACGCGCATCGTGATGCGATCGCCGGCGCGGGCCGGAAGCGTCGTAGTTGTAATCAGGATCGCCAGAAGTAAGATTCGCACGCCCATCGCCTCACCACCGCGCAACCGCGTCGCCTGCTTGCCGGAAACCCCAAAACCCCGGCGTGTTGTGGCCGCACCGTGCGGCGCTGCTGGGCTGTTGTGCAAGTCGCAGACCACTCGTGCGCCTCGCGAAAAACCGCCTGCCCTTGAGGTACGCTGAGGATCCTTGGAGGTCTGCCGCATGTGTGGTCGCGCCGCCCTGACCGTGGCTCTACCGATTCTCGTGCTTGCAGCTACTACTCTCGGCGTACGCCCGTCGCGTGCCGCCGAGCGGGCCGGCCGACCAACCTGGCTCGACGGCTACCGCGAACCGGCCGCGCGGCTGATCGGCGAGGCCCTGGGGAGCACGTTCGCCTGGGAGCGCCTGTCCGTGCTGACCGACACGATTGGGAACCGGCTCAGCGGCACACCGGCGCTCGATCGCGCGATTCAGTGGGCGGTCGCCGAGATGACGCGTGACGGGCTCGAGAACGTGCACACCGAGCGCGTCATGGTGCCGAAGTGGGTCCGCGGCGCCGAGAGCGCGGAGATTGTCGAGCCCGCGCGCCACGCGATCGTCATGCTGGGCCTGGGAGACAGCGTCGCGACCTCCGGCGATGGCGTCCAGGCGGAGGTGCTCGTCGTCCACACCTTCGAGGAGCTCGATGCGAAAGCGCCGTCGGCGCGCGGGCGCATCGTCTTCTTCAACGCGGCGTTCACGAACTACGGCGAGACGGTGCGCTTTCGATCGGCCGGACCCTCGCGCGCGGCGCGTCTCGGGGCGGTCGCGATGCTCGTGCGCGCGGTCGGACCGAGCGGACTGCGCACGCCGCACACGGGCGCGCTCCAGTACGCGAGCGACGCGCCGAAGATACCGGCGGCGGCGATCACGACCGAGGATGCCGACCGCCTGCAGCGCATGGCCGATCGCGGCAGCCGCATCGTGGTCCGCCTGAAGATGGAGGCGCACTTCGAAGCCGATGCTGAATCGGCGAACGTGATCGGCGAGATCCGCGGGCGCGAGAAGCCGGACGAGATCGTCGTCGTCAGCGGCCATCTGGATTCGTGGGACGTGGGCGCCGGCGCGACCGACGATGGCGGCGGGTGCGTGGTGACGTGGGAAGCGCTGCGGATCATGAAGAAGCTGAACATGCGTCCGCGGCGGACCATCCGGGTCGTGCTGTGGACGAACGAGGAAAACGGCGGCCGGGGCGGCCTGGCGTATCGCGATCAGCACCGCGCCGAGCTCGCCAGGCACGTGCTCATGCTCGAGTCGGACAGCGGCGTGTTCCGCCCGATCGGGTTCGGCTTCACCGGCAGCGATCCCGCGCGGGAAACCGTAAAGGCGATCGCGACACTGTTGACCGGCATCGCCGCGGACCAGGTCAGCCCGGGCGGCGGCGGCGCCGACATCGGCCCGAGCATGCAGGAAGGCCACATCCCGGGCATGTCGCTCGACGTCGACGGCTCGAAGTATTTCCTGATCCACCACACGCCCGCGGACACCATCGACAAGATCGATCCGGTCGAGATGGCAAAGTGCGCCGCGACGGTAGCCGTCATGGCGTACGTGGTGGCCGATTTGCCTCGACGCCTCGGCGAGTAGGCAGACTATAATTTTCTGATGAAGAAACTGAGGGTTCCCGGCCTGCGACCTGGACTCCGCGCAACCCGCGTGGCCTGGGCGTTCTGCGCCTGTTCCGCGACGTCAGCGTTGATCGTGGGCGGCGCCTGTTCGCAAACCTCCGCGCAACAGCCACGGCGGCCCGCGCCAAACGAGGTGGTCGCGACGGTGGGGTCCTCGCCGATTACGCTCGCCGAGGTGGACGACAAGGCGCTCGAGCAGCCCGCCTCCAACTTCGGCGGCGGCAAGCTGTCGCAGGCGCTCTACGAGGCGCGACGCGCGGCCATCGAAGACCTGGTCGCGTTGAAGCTGATGGATCAGGCGGCCAAAGACCAGGGCATCGATCGCTCCGCGCTGATCGAGAAGGAGATCACCGCGAAGGTCCCGGCGGTGACCGACGCAGAAATCGCCGCGTGGTACAAGGCCAACCAGGCGCGCGTGCAGGGCGCGTCGCTGGACCAGGTGCGCCAGCCGATTCGCGCGTATCTCACGCAAGAGCGGATGCAAACGGTCCGCGAGGCATATCTGGACACGCTGAAGAGCAAGACCGCGGTCCGCGTCATGCTCGATCCGCCGAGGCAGACCGTGAAGATGGTCTCGACGAGCCCGACGCGCGGGCCGGCTGACGCCCCGATCCAGATGATCGATTTTTCGGACTTTCAGTGACCGTTCTGCCAGAGGGTCGGTCCGACCCTCACACAGGTGCTGGCCACTTACGGTGATCGCATCCACTTCGTGTACCGCGAGTACCCGCTGCCCAACCACGCGAACGCGCGGCCGGCGGCCGAGGCGGGACAGTGCGCCAACGAGCAGGGCAAGTTCTGGCCCTACCACGACAAGCTGTTCGCCAATCAGCAGCGGCTCGGCGTCAACGACCTCAAACAGTTTGCGGTGGACCTGGGCCTCGACGCCGCCCGTTTCAACAGCTGCATCGACTCGCACAAGTTCGCCGCGGTGGTGGAGGCCGACGTCAACGCCGGCAACGATGCCGGCGTGAACGGCACGCCCGCGTTTTTCATCAACGGGCGGATACTGAGCGGCGCCCAGCCGTTCGAGGCGTTCAAGAAGATCATCGACGAAGAACTGGCGTTCAAAAGACGATGAGCTTGCACGGCATGGGGCTTGCGAACAGCGGCCGCATGCCTCGTGCTGAACAGCTGACGACACAGCTCGACCGTCTGGCGTCGATTGATGCCGGGCCATTCCCGATCATCAGCCTCTATCTCAACCTGCGGCCAAACGAACATGGCCGAGACCATTTCATGCCGTTCCTGCGCAAGGAGCTGGCGGAGCGGGTGCGGACCTATCCGGCCAGCGGCCCTGAACGGGAATCGCTCGATCGCGATGCGGAGAGAATTCGCGAGTATCTCGCGACGGTTGACGCGTCGGCCAACGGCCTCGCGATCTTCGCGTCCAGCGGCGCAAACCTCTTCGAGGCGATTACGCTGGCGGCGCCGATCGACGCTCATCGGCTCTACATCTCTGATCGGCCCCACCTGTATCCGCTGGCGCGCGTGCTCGACGAATACCCGCGCTATGTCGCGCTGCTCACCGACACGCATTCGGCGCGCATCTTCGTATTCGCAGTCAACACCACGGAGAAAAGCGAGCTGATCGAGAGCGAGAAAGCGAAGCATCACAAGCAAGGCGGCTGGGCGCAGGCGCGCTACCAGCGCCACACCGAGAACCTTCACCTGCACCATGCGAAGGAAGTGGCCGACGCGCTGGCGCGCGTCGTCCGTGACGAGGGGATCGAGAAGGTGGTCGTTTCGGGCGACCAGGTCATCTTGCCGCGGCTTCGCGAGCAGCTGCCGAAAGACGTCGCCGAACGGATCGTCGACATGCTGACGCTCGATGTCCGGACGCCCGAGCACGAGTTCCTGGCGGCCACTCTCGCCACGCTCAGGAAACAGGACGCCGTCACGGATCGGGAGCGGGTCGACGAGCTGATCGGCGCGTATCGCGCGAACGGGCTCGCATGCGTCGGCGTCGAGGCGGTGCGACAGGCGTTCGAGCTCGGTCAGGTCGACGAATTGGTGATCAGCGCATCGCCCGAGACGATTAAAGACGTCCAGCCGGAGAGCCAGGAGCAGTCGAAGCCCACGAAGGAAGAGCGGGCCGCTGACGAGTTGATCGTGCGGGCGCGGACGACGTCCGCAAAGATTCGCTTCATCGAGGATGCATCGCTGCTGAAGCCGGTCGGCGGCGTCGGCGCGTTCCTGCGGTTCAAACTCTGACGGCTGCAGCGCTCAGGTGTCGCCCGAAGCTGAGAGCCGAACGGCAGAAAGCTGGCCCTATGAGCAAATACAACAACGTCAACCCGGATCACTACAAGTTGCGAGGGCGCGAGCGCCCCGGCAAGGGAATCGTTCCCAAAGAGCGGCCGAAAACGACCGAGGAGATCGAGCAGGAGCGCTGGAAGGAAAGAATGCGGGGAAAGGCGAAACAGAAGGGTTGAAGGCTGAGGTCTGAAGCCTGAAGCCTGGGCGCTCAGACTTCAGACTTCGTTTCAGACTCGGTGAGGCAGTCGCAATTGCGGTGCCAGGGCGATGTCCGCTGTTTCGCTGCGATCTATTGATCGTCTGCCTATCGAAACAACGGCAAGGCAGTGACGATCGACGCCGCGATGGCCAGGAAGGTGGCGACGAGGCAGCCGATAGCGATGAGCATGTGATCGCCGCGCTCGCGAGTCATCGGGTTGAGAAAGGCAGACGTGAAGTAGCCGCCGACGAAGCCGCCGAGATGCGCGAAGTTGTCGATACCCGAGTTGCCCATCAGGACGCCGAACAATACCGCCTGGATGATGATGGACTGCGCCATCTGCTTGGCGATGCCGCTGCTCGTGCGGCCGTAGTGATAGAGCGCGCCGATCAGGCCGAATACCGGCGCCGAGGCGCCAACCGTGAGGCCGGCTCCGTGCAGGAACGGGATCGGCGGGAGAAACGCCCCCGCGAACGAGCTCAGCGCAAAGCCGGTGATCCCGCCGACGGTGTAGATGATCACCGTGCGCGCCGGCCCGAGGATGTCGGTCATCGCGGGGCCCATCTGCCAGACCCAATACATGTTCAACGCGATGTGCAGCAGTCCCGCGTGAAGCCATCCGGCGCTCAAGACAGTCCACCAGCGGCCCAGACCGAAAACCGGGTACGCACCGCTCGCCCCGAACAGAATCAGAATCGTGCTGCTCGGTGAGAGGGCCGACAGGATGCCGCCGCCCCCGATGGCGCCGCCGGACATCAACAGCGTGACGACCCACAACGTGACGCATGTTCCGACGACCAGCGGCGCGAAACTGAAGGTGGTCCCGAGATTACGGACCATCGGTCCGAATCCCCACAAGCCCGGGTTCGAGCGGCCGCACGTGTAGCACTTGTCGTCGCGCACCCCGACGAGCGATCCGCACGACGGACAGACGACCGATCCGGTTGTTCGACGTTCAAACACATGAACATGATACTTGAGGTGCGAGGGTGCGAGGTGCGACGTGCGAGGTGCGAGGTTCGCGTCAGAGGTGAACGATCCAGCCGACGCACGCGCCGAAGGCAATGTGCGCGGCCAGCGTGACGAGGAAGGTACGGGGCCCGTAGTTCAACATCAGAAAACCCGGCGGCTCGATCAGCGCGATCTCGTTCGCGGCGGTGTCGGACGTCGCGATGCGCGGATGCACCACCGGCAGCAGCACGTTGACCAGCACGGTGGCGGTGAAGATCGCCTGCAGCGCGCCCAGGAGCGCGCCGATCCACCAGGAGCTCCGCCCGATAATCTGAAAGAATTCGCCGTATGCCTCCGCGAACAGCACGCCGAGGCCGAAGTGAAAGATGTAGCCGAACGCTCTGGCCTTGCGGCGGTTCTCGGTGACGGAGGTGCCGAGCAGCAGCGCGAGATCCATCCGTGTCAAGCCGAGCTCGGCCGCCGCCTTGATGATCGTCGTCATCACCAGCGTCCCGACGAAGCCGCCGGCGATCGCGGACGCGATCACGGCGTCCCGCGCCGGTGAAGCGGCGCGCGGCTCTCCGACAGGGCGACCGCGGCGTCGATCAGCGCAAGATGAACCAGCGCCTGCGGGAAATTGCCCAGGAACGCGCCGGTTGTTGGATCGATCTCCTCCGCGTAGAGGCCGACATCGTTCGCGCGCGAGACCAGGCGGTCCATGAGCGCGGTCGCCTCCTCCACGCGGCCGCATCGCGCGAGCGCGCTGACCAGCCAGAACGAGCAGTTCAGAAAGCACCCCTCCCGGCCCGGCACCCCATCGTCCGCGTGATGGGTAGACGATGTCGCCGTCGCGCAGCGTGCGGTTGACGGCGTCGATCGTACCGCGGATGCGCGCGCCGCCGGGATCGGCGTAGCCGATGATCGGCAGCATGAGAAGACTGGCGTCGACGTCGGCGCTGCCGGCGATGCGCGTATATGCGTTGAGATCGTCGGACCAGCACTCCTGCTCGACATACGCGCGGATGGCTGCCGCCTCGTGCCTCCAGCGAGACGCGTGCCGCGACGGCACCTCGCCGAGATCCGCCAGCCGCGCGGCTCGGTCGAGCGCGACCCAGCACATCACCTTCGAATGGGTGAAGTGGAACGGACCGTTGCGCACCTCCCAGATGCCGGAGTCGGGCCGGCGCCAGATGGCGCAGACCTTGTCGGCAATCCGCGCGAGCACGGCGCCGGTGTCGGCGTCCAGCGCGTGCTGGTCCTTGCTGTACAGCCACGCCGTCTCGAGCAGCGCGCCGTAGATGTCGTGCTGCGCCTGTTCGATCGCGCCGTTGCCGATCCGCACGGGACGCGACCCGCGGTAGCCGGACAGATCGAGGTCGCGCTCGGTGGGCCCGATGCCGCCGTCGAGCCGGTACAGCACGTGGACCTCCGGCTCGGTCAGCGCCGTCGCCTGTATGAACCACCAGAACAGCGAGCGCGCTTCGGCGTAACACCCCAGATTCAGCAGCGCGTCGATCATGAAATTCGAGTCGCGAATCCAGCACAACCGGTAGTCCCAGTTGCGCTGGCCGCCGATGTCCTCCGGCAACGATGTCGTGGGGGCAGCGACGGGCGCTCCCGACGGGGCGAAGATCATGAGCTTCAGCGCCAGCGCGCTGCGCTCCACCGCTTCGGCCCACGCGCCGTCGTATTGTCGTGCGTCCGACCACTGCTGCCAGAACGCGATCGTGTCCCTCAGCCTCGACGCGATCGCCTTGGGGCCGGGCAGGATCAGCGGTTCGGCATGGGCGGTGGTCATCGCGAGCAGCGCGCGCGATCCGGCGGCGATCTCGAAGCGGGCCGCGACCGCGCCCCCGTCCCACGCCGGCGTGCCGGCATCCCAATTCGCGATGGCGACAGCCTCCGCGTTCCAGGTCCCCACGGGCACTCCCTGCCGCCACTCGCATCGGGGCGCCTGACTGCCGTACGAGAACCGCGGCGCGAACCTCCAGCGCATCGGCACCCGGCCGGAGAGCCCTTCAACAGAGCGCACCAGCTCGCGCATCGGCGCGAGCCGCTCGTTGGGAATCGTCATCGCGTCGATCACGCGGACCGAACCACAGTCGGTGGTGAACGTGGTCTCGAGCACGTTGGTGCGGGCAGGTAGCGGCGGGACGCGTCGAACCGGATGGATGGCTGCAGCTCGAACGTGCCGCCCCGCGCAGCGTCGAGGATCGCGCCGAACACGCTCGGCGAGTCCAGGTTCGGCAAGCACAGCCAGTCGATGGCGCCGTCGCCCGCGACCAGCGCCGCGGTCCGGCCATCGCCGACGAGCGCGTAGTCCTCGATCGGTGCGTAGCCGTCGACGCGCATCGGACAAGGCTACCTGATGCAGCGCGCATGCCATAATCCGTCGGTGATTGCTTTCCGCACAGGGTTGGCGGCCGTTGCGCTGCTCGTCGCGACCGCTGCCGCCGTTCTCGGCGCACGCGATCGGCCGCTGTCAATCCTCGTGTCGCGGCAGCTGGCCACGCGCGCGCATCTCGCCGTAGGCGACGTCGTCACGCTCGCGGCCGATGCGAAAGGGGCGCGCGCGGCCGCGTTCCGCATCGCCGGCGTGTACGAGCCGACGCCCGATCCGATGGTGTTCACAGCGGCGCGCCTCGAAGCGCGCCTGCACCTGCCGGACCTCATCGATCTCGTCGCCGATCCGTCGGATCCGTCATCGCGTGAGGCGGCCGGGATCATCAACCTGAAGCTCGTCGGTCCGCAGGACGGCCCTCGGTTCGCGTCGGATCTGATGGCCCGCGCGCCTGGCGTCGCGGTGCGGCCGACCGCGCGATCGTCGACGAGCGATCCCTTCGCCGTCCTCGAGCGGTTCCACGTCGCCATTTCGGCCGTGACCATGGTCAGCGGCACGGCGTTCCTGCTGGCGCTGATGGTGATTCGCGCGGAAGAACGCCGCGAGACGGTCGGCATCCTGCGGCTCATCGGCATCTCGCACCGCAGTCTCCTGACCACGGTGGCGTGTGAGGGGCTGCTCGTCGCGGCGCTCGGCGCCGTATTCGGCGTTCTGCTCGCGTACGCCAGCGAGGGGCTGGTCAACCATATTTTTCAGGCGCGATACGACACGACGCTGGTTTTCGTCCGCGTGACCCCCTCGATTGCGCTGCGGACGATCGCCGTGGCCGCCCCGCTGGGCATCCTCGCGGGCATCGGCGCGTCGTGGACGATGCTGCGCCGCGAAGTCCTGTCGATTTTCCGCCGATGACGTCGCTCGCGCTCGCCTGGCGGACCGCGCAACGGTATCGGGCGCGCACGGTGCTCGCCATCATCGGCGTGGCTGTGATCGGCGCGCTGCTGTTCGATATGCTGATGCTATCGCGCGGGCTGCTCCTCTCCTTCGCCGACCTGCTGAGCAGCGCCGGCTTCGATGTCCGCGTCGTTGGAAGCCTGAGCGTGCCCTCCCTGCGGCTGCCGATCACCGGTTCGACGAGCCTGGCAGACGACATCCGCCGGCTGCCGGAAGTCGAGCGCGTGGCGTTGATTCGACTCGAGTCGGCGACGGTTCGCATCGCCGGCGGTCCGCTGCGCAACATCACGCTCGTCGGCACGACCGACGTCGGCGAAGACGCCTGGACGCTCGTCAAGGGCGTGAACCTGAAGAGCGCCGGCGCGCAGGCCGATCGGTGCGCGCTCGTCATCGCGCAGCCGCTGGCGTCCGCGCTCGCCATCGGTCCGGACGCTCGGCTGACGCTGAACGCCCGGCCGCCGGGCGTCGTTTCCGTGTTGCCGCCGATGGACTGCCGGGTGGTGGGCATCGCTGAATTCGCGTTCGCCTCCACCGACGACGAGACCGCCGCAACGACGATGGATGCGTTTCAGGAGGCGATCGGCCAGCCCGGCGCGGCGGACGCGGATCTCGTGCTCGTCGCGTCCCGGCAGGAGGCGGGCCCCACCGCTACAGCACAGGCGATCGCGAAACTGCGGCCTGACCTCCGCGTCTTTTCGAACGAGGACGTCGTCGCGCAGTTCAACCGCAACGGCTTCGCCTACTTCCAGCAGATCTCATTCGTGCTGTCGTCGCTGACGATGGTGTTCGCGTTCCTGCTCGTGGCGACGCTGCTCACGGTCTCGATCAACCAGCGGCTTGGCGAAATCGCGGCGCTGCGCGCCCTCGGGATCGGCCGCGGACGGATCGCGGCGATGCTGTTGTGGGAATCGGCGCTGCTCGTCGGCACTGGCGGCCTGCTGGCGCTGCCGCTGGGCGCGGCGCTCTCCGTGGGGCTCGATCGCATCCTCCGGCAGATGCCGGGGCTGCCCGAGCGTCTGCATTTTTTCGTGTTCGAGCCGCGCGCGCTCGTGATTCACATCGTCCTGCTCGTGTTCACCGCGGTGGCGGCCGCGGCCTATCCCATCTGGCTGACGGCGCGGCTGCCGATTGCAGCCACGCTGCGGCGCGAGGTGGTCGGCTGATGGCGCCGAGCGCGATTGTCGAAGCGCGGGACGTCAGCCGGATCTTCCCGATGGCCGCCGCGCCGGTCGCGGCGCTGCGGCACGTCTCGCTCGAGGTCGCCGCCGGCGAGTACGTCGCGATCACCGGGCCGTCGGGCTGCGGCAAGTCGACGCTGCTCCATCTCGTCGGCTGCGTGGACACACCAACCAGCGGGTCGGTGCGGTTCGATCAGCGCGACATCGCGTCGCTGTCTGAAGCCGAGCGCAGTCGCGTGCGGTTGACCCGCATCGGCTTCGTGTTCCAGCGGTTCTTTCTGTTGCCGATGTTGACCGCCGCGGAAAACGTGGAGCTGCCGCAGGCGGAGGCCGGCGCCGGCAAGGCGGTCCGCCGCGAGCGCACGCGCGAGCTGCTGGCGTACGTCGGCCTGGAAAACCGCGCCGATCATCTGCCCTCGCAGCTGTCGGGCGGCGAAATGCAGCGCGTCGCGATCGCGCGCGCCCTGGCGAACCGGCCGGTGCTGCTCGTGGCCGACGAGCCGACCGGCGAGCTCGACGAGGACACCGGAGAGCACATCGCGAACCTGTTCGATCGCGTCCACGCGAACGGCACGGCGATTCTCGTCGTGACGCACAACCCCGTCGTCGCCGCGCGCGCCTCGCGCCGCGTGGCGATGAAGAGCGGGAGGCTCGTCGAATGATCCTGCGGCTCGCCGTGCGATCGCTGGCGACGCGTCCGCTGCGGACCGCCGTGCTCGCCGTCGGCTTCGGGCTGGGCATCGCCGTGATGGCGGAGCTCCTCGGCGTCGGCCAGGTGATTCTCGAGCAGGCGCATTCGCCGGCACTGCAGGGCGGCGGCGACCTCCTCGTCGCCGGCGCCACGGGACGGCTCGACAGCGCGCGCTTTCTCTTGTCGAGCGTGTTGATGTCCGATCGATTCCGGTCAAAGACGGTCGCCGCGTCGCCCTCGAGGAGGGCAACCGTGTATCTGATGACGAGCGACGGGGCGATCGCGGTGTCGGCGCGGGGCGGTATCCCCAGTCTGGAAAAAGCGGTCGGCGATCCAGAGATTGCGGGGCAGGCCGACTGGACCGACGAGCCCGCGGACGCGGGCTGGTCGAACCCGCCGCCCGGCGACGTGCTGCGCGCGATGGATCGCTTTCATCCGATCCCCGCGGCGGGCGACGGGGTCTCGCCCTCGTCGTGGGCTGAGTGGCTGTATTTCAACGGACGCACGCATGCCGGCGGGCTGCGGTTCTACCTGACGTTCCTGGCCGGCGGCGTGAACGCGTCAGGGAAGCGGCCGATGATCGTGCGGCTGCAGCTCGATCGCGGCGGCCGTACGACGAACTACTCGGCCACCGCGGAGGTCGACGCCGCCGAGCTCCTCGAACGTGCGCCGGAGATCGAGGTCGGCGGGAACCGCGTGCGAATCGATGGACTCAGCTATCGAATCACGCTCGCGCTGCAGCGTGAACGCTCCGGCGAATCCCCCGGCGAATCCCGAATCCCGAATCCCGAATCCCGGGTTGAAGGCGAGATCATCCTGGACGCGTCGCCGGGACGCTCGCTCCCTCCGGCGGCGATTCATGGCGCGCGCGGCTGGGTATCGGGCTATGTGGTGCCGGTGCTGTCGGGCACCTTTCGCGGCACGCTTCGCGTGGACGGCGAAGACGTGCCGGTCGACGGCGCGTCGGGCTATCACGATCACAACTGGGGATTCTGGGAAGGAGTGCGCTGGCAGTGGGGCCAGGTCGCGGGTGGCGACATCTCCATCGTCTACGGACGCGTGTTTCCGCCAGCGACTGTCGCCGACCCCGACCGCATTCCGGGGTTTCTGGCGCTGCTCGGACCCGACGGGCCCATCGCGTTCTCGACGGACGTCTCGATTCAGGAAACCGATGACCACGGCACGCCCCGCACCATCGCCGTCCGCGCGCGTGGCAGGCAGCTCAATCTCGAGCTGACCCTCGACGTCTCGCAGTCGGTGCGCACGCAGATGGCCATGACGCGCACGCCGGGAGCGTCGGCAATGGGATTCCTGCAGCTGGGCGGCGTCTATCGCGTCACGGGCCGCGCGGCAGAACGCGACATCCGCTTCACTGCGCGCGGATCGGCTGAGACGTTCCGCACCGCTCAGTAAGAACCCATCATGGCAGAGGACGGATCGCATGACTCCCACCCTGGAGACACGGCCGGGGCCGTGGATTCTACTTTTGTTGAGCAGGAATGGCCGCAAGGTGAAGGAATGACAATCGGCCCCTCACGCACGCTCGATCGCACGCTGACGGTTACCGACCTGATTCTTCTGACCACCGGAACGGTCATCGGTTCCGGCGTCTGGGTGGTGCCGGGCGCGGTCGTGCGCGCAACGTCCGGAGACGCCGGATGGGCGCTCCTCGCGTGGCTGATAGGCGGACTGTTGTCTCTGATGGGCGCGCTCACATACGCGGAGCTCGGCGCGATGAAGCCCGAGGCGGGAGGTCTGTACGTCTACATCCGCGATGCGTTCGGCGGGCTCGCGGCGTTCCTCTACGGCTGGACGATGTTCTTTGTCCTGGGTTCAGGATCGCTGGCGGTGCTCGCAGTCGCCTTCACGACCTATCTCAACGAGCTCCTGCCACTGGCGCCCAGCGTCGGCAAGGCGGTGCCGGTCGTGATGATCGGCTGCCTCGCGCTGCTGAATGTGCGTGGAACGCGTCAGAGCGCGAGTGTCACCAACTGGACCACTGGCGTGAAAGTGGCAGCGCTCGTCGTGATGAGCGTCGTGCTGCTGGCGCTCGCGGGTGGCGGCGCGGGCGCGGCAACGGCCGCCGACTTCAGGCCCTCGCCGATCACCGCCTCGATGCTCGTCGGCGTGGGGATCGCCCTGATCAGCGTGCTGTGGGCCTGCGAGGGATGGCAGTACACGACGTTTGTCGGCGGCGAAGCCGCCGATCCTCAACGGACGCTGTCGCGCGGGCTGACGCTCGGCACGGGTCTGGTGGTCACGATTTACCTGCTGGCCAACACGGCCTACATTGCCGCGCTCGGGCCGGCGCGCGTCGCCCGCTCGACAAGCGTGGCGGCGGAAGCCGTGGGAACGCTCGTGACACCGGCGGCCGGACGGTTGATTGCGCTCGCGATTCTGGTGTCCATCTTCAGCGCCGCCAACGGCCTCGTCCTGAGCGCGCCGCGCGTCTTCTTCGCGATGGCCAGGGATGGCGTTTTCTTTCAGAGACTCGCTGAGGTGCATCCGCGATTCCGGACTCCGGCGTTTGCGATTGTCGCCGGCGCGGGATGGGCGGCGGTGCTGGCCGCCTCCGGCACGTTCGAGCAACTGCTCACCTACGTCGTCTTCGTCGGCTGGATGTTTTATGGGCTGGGCGGCTTGAGCCTCTTCTACTACCGGCGCGCGCAGCCACGCGCCACGCGTCCGTTCCGAGTGCCGGGGTATCCGCTGACGCCCACACTGTTCGTTCTCAGTGCCGCGGCCATCGTGGTCAACACCCTGGCCACACAGAGGACGCAGTCGCTCATCGGCCTGGCGGTCGTCGCGGCGGGTCTGCCGGCTTACTTCATCTGGCGAACGTTGGCACGCGCTCGCAACTAGTGCCCCGTACCCACTGAAGCGGGACCGACCAACGTCGAACGCAAGGCCGCGAAGCCCGCAAAGCATCAGGTCCACCGGGGATTTTTTGCGACCTTTGCGCGCTTTGCGTTAACAGCCCGTGGCGAAAGTCTGGCTGCATTCGACGGGCGATGCATCCCCGCTCCACCCCAACGCGGCTGCCGCGTTGGGGACCCCGCTGGCTGCGTCGCGGCTGCCGCGTTGGGGACCCCGCTGGCTGCGTTGCTCCTCGCTCAAATACTCCCGGTATTCTCGGTCGTCGCGCCTTGCCATCGGGGCGCCTCGCCCGTCTCGGTGCGACGCCAGACTTTCACCACGGGCTGTTAAGCGCCGTGTGTGGCTAGGACTAATCCCTGATCCCTAAACTAATCCCTAATCCCTACTCCCTACTCCCTACTCCCTACTCCCTACTCGGCTTGGGCCGCATGTTGGCCGCGAGGATGCGCTTGCGCAGGCGGATGCTCGCCGGCGTCACCTCGACGAGTTCGTCGTCGTTGATGAACTCGATGGCCTGCTCGAGACCGAGCTTGCGCGGCGGAATGAGCCGGATGGCTTCGTCGGCCGACGAAGCGCGCATGTTGGTCTGCTTCTTTTCCTTCGTCACGTTGACGTCCATGTCGGCCGGCCGGGAGTTCTCGCCGATCAGCATCCCCTCGTAGACCGGCGTGCCGGGGTCGATGAAGATCTCGCCGCGCTCCTGGAGGTTCCAGATCGCGAAGGAGGTCGCGACGCCGGGGCGGTCCGCCACGAGCGCGCCGTTGGCCCGCGCCGGAATGGCGCCGTGCCAGGGCTCCCAGCTCGAGAAGATGTGGTTCATGATGCCGGTCCCCTTCGTGTCGGTCATGAACTGGGACCGGAAGCCGATCAGGCCGCGCGCCGGGATGCGGAACTCGAGCCGCACGCGGCCGCTGCCGTTGTTGACCATCTTGGTCATCACGCCTTTGCGCTCGCCGACCTGGGCGATGACGATGCCCTGATGATCTTCCGGCACGTCGATGACCAGCTCTTCGACCGGCTCCACGATCTGGCCGCCGATCTCCTTGGTGACGATGTCGGGACGGGACACCTGGATCTCGAAGCCCTCGCGGCGCATCATCTCGATGAGAATCGACAGCTGCAGCTCGCCGCGGCCGACAATCTTCATCTGCTCCGGCGTGTCGGTCGGCTCGAGCCGGATCGACACGTTCCCGAGCAGCTCCCTGTCCAGACGATCCTTGAGCTGGCGCGACGTGACGTACTGCCCGTCCCGACCAGCCATCGGCGATGTGTTGACGCCGAAGATCATCGACACCGTCGGCTCGTCGATCGCGATCGGCGGGATCGCAATCTGGTGCTCCACGTCGGTGATCGTCTCGCCGATCGTGATGTCCTCGATGCCGGCCAGGCAGACGATGTCCCCCGCCGCCGCCGCCTGGATGTCGATTCGCTTGAGGCCATCGAAGGCATAGAGCTTGGTCACCTTCGTCTCCTGCACGGCGGTACTCAGCTTCACGACCGCGACGGCGTCGCCGATCTTGACCCGCCCGTTGAAGATGCGTCCAATCGCGATCCGACCGAGGTAGTCGCTCGAATCGAGGTTGGCGACGAGCAGCTGCAGCGGCGCGTCGGGGTTGCCGCGCGGCGGCGGCACGTGCTCGACAACCGCGTCGAACAGCGGGCGCAGATCCTCGCCGGCGCCGTCCGGATCCAGCGTGGCGGTGCCGATCCTGGCGTTTGTGTAGAGCACCGGAAAGTCGAGCTGGTCCTCCTTCGCGTCGAGATCGATGAACAGGTCGTAGATCTCGTTCAGCACTTCCTGCGCGCGGGCGTCGGGCCGGTCGATCTTGTTGATCACGACGATGGGCGTCAGCCGGCGCTCCAGCGCCTTGCGCAGCACGAACCGCGTCTGGGGCAGCGGACCCTCCGATGCGTCCACGAGCAGCATCACGCCGTCGACCATCGACAGCGTTCGCTCGACCTCGCCGCCGAAGTCGGCGTGACCCGGCGTGTCGACAATGTTGATCAGGATGTCTTTATAGTGAACGGCAGTGTTCTTCGCGAGAATCGTGATCCCGCGCTCCCGCTCCAGCTCGTTGCTGTCCATGGCCCGCTCGGCGACGCGTTCGTTCGCGCGGAACGTGCCGCTCTGATGGAGCAGCGCGTCCACGAGCGTGGTTTTCCCATGATCGACGTGGGCGATGATGGCAACATTGCGCCGGAGCGGGTTGGCGATCTCGCTGCGGCCGTGGGGCGAAGAGAGCTTCTCTGCTGACGAGGGCATCCTTCAGTATAGCTGCGTCTCGCCCGGGGCGCGTAATGAGCCGGCCCCGTTGACGGCAGCGCCCGGCGGCGCTCCCGTCGGCCTTCACCGAAGGCGCGACAACAGGTCCCGCGCGCGCTCGCCGAACTGCTGGTCGTCGACGACCTTCTCGGCATACTGCCGCGCGTCGGCCCTGCGCGACAGGTTGTAGGAGGCGACGGCGATGTCGAACCACGACGTCGCCATCTGGCGGCGGCCTTTCGTGATGTACTGCTGGCGCCTCGCAATCTTGCCCGCCTTGCGCGACGGTGGATCGTTTGATGCCTCAATCGACGCGATCTCCTTCTGGTACGCGACTTCGTTGCCTTCAAGACAGCTGGCGGCGTTGACGAGGAACTCGGCGGTCGGGCCCCACGCGCGCATTTCCGCGTGCACGACTCCGAGATAGAACGTGGTTTCGCAATCGGTCGCGTTGCGGGTGTGGGCCAGCTCGAACTTCGCGCGCGACACCTCGAGCTGCTCGCGCCGATACGCGATCAGGCCAGCGAGCTTGGGCACGTCGGCGTTGAGCAGCAGCTTTGCCGCCGCTTCGATGTCGGTCCACCCCTCGTCCCACCGTTCGAGCTCGCTCTCGTTGAGCGCGCGCCAGTAGCGCGCGTCGCCGACGAACCACTGCTGCGCGATCAGCTGGTCGGCCGTCGCGATGGCGTCCTCGTTCTTGCCCAGGTACGTGAGCGCGCGGATCTTGCCGAGCCTCGCGTCGACGGCCTGCGGCTCCAGATCGAGCGTGCGGTTGTAGAAGGTCAGCGAGCGCTCGAATTCCTCCGCTGTCATCGCGACGTTCGCAATCGCCTGCGTAACGGTCGGCCAGTGCTGCCGCCACGCGTACGCCTCCTCGAACCGACGGTCGGCATCGTCGAGTTTCCGCTCGCCCAGGGCAGACAGGCCGAGGTAGTACACGATCTCGACGAACCGGGAATCGGCGGCGAGAAGCGACCGCAGCGGCTCGGGCTCGACGCCGCGGCAGGTGGCGCGCTTCAACGCGATGAGCGGGGCGTCGCGAAACGGCGCCACAGGCTCGAACAACTGGTCGAGCGAGAGGTCCCGAGTCTCGGTTGCGCCGCATGTGAACGCGAGCCAGACGTAGGCGCCCAGCTCGTCGATCGGCGCCAGCTCCCGGAGCCGCGCGGTCCAGGCGTCGCGGTTCACGCGCAGCACGCGCGAGCGCTCGAGGTCGATGTCAGTGGTCGGTGTCCGCGTGATGCCGCCGCTCGACGCCGGCAGCACGTCGACGACGTCGAGCAGCGTCGGCAGCCAGTTCGGCAGATTGGGCGCGCCGGCCACCAGCGCGCGCGCCCGCTGCCCGTAGCCCTCGTCGACCATGCCGAGCTCGCGCTGACGCCGCGCGACGAGCGCCGCCGCACGCACGGCGCCGGCGGTGGCGGCGCTGTTCGCGAACGGGAAGCCGCGCAGCAGGTCGTACTCGCCGTAGGCCGCGATCAGACAGTCGAGACAGCCGGCGCGGACGAGCACATCGGCCGAGGCAAGGCGTTGCGCGGGCGTCGGCGGAGACGTGACTGTCGCGGCGGGCAATGTCTTCGGCGAACAGGCCGAAGCTCCAACGATCAACAGTAGCTCCGCCCCCATCAGGAGACAGACCCGCGCAGTGTGACGCATCCGGCGATTTAGACACCGCTGGACGAGAAATGGCTCGTGGTACCATGAGCGCCATTCGCACTGCTGACGGTTGGCGAGTCGCCCTGCTGTATGTCGCGCTGACGCTGCTGCTGGCGTATCCGTTGACGACGGATCCAGCAGGCCGCCTGCTCTCGACCGGCCCCGACCCCAATCTGTTCATGTGGATCCTGGCGTGGGATACGCACGCGCTCACGCACAACCCGTTGGCGATCTTCGACGCCAACATCTATTACCCCGAGCTGCATGCGCTTGCCTATTCCGAGAACTTGATCGGCAGTGCGCCATTTGCGGCGCCGGTCCTGTGGCTGACTGGTAACGCTGTCCTGGCGATGAACGTTGTGTCACTGCTGTCATCCGTACTGTGCGGGCTCGGCACCTTCTTCCTCGCGCGGCGCATCGGTGTCTCAACGCCGGCGGCCGTGTTGAGCGGGCTCGTCTTCGCTTTTTCGCCGCCGCACTTCTTGCGATTCGATCAGCTTCATCTCACGACCATTCAGTGGATGCCGTTCAGCCTCGCATTTCTGCACACGTACCTTAAAGAAGGCCGCCCGCGCGATCTACGGGCGGCGGCCGCGTTTTTCACGCTCCAGGCGCTGACGAGCGGCCACGGCGCAGCGTTTCTGCTCACTGGAATCCTGGTGCTGATCGGCTGTCGGCTGGCGCTTGGTGAACGGCCGGCAGTCATGCGGCGCATCCGTGATCTCGGCATTGGCGGCACCCTGCTGCTCGCGCCCACACTGCTGATCCTCGTTCCATACCGGAGCGTGCAGACGGCGATGCACCTCACGCGAGGCGTGGCCGACTGGACGACCGAGCCCTCCAGCTTCCTGGCCTCACCGACACATGTGCACGCCTTCGCGCTGTCGGCGCTCGGGCTGGCCCGCATCAACGACACGGCTAATGCGTACCTTTTCCCCGGCTATCTGCCGCTGCTGCTCGCCGCCGCGGCATTCCTGCAACGCCGTGCGAGTCGCTCGCCGGAGCCGCCAGCTCCGCGCTCGTGCTTCAGCCCCGCAGGGCTTTCACTGGAGGTCGCGGCGGCGATGAGCCTGGCGCTTGCGACGTGGTCGTCCATCCTGGGGCCGGTGCGGCCAAGGTTGGGCGACACGGTGCTGTTCTCGATCCGAAGGCCGTGGCGCATGTGGATCGCGTTCGTGCTGATCGCAGCTGCGCGGCTCGCGATCGCGCGGCGCTCGCCGCTCGACGCCGGGCCGAGGCTGCGGCGGATGTCCGACGCCGTGCGGCGTTGGGCTGCCATCAATCGACGCAACGACGCTCTCGCGTATGTGGCGATCACGCTCGTGAGCGTCTGGCTCGCGGCCGGACAGCCGGCGCGATTGTGGACGCTCGTCTACTGGCTGCCGGGCCTCAACTTCATTCGCGTGCCGTCGCGATTCATGCTGCTGGCGGTTCTCGGTCTCGCCGTGCTGGCCGGCATCGGGTTCGATCGGCTCACGGCCCGCCTGGCGATGCCGAGACGCCGCGCGCTGGCGGCCATTGCCGGGATCGGCCTGGTCGCGGAGTTCTCGGCGGTGCCGCTGGGCACCGAGGCCTATCGCGTCGACATTCCGGCGATCGATCGATGGCTCGCCAGTCAGCCGACGCCGTTCGTGGTCGCCGAGTTGCCCGAGGGCGGTGAACGCCTGCATACGGAATATATGCTGCATTCAACGGCGCACTGGCAGAAGACCATCGAGGGCTACAGCGGTTTCCGGCCGCCGCTGCACGAACAACTCTATCGGGAACTGGCGCACTTTCCCGATGACACGACCCTCGAGCGGCTGCGTCAGATAGGTGTGAACTACATTGTCGTTCACACCGATTTGTACTCGCCGCAAGAATGGCCGACCGTCGAACGGCGGCTCACCGCGTTTCAAGACAGGCTGGCGTTGACGCACGTCGAAGGGACAGGCCGCGTCTACGCGATCCGCCCACGCTAGAATAGCGGCCGGACGGTCACGAACAACGCGAGACCGAGCGTGTAGAAGAGCGCACACGCGACGATGAGCATGGTGAAAAGGTAGCGCGACCGCAGCGACGCCAGCCAGATGAAGCAGGGAAACAGCACCGAGCAGTAGCGCCCGAGACCTTCCAGGGCGCCCGACGACAGCGGCACGTACAGGTTCAGCGCCATGAAAAGACCGTACGCCGCGCCGAACCTCCGCCACACGAACGGAATCGCAGCGACAAACAGCAGCGCGGTCACGCCGTAGAGCGTGTCGTACACCGCCATCGGTCCGCTCGTGAGAAAGACGTAGGGATGAGTCGCCAGCGCGCGCACGAGCGCCGCCAGCGCCGACCACGGCGCGCCGCCTGGATGATAGCCCACGCCCCAGCGCGTCAGCGCGGTCGCCCACAGGAACGGCTGCCCCGAGCGTTGATAGACGTAGAAGCAGTACGCGCCGATCCCCAGGGTTGACACGAGCAGCGCCATCGACGCGGCGACGCGATCGCGCGCGGTCGGCATGGCAGCACGCCACGCGGCCCACGCGAGCGCGGGCCACATCAGGATGCCGGTCACGCGCGTGGCGCTTGCGATGGCGCCGCAGAGGCCCGCCGCGGCCCAGCGCCGCGTACGGAAGCAGTAGAAGCTCAGGACCCCGAACAGCAGGAACGTGCTTTCCGTGTAGACGACGCCGTAAAAGAACGAGAACGGAAAGATCGCCGTGAGCAGCGCAGCGCGCTCGGCGCGCGGGCGCGGCAGGTCGAGCGCGGCCAGGTAATACAGCGCGACCATCGCGAGGACGAACGACAGCCAGGACACGAGGATGCCGCCGAGATAGATGTCGCCAGGCGCGCGGCCGAACAGCCGGCCGACGTACCGCATCAGCAGTGGATACACCGGCGCGAATGCGATGTTGCTGCGGCCGCCGCCCATCGCGCCGGACACGTCGTAGCCGTTGCGCGCGATGTCGAAGTACCAGCCCGCGTCGTGGCGCACGAACCCGTCCCACAACGGGCTCGGGCTCCCCCACATCGTCGACTGCGGCGGAATTGGGTGATCGAGCGGAACGGTGAGGTTCAGGAAGAGCGCGAGGATGGCCGAGAGCACGCGGAACGCCAGCGCCCACAGGGCGACCCGGAGCGCGATGCGGCGATTCACTGGGTCCGACAAGCGCGCTAGAATACCCTATGCCTCTTTTTGAATACGAGTGCCGCGGCTGCGGGAACCACTTCGAGTACCTGACGCGCGAGGGGCAGTCACCCTCGTGCCCGGCCTGCAGGGGTGAGGATCTGCAAAAGAAGATGTCGGTGTTTGCAGCGCAGTCCAGCACGCCGGCGAAGTCCTTCTCCGATCGCCCGATGAGCGCGTGCGGCGCCTGCGGCGATCCCCGCGGACCGGGCGCCTGCTCCATGAACTGAGCCGCGGTCCGGCGTCATCGCACCGCCGCGAGCCTGACGCCGGCGGCCGCGCGCACGAAGTCACGCTTTGCTCCCGCCGTCCTGCCCTTCCAGCCCTACTGGGCTTCAATCAGCGCCAGCGGACGAATCGGCGATCCGGTCGCGCCGCGGAACTTCAGCGGCACGCCGACGAAGCAGAACTCGCGGTGGCCGGCCGCCGCGAGCTCCTCGAGATTCAGGTTCTCGATGATGTGGATGCCGTGCTTCACGAGCAGGTGCACGTGGCCGAACAGCATCATGTTCGTGCGGGGGTCGCGCTCGTGCATCGAATCCCACGCCATGTTGTCGGCGCCAACCGCGGCCACGCGCTTGTCCGCGGCCCAGACGTTGCCCGACGTCGACACGCCCGCGGCGTTCAGGTACGTCGCCTCGTCGGCCCAGCGCGTGCCGTAGCCAGTACGCACGAGCAGCACGTCGCCCGGCTTCACCGCCACGCCTTCGGCGCGCGCGCAGCCATCGAGATCCTCCGCGGTGATCGCGTAGTTGAGCGGCAGGGCATCGACCTTCTGCCAGCCGGCGACGTCGAGCAGCACGCCGCGCCCGAGGAGCGGCCTCATCGTCTCCGCGCCGTGCGCGGTGTAGCCGTCGCTGCGTTCGACCTCGTCGACGCGGACGCCGCCGAACAGCGTGAGATCGCACGCCTGATGGCAGAGCGCGTCGATGTGCGTGCCGCTGTGCTCCATCATCGTCAACACGCCGGACGCGCCGGAGCGCGGCCCGTGCTTCTCCGGGCGATAGCTGTCACGATGGCGGCGGTGCAGCGCGTAAAAGTATCCCGGCTTGTGCGCCGGGTGAATCGGCATCCCGGCAAATCGCGGCTGCTCCAGGTCGAAGATGCGTGCCCGGCCGATCTGATCGATCAATCTCATCGTGATAGTCTCCCTCAAAACGGGAGACCGCTCTCGTGATTCCTCCGGTTGGCGCGCCGTCTGCGTCCGTCGCGGGCGCGGATCGGATCTTTCGTGCTCCGCGGATGGCTGGTCGCTGGGCAGACAGCAAGCGAGCCCTCTGTGTGGGCCGCGCTCACCACATGGTTCGGGCCGGATACTGCGTGATGAGACGATCCGGCGTGAGAATCGTCATGCCGTGCACGATCGCCTGGCCGACGAGGATGCGGTCGAACGGATCACGGTGCAGCAGCGGCAGGCGCGACGTGTGCAGCGCTGACTCTTCGTCAATCGGAAGCGAGAGGATGCGATGCGCCTCTCGCTGGTCGGGCACGAAGCGCTCGGGCGGTGTGGCAAGGTTGAGCCGTCTCGCCCCGTACTTGGCCGCGATCTCCCACGCCGATGCCGCGCTGAGGTAGACCTCGTGCTCGGCCGATACGAAGAGACGGACCACGGGCATCGGCAGCTGATCGTACTGGTCCACGATCCACAGGAACGTGCACGTATCGAGCAGCAGCTTCATCGACGTTTCTTGCTGCGCGTTCCGGCACTGTATTTCGGCCGCCGCTCAGCGACGCGGCCGGGCTGCGACACCTCCGGATATACCGGTCCGGATTCGAACGCGTCGAGGAATTCGTCGGGCATCGGTTCGAAAAACGACGGCGGGATCGACACCTGCCCCTTCGCCAGGCCCAGCGGGCGCGGTTCGGTCCGCTTCTGCTCGATCGCGCGCAGTTCCGCGACCGGCTGATTCCGCTTGCAGATCACGACCCGCTCGCCGTTCGCGACGGCATCGAGGTATTCGGACAACTTGGCCTTGGCCTCGTGAATGTTGACCACTATCATGGTCATTATCATGGTCATGATAATGGCTCATAATCAAGCCAATTCGTGAGCTCATCCCGCCCCGCCTGCCCTGTCTGCGCACCAGCCTGATGACGCCCGCCTGCTCGCGGCCGCGCAGAGAGCGCATGAGGTCGGCGAGATAGTCGTCGGCGCGCGTCCCGATCCCGACGTCAAGCGGCACAATCTTCACCGAAGCGAGACGATGATCGCCCGCGCAGCGACAGGTTGCTTCGAGCCTTGCTGGATGTCCGAGCTGCCCCCCTATTTCGCGGCGGGCCTGGGCAGCTTCCGATCGAGGTTGGCCGACTGATACGCGAACGTGGCCATGACGATGGCCGCCTGGCGGAGGTCGCTGACGTTGAGGCGATCCGCCGTGTCCATGTTCGTATGGTGGGTGCGGGTGTCGTAGTTGACGTAGTCCTGGATCGGGTTGAACCCGGCGACGCCGGCGTCGATGAAGCTCAAATGATCGGTGGAGCCGACCGGCTCGCTCACGTTGCGGCGCGCCCCGAGATCCTTCAGCGGCGCGAGCCAGCCGTCGAAGATTGGCCGCACTTCTTCCATGTTCTGCAGGTACCAGCCGTAGATCGGCCCGGTGCCGTTGTCGATGTTGTAATACACGTCGAACTTCTCGCGTGCCGCCGCGTTGGCGGGGCCGGCCAGATGCTGCGCCACCCAGGCCTTCGACCCGAGCAGGCCCTGCTCTTCGCCGCCCCAGAGCGCGACGCGGATCGTGCGCCGCGGACGCGCGCCGATCGCCTTCAGGATCCGCATCGCTTCCATCACCGTCGTCGATCCGTCGGCGTTGTCGGTGGCGCCGACGCCGGTGTGCCACGAGTCGAGGTGGGCGCCGATCATCACGACCTCGTCGCGCAGCGCCGGATCGGTCCCGGCAATCTCGGCGGTGACGTTGTAGGCGTTGCCGCCGTCCTCGTCGTAGAACGTCGATTGCACGTTCACGCGCAGCTTCACCGGGACCTTTTGCTCGAGCATCCGCGCGATCATGTTGTAGTGCTCGCCGCTGAGCGTGACCGACGGCACCGCGCCGGGCCCACCGTCGCGCCCGGTCACGAAGACGGTGCCGTGCTCGCCGATGCTGGGCCTGAGGATCACGCCGACCCCGCTCTCGCGCAGGATGCGCAGCCCGCGCTGCGCTGGCGTTTCAGCCGGCGGCGACGGCGCGGCCGGCTGCGCGCCGCGCCCGACCGAGGTGGCATACGCCGCCGAGTTCGGCACGTAGTTGGGGTCGCTCGGCTGCGGCCGATCCTTGCGGACGAAAGTCGTCATCATCGGCTGGCTCATGACGATCGCGCCCTTGAGCTGCGCACGCATCGCCTCGACGTCGTCCAGAGACTTGCCGCCGATGAACACGGGCGCCGCCACAATCTCGCCGGCCGTTGACGCCGACCAGCCGTCCGCGTAGCCGAGCAGCGGCACGTACCGAGGCTCGATCATCTCGATCGTCAGCTTCTGCAGCGCCCACCCGCGCCCGAACTTCCATGGCTCGAACCGGACGTTGTCCAGCCCGTGCGACGCCAGCCGATCGCGTACCCACTCGGCCGCACGCTTGTGCGCCGGCGACGCAGTCAGCCGCGGACCGATCGTCACGGTGAGCATGTCGAACACCGGCGCCACCTGCGAGTGCTCCAGGCCTTCGGATCGGATACGCGCGAGCGTCGGATCGCCCGCCTGAGTCTGCGCGCCGGCCGCAACAGAGACAAGGGCGAGAACTCCTGCGGTGATTCTTGTCATGGCTGATGGCTGATGGCTGATGGCTGATGGTTCAATGGTGCATGGTTCGGTGTCGCGCAGATTCTGCCACGTTTCACGGTCGAACTCATCGAAACTGGAATGATTCTCCATGGCGCGATTCTTGGATGCGTCCGGGACGATGGCATCGCGAGTCATCTCCGAGCGATCGTTCGAGTTTGCGTGTCGCATCGTGAGGGTGTGGGAGACGCTATGGACACGCGGGCCATCAGCGCGAAGGATCGCCGATCAGTTGTTTGACAGCGGTACCTCGATTGGTGCCAATGCCGCGGAGGCCGAGGGCGGCCAGACCAAACCCGACTTTCTCGCGAAGCTCGCGATCTCGCGGAAAGAAAGCTGGGAGACGATCTACCGGCTGCGTCTTGCCGTCGCGACGTCGATTACCACCAAGGAAGCGGTCGCGTGGGAGCTGGATGAAGCACAGCAACTCAAAGCGATGATCACGTCCGCGATCAAGACCGGGCAACGCTCCAACTGGGGGGGCGGCTCATGACCATCAGCCATCAGCCATTGGTAATCAGCCATGACGTGCATCAGTCGTGGCCTGCAGACGCCGCGGCGTCTTGACACGTGCCAGCATTTCCTTCCACTTGTTGTTCAGCGCGAGCTGTTCCAACCCGTCGAACTTGACGTACGCGACCGGCACCAGCACGAGCGTCAGGAACAGGCACAGCGCCTGGCCGCCGATGATGGTCATCGCGATCGCCGCCCGGCCGGTGCCGCCGATGCCGAGGCCGAGCGCGGTCGGGATCAGGCCCGCGATGATCGCGCTCGTCGTCATCAGGATCGGCCGCAGCCGCGTCCGGCACGCCTCGACGATCGCCTGGCGGAGCGGCAGGCCGCGCGCGCGCAGCGTGTTCGCGTAGTCGACCTGCAGAATCGAGTTCTTCTTTACGATCCCGACCAGCAGCAGCATGCCGAGCGCGCTCCAGAGGTTCAGCGTGCGGCCGGTCGCCCACAGCGTGAACAGCGCGAACGGCACCGCGATCGGGACCACCAGCATGATCACGATCGGCTGCACGAAGCTCTCGAACTGTGCCGCCAGCACCATGTAGACGAAAATCATCGCGAGCCCGATCGCCAGGATCAGGTTCGCCGTCGTCTCGTCGAGGATCTTCGACTGCCCCTGCAGCCGGAAGGTCATCGTCGGCGGCATGCCGAGGCCCGCGATCAGCTTCCGAACGTCGGCTGAGGCTTCGTCGAGCGCATGGCCCGGCGCGACGTCGGCGGTCATCATCACCGTGAACTGCCGGTTCGACCGCTGGAGCGCGCTCGGACCCAGGCCGCGCTGCACGCGCGCGATGTTGTCAATGCGCACGGGACCGTTCACCGAGGGCACGGTCAGCCGGCCGATCTCCGCCGCGTCGCGGCGCTGGTTCTCGAGCACGCGAATCTTGACGGGATACTGCTCCTGGCCTTCCTTGTAGAACGAAATCTGATCGTCGCCGGCCACGGCGAGGCGCAGCGTATTGCCCACGGTCGCCATCCGTACGCCGAGATCGGCGGCGCGGCGGCGATCGACCGCAACGTGGATCTCGGGATTCGAGACGCTCAGGCTCAGCTTCGGCTCCGCGACGCTCGGCGTACGCTGCGCCGCCTCCAGCGCCTTCATCGAATAGTCCGTCAGCTGTTTGAGATCCGGCCCGAGGATGTTTGCGGAGATCGCGTAGCCGCCCGAGCCCTCGCCGCTGCCGAGGGCGTTGCGCGACGAGATGCTCGGCCGGTACCCCGGATGCCTCGCGAGGCGTTTCCGCAGTTCCGTGATGATCTCCGCCTGCGTATGCTTGCGCTCGCCGATCGGCAGCGCCTGGAAGTTGAAGTGGATGTGCGTCACATTGCTGCCACCGCCGCCGCCGGCGACGCCGCTGCCGCCCGGGTTCACCAGCGGCTCGATCCCGGCGATGCCCTCGACGCCTTCGAGCTCCTTCAGCACGGAGAACGCCACTTCCTGCGTGCCTTCCAACGATGTGCCTTCCGGCGAATCCATGTGCGCGGTCCACTCGCCCATGTCCTCGTTCGGCACGAACTCGCGTCCGACCATTCTGTTCAGCGGAAACGTGAGGAGAAACGTGAGCGCCGACACGCCGATGATGACGCCCGGATGATCGAGCGCCCAGTTCACCTGACGCCCGTACCACACGTCGAGCCAGTGGAAGAAGCCCTGCTCTTTCGTCTTGTGGTCCGCCTCGGCGTCGGCGAGCTTGAGGAAGCGCGAGCTCAGCATCGGCGTGAGCGTGAAGCTCACGAGCATCGACACCAGAATCGCGAACGCCATCGTCCAGCCGAACGGGTTGATGAAGCGCTTCGCGTAGCCGTTCATGAACGCGATCGGCAAAAAGATCACGACGAGCGACAGCGTCGTCGCCATCACCGCGAGCGCCACCTCGCGCGTGCCCTGGATCGCGGCTTCGTACGGTGTGGCGTGCTCCTCCTCGATGTAGCGGAAGATGTTTTCCAGCACGACGATCGCATCGTCGATGACGATCCCGACTGCGAGCGTGATGCCGAGCAGCGTCATGTTGTTCAGCGTGAACCCCATCAGGTTCATCAGCGTGAACGACGAGATGATCGACGCCGGAATTGCCAGCGCCGCGATGATCACGGCCCGGAAGTTCCGGATGAAGAGCATGACGACGATGGCGGCGAAGAGACTGCCGAAGATCAGGTGCTCCTCGAGCGACGCGACCGACGCGTAGATGAACTTCGAGTCGTCGCGGACCCACGTCAGCGTGACCGACTGCGGCAGGGCGCGCTGGATGGATCCCATCTTCGCGCGCACACCTTCGATGACGGCGACCGTGTTCTCGCCCATCGCCCGGCGGATGTCGAGCTGCACGGCCGGCTTGTCGCCGAACCACGCCGACGATGTCGGTCGCTCGGAGGTGTCTTCTGCGTACCCGACGTCCGATACGCGGATCGGCGTCCCGTTCTTCGTGGCGACCACGATGTCGTTGAAATCCCCGGTCGCGTCGATGCGGCCGAGCGTCCGCAGGAGCAGCTGTCCTTTGCCCTGCTCCACGGCGCCGCCCGGGATCTCGACGTTCTCGGCCACGACCGCGTCGCGCACCTGCGCGATCGACAGGCCGTAGGAATTCAGCTTCTCGATGTCCACGACGATGTGGATTTCGCGAGAGCGGCTGCCGGCGATGGTCACCTGCCCGACGCCGTTGACCGTCTGGATTGACCGCGAGATCTGTTTGTCGGCGAGCTCGGTGAGGGTCCGCAGGCTCATGGCATCGGACGACACCATCAGCGACATCACCGGATCGGCGTCGGGATCGACTTTCGTGATCACGGGCGGCAGCAGCTCGGGCGGAACGCTCTTGATCGCGCCGGCGACTTTCTCGCGTACGTCGTTGACCGCGTCGTTGAGATCCCGCTCGAGCACGAAGCGCACGGTGATGCCGCCGCCGCCCTCGGTGATGCGCGCGGAGATCTCGTCGATGCCCGACACACCGCTGATCGCCTCTTCCATCGGCTCGATGACCGACGACGAGATTTCGTCCGGGCTCGCGCCCGGCAGCGACAGCCTGACATTGACCGTGGCCGGGTCGGCGCGCGGAAAGAGATCGACGCCGAGATCGCGGAACGAAAAAATCCCGAGCACCACGAGCGACATCACGAGCATCGTCGCGAACACGGGACGCCGAACGCACAGTTCAGACAGCATGTCGATTTTTCCCGTTACCAGTGACTAGCGACTAGCGACTCATGACTGGCGACTACCCTACTCGCCCTGTTTTGCCGCCGTGACCTTCATGCCATCAACGAGCTTGTCGACGTCAGTGAGAGCGACGCGGTCGCCGGCCTTCAGGCCGCTGGCGACCTCGATCCGGTCGCCGATGCGATCCCCGACCTTGAGCTCGCGGGCCGACAGCTTGTCGCCCTCGATGACGAAGACACGGTTCACGCCGTACCGGTACTGCAGCGCCACGTACGAGACCGTCACGACATCGTCGACCTTGCCGCTCTCGATGTGAACGCGAGCGAACGTGCCGGGCTTCAGCACGGCGTCCCTGTTGGGGACGAGCGCCTCGAACGGAAAAGCGCGCGTCGCGGTGTTGACGGCAGGACTGATACGCGACACTTTGCCCGTGAACATGCGATCCGGGTAGGCGTCGACGTGCAGCTCGACCGGCTGGCCATCGCGGATCCACGGCGCCATCTTTTCCGGTATCTCGGCGATCACTTTCAGCGGATCGACCCGCACGACCGCCATCACCGGCATCTGGCTCTTGACCAGCTCGCCGAGGTTGACAAGGCGCCTCTCGACGTAGCCGTCGAACGGGGCGCGGATCTCGGTATCGCGGAGCTGCCGGTCGGCGAGCTTCATGCTCGCCTCGGACGCCTGGATGCTGGCGCGCAGATTCTTCGCATTCTGCAGCGACAACTCATAGCTGGCCCGCCTGGATTGCAGCGTCGCCGCCGCATCGTCGAGCGTCTGCTGCGGGACGAGCGTCCGTTTGAAGAGCTCGGTCGACCGATCGAAGGCCTGCTTGGCCTGCACGAGATCCGCGTTGGCCTTCTGGACGTCGGGCGTCTTCTCGATCTCCGGCAGATGCTGGGGATCGGGCGCGCCGAGCTGCGCCAGCGCGCGCTCGAGCGTCGCCTTCTGCTGGTCCAGGTTGTATTGCTGTTTCTCGCGATCGACCTGAATGAGCGTCTGACCCGCCGTCACGCGATCGCCGAGATCGGCGAGGATCCGGCTCACCTTTCCGTCCGCCTCGGATGAAATCGTGACCTGGTCCACGGCGGCGAGCGTGCCAACCAGTTCGACGGCGCGCTTGACCGTATCTTCGCGAACGACCTCGATCTTCACCGGTTTGGCGGACGCCTCGCGGCCGCGTGCCTGCGCCGTGTCGGTCTTCGAACAGCCGGCGCCGGCAACTGCGCCCGCCACAATCACAACCACAAGAATTGAACGCATAGAAATGGGCAAACCCTTGAAGGATGAAACCGTAAGAGTATACGATGCCGCGCGGCCCGCCAGCCGTTGTAAAGGATTGTCTCGCCGAAGGTTAGGAGTGACGGCTTTGGGATAGCCTTAGGCCGGCCTTATAAGCGTGAGGTAGCGTCCCCTCGCATGCTCGACGCGCTCCGGCACGGTGTGCGGCTGCTGTTCCTTCTTCCCGCACTGCTTGTCGTCGTGGGCGGCCCGCGCGTCAACGGCGCGCCCCCGTCCGCCAATCGACATCTTCTCGTCGTGCTCGATGGGTTGAGGCCCGACGACGTGACGCCGCAGCTGATGCCGAATCTGTACGCGCTGGGGCGGCAGGGCGTCGTGTTCGAGAGCCATCACTCGGTGTTCCCCACGGTGACCCGCGTAAACGCCTCGTCGATCGCGACGGGCACCTATCCGGGCACCCATGGGTTGATGGGAAACTCCGTATTCTTTCCACAGGTCGACGCCCGTCGATTCCTCGACACCGCCGATCGCACGAACCTCGTCACGATCGACACGGCGGTGCAGGGTCACCTGCTCACGACCCGCACGCTGAGCGAGATTCTTCAGGCCTCGGGGCGGAAGGTGCTCGCTGTCGGATCAGGATCGACCGGTGCCACGTACCTTCTGAATCACAAGCTCGCGGGCGGCGCGATCCTCCACACCAGCTATGCGATGCCGCAGGCGCTGTCGAGCGAGCTGCGATCGCGGTTCGGCGAGGCGCCGCCGGCTGGCACTCCAAACGACGCGAGGAACCGCCGCGCGGTCGATCTGTTTCTCGATTTCGGGTTGAAGAAGATCGTTCCCGCCGTCACGATGATGTGGCTCAGCGATCCAGATACGACCGCGCACGAACACGGCGTCGGCCATCCGATCACGATCGACGCGCTGAAGCGCCTCGACGGAGAGATCAAGCGATTGCAGGATGGTTTGCGCGCGGCCGGCATGCTGGACTCCTACAACATCTGGGTCACGTCCGACCACGGGTTCTCCACGCACACGGCCGGGGTGAATCTCGCCTCGATCGTCAGACCGTTTGCCGGGACGCTCCCGGACGGATCGCCGCGAATCGTGACCGGCGGAGGCATGGTGTACGTTCGTGACCACGATCGCGCGGTGGTTTCGGCAATGGTGAAGGTGCTGCAGCGCACGCCGGGGGTAGGGGCGATTTTCACCGCGGCAGCGGCGCCGGGCGAGATGTACGGGCAGGTGGCAGGCACGCTCTCGTTCGACGCGGTGCGGTGGAACCACCCGCGCTCCCCCGAGATCCTGATCTCGGACGACTGGACGGACGCGAAGAACGCTCACGGGTATGCCGGGACCACCGCCTCCTCGGGCGTCGCCGGACATGGCAGCTCGAGCCCGTTCGACATTCACGCCACGTTCATCGCCGCAGGTCCGGATCTCAAGCAGCATGCCGTCGTTCGCAGTCCGACCGGCAACGTCGATTTCGCACCGACGTTTCTGCAACTGCTGGGCGTGGACATTCCGGCGTCGATGCAGGGCCGCGTCCTCGAAGAGGCGATGCGGGCCGGACCCGAGCCCGCGAGCGTCCAGGTGCAGCCGATGCGGGTGTCGGTCGCGAATGCCGACGGCACGTACACGCTGACCGCCGTCTTCTCGGGCGTCGAGTCGCCCCGCGGCAGCCATCGCTACTTCGACTACACGAGAGTCGAGCGACGGTGATGTCGACTTCACATCCTGAGGGCCGCATCCATGCGCTGAGTCTTGTGGCCGTCGTCCCACAGCCACGCGTCCACGTTCAACCGCAGAGATCGGCGAGACGGGCTGCCAGTCACAAGCGAACGCCGCGGAGGCGCAAGGCATTCCCGATGACCGACAGCGAGCTCAGCGTCATCGCCGCGCTGGCCCAGATCGGGCTGATGAGCAGGCCGACGAAGGGAAAGAGGGCGCCTGCCGCGATCGGTACGCCGATGGTGTTGTAGACGAAGGCGAGAAAGAGATTCTGGCGGATGTTGCGCAGCGTCGCGCGCGAGAGGCGGCGCGCGCGCACGAGACCGCGCAAGTCGCTCTTCACGAGCGTGATGCCGGCGCTCTCGATCGCCACGTCGGTCCCGGTCCCCATCGCGATGCCGACGGTCGCCTGCGCCAGCGCGGGCGCGTCGTTGATGCCGTCGCCGACCATGGCCACGAGGCGGCCGTCGCGCTGCAGCGCCTCGACGACCGCGCGCTTGTCCCCCGGCAGCACGTCCGCGTGCACCTCGTCGATCCCCAGCTGGCGGGCGACGGCGAGGGCGGTCACGCGATGGTCGCCGGTCAGCATCACCACTCTGAGACCATCGTCTTTCAGCAATCGGAGCGCGTCCTTCGCCGACGCACGGATCGGATCGGCCACGGCGATGACGCCGGCGACGACGCCGTCGATGGCGACGAACAGCACTGTTTGCCCTTCGTCACGCAAGACGTCGGCACGCGCAGCCAGCGGCCCGGGCTCGATCCCGCGCTCGCGCAGCAGCTCCACATTACCGAGATCCACGGACCTGCCGTCGACGCGCGCGCTGACGCCTTTGCCGGCCGACGATCGGAAATCGACCGCGGCGGGAATCGCGATCCCGCGCGCCTCGGCGGCGCCCACGATCGCCGCGGCGAGTGGATGCGCGCTGCCGCGCTCGACGGCCCCGGCCAGGCGGAGCAGATCGGGCGCGGTCCGGCCGGGCGCGGGGTCGACGGCGGTGAGGCGCGGGCGCCCTTCCGTCAGCGTGCCGGTCTTGTCGACCACGAGCGTGTCCACGCGCGCCAGGAGCTCGAGCGCCTCCGCGTTCTTGATGAGCACGCCGGCCTGCGCGCCACGCCCCGTGCCGACCATGATCGCCATCGGCGTCGCGAGGCCGAGCGCACAGGGGCACGCGACGATCAGCACGGCGACGGCGTTGACGAGCGCGTGCGCGAGGCGCGGATCGGGCCCCCACGCCGCCCACACGGCAAAGGTCGCGATCGCGGCGAGGATGACCGCCGGCACGAAATAGGCGGCGACGCGATCCGCGAGCCGCTGAATCGGCGCGCGCGTCCGCTGCGCCTCGCCGACCATCCGCACGATCTGCGCGAGCAGCGTCTCGCTGCCCACGCGTTGGGCGCGCACCGTGACCGTGCCATTGACCGCGATGGTCGCCCCGATGACGCGGTCGCCGGCGCGCCTGTCCGCCGGCATCGATTCGCCGGTGATCATCGACTCGTCCACTGCGGCCTCGCCATCGACGACCAGACCATCCACCGGAATCTTCTCGCCGGGACGCACACGGAGGACATCGCCGGGCTGCACCGTCTCGAGCGGGACATCCTCCTCGCGGTCGCCGCGCACGATCCGCGCGGTCTTCGGCGACAACCCGAGCAGCTGCCGGATCGCCGCGCCGGTCCGGTGCCGCGCACGCAGCTCCAGCACCTGGCCGAGCAGCACGAGCACCGTGATGACGACGGCCGTATCGAAATAGGTGTCGACGGCGCCGTGCATGCGGAACGCGGCGGGGAACAGATTCGGCGCAATCGTCGCGGCGGCGCTGTAGATGTACGCGGCGCCCACGCCGATGCCGATCAGCGTGAACATGTTCGGGGTCGCGTTCATGATGGACTGCCACATCCGCTCGAAAAACGGCCACCCGCACCACGCCACCACCGGCGTCGCGAGCACGAGCTCCGCCCAATTCACCCACGTCGTGCCGATGCGATGACCGAGTGCCCCGCCGGTCAGCATGTCGCCCATCGTCAACACGAACACCGGCGCGCCGAGGGCGACGCCAATCCAGAACCGGCGCGTCATGTCGACGAGCTCGGGATTCGGCGCGTCGCTCGCGTGCGCAATCCGCGGCTCGAGCGCCATCCCGCACTTCGGACATGCGCCCGGCCGGTCGCTCACGACTTCCGGATGCATGGGACAGGTCCACTCGGTCGGGACGTGGGGTTCGGGATTCGGGATTCGCGGTGCCGTCTTCGGCATCGACTTCAACCCGTCGATCGGGAGCGGCGCGCCGGGCCTCGGCTCGCGGGTTCGGGAAAGGAATGCGTCGGGGTCTGCGTTGAACCGCGCGACGCAGCCTCTCGAGCAGAAGTAGTGCGTGGTGCCGCCGTGGTCGACTGACCCCGCCGCGCGCGCCGGATCGACGGCCATGCCGCAGACCGGATCGAGCGCCATCATTCAGACCCGGTGAGGGCGTCGATGATCGGGCACTCGGTCGCACCGCCGCGATGGCAGCGGTCCACGAGCTGATCGAGCGCGTCGCGCATCGATCGCAGGTGCTCGATCTTCTGATCGATATCGGCGATCTTGTGCTCGGCGATCGCGCGCACGCGGTGGCGTTCGCTGCGACGAACGCTCCTCAACCGCACGAGCTCGTCGACTTCGTCCAGCGAGAACCCGAGCTCCTGCGCGCGCTTGATGAAGCGGACGATGCGCACGGCGTCGGCGGGATACTCGCGGTACCCCGATCGGCGGCGTGGCGGCTTCGGCAACAGCCCGCGCCGCTCGTAAAAACGGAGCGTCTGCGCGTTGACGCCGGCTTCCCTGGCGGTCTGGGTGATCCACATGTGACAATTCTAGACCCTGTACCTCTGTATAGGGTCAAGCGGTGGACCGCTAGAAAACGGCTCACCAAGGACCAGGGACGGGGACGAGGCGGCTGTTGAGGTGCAGCCGGTGCAACCCGAGCTGACGAACCGCTTCGATGAGGTCCTGAAGATCGACTGGCTTGCGACTGTAGCTGCTCGCGCCGAGGGTGTACCCGCTCGACACGAGGTGCTGCCCGACCGACGAGGTCAAGATGACGGCCGCTCCCGGTTCGCATCGTGCCGCACACGCTCGATGCGTTCGCGGCGGTGGACCTCGCGCGTCAGCAGCAGATGGCCGGTCACGAGCAGCGCAAGGCTGACCGGGGCCGAACGGACCCATAGGTCGTGTTCCGATAAGCGGGCGGCCGGTCGTCGCGACGAGAATCAGCCCGACTGCCGCGAGCGTGGGAATGGTCGCGTTGGTCAGCCGGCGGCGCCGGCATTCGGTCACCGCATCAGGCCCAGCAGATTCTGCCGCCGCAGCCAGTCAGATGCGTCGGCCGCCGGGCGCGGCGGGCTGATGAAGGTGCCCTGCGCGGCGTCGCACCCCATCGCCCGCAGCCGCAGCAGCCCCTCCTCGCTCTCGACGCCCTCGGCGACGACCGTCAGCCCGAGGTTGTGCGCGAGATCGATCGTCGATCGGACGATGACCTCGTCCTGCCCGCTCATGAGCCCGGCGATGAACGATCGGTCGATCTTCAGCTCGTCGACCGGCAGGCGCCGCAGATAGCTGAGCGACGAATAGCCGGTGCCGAAGTCGTCGATGACGAGGCGGACGCCCATTTCGTGCAGCCGCTTGAGACAGTCCATCGAGCGCGTCGGATCGGACATCAGGATGTTCTCGGTGATCTCGAGCGAGAGCGACGATGGAGGCGCGTCATAGGCCGTGAGCATGTGCGCGATCCGCTGCGGCAGACGGGCATCCTGCAGCGTCCGCGGCGAGAGATTCACCGCCGCGGTGACCGGCGCCCCCGCCTGCATCTGGCTCCATTCGCGAATCGCGGTCTCGAGCACGATCGTCGTCAACGGGTTGATCAGCCCGGTCTGCTCGGCGAGGTCGATGAAATCGCCCGGCAGCACGCGCCCCTGCTGCGGGTGGTTCCACCGCACCAGCGCTTCGACGCCGATGATGACGTTCGTGTGCAGATGGAGTATCGGCTGGTATTCGACGAAGAACTGCGCCTCGTCGAGCCCCTTGCGCAGCTCCGAGATCAGCGTGAGGCGGCGGTGCGAGTGCCGGTCCCGATTCGGCGCATAGACCGCGATGCCGACGCCGTCGCTCTTGGCGACGTACATCGCGATGTCGGCTTTCTGCAGCAGCGCCTCAGCCGACGATCCGTGCTCGGGAAAGCACGCGATCCCAAGGCTGGCGCGCACGCTCAACGGCCGGTCCTCGACGACGCAGGGTTGCTCGATTTCGTGCAGAACTTTCTGGGCGGTCAGCAGCGCGCCGTCGACGTCGGTCATCGGCAGTACCACGGCGAACTCGTCGCCGCCGAGGCGCGCGACGGTGTCCGCGTCCCGCAACATGCCGCGGATGCGCGACGCAACGTACTGCAGGACGCGGTCGCCCGCGTGGTGCCCGAGCGTGTCGTTGATCTCCTTGAAGCCGTTCAGATCCAGGAGCATCAGCGAGAGCGGCACGCCCTCGCGGGTCGCGACGCGCGACGCCTGCGCGAGGCGGTCGTGCAGCAGCGCGCGGTTGGGTAGATCGGTCAGCGCGTCGTGATAGGCCAGATGCGCCAGCCGCTGCTCGACCCGGCGGCGCTCGCGGCGAAGGGACGCGTCGCGCAGCTCCCGCTCCACCGCCAGCAGCAACCGCTTCAGGTTGCCCTTCATGATGTAGTCGTGCGCGCCGGTCCGCATCGCCGCCACCGCGGCGTCCTCGCCGATCGTGCCGGATACGAAGATGAACGGCATGTCGGCGTCGCGTTCGCGCAGTAGATCGAGCGCCGCCGTGCCGGTGAACGCCGGCATGGTGTAGTCGGCGATCGCGACGTCCCACTGCTGGCGATTGAGCGCCGCCACGAGCGCCGCCGGCGTGTCGACGCGCTCCGAGGCGACGTCGTAACCGCCGCACGTGAGCGCCCGCACGACGAGCGCGGCGTCGTCGGAAGAGTCTTCGATCAGGATCACGCGGAGCATTGGAGTCACTGAAACCCAGCGACGCGCGACAACCCCGAGTCACGCTGGGGGAGCCGTTTGAACGGCAGGGCGCGAGGCGGCGCGTCTGGAAAAGAAACTGCTGAGGTAGAGCCTGACAGATTTCCAATCACTCGGCTAGGCGAAAGGACCACAAAGCCCGCGTTTGTTATCTCGCCTGTGCAACTAATTGGTTTGCAGCCGTGAAAAGAGGCTCGATATCCACTGGAATGGACTGCAGCTTTTCGAGCGCCTGCCGGACCGGCGGCCTTACAACACCCAGCCGATCGCCGAGCGCTTTCGCCCTGGCGTGATCGCCCTCCGCTTGAATGGTCATGATCTCGCGAGTCAGGCTCGCGACCCCTTCTTTGATCCGATCCGGATTCACCGCGAAGGTTCCATCCGGCTTCACCGAGAACCCGCGCTGGTCCAGGAGATAGTTCAACTGAATAGCAATGCCTTTGCCGTGCGCTTCGTTCACGCCGAACCGGATCGACCGGAAGGCGGACGCCAGAAACGTCGTGTAGAGCGACGTTTCGAGCGATTTCGGCATCACGCCCTTGTCGATCATGTGCTGGATGGCGAACAGCCCCGAGATGTCCGCTTTGGCTTCCTCGAGCGCGCTGTAGGTCTCCTTCAGCTCCTGCCGCACGGTCGTCTGACGGCCGCCCGCCGTGATGCTATGAGGACCGAGCCCATGCATCAACTCGTGGACGAGGATATGCGTGAAGAACGCCTCGAATGACAAGAGTGCCTGGTCGCCCGACCCGAGAACGATTTTCGAAATCGGCAGCAGCGTCTTCGCGAACTTGGCGTCCTGAACGTTCTTGAGCATGACGCGCTTCGCGCCCTTTTCACGAACCACCCGCTCGTCGTTGGGGAGATTGAACGCCGCGGTCTGCACCGCGCGATTGCCGTCGCCCGCGGCGTAGATCTCGTTGACGACGACGATCGGGGCGAGCGCCCCCAGCTTCGGGTTGCGGTATTTCGGCTCGATCGGCAGATTGTTCTCGATGTCCTGGAGCTCCGCCGCGAGCTTCTGTAGCTTGGCGGACTCGGCTTCGTCCTGAATGGTGACGTACGACTCGAACGCGGCCTTGTAGTTGAACAGCTCGTCCTCGTACACCTCGTACGGTCCGATCGTCGGCTCGATCTTCCCTTTCAGCTCCATCCAGGCGACGTCGCTGTCGTAGTAGTCGTTCGAGAGGAACGCGTCGGCGCGCCTGGTCAGGAACGTCTCCAGCGTCGGTTCCGTCGCGAGCTGCGCCGCCTCACGCAGCATTTTCGCGGCGCGCGCCAGCTCGCCCTGATACTCGATGTTGTACGGCACGAGGGTGAACGTGTTACCGACGCGCCGGATGACTGTGAAGAAGCCGGTCGCGCGGACGCGCTCGGCTTCGGGCAGCGACTGGATCCACCGCTCGAGATCGGCCTTCGATGCTTCTTCGGGGTAGTAGTTGGCGGCCTCGGGCTTCGGTGGCGCGCCGGGCACGAACACCGCGTTGTGGTCGAGCCGCGACCAGGGGCCCTTGTTGATCAGGAAATAGTGCAGCCGCGCGCGTCCCAGAGGCGACTCGTCGCGGACCAGATCGAGCAGCATCGCGTCGTTGCCGGCCCACACCTGCCGAAGGAACAGCGCGTCGACGATCTTGGACGCTTCGACCAGCTTGGCGAGCACACGGCGGTCGCCCTCGGAGAGCTTCGACAGGTCGACGCCGATCTCGGTGGGCGCGAACCGGGCCGTCATCTGTTGCAGCTTTTGTGTGTCCGGCACGGCGGCCTCCTGGGCGCGGACGAGCGCAGCCGCGGCTGCACACGCCAGCAACACGCCGGTTGCCGTCAGGATCGTCGTCGTCCGTGTCACCATATTCGTAAGTCTACAACTGGCAGTCGCGTCATGTCTCCAGCGCCCAATCGGCCAGGAACCAGACTCACAATCTGAAAACATTTACCGAAGTCCGGAGTGAGGAGCGTTGTCCAAGAGACGCGGATCGTCAGTTCGATCTCCGCCGTATGTTCGTTCGACCGCCGCCTGTTCGACGGCCCACTGCCGGGCGAAAGAAGATCGTCCGGTCCATCATCGGAGCTTCACGTCAGCGCCGGCTCTCCGAGAGCCCAACAGTCGTCGACGTTCCGCAGGAGTTGCGCCACTGCAGTGAAGATTCCATCGGTGACGGACCTGACAGTGACCAGGTTGGAGCGTTGGTGTCGTCAGTCGCGCTCGGACCGTTTGAGGCCGAGCTGGCTTTGGAATCGCCCGTTGTATTGGTGCGGAGTCCAGTCCAGCAAAGTCAGCCGTTGACGGCGGGCAGTAAATCGGTGCAGCGCCGGCCACCGCGGAAAACTGAGCGCCTGGTTTCGGCAACGTGGTAGCGGCGATCCGTTCGCGGGAGCGTCCCCTGCACCCAGGCAGGCAGAGCTTGAGGCAGATGCTCGCGGAGCTCGTAAAAAGCGCCAATGCGCCGGGCCTCTCGCGCAAGGGACACGTCCTGTCGCTCGCCGTATACGAGGCTTCGTGTGGGAAGACCAGCGGCGGCGGCCAGATGCACGAGATGCAAGCCGTTGTACGCCGCGAGGCGCAGGTTGATGATCAGCCAGTCATAGGACGACGAGAACAATCGGGCCCGTGCGGACGGGAAGTCCGGGCAGACATCGACGTCGGCCAGAGATCGGATCGAGTCGCTGAGACTCACACGCAGTGTGAGATCGGGTTCGACGAGCAGCACGCGCTTGGACATGACGACGCGCACAGAGCGTTACGCAGGTTGAATGCCGATTGTCAGAGGGAGGAGCCGCTCTGTGGGCATTACCCCAAAGTCAGTTTACGCCGATCAGACAGCTCTTGGAATATCTCTCTTCGAGGAAACTCGCCTGCCTGAGGTCGACGCAGAGCTCCAGCCGACAACAGACTCGACAGAAGCGGTTCTCGCTGCCATACCGTGCACCTGGAGGTGGCGCCTTTGCGATTTGGAGTCAATAAGAGTCAGTGAACGCCGCGCGACATCGTGAGCGTCGCGGGGTCGGCGCCGAGACGGCGGATGGCGGTTTCCCACAAACGATCCGGCGGCGTGTTGAACATCAGATCGCGATCGACGTCGCTCATCAACCACGATGAGGCTTCAAGCTCCGCTTCGAGCTGCCCCGGTCCCCAGCCGGAGTAGCCGACGATCAGTCGCGTGAGCGGGGGCGGCGACGGCTCGAGCAGACGCCGGAGCAGGTCGGAAGATGTCGAGAGATACAGGCCGTCGGCAATGCGAATCCCGCCGAGCTCTCCGTCTTCGTCGAGCTCCTCTCCCACCAGCACCCAGCTGCGGTGCGGCTCCACCGGCCCTCCGACCCACACCTCGAGCTCCCGATCGGTCGACACCGGCGGATCGAGGTTGACCGTGACGCGTCCGGTGGTCAGCAGCGGACGGTTGACGACGAGCCCGAAGGCGCCATCTTCGTTGTGCCGGCACAGCAGCACGACGGTGCGGCTGAAGTTCGGGTCCCTGAGCTGCGGCATCGAGAGGAGAAACGCGGGGGCGAGCGAGCTGGAACCCATCGACATTCTTTTGCCACGAAAAACGAAACGCGAAACAAAAAAAATTGTTGTGCTCAGGATTTCGCGCGGATTTGGGTGCCGATGCGTGCGATCTCGACGAGCAGCTTTTCGAGCTCGGCGTCGTACTGGTCCGGCGGCGTCGATTCCTTGCGCGCTTTCAGCTCTTCGAGCTGCGCTTCGAGCTCGGCACGACGCTTGACGAGCACGGCGAGCGCGGTGTCGGCCGGGAGCGTGAGCGCCGGGTCCGGTTCCAGATAGGTGATGCGCGCGACGGCGCCGTCGGTGCCCGGATTCTGCGCTTCGCGCCCGATCCCCGCGCCCGTGTCGTCCAGCAGCGGCCGCTCGGTCGGCAGCGCGCCCTTCTGCTCGAACCATTGCCGCACGCCGGCGCTGGCGTAAGTGAACGCTTCCCACAGCGACACGCGGCCGTTCTTGTCGAAATCGGCCGCTGCATCGTCGAACGCCTTGATGAAGTATTCGGCGAAGACGGTTTCGAACTGCTGCGCCGTGGCATCGGTAGCCGTCAGCACGACGCGCCCCCGGCCGGCAAGCTTCCGGAGAAACGGAAAGCTCGCGCCGGTCGTGTTGACGAACACGACGCGCCCCGGGATCGGCCTGATCAGATCCGCCCAGTCGCTGGCGCTCAGATCGGGACCGACGAGATTGAACTTCGCGTCCTCGTCGTCGAGCGTCGTACCGTGGCCGATGAGCAGCACGAGCAGCTGATCGTCCTTCGTCATGCGCCTGCGAAGGTCGGCCAGCGCGCGCTGGACGCTCTCGCGCGTCGACTTCTGGACGCCGATCGCCTCGTCTTCGGCGAGGACGATCATGCGCTCCGGCGCATAATGAAATCTTGTTCGCAGCGTCTCGACGAACGACGTGCGCCACTTGAGATATTTCTCCGCATACACGTCGCCGCCCGACGCGCCGGTCACGATCAGCGCATAGCGATCGCCGGCGTCGGTAGCCGACGCAAACAGGAGCAGCGTGAAGACTGCAAGCGACGCACCCCGCAACGCAAGCGCCCTCATCGAAGCCCCCAGCGGCGCCGCAGGATCCATTCCGCGGACAGGAGCAGCACGATCGCCGCAAAGGCCCACGGTTCGTGCCACAGATCGCGGCGCTCCGGCGCGGCGTTCTGAGGCACCGCCGCCCGCAGCCATTCCGCCACGCGCGACGCCTCGGCGGCGCGGACGTATCGCCCGCCGGAGTTCCGCGCCACGCGCCTCAGGAACCCTTCATTGAGCCGTGGGTCAGCGAACTCGCGGTCCGCTCCGCCCACGTACATCCAGCGGTCCGCGGAGCCGAGCGGCGTCGTGCCGCGCCGCGCCTCGGCATGGATGCGATAGAGGCCGCGCTGCCCCGGACCAAGCGCCGCCGTGTAGCGGCCGCCTGCCGGATCGGCGTGCCGCAGCTTGATCGCCTGGGTCACGCCGCCGGGCGCGGTGAGCGTCGCATCGACGGTCGCATCGGGGACCGGCGCGAACGCCGCGTCGCGCGCGTCGACGTCCACCGAAATGGCATCGCCGGGCTCGGGCGTGTCCGGCGTCGTGATCGCCACCGGATCAGGCGCGCTCGACGAGAGCCACCGCGCCGCCTGGCGCCAGAAGAACTCGTAGGCGCGGTCCGACGAAGCGACCATCATCTTCCAGCGCCACGACGCTTCGCCGGCGAACACCATCGATCGGCCATGTCCGTAGCGCTGCACGGCGACCACCGGAAAAACGCCGCCGCCCGGCGCGGTCGTCAGCGCGAGGATGCTCGCGCCGGGACGCGGGCCGCCGACCGCCGCGCTGGCGGCCAGCGCCGGCAGCGCCGACCACATCCGGCGCGTTTCGTCCGGCGAAGCGCCGATCCGCATGATCGGGTGTGTCTCCCCCTCCGCCGTCAGCACCAGCTTGTTGTGCCCGGGCATGTCCGTCGCGCTGAGCGACGCTTTGACGAGACCGCCGCGCCGATCGTTGAGCTCCACCGGCAGCACTTCCTCGAGCGGCGTGCCGGACAGGCCGCGCTGGGCAAACGAGCGGCCGCCGAGCACGAGCAGCCCGCCGCCGCGCTCGGCGACGAAATCGGCCACCATCGCGAGTTGCGCGCGCGAGAAGAAATCGCCCTCGACGTTCGCGATCACGAGCGCGTCGTACGCGTACAGCTGCTCGCGCCTGGTTGGAAACCCGCCCGTGAGCGCCGCCGCGCGGCCGCCGCTGGCCTGCACGAAGAACGTGTCCTGGTTCTCGGCGTTCCGTCCCTTCCGCGTCACGGAGTCGACTTCGAGACCGGGATCGTTGGTCCACGCGCGCGTGATGAAGCTGTGCTCGAACCCGGGCGCGCCTTCGACGGTCAGCACGTGGCGCTTGCGGCCGGCAGGGCTCACGAGCACGCTGCGCGCGTTGTTCTCCACCACCGGCTCGAATTCGTCACGCGGGATCTCGGCGGTGTACACCGTCGCGTTCAGCAAGTCGGGCGACACCGTGAACAGCGCGTCGATCGGCGATCCGTCAGCCGGCGGCACGATCCGCCGTGTGTCCAGCAGCTGGCCGTTGCCGAGCACCCGCAACGTGAACGGCGTCCGGCCGAAGCCGGTGCTGATCGCCGTGACGTGCAAATCGACCGATGCCTGATCCAGGCGGGGATCGCCGGCGGCGATCCCGAGCACCTCGCGGTCTCGCGGGCCGTCGGGCGATCCGATGCCGACCGTAAACACAGGCGGCGGCCCGCTCAATCCACTCGACCCCCGTAGCCCATCCGCCCCACCAGGCGCTCCCGACCCGCCTGCAGTCGTGTCCGCCCCGTCCGACAGCACCACGATGCCGGCGACGCGCTGGCCGCGGTAGCGCTCGCGGACAGCGGTCAGCGCCCCGGACAGGTCGGTGCGCCGCGCGTCGGGTGAGAGCGCGTCGGGCTTCGCCGGCGCGAGGCCGTCGCCGAACGTATAGAGCTCGGTGGCAAAGTGCGAGGTCAGCGGGAGGCCCAGCTCGTTCTTCAGCAGCGCCGCGGCGCGGGCGATGCGCGTCTGGCCGTCGGCGTCGCCGAGCCGCATGCTGCGCGACACATCGACGAGCACCGGAACGATCGCGTCGCGCGAGCTCGCGGGCGGCAGGATCGCAATCGGACGGAACAGGAACAGGACGAGCGCGGCGAGCACCGCGACACGAAGGCCGACCAGGAAGCCGCGCTGGGTCGGCGTGAGCGGCGAGAGCGGACGCCGGTACTCGAGATAAGCAAGGGCAGCAATCAACGCGGCGAGAATGACCGCCAGCCACCAGGGAAAGGGATACGCGAAATGCATTTACGGTTTTTTCTTGCCCGCGATCGCCTTGAAGTAGCTGTCGACCTGTTTCTGATAGCCGTCGGGCGCCTTGTCGTCGCTGCCGGCGGCCAGCCGGTCCTTGGCCTGCTTCACCTGCAGCTTCTTCGACAGCGAGGCCTCGATCATTTCGAGCGCCAGCGTCGCCTGCCGGCGCATCTCTTCCCACTTCGCGAAATCCTGCTTGAACGCTTCGGTGCCAGGCGCGGTGATCCCGGCGGTGCTCGGCGCCTCGAAGGTGAAGCCTCCCGAGCCGCCGCGCGCGAAATTGGGGTCGTCGCGGCGCATCTGATCCACCAGATCCTTGGCCTCCTGAAACTGCCGCTGGTACTGATCGCGCAACCGGTCCAGCTCGGATCCGGTGCCGCTGCCACCCGACTGCCCCTGACCGCTCTTCCCTGAGTCGCCGGCCGATTTTTGCGCGCTCTCTCTCTGCGACGCTCCCTGCCCCCCGCGACCGTTCTGCCCGGTCTCACCCGCCTGTCCAGCCTTTCCTGCCTCTTCGGCCCGTCCCGGCTCTCCCGACCTTCCAGCCCCTCCGGCCCGTCCAGCCTCTCCCGCCTTTGCCAGCTGACGGGCGGTGTCATTCAGCCGGTCCCGCAGCGCCTGCGCCCGTGCGCGCTGGTCGGAGAGTTTCTGCGACTCGCCATCCCGTGCGCCGCCGGCCGACGCGAGCTTGTCCGCGACCTTGTCGAGCGCGCGCGCGAGGTCCTGCTGCGGCGTCGACAGCGCGCGCGGGTCGTCGCTGGTGCGCGGGGCAGTGTTGCCGCGCCCACCCTTCGGCTCGGTGGTCGCGCCGCGCATCGCATCGGCGGCCTGCTGCATGCGATCCACGAGCTTTTGCCGCTCGAGATCCTTTGCGGCATCGCTGGCCGCAGCCTGCGTCTGCGCGCTCGCGGCCCGATCCTTCGCCCCGGCCGCACCGACCGCTCCAGTCGCAGCGGCCGCGGCGGAGTCTGTACTTCGCGACTGCTGTTTCAGCGAATCCTGCAGCTTGCGCGCGCGCTCGGCGAGGCGCTCCTCCTCGCCCGCGAGGCGGCGTAACGCATCCTTGCCGGCGTCACCGGGCGCAGTCTTCGAGAGCTCGGAGGCGACCTGCCGCTGCGCATCGGCCAGCTGGCGCGCCTCGAGCTGCATTTCCCCGAGCGCACGGCGGCGCTCGTCCGGACGCGCCGACTCGAGCTGCTGCTGCAGCTCGCGCAGCTTGTCGAGCGCGCGGTTGCCCCGCGCGCTGGCCTGGTCCGGGTCCTGCCGCCGAAGCTCGCTCGTGGCGTTCCGCATCTCCTCGGACACGTCGCGCATGCGCTTGCTGTTCTCGCTCTGCTGACTGCCGCCTGGCGACTGCTGGCTGTTCTGCCCCGCCTCTCCTCCCTGTCCAGCCTCTCCTGCCTTTCCCGCCTCTCCCGCCTTGCCGCGCTGGCCCTGCTGTCCGCGCTGACCGGGTTTCTGATCGGACTGTTGACCGCCTGCCGACTGCTGATTGTTCTGCTGCGCCATCTGACGCGCGAGCTCCTCGGCTTTCTGCCGCAGCTCGGACTGATCGCGCGTCAGCTTCTCGAGCTCGCGCTTCAGCTCCTCCTCGCTCATCTGATCGCGATTGCGCGCGAGCTCCCGCTGTTTCTTGAGAAGCTCGTCCTGCCGGCGCGCGAGATCCTTGATCTTGTCGAGTGCGCTCTGGCCGGCGTCCTCGCGCTGCTCGGCGCTCGACTTCGTCTCGTAGTTGGTCTGCTGCGCTTTCTGCAGCTCCTTGTCGAACAACGACGACATGTCGTAGTTGCTGCGGTTGTTGCCGCTGCCATTGCCGGCCTGCTGCCGCGTGACCTCGCGGCGCTTCACGTCGGCCTGCGCTTTCAGGAGCCGGTTGAGCGCCTCCAGCTCCGGCGGCAGCGCATCAGCGGTCTTCAGGCCGTCCAGCGCCGTGATGGCGTTCGCCATCGCGGCGACGGCGGCCGTCATGTTGTCCTCCTCCGGCAGCGTCTGGCCCGGCTTCAGCTCGGGCGGCTGAGGCGTCGGCGGCGCGCCACGTCCGCGCTGCGGCTGCCTGCGCCGCGGATCCCTCATCGCCGATTCCCGGAAACTGCTCGACGTCTGCTCGACGCGCGTTTTCAGCTCCGCCTCGGCGCGCGACACCGACTGGATATCGGCCTCAGACTTCGCGCCCTTGGCGCTGCGCGCGCGTCGATCGAGCTTCCAGGTGGCGACGACGATCTCTTTCTGCGCGTTGACGAGGTCGTCGACCGAGCTCTGGCCCCCGCCGGGCATGCTGCCCTGGCTCTGCGCGAGCGCGAACTCCTGCTCGAACGGCTTCACCTCGAGGAAGAAAATGTCGCTGCGCGCTTCGCTTGGGCGCGTGCCGTGCGTGAGATCGCGGGCGCGGACGTAGTAGGAGATGAAGTCGCCGGGCTGGACGCCGAGATCTTCGAGGAACAGCGTGTGACGGGCGCTGACCATCGGCTTGCCGCGTGGGATCTGCAGCGGCACCACCTTCTCGGCGCCGCCCCGCACGGAGTACACGAGCTCCACGCGATCGACGCCGTAGTCGTCCTCGGCCTGCGCTTCGACGTCGACTTCTTCCAGCCGCGTCACCGACCGATCCGTCGCCGGCTTCAGGATGCGGACGTCCGGTGGACGATCCTCGAGCATGCGGATGAAGTATTCCGTGTCGCCCGGGTTCCGCATGCCGTCGCCATCGGCGAGCGCCACGCGGTAGGAGTTGTCGTCGGTGATCCGCAGCGACGTGGAGAACTCGGTCGGCTTGTCGGCCTTCAGCGCGATCTGCTTGCCGTCGCCGAGCGCCATCTGCCCGTTCGCCGCCGGACGATCGGTGAACACGTGCACGCGGACGTCCGTACCCGGTGGCGCGTAGATGTCGCCGCTGTCGGCCTCGGTGCGCGGCTCGAGGCGAAGGCCTTCGGGATACGTGTAGTCGATGTCGATGCGCTTGACGCGCGGCGGATGCGCCACCGTGATGTCGTAGGTCGGCGAGGTGACGGCGCCCGCCACGACGCGGTACTTGAACGAGGCCGGTACGGAGGGGATCGCCAGGCGGAACCCGCCGCCATTCTCGGTCGTCATCTCGGAGGCGCGCCAGCGATCGCCGTCGGCGACCTGGACCTGCGCGATCACGGGCGCGCGATTGCCGACGAGACGCGCTTCGATCGCGAGCGGCGATCCGGCCAGGATCTTCGCGTTGCCTGGTGTCACGTCGAGGCCGACGCGCGCCGGAAACAGGGTCAGCGATGCGGCGTCGGCTGCCTCATGCGCCGGGCCGCGCGCGCTGAAGAGCGCGAGGCCGAGCGCCAGCCCGGCCGCCGCCGCCTGCGCGGCGGCACGGCGCAGCGATCGCGACGGCACGATCGTCTCGATGTCGATCGCGGCGGTGCGGCGCGCCGCGTCCGCGAGCATCAGGCCGGCGAGCGCCGCCGCGGTCTGGTTCCGGGCAACGTCGACGGCGGTGACCAGGCGGTCGTCGAGCGACGGCGCCCGCTCCTCGATGTAGCGCGCCACCGTGCTGTCCTTGGGGGCGCGCCGCAGGGGCCACAGGCAGATCGCGATCGCGGCCAGCGCCAGCGTCCCGGCGAGGCCGGCCAGCACGATCAGCGCGACCGGTGCGCCCATCGTCCAGCGTGCGGCGACGACGGCCGCGCCGACGATCGCCGCGGCGATCAGCGCACCGCGCACGACGGCCCGCAGGGCGCACAGCGCGCGCCACCGCGCCCGGACGCGGTCGATCAGTTCGCGAATCGTTTCGTAGTGCTGCATTTCTGTCCCCGAACCCCCGAATCCCGAACCCCGAATCCCGTCTTAAGCCGTCCTCGCCGCGAGGATCCCTTCGCCGGCGAGCAGGAGCACCATGAGCGCCACGGCGTACTGCCACAGATGCTGCTGATCTTCCTGCTGGCGGGCCTCGACGCGCGCCTCGGACCCGCCGCTCTCCTTCAGGCGCGTGACCGCGGATTGAAAGTCGTCGATCGACATCCGCGCCGGATCGCTTTCCCGCGGATCGACGTTGACCGCGATGCGGCGCGGTCCGCCACCGCCGCGCGCCGCGTCCGGGAGCGTGGCGAGCCCCGGCTCTTTCCTGACGCCCGCCGGCGCATCGCCGACAAGGTAGTCCGAGGGGTGCGCGCGCGCGCTGGCCAGATAGCGCACCACCTCGTGCAGAAACGGCACGAACGTCGCGTGCAGCGGAAAATCGCTCCACCGGTTGTCGAGATCCGACGCGATGACCAGCGCGCGGCCGTCGCCGGCCGGGCACTCGATGAGCGCGGCGTCCCCGGTGGTGAAGCGCGCCAGCGTCTGGCACGCGGCCCCGCCGACCCGCGCGGCGTTCTGAAACGTCACGAGCCCCAGCGTCGCCGCGTTGCCGGCGAAGGCCTGGAACACCGGATGGCGTACGTCGGCCGGCGCCAGTGTCCGCGCCGCGGGCCGCCCCCTGTTCGCCGTGACGATGCGGAGCGTCGAGCCGGCCCCGAGCACGTCTCCCACGACCTCGCCGTCGACGTCAGCGCCGGCTGCGATCAGCATGCCGCCACCGCCCCGCGCGTACGACGCCAGCAGGTCCCGCCCGCGTCGCTCGAGACCGCGGGTCGACAGCAGCAGCACGGCCGCATGCGCCGCCACCCGTTCGTCGGTCCACGCCGACAGCTGGGCGGCGCCCACGCCGGCGACTTGAAACGCCGCGTTGGCCGGCGTGCCCGCGGTCAGGGCGTGCTGGACGTAGAACGCGTCGCGGCCGAGATCGCCGGAGCCGGTGACGACCAGCACCGATGGCCGATTCGCGCCGCCGAGCACGGCATAGCGGACGTTGTCGACCTGAATGCCGTCCGCGTCGTCCACGCTCACTGCCGCGGAGGCGCCGCGCCGCGCGGCCGCAAAGGTCGCCTCCGCCGACTGGTTCGGGCCGAGCGACACGGTCGCGTCGCCGGCGGGGCGGCTGTCGATCGTCAGATGCACGCGCGCGTCGCGCGGACGGGCGCCGGCGTTGCGCACCACCGCGACGATCCGATCGGGGAGCGGCCGCACCGCCGTGACGGCGAGGTTCGGTGGCAGGGCGCCGACGTCAGCCACCTCGATCCTCGTGCCCTCGGGCACCGCCGCGCGGTCGCCGGCATCCCAGCCGATGTCCTGCAAATCGGTGACGACCACGATCGTGCCGCGCCGGCCGGCCAGATGCTGCGACGCCGCGGACAGTGCCGCGCGGTACCGGGTCGCGCCGAACCCCGGCGCCGCCTGGTCGACCGCGGCGCTCGCCAGCACGCGATCCGCGCCCGGCTTGACGACGATGTCGGCTTCGTCGTCGAAGGTGACCACGCCGACGAGGTCCGTCAACGGGGCGCGCGCGATCGCGTCCTTCGCCAGCTGCCTCGCGCGCTCGAACCGTCCCGGCGCCGACATGCTGTACGACGTGTCGAGCGCGATGACAGTGACGCCCGACGAGCTCACGGCGGCGCCGGTCGCGAAGAACGGGCGCGCGAAGGCGAGCGCCAGCAACGCGAGCGCCGCAATCCGCAGCGCGAGCAGGATCAGCTCGCGCAGGTGCCGCTTCTGGGTGTGCTCCACGGGCGCGCGCTTGAGCAGCTTGACCGCCGCGAATCGCACCCGCGTCTCGGGCTCGCGCTTCAGCAGATGCAGCACGATTGGCACGGCGGCAGCGGCCGCGCCGGCCAGAAACAGGGGTGAAAGGAAGGACAGCATATCAATCAATCAGTGCGAGGTGCGACGTGCGAGGTGCGAGGTGCGACGTGCGAGGTGCGCGGTGCCAGGGTGCGAGGTGCGCTGTGCGCGGTGTCAGGTGCGCAGTGTCAGGTGCGGGTGGGACTGCGCCGACCTCGCACCCTCGCACTCCCGCACATCGCACGCTCGCACCTCCTGAAAGCTCCCCCCCTCTCGAATCGCTCATAAAGCCCTCGAGCGCGTCGAGAGATACGCGAGCAGCGCGAGCTCGAGCGGATGCTTCGTGTTGAGCAGCACGTAATCGATGCCGCTCGCGCCCAGCTCGCGCCGGTAGCGCTCGATCAGCGAACCGATCTCACGGAGGTAATGGTCGCGCACGGCGCCCGGCACCGCCATGATCTCCTCGTTCGTCTCCAGATCCTCGAACCGCGTGGCGCGGTCGAACGGGAAGTCGATCTCGTCGGGATCGAGCACCTGAAACACGATGACGTCGATGCCGCGAAACTGAAAATGCTTGAGGCCGCGGATCACGTCGTCCGGATTGTCGAGCAGATCGGAGATGAGCACGACGATCCCGCGCTTGGTCAGCGTGCTCGCGATCTGATGGAGCGGCTTCGAGACGTTCGTCAGAGAGCCGGTCCTCAGGCGATCGAGCGTGACCAGGAGCGCCATCAGGTGCCCGGGGCGCGCGCTGGCCGGCAGCATCGACACGATCGTTTCGTCGAACGCCGCGAGACCGACGGCGTCGCGCTGCCGGTTCATCAGGTACCCGAGCGACGCCGCCAGCACCGCGCCATACTCGAACTTCGACATGCCGTGATGCGATCCGTAGGCCATCGATCCGCTGACGTCGAGCAGCAGATGGCAGTCGAGGTTCGTTTCCTCCTCGAACTTCTTGATGTAGTAGCGATCGCTGCGCGCGTAGACCTTCCAGTCAATGGTCGAGATGTCGTCGCCGGGAATGTACTGGCGATATTCGGCGAACTCGACGCTGAAGCCCTTGAACGGGCTGCGATGGAGGCCCGATAGGAATCCTTCGACGATCGTGCGGGCCTTGAGCTCGAGCGTGCCGAGGCGCGCGACGACCGCCGGATCGAGGAACGAACGGTCGTTTGCCGTCCACGGCATGGGTCTACATCCCGCTCCTGGGCGGCGGCACCGTTTCGATCAGCTTGTCGATGATCGCGTCGGAGTTGACGCGCTCCGACTCGGCGTAGAAGTTCGTCATGATGCGGTGGCGCAGGATCGGCTTCGCCAGCGCCTGGATGTCCTTGATCGCGACGTGATAGCGGCCGTGAATCAGCGCGCGCGCCTTGCCGCCGCGCACCAGCGCCTGCGAGCCGCGCAGCCCCGCGCCCCACTTCACCCATTTGTCGATGAACTCGGGAGCGCCCGCCGCGCCGGGACGCGAGGCGCTCACGAGCCGCACCGTGTAGCGCGCGATCTCTTCCGCGATCACGACCTGCCGCGACAGCTCCTGAAACTGCAGGATGTCCGGACCGCTGAGCACGCGCGAGGGCGCCGGCCGATCGGCCCCGGTCGTCTGCGTGACCACCGTCACCTCGTCGTCTTCGCTCAGGTATCTGATGACGACGTTGAACATGAAGCGATCGAGCTGCGCCTCTGGCAGCGGATAGGTGCCCTCGAGCTCGATCGGGTTCTGCGTGGCGAGCACGAAGAACGGCCGGTCGAGCGGATAGGTGCGTCCCGCCGCCGTCACGTGATACTCCTGCATCGCCTCGAGCAGCGCGGCCTGGGTCTTGGGCGGCGTCCGGTTGATCTCGTCGGCGAGGATGATCTGCGCGAAGATTGGCCCCTTCACGAACCGCAGCCGGCGCGTCCCCTGTTCCTCGTCGAGGATCTCGGTGCCGGTGATGTCCGACGGCATGATGTCCGGCGTGAACTGGATCCGCTTGAACTGCAGATCGAGGATGTCGGCGAGCGTTTTGATGAGCAGCGTCTTGGCGAGCCCCGGGACGCCCGTAATCAGACAATGGCCGCCCGTGAAGAGCGCAATGAGCACCTGCTCGACCACCTCGTCCTGCCCGACGATGACCTTGCGCAGCTCGGCGAGAATGCGCTCGCGGCCCTCCGCGACCCTTTCAGCGCTGACGGCGGCAACCGACGAGTCCATGTAGGGTTCCTTAGTGCGTGAGGGCGTAGATGATTTCGTTGATGCCCATGCGATACGCCATCGCGGTGTACTTGATGTAGCCGGGATAGTCCTGGGCGTTGGACCACTCCCACCCGTCGCCCATGTCGGTGTCGAAGTTGATGAAGATCATCGGGCGGCCGCGGTCGTCGAGGATCGTGCGCAGGTGCTGCACGACGCCGCCCCGCTCCCAGGTGCGCCCCTGCAGGAACGAGCCGAGGCCCGGGACCTGCGGGTAGCCGTCGATCTTGTAGAAACTACTGAAGACGGGATGATCCTTCGGCACCTCGACGATCTCGCGATCGGGGAACAGCTTCTTCATCTGACCTTCGAAATATCCCCATTCGAGCGGCCCGTGAAAATCATCCATCATCGCGCTGCCTCCGCGCAGCAGGAACTCGCGCAGCGTTGCCGCGTCGCTGTCGCTCATGCGCATGCTGCTCGGCTCGACGAAGTAGATCCACGGATACTGGAAGAGGCGCGGGTCGTCGAGCGTCAGCAGAATCGGATCCTCGACCTGAATGGCGGTGGCCGTCTTGACGCGGCGGGTCAGGTTCTGCTCCGCGGCGGGCGCGTCGATCCCCCAGGGCTCGCCGTAGAAATCCTGCGGGACCCGGTTGCCTTCGAACATGTGGTGATACTTGATGCGCACGAACCGCCACTGCAGGCCCGCGTAGCGGTCGTCGGCCACCGCCGGCAGCTGCGCATCGACGCGCGGCAGTAGGACCGGCACCAGCGTGAAACCCGCGAGCAGCACCGCGGCGACCGCGACCCGACGCGCCGGCTGATGGCCTCCGCCAAGGCTACGGCGGCGGATCGCCGGCGTCATCGCTGGCCTCCGCTGACGATCTTCAGCAGCAGCTCCTGCGCGCGCTCGTAGCTCGGGGCGATTTCGAGCGCCGCGAGCGTCTGCTTCTTCGCCTCGGCGCGCTTGCCGGCCTTGAAATAGCTTTCCGCAAGATCGGTGAAGGCGGCGGCGCGATCCACCGGCCCCAGCGCGATGACGGTGCGGAACTCGCGCGCCGCGGCGTCCGGCTCGTTGCGCTGCAGCGCGAACCGGCCGAGCATCGTATGCGCGTCGCCGTCGAACGGATCGATTGCGATGATCCGCTGATACACGGGCCCGAGCTTCGCCGGATCCTCGACGCTGGCCTGGCGCAGCATCGTCGCCAGCAGCCGCGCCGCCTCGACATTGTTGAAGTCGACGGCGACGAGCGCCGTCAGCTCGCTGATGGCCCTCGCGGTGTCCTTCCGCTCGACCGCGATGGCGGCCATCTGATCGTGCGGGCTGTCCTTGCCGCCGGCCACCGGCACGAGCGCCGCCGCGCGCTCGAACGCCTGCATCGCCTCGTCGAGCGAGCCCGCCTTGCGCAGCGCCTGGCCGTACGCCATCTGGACCGGGAAGCTGCCGGCGTGCTCGTTCGCCAGCGGGCGCAGCATCTCGGGCGTCATGCGCATCAGATCGTCGATGCCGTCGGGCATCGCCATCGCGCGGCGCAGGGTGCCGAACAGCCGCTCGACCGTCTGATCGAAGCCGACCTGCATCTCGTCGAGGTCGGTGTTGAGCGCCGCCTTCAGGGTCGCGTCGGTGTC
>WNEY01000039.1_pt1 | contig 54930 bp, 50 predicted proteins | sample 5400531 | NCBI WGS metagenome assembly WNEY01 (sample SAMN13153338, study PRJNA577476) | soil metagenome | isolation source: 200 cm saprolite under Douglas fir tree site 1 | place: USA:California | collected 2015-04-18 | reverse complement strand
GGCGGCGACGCTCCACCGCGCCGGGCGGGTGCAAATCGAGACCGCGCGCCAGGCCGCCGACGCGCTCCGGCCGTTGGCGGGCGACGCCGCTTACCTTCTCTTCGCGTTGGGCCTGATCGGCACGGGGTTTCTCGCCGTGCCCGTGCTGGCGGGATCGGCATCCTTCGCCGTCGCCGAAGTCTTCGGCTGGCGCGCGGGGCTCGATCTCTCGCCCCGGCGCGGCCGGCGCTTCTACCTGGTCTTCGCGGGCGCCGTGGCCGCGGGCATGCTGCTGGACCTCGCCGGGACCAACCCGATCCGCATGCTCTTTCTCTCGGCCGTCCTCAACGGGCTCCTGGCGCCGCCGCTGCTCCTGCTCGTCATGCTCGTCAGCAACAACCGGGCGATCATGGGCGAGCACGCAAACGGTCCCTGGCTCAACGTGCTCGGCTGGGCGGCGACGGTCGTCATGTCGCTCGCCGCGGTCGCCTTCTTCGCGACGTCGCTGTGACGAGACCGGCGCCATGAAGGATCGGTTCGCGCTCTTTCTGATCGGCGTGATCTCGCTCGTGATCGTGCTGGTCGTCGGCTATCTGCTCCTCGGCCACCGCCCGGAGACCGGCGGACGATCCGCCGTGGGGGCCCTACCTCTCCTCAACGCCTGTCTCAACGCGACGAGCGCCGCGCTGCTCAGCGCCGGCTGGATCTTCATTCGGCGCAAGCGGGTCACCGCTCACAAGACGTGCATGGTGTCGGCCCTCGTGGTCTCCACCCTGTTTCTCGTCTCGTACGTGACCTACCACGCGCTCGCGGGCTCGCGGCCCTTCGGGGGGCAGGGATGGATCCGTGTCGTCTACTTTCCGCTGCTGGTCTCGCACATCGTCCTGGCCGCCGCGATCGTTCCGCTGGCGCTCATCACCGTCTACCGCGCACTCCAGGGCACGTTCGCGCGACACGTGCGGATCGCCCGCTGGACGCTTCCGATCTGGCTCTACGTGTCGGTCACGGGTGTGCTCGTGTACTGGATGCTCTACCGGTTCTGAGTGGCAAATCAAGCAGGAGGGGATGGAGCCAACCGAGCTCCAGCGCCGCGCTGGCGAAGCGGACGCCAGGGCGTATGCCCGCAACCTGATGCCCGTCGCTCGCAAGCTGGCGCGCGCCGGCTTCGCGGCGCGATGACCTGGCTCCGCCGGCAGCTCGAGGAGCTGGGGAGGCGGGGAGTTGTGATGCTCCAGCTTTGGCGGGACGGGGCGCTCATCGTTGTGCTGGCCACGTTGATTCTGCCAGGCTGCGCGCCCTTACCCAAAGTCGAGTACTGGGACGGGTACTTCCGTCACTTGCACCATCCCAGATATTCGTTTCGAGTTCCTGATGGCTGGCGGCAGGCGACGATCTCAGACTATCCATCACTCGGCTTCAACCGACGATTGTTTCAGACGCTCGACGAAGCTGGACGGAGCGTGTTCCTGCAGCGCGCAGAGCTCGAGATGCAAGGTAGAGATACCGTGCTCATTTCGTCCCAGGGCGCGTGGATTCAGGTCGGTTCAGAAGCTGGCCCGGGTGGCTGGTACAGCTTGAGAGACCGGCCCGGATTTGGACTCAGCGAACGAGAGCAGCAAACAGTCTGGCAGCGCCTCTCTACCGGCCTGATTCAAACTGCACCTCCGGCCGATAAGCCAAAGCTCAGCTTGGAATCAATGGAGCTCGCGGACTACGGCGAGAATCGGGTGTTGCGTCTCCGCTTCAGATCCGATATACAGCGCGGCTCCATGCACTGGACGGTACTAGGCTTCTACGGTTCTTCCGGTATGGTCACGGTCGCACACGTGGGCGTCCCCGAGGACAGGGAGGAAGGCATCGCCGGCCTTGAAGTGATTGCACAGTCGTTTCGATTTCAGTAAGGCAATGCCGGCGGCGATCTCCACCGCCCCCGACGCCTTCTACCTCGAGCACCTCTACTGCGGCGAGTGGAGAGCGGCGTCGAGGACGATGGCGTGTGGATGACGTGCACGTGCGGCGCCGGCATCAGCCCGGCCCTGGAGCCCTGGATGCTCTACCGGCTATACGAGTTCGGCGCGGAGGACCGTGATGGCCTTGCCGCCGAGCGTCACGCGGTCGCCCGCGACGCGGACCCGGACGATGCCGCCGCGCGGCGAGGCCTGGTAGGCGACCAGCTCGCTCTTGCCGAGGCGTGTCTGCCAGAACGGGCCGAGCGCGCAGTGCGCCGAGCCCGTCACCGGGTCCTCCGGCACGCCGGCGCCCGGCGCGAAGAACCGTGAGACGAAATCGTAACCGGCCGAGGCGGCGCGGCTCGTGACGATCACCCCGCGCACCGGCAGCGCGGCGAGCGCCGCGTGGTTCGGCGCCAGGCGCCGGACGGTGTCCTCCGCGTCCACCTCGACCAGGTAGTCGAACTGGTTTCTGCCGACGTACTTCGGCGTCACGCCGAGCGCTTCGGCGAGGCCGGGCGGCGGCAAGGCCGGCTCGTCCCGCTTGGCCGGGAAATCGAGCTCGATCCACTCGCCGGCGCGGTCCCCGGTGAGGAGGCCGCTCTTGGTATGGAACCGCGCCTGTTGCGCCGGAGGCAGGTGCCCTTCCTCCCAGAGCACGTGGGCGCTGGCCAGGGTCGCATGGCCGCAGAGAGCGACCTCGACCGCCGGCGTGAACCAGCGGAGGTTGAAGCCGTTGTCGTGCTTCACGAGGAACGCCGTCTCGGAGAGGTTCATCTCGCGGGCGACGCTCTGCATCCAGCCTTCGTCGCGCGCGGCGGGCAAGAGGCAGACCGCCGCCGGGTTGCCCGCGAACGGCGTGTCGGTGAACGCATCGACCTGCGTGATCCGGAGCCCCACGGGCCGGAAGTGTAGCAACAAAGGTGTTAGAGTCCAGTCGTGATCGCCGCCGGAACGGGTCTTGCCGTTGGAGGGGCGGCCGACAGCGCCGCGCTCGAGGCATCGCTCGATGCTCTCGGGCGGAGCGGGTCGGATCGCGCCGACCTCGCCCTCGTCTTCGTCACCGGCGACGCCTACCCGCGCGCCCACGAGCTCCTGCACGCCGTCCGCCGCGTGACCGGCGCGCGGGCAGTCCTTGGCTGTAGCGGAAGCGGCATCCTGACCGACCGCCGCGAGGTGGAGGAAGAGTCGGCGGTCGCCGTGCTCGTGGTGCGCTGCGAGCGGCTCGTCGCGACGCCGTTCCTGCTCGAGCGTCAGGGCGAGCGTCCGGACCTCGGCATTGAGCTGGCGCAGCAGATTGGCGCCACCGTCGCCGAAGGCGGCTGCGTGCTCATGCTTCCGGACGCCGTGGGCTGTAACCCGGCGGCGCTGCTCGCCCAGCTCCACGCAGCACTCGGCTTCGTGCCGGTGCTGGGCGCGATCGCCGCGGGCGCGCCGATGTTCGAGCTCTACAACACGGAGGCCGCGCAGGGTGCGCTCGCCGGGGTCGCGCTCTCCGGGCTGGCGCCGGTCATCGGCGTGGCGCAGGGCTGCACGCCGATCGGCGAGCCCTACGTCATCACGCGCGCCGAGGCGAACGTGATCCAGGGGATCGGGAATCGCCCGGCGCTGGAGATGCTGGGCGAGGCGATCCGCTCGCTCAGGGACGCCGAGGCGCGGATCCAGCGGGCCGGCGTGTTCGCCGGTCTCGCGATGGATCCCGCCAAATCCCCGCTCGAGCGCGGCGACTTCCTCGTGCGCAACCTCGTCGGCGCCGATCAGTCGAGTGGGGCTCTCGCCGTCGCCGAGCGCGTGCGCGTGGGGCAGACCGTCCAGTTCCAGATCCGCGACGCCGAGGCGTCGCGGCAGGATCTCCACGGGATGCTCGACGAGGTGGCGACGCGCCTGGGCGGCCGCCGCCCGGCTTTCGGCTGCTACTTCGACTGCGCGGGCCGCGGGCGAGGGCTCTTCGGTGTCCCCGACCACGACGTGACGCTCATCCGCGAGCGGCTCGGCGAATTCCCGCTCGTCGGATTCTTCGGCAACGGCGAGTTCGCGCCGATCGGTCGCCAGAACTTCTTCCACAACTACACGGGCGCCCTCGTGGTCTTTCCGGAGGCCTGAGGACGATGCGCGGTCTCGAGCAGATCCCGTGGCTCTACGACGGCCTCTGCGCGGTGCTGGAGACTACCGGGCTCGCACCCTGGCGGCGGTGGCTCGTCGCCGGCGCGCGCGGGCGCACGCTCGACGTGGGGTGCGGAACCGGTCGGAGCTTGCCGCTCTACGGCGCCGGGGCGCGGGTGTTCGGGCTCGACCCCGCGCGTGCCTCGCTCGCGCGCGCCCGCCGGCGGGCGCCGCGGGTGCCACTGGTGCAGGGGAGCGCGGAGGCGCTCCCGTTCCGCGACGGCGTCTTCGACACGGTGGTCTCGAGCCTCGTCTTCTGCAGCGTGCCCGATCCCGCGCGCGGCCTCGCCGAGGTCAAGCGAGTGCTGCGCTCGAACGGGCGCCTCCGCATGGTCGAGCACGTCCGCTCGGCGCGCCCGTGGAGGGCGGTGCTCCAGGACCGCGTGCAGCCCGTCTGGACTTGGCTCAGCGGCGGCTGCTACCCGAACCGAGAGACCGAGCGCGCCGTGGAGACCGCGGGCTTCGCGATCGAGGCCGAGCCGCGTTGCGCCGAGGCCGACTTTCGGGGCTTCTCGGCGCGCCCGGTCCGCTAGAGGAGGTCGCGGTACACCGCCGTGGTCCGCGTCATCGTGGCGTCGATCGTGTACCGCGCCTGCACCATCACCTGGCCGGCGCGCGCCATCGCGCGCGCCCGCTCGGGCTCACGGAGCAGTGCCAAGATCGCGTCGGCGAGCGCCGCCGGGTCCGCCGGCGGCACGAGGCGACCGTTCTCACCGTCCCGGATCAACTCGGGACTCCCGCCGACTGTGGAGGCGACGACCGGCGTGCCCACCGCCAGCGCCTGCGGGATCACCTGGGAGATCGCCTCGGACCTGATGGAGGGCAGCGCTAGCACGTCGAGCGCCGCCATCACCTCGGGGATGTCGCGGCGGAAGCCGGTGAGGCGGACTCGCGCTTCGAGACCCAGTTGCCGCACGCGGCCCTTCACGTCATCGAAGCCGACGCCGTCGCCGACGATGAGGAAGCGCGTCTCGGGCGCGACCGCGAGCACCGCCCGCGCGGCGTCGAGGAAGACGTTGTGGCCCTTCGAGCCCCGAACGTTGGCGACGAGCCCGACCACCGGCGCTGCGCCGAGGCCAAGCTCGTCGCGGACTGCCTTGCCCGACACGCCGGGATGGAACCGCGTGCTGTCGACCCCGGCCGAGATCGCCACGACGTGCTCGGGCGTGATGCCCGCGCCGATGACCATCGCGCGCACGCCCTCACCACTGGTGATGATCCGGTCGGCGAGCCGGTAGACGAGGGCGCGCCGTCGGCGGATGGGAATGGACACGTGCCGGCTGCGCACCACGGGGCGGCCCAGCGACTTCGCGGCGACCCCCCCGAGCCAGCTGTCGACGGAGCTGTGGGTGTGGACGAGACTCACGCCGCGCTCCCGCATGAGCCGGCGCAACCGCACGATGGCGCCGATGTCTGTCGCGCTCCCCATCCGGACGGCCTCGACCGGAATGGAAGAGGCGCGCGCCTCGGCGAGAAGGGGGCTGTCGGGCTGGCAGACGATCAGGGCGCGCCAGCCGTGGTCGATCAGCCAGCGTGTCTCCGCGAGAGTGCGGATCTCCTGGCCACCGTGTCCGTGAGACGACTCGGTGTGCAGGACGATGTGCATGATGCCAAACTACCGCCCCGGGCCGGGGCGAGCCAGAGATGGAAGAGGCGAGCGGTTGTGTGCTGGGCTACCAGCGACCGCTGCCGCCGCGGGACCCGCCGCGACCGCCGCCGCCGCCGCCGCCGAAGCCACCGCGACCGCCACCGGCGCCACCACGCCGGTCGCCTCCGCCGCCTGCCCCGGGGGCCTTTGCCTTCTCGACCTGGATGGTCCGGCCGTCGAGGCTCGTGCCGTTGAGGCGGCTGATGGCCTGCTCGGCTTCCTCCGGCGTCGCCATCTCGACGAAGCCGAAGCCCCGCGACCGGCCGGTGTCCCGGTCGGTCACGACGCTCGCGGATTCGACGCTGCCGGCCGCCGCGAAGGCCTCGCGCAGACGCTCGTTAGAGGTTGAAAATGCAAGACCGCCGACGAAGAGTTTCACCGCCATGGCAGGGCTCCTTCTGACCGCACGGAAACAGTCGGAGTATACACTGGTCACCGTCTTCCGCGAGCCGAATCTTCCCGAGGTGCGATCTGGTCGAGGCGTTTGTAGAGAATCTCCGGTACGCCGGGCTGTTCCTCGTCCTCTTCACCGGGGGCCTGGGAGCCCCCATCCCGGAGGAGGCAGCGATCATCGTCGCGGGGGTCCTGTCCCACCAGGCGGTCCTCCGGTGGTGGCTCGCCCTGCCCTTCTGCATCGCGGGCGCGCTGTCCGGCGACATCGTTCTCTACTGGGTCGGCCACCACTGGGGGGAGCGGGTCCTCGACTGGCGTGCCGTCCGACGGGTCCTGAGCCGAGCGCGGGAGGAGCGGATCAAGGCGGCGTTCCGGGACCACGGTGTGAAGATCGTGTTCACTGCCCGACACGTGATGGGGATCAGGGCGGCGGCCTTCCTCACGGCCGGGATCGCCCGGGTGCCCTTCTGGAAGTTCCTCGGAGTCGACGCCAGCGCCGCGCTGCTGGGCATCCCGGCGACCTTCGGCCTCGCCTTTCTCTTTGCGAACCAGGTCCAACGGGTATTCGCCGACGTCCACCGCGTGCAACGGTGGCTCGGTCTGCTCGTTGTCGTCGCCATCGCGCTCTGGGTGGCGACCGCGGTCTGGCGCAGGAGCCGCCGGCCATGAGGCCCCAATGTTATAGTCGGCGAGATGGCCGTGACAGCCAGCGAACGGAAGCCGTGGCACGCGATCTTTCGGTTGCTGGAGCGCGACGAGCGCGTGTTCGCGGTCCTCCTGGCCGTCGTCATGGTCGGTGGTCTCGCGACGTTCGGTCTCGTTCCCTTGCGGCCCCGCCACCGAATCGACCTCTACTCGCTCGTCTTCTGGTTCGCGGCCTACAAGGTCGGCATCTTTGCTCTCGTGACCGTGAACCCCCGAGCGACCCGCGCGATCTTCGTCGGGGCGCTGGCCATCGACCTCTTTCTGGTCTTCGTCCTGCAAAGCCTCACCGGGGGTGCCGAAAGCCTCTTCTATCACCTGTTCCTTCCGCTGGTCGCTGTCAACGCCTACTACTTCGGGCCCTGGGTGGGTCTCGGCGCGGCCGTCATCGCGGGCGGGCTCTACGCCGCGTCGGCGGCGCTGGTTCCGCCCTGGGTCGGCTGGACGCCGCCGGTGATGCTCGCGGCGTTGTTCGGGCTGCCGGCGGTGACGCTCGGCCTGGTCGCCGACCGTGAGCGGCGGGCGCGCGGCGAGGTGGAGCGGCTCAACGTCGAGCTCACCGGCACGCTGAGCCGCCTGCAAACAGCCCAGCAGGAGCTGCTGGTCGCCGAGCGCATGGCGACGGTCGGGCGCCTGTCGCTCAAGGTCGCGCACGAGGTGCGCAACCCGATCAGCGCGATCGAGCTGAACGCGGAGATGCTCGAGGATATCGTCCGCGCGCGGAGCGACGCGGATATGAAGGAAGCGGTGGGTCTCGTCACCGCGATCCGCGACCAGGTCACCGCGCTCGACGCCTTGACCGAGGAGTACCTCGCCTTCGCGCGGTTTCCGCGACCCCACTTCGAGGAGGAGTCGGTCAACCACCTCGTACAGGAGCTCGCCGACTTCGTCCGCCCGGTCGCGAGCCGCCAGGGGCTCACGCTCCGCGTCGAGGTCGACCCGAACGTGCCGATGATGGAGATCGACCGCGGCCTGCTGCGCCAGGCCGTGTGGAACCTCGTCAAGAACGGCCTCGAGGCGCTTTCGAGCGGCGGCGAGCTGACGATCGCGAGCCACTTCGACGGCGAGGGGGTCGAGATCGCGGTCTCCGACACGGGTGAGGGTATCCCCGACGACGTCGGTCCCCAACTCTTCGAGCAGTTCTTCACCACGAAACCCCAGGGGACCGGCCTCGGTCTCTCGATCACCCGCCAGATCGCCGAGGAGCACGGCGGCGAGCTCCGGTGGGCGAACCGCGCTGGTCGGGGTGCGACGTTCACGATCCGGCTGCCGATCAAGAAGGCGGCGCATGTCTGATCCCGCCACGCTGCTGGTCGCCGACGACGATCCCGGGCTGCGCGAGAGTCTCGAGCGCACGCTGACCCGCGAGGGGTACCGCGTCGTCCTCGCCTCGGACGGACGGGCCGCCCTCGAGCGGGTGCAGGCCGGCGGCGTCGACCTCATCGTCACCGACCTCAAGATGCCCGGCCTGACCGGGCTCGAGCTCTTGCGGGCGGCGAAGGCGATCATGCCCGACGTCGACGTCATCCTGTTGACCGCCTTCGGCACCGTGGAGGAAGCCGTGAAGGCGATGAAGGACGGCGCCTACGACTTCCTCACCAAGCCTTTCCGGCGGGAGCAGCTCATCAAGCTCATCGACAAGGCCCTCGAGCGGCGCGATCTGATCGAGCAGAACCGGGCGCTCAAGAAGCAGCTGGAGGACCTCCGCGCCAAGGGTCAGATGATCGGCGCCAGCCCGTCCTGGCGGCGGATGCTGACGCTCGTCGAGCAAACCGCCGACAGCTCGGCGACGATTCTCATCCAGGGCGAGAGCGGGACGGGTAAGGAGCTGGTGGCGCGCTCGATCCACGAGCGCTCGGCGCGGCGCAACGGGCCCTTCATCGCCGTCAACTGCGCGGCGCTGCCGGAGACGCTCCTCGAGTCCGAGCTGTTCGGCTACGAGAAGGGTGCGTTCACCGGCGCCGCCGGGCGCAAGGAGGGCCGCTTCGAGCTCGCGCACGGCGGCACGCTCTTCCTCGACGAGGTGGGCGACCTCTCGCTGGTCACGCAGCCGAAGATCCTGCGCGTGCTCCAGGAGGGCGAGTTCGAGCGCCTCGGCGGCACGCGCACCCTCCAGGTCGACGTGCGCATCGTGGCCGCCACCAACCAGGACGTGGCCGAGATGGTGAAGGAGAAGCGCTTTCGCGAAGACCTCTACTACCGGCTCAATGTCATCACCGTCCGCGTGCCGCCGCTGCGCGAGCGCCCCGAGGACATCCGCGTGCTCGCCCAGCACTACCTAAGGGTCTACGGCGCCAAGAACGGCCGGAAGCTGGAGGGCTTCACGGGCGAGGCCATCGACCGGCTCGAGGCCTATGCCTGGCCGGGTAACGTGCGGGAGCTCGAGAACCTCATCGAGCGCAGCGTGTTGCTGGCCCGGAAGGATCGGATCGACGCCGAGGACCTGCCGGAAGAGGTCATGGGCGTGAAGCGCCCGCCGCGCGACGCGATCTTGGAATTGATCGGCACGCCGCTCGCAGACATCGAGCAGCGGCTGCTCGACGAGACGCTCCGTATCACCGGGGGCAACAAGACGCAGGCGGCGAAGCTTCTCGGCATCGACGTGCGCACGGTGGCGCGCAAGCTCGAGCGACGCGGGGACGACCTCGCGGAGGGTAGCGAGCGGTCGTGAAGGCCCTCCTGCTGACCCGCGAGTATCCGCCGCACATCTACGGCGGGGCGGGGGTCGTCGCCGGTCAGCTCGCGCGCGCGCTGAGTCAGCTCATGGCCGTGGAAGTCCGCTGCTTCGGCGAGCGGTCCCCCGCCGAGGCTACGGGCGAGATCGCGTTGCGCGGCTACACACCCTGGGAGCGGGTCGGTCCGGGGCGGGACGGGCCCCGCTATGCTCCCGCGCTCGAGACGCTGTCGATCGCGCTGGCGATGGCGCGTGATCCCGTCGACGCCGACGTCGCCCACGCGCACACCTGGTACGCGGACATGGCAGGGCTCTGGATCCGCACCGTCCACCGCATCCCGCTCTGCGTGACCCTCCACAGCATGGAGCCGCTCCGGCCGTGGAAGGCCGACCAGCTTGGCAGCGGTTATCTCCTCTCGAGCTGGATCGAGAAGACGTCGGTGGAGGCCGCCGACCGCGTCATCGCGGTCTCACGCCAGATGCGCGAGGACATCCTGGCCCACTTTCGCATCGCCCCCGACCGCGTGGTCGTCATCCACAACGGCATCGACCCCAATCTGTTCCGGCGAACCGAGGCACGCGACGCGCTGGCGCGCCGAGGCGTCCGCGAGCCGTACGTGCTCTTCGTCGGACGCATCACGGATCAAAAGGGGATCTTCCATCTGCTCGAGGCGGCCCCGAAGCTCCCGGGCGTGCAGGTCGTCCTTTGCGCCTCGGCGCCCGATACGCCCGAGATCGAAGCGCGCCTCAAGCGAGCGCTACCCGGGCACCCGAACATCGTGTGGATCGGCGAGATGGTTCCCGTGGAGGAGGTCGTGCAGCTCTACAGCCACGCGGCAGTGTTCGTGTGCCCGTCGGTGTACGAGCCGTTCGGTCTGATCAACCTCGAAGCCATGGCCTGCGAGACTCCGGTCGTCGCCTCCGCGGTCGGCGGCATCCTCGAGGTGGTCGAGGACGGCAAGACGGGCGTGCTCGTCGAGCCGGGCCGCCCCGACGCGCTCGTCGCGGCCATCCGCGCGCTCCTCGAGGATCCCGCGCGCGGGCGCACGATGGGGCGCGCGGGCCGGCATCGGGTGGAGGCGCATTTCAGCTGGGCCAGCGTGGCCACGCGGACCCGTGAGGTTTACCAGGACGCGATCGCGGATTTCGCGCGGTCGGCGGAGTCCTGAGGTTCGTGCCCGCCCGGCTACTCTCGACCGTGCGCGGGTTCGTCTTCGACCTCGACGGGTGCGTCTGGAATGGCAGCGTCCTGAATCCGGGTGCGAGCGAGCTCCTCGCCGCCCTCCACCAGGGCGGTCGCGCGCTCGGCTTCATCTCCAACAACTCCCGCGCCACCGGCGATGACTTGCGCGAACGCCTGCAGCGCCTCGGGGTTGGCGCCGCTCGACACGTTCTGACGCCGCTCGAGATCATCGGCGAGGTGATCCGTCAGCGATTCGGGCCCGCGCGGGTCCTCGTCATCGGCGCGCCCGAGCTGGCGGCCGTCATCGCGCGGGCCGGCCACGAGCTGGTGGACGTGAAGGACTATCGCGCCGCGACCGTCGTCGCCGTCGGCAACGACTTCGATCTCAGCTATGAGCGCCTCACCGCTGCCGCGCGGGCCGTCGCGAGCGGGGCGGCGCTCGTCACGCCGAACGTCGATCCGCGCTTTCCGATCGAGGGCGGCGAGTTCCTGCCGGGCTGCGGGGCGATCGTGGAGGCTGTCGCCGTGGCCGCCGGCGTACGGCCGATCGTGGTCGGCAAGCCGGAACCGCCGCTCTTCCGCATGGCTCTCGAGCGGATGGCTGTCCCGCCGGCCACCGCTGCGATGGTGGGCGACAGCATTCCGTCCGATATCCGCGGTGCCAAGGCGGTCGGCATGCTCACGGTGCTGTACGCTCCTGAGGGGCGCGCGGCCGCGCCCGAGAGGCGCGCGGCCGCGCCCGGGGGTGGCGTGGCCGCGGGGGAGGCGGATCTGGTCGTGGGCTCGTTCGCCGAGCTGTCGAGCCTGGCCGGGGTCGGCTAGCCCCGGGGCGCGTGTTACTCTAAACCGCGATGTTCGACATCGGCCTTCAGGAGATGCTCGTCATCGGGGTGCTGGCCCTTCTGGTGTTCGGTCCCGGGAAGCTTCCCGAGCTCGGACGGATGGTCGGTCGCGCGCTGCGCGAGTTCCGCCGGGCGAGTGACGAGTTCCGGTCGACCGTCGAGACGAACCTGCACATCAACGACCCCGATCCGATCATCGCGCCGACGCCCGCGCCCATCGAGTCGACGCCGGTTGTCGTGTTGCCGTCCGAGGCCGAAGGCACGAAGACCGTGGCCGAGACCACGCCGTCCGTCGCCGTCGAGCCGGGTGAGCCGTACTGCGCGCAGCGGGCCTCGCGCCTCTTTCACAAGAGCGACTGCGCCTGGGTCTCGCGGATCCCGGAGGCCGAGCGCGCCTACTTCAAGCACGTCGCCGATGCCCGCGAGCAGGGGTTCACGACGTGCCCCGTCTGCGAGCCCTGGGAGCCGGCCTGACCACCATCTGATTGCGGATCAATGGTCGTCCACAGGGCACTCGCTTTTTGTTGACTAGTCAACAGGAGTTGAGTGATACTTGCCGCCACGGAGGAGGATGAACCATGCGCGAGCTGACGAGCCGGCAGCGGGAAGTGCTCGACTTCATGCGTGGCTTCCAGTCCAGGCATGGAGTGCCCCCGACGGTGCGCGAGATCGGCGAGCGATTCAGGATCACGCCCCGGGCGTCGTTCGACCACCTGAGAGCGCTCGAGCGGAAAGGGCAGTTGCAGAGACGGCCGAGCGTCGGCCGGACCTCGAGAGCTCTGACGCTTCCCGACGTGGTCGGTGCCGGGCGGGCCTATCATCCCGTGCCGATCCTCGGCCGCATCGCGGCGGGTGCGCCGCTCCTCGCCCAGGAGAATCGTGAAGGCGAAGTGCCGATCGCCGCCGCATCGCTACCCGGGCGCGGCGAGGACGTCTTCGCGCTCCGTGTCCGGGGCGACTCGATGATCGACGCGCACATCTGCGACGGCGACCTCGTGCTCGTCCGCCGCCAGGACTCGGCTCAGCCGAACGACATCGTCGCAGCGCTGGTCGAGTCGGACGCGGGCGGCGAAACCGAGGCGACGGTGAAGCGGTTCCTGCGCGACGGTCCGCGCGTCGTGCTCAAGCCCGAAAATCCGACGATGGCGCCGATCGTTGTCGATCCGGCCCGACGCCCCGTCAGGATTCTCGGGAAAGTCATCGGACTGCTTCGCGGTTTCTAACTGTGTCTAACTGAAGGAGGATGTCATGAGCTCGCACGCAGTGACGTACGCGTTGCTCCACCGTCGAGGCTCCCGCGCCTTTTTTTTGACGCGATCCGCTCAACATCTGAATAGTCTTGGGCTCGGCCGCGAGGCCGTGCGCGCGCTCCTGGCGCTCGGTGCCGTCATCGCATGGGGCGGCGTCTGTCTGTTCTTGGCGGGGTGACGGTCGGCGACGTGGCCTGCTCGTAGATCTTCGCCTCGATGAACAGGTCGAGCAGCGCGCCGTCCACGCGCCCGGCTCGTCGCTCGTGGCTCAGGATGTCGAGCGCCTCGTCCCTCGAGATCCCCTTCTTGTAGGGACGGTCGCCTGCCGTGAGCGCATCGTAGATGTCTGCGATGGTCATCATCCTGGACTGCAGCGGGATCTCCTCACCCCTCATCCCGCGGGGATAGCCCGTGCCGTCGAGCTTTTCGTGATGCGAGCGGGCGATCTCGGGGATGCGGCGGAACTCCTTGGTCCACGGGATCTCGGCGAGGAACCGGTAGGTGTGCGTTACATGGGACTGGATCTCCTTGAACTCAGCCTCCGTGAGGCTGCCGCGGGAGACCGAGAGGATCGCGGCCTCCTCGGGCGTGAGGACGGCCAGGCGGTTACCGCGGTCATCCTCGAAGGCGCGGAGCGCCAGCCGCTCCAGCTCCGCCGGGGAGTCGTGCAACAGCACCGTCGGCTCGTTGGCAACGACAATGCGGGCCAGGCTGTCGTCGAGTTCCGCCAGATACGCCGACAGCTCGGCGTCGAACGCGGCGGACTGCTCGGCGTAGCGGCGACGGCCCTTGTCGAGCAGATGCCCGATCTTCTTGTCGGCAAAGCGGAGCGCGAGCCCGCGCTTGATCAGCTCGACGCGCTGGCGGATCCGGTCGAGCTCGCCCGGGAAGAGCTTCTTGGCCTTCACGAGCACCTGCTCACGCACACCGACCTTGCCGAAATCGTGCAGGAGGGCGGCGTAGCGGAGCTCCATCATCTCCTCGGCGCTGAAGCGGGTCGCGCCGTACGCGCCGGTGGCGCAGCCGTCGACCACGCTCGCGAGGCCGACCGTGAGATTGGCGACGCGAAAGGAGTGGCCCGAGGTCGTCGGATCGCGTGACTCGATCGCGGTAACGGAGGCCTGGACGAATCCTTCGAAGAGTCGGCGGATGGACTCGAAGAGCTGGCTATTGTGGATCGCGACGGCCGCCTGCGAGGCGAGCGACCCGGCGAGCTGCTGGTGGCGGGGGCCGTAGGACCGGACCGTCCGCTCGATCTCGTCCACCGACGCGAAGCGGTGCCCGAAGTCCGGCTTGCAGTTGATCAGCTGGAGCGCGCCGATCGTCTCGCCCTGCGGCGTGCGCATCGGCACCACCAGCATCGACTTGGTACGGTAGCGGGCCTTGTCGTCGAACGAGCGGTTGATCCGGAACGGCGCCCCTGGCGGCGGCGCGTAGGCGTCCTCGAGGTTGAGGGTGTCCCCGGTCAACGCGACGTGTCCTGCGACGCTGGCGCTCGTCAGCGGCAGCCGCGACGCGCGGTAGGGGATCTTGACCGAGTCGTTCTGGGCCAGAGCGAAGCGCAGCCACCGGGTGCCGTCGGCCTCCTCCTCGACAAGGTAGAGCGAGCCGGCATCGCTCTGCGTGATCTCCCGCGCCTTGGTCAGGATGGTCTCGAGCAGCTCCCGCGGGTTGCGCTCGGCGGAGAGCCGGATGCCGATCGCGTTCAGCTCGGAGAGCTCGCGATCGAGTCGCGTCATGGCGGCCGCGCGGTCGAGATCGTCGAACGCGTTCTCCACGGCGCGCGCGAGGATCGGCCCGCCCACGCCCGCCGGGAGCAGCGCGTACCAGTGTTCGGGCCACGGGCCGGTGGCGTCGGCGTCGACGAGGGCCAGGATGCGCAGCGGCGCGTCGCCCCACCGCCCGTCGGCGACGTCCGTGCCGACCAGCACCACGGCCGGCGCCGCGGCGGCCGGATCCGTCGACGCGGACAGCGGGGCGACGTCGAACGCGTGACGGAGAAGCTCGGCCGCGGCCGCCGCCGCGCGCGAGGTCGCGTCGTACAGAACACGACGGCGCATGGCACGAAAGTAGGGCGGCGGCTGCGGCGAAGTCAAGAATACCCGCCGTGCGAGCTGCAGGCCGTCGGCCGAGGCGAGCCGAGAATCAGTAGAATGAGTTTCGGCATGGTCGAGTTCGGGCGGCTCGCAGACCTCTGCCGGCGGCTCCGCGCGAGCCCGGCGAGGCTCGACAAACGCGAGCTCCTCGCCGAGTACCTCCGCGCGCTCCCGGCCGACACCATCGGCATCGCGGTCGCGTTCCTCACGGGCCGGGCGTTTCCGGCGGCCGACCCGCGCGCGCTCGGAGTCCGCGGGTTGCCGGATGCCGCCGAAGCCACCGGGCCGTCCCTCTCGCTCGAAGACGTCGCGGCGGCGTTCGCCGCCGTCGCCGATGCGGGCGGCGCCGGCGCGCGACGGGTCCGCGAAGAGCTGCTGCGTGGCCTGGTGGCGCGGGCCTCGACGGACGAGCGGGAGACGTTGCAGCGGATCGTCGCGGGCGAGATGCGGACGGGGGTGTCGGACGGGCTCGTGCTCGAGGCGATTGCCCGCGCCTTCGCGGCTCCGCTCGAGACGGCTCGCCGCGCGGCGCTGATGCTCGGCGACCTCTCCCAGGTCGCGGCGCTGGCGGCACGAGGTGGAGCCGCGGCGCTCGCTTCCGCCACCGCACGTCCGGGCGTCCCGCTCCTGCCCATGCTCGCCCAGATCGCCGACGACTTCGAGGACGTCCTGGCGGCCCACGGTGGGACTTCCGCGCTCGAGTACAAGTACGACGGCGCCCGCATCCAGCTCCATCGCGACGGTGAACACATCGGGATCTGGACGCGGGGCCTCTCCGACGTCACCGCGAGCCTGCCCGACGTCGTCGAGACGGCGAGACGCGAGCTCGCCGCCTCGCCGTTCATCCTCGACGGCGAGGTCCTGGCGCTCGACGCGGCGGGGCGGCCGCTGCCCTTTCAGGAGCTGATGCGACGGTTCCGGCGGGTCCACGAAGTCGAGAGACTCGTGCGCGCGATGCCGCTCACCCTGCACTTTTTCGACTGCCTCATGGCCGACGGGCGCGCGCTCATCGACGAGCCCTACCGGCACCGCTGGGAGGCGCTGGCCGCCGTTACCGGCGGACGCCACCTGGCCGCGCGCACGATCGTCACCTCGCCGGCGGCGGCCCGCGAGTTCCTGGCGCAGGCGCTCGCCGCGGGGCACGAGGGTGTCATGGCGAAGGACCTCCGGAGCGCGTACGAGCCGGGAGGTCGCGGCAAGCGCTGGTTCAAGCTGAAATCGGCGGAGACCGTGGACTGCGTCATCGTCGCCGTCGACCGGGGCTCGGGCCGTCGGAGTGGGTGGCTCTCGAACTACCACCTGGCGGTGCGCGACGGGGGAACGTTCGCGGACGTCGGCAAGACGTTCAAGGGGCTCACCGACCAGCAGTTCGCCGAGATGACCGAGCGGCTGTGGGCGCTCGCTACGAGCGACGACGGCTACACGGTGCGCGTGCGGCCCGAGGCCGTCGTCGAGGTCGCCTACAACGAGATCCAGAAGAGCCCGACATATGCGTCGGGACTCGCGCTCCGGTTCGCGCGCATCACGCGAATCCGCGATGACAAGGCGCCGGGCGAGGCCACGACGCTCGCGGAACTGCGTGCGCTCTACGACCGGCAGTTCACGACCAAGGGCCGGGCAGTGTAGACTCGACGCCGGTGACTGCGCGCGTCTCGACCGGCCTTGCGAAGCTCGACGCGATGCTGGGCGGCGGCCTGCTGCCCGGCACGCTCGCGGTCGTCTACGGCGCGACCGGGATCGGGAAAACCCACCTCGGGCTCACGTTCGCCGATCAGGGACGCGTCGCCGACGGCGCGCGCGGCGTCGTCCTCGACCTGAACGGGCGCGGCGACTCGCAGCAACACGACGAGTACGCGGCGCGACTCTTCGCGTGGTCGCTCAAGCCCTGGACGCACACGGTGACACCGATGGCCGATCCGTATCCGCCGCCCGATCAGATGGACGCGTTTTATTCCAACGCGTGCCCGTGGGTGGGCCGGGTCCGCGACTTCCAGGTGCCGACGCCGGACGGCGGCCGGGAGTTCGACTGGAGCTGGAAGGCCGCCTACAATCACGCGCTCTACACGGTCCGGCCGTTCCTCTACTTCCACTGCGCGGCGGGCACGCGGCGGGTCGTGGTCGACGGTGTCGAGCCGATGGACTCGCCCGCCGACTCGATCCAGGTCTTCGTGTTCGACGAGCTCTATCGCAAGATCATCCACCGGGACTCCGAGACGCTCGGCATGGAGATCTGCCTGCCGGTGTGGAAGCACCGCGCGTTCATCGACGCGCACCGCTACGACCACACCGCCGTCACGACGCTGCTCCTGGTGACAACGGAGGAGACGCGACTCGAAGACCTGCTCGCGCGCAAGGTCGCCACCGGCGACATCGGTGCCACCGCGAACACCATCCTGGTCCTCGGCAGCGAGCGCATCGGGAACCGGCTGGCGCGCATGCTGTGCGTCGTCAAGCATCGCGGAAGCGTGATGAGCGACGAGATCGTCGAGTACCGCATCGGGGCGCGCGGCATCGAGCTCGCGTAGGTGCGGCAGCGGCTGACGTCGCGAGATTTTCGAGCCGCTGGCGCGGCGCCGCTCGGCTCCTGCTTCCCTCCGTCGAGCCGTTGAAGTGTCGCCTCGCAGCGCGGCGCCGCTCGGCTCCTACTTCCACCTCGACCAGTTGACGCGGCCGGCGCGGGCGCTCCTGCGCGCCGTACAGTCGGCCGCGGGCCGGTCGCGGGCGCCGGTGCTCGTCGGCGGCGCCGTGCGCGACGCCTGGCTGCGCGGGAGGAGCCCGATGCGGCCCACCGACCTGGACGTCGCCGTGCAGTCCGGCGCGCTCGACATCGCGCGCCGCGTGGCGGCGCGCCTCGGCGGCGTCTTCGTGGCGCTCGATCCGGAGCGCGGGGCGGCAAGGGTCCTCGTGCCCGGTGGGTGTCTCGACGTGACGGACTGGCGGGCCGCGACACTCGAGGGCGATCTGGCGGCGCGGGACTTCACCGTGAACGCGCTGGCGGTCCCGGTGGGCGAGCTCTTGCGTCGCGGCCGGGCCCGCGTCATCGATCCGACCGGTGGGCTCGACGATCTCCGGGCGCGGCGGCTGCGGGTCCACGACCCGCGGGTGCTGGCCGAGGATCCGCTTCGCACGCTCCGCGGCGCCCGGCTCGAGGCGGCGCTCGGGCTTCACTTGACGCCGAGCGCCGTGAAGGCCATCCGCGCCGCCGCCGCCGGGTTGGCCGGCGTCTCCGCCGAGCGGATTCGCGATGAGCTGCTCGCGCTGCTCGCGCTTCCCCGCACGGCGCGCGCGCTCCGGCGCCTCGACGCCCTCGGCCTGCTGGGCGTGATCGTGCCGGAGGTCGAGGCGATGCGCGCGACGGCGCAGCCGGCGCCTCACCGATTTCCGGTGCTCGAGCACTCGCTCCGGGCGGTCGCCGGGGCCGATGCGCTCCTCCTGGGTCTGCGCGGGCTCCGGCCGTTCGGCGAGGAGCTCGCCGCCCACATGACCGAGGAGCTCGGCGGTGACGTACGCCGCGGCCAGGTCCTCAAGCTGGCGGCGCTCCTGCACGACGTCTCGAAGCCCGAGACACGCCGGGTGATCGACGGCCGCGTACGCTTCTTCGAGCATGATGTGATCGGCGCCGCGCGCGCGCGCGTCATCGGCGAGCGGCTCAAGCTTCCGGCGCGCGCACGCGGGGTTCTCGAGCGACTCGTCCGCCATCACCTGCGTCCCATGCACATGTCCGCCGCCGGTCGGTTGACGCCGCGGGCGCGCTACCGCTTCTTCCGGGACCTGCGCGAGGACACGCGTGACCTGCTGCTGCTGGCGCTCGTGGACGGCGCCGCTGTGAGAGGGGAATCGCCCCGCTCGGTCTGGCGTCGCGCGTCGCTCATCCGGGATCTCCTGCGCGGATTCGAAGAGACGCAGCACGTCGGCGCCGACGCGCCGCCGCTGCTCCGGGGCGAGGACGTCATGGAACGCTTCGGCCTTCCCCCGAGCCCCGCCGTCGGCCGGCTCCTCGAGCGGGCGCGTGAGGCTCAGGCGCTCGGGCTCGTGGCCACGCGCGAGGAGGCGCTGGCCTACCTTGACTCCCCCACGGGTGGACCCTAGAGTACCTTGAGCGTCCGATCCCCGCGCTCGAGGAGGCTCCGTATGGTCGCATGGCAGGTCGCGATGGCCGCGCTCGTCGTGCTCCTGTCGCCGGTGGCGGCGGGCGCGGCGCCGACCGGCAAGGTCGTGCTCGCGCAGGGCGTCGACCCGACGACGCTCGACATGGCGAACCAATCAGAGACCCCGGCGTCGAACGTCGGCCGCCACATCTTCGACACCCTGTACGAGCGCGACCCGAATCTGAAGATCGTTCCCGTCCTCGCCGCCGAGATGCCGAAGTTCGTTCCGCCGTCGGCGTGGGAGGTCAAGCTGCGCAAGGGCGTGAAGTTCCACAACGGTGAAGACTTCAACGCGGACTCGGCGAAGTTCACGCTCGAGCGTCTGGGCCAGGGGCAGGGCAAGCTGCGCGGCGCGACCTTCTTCGCGCCGATCGACCGGGTGGAGATCGTGGACCCGTACACGATCCGGATCCACACCAAGAAGCCCTGGCCGACGTTCATTCCTGTGATGACGTTCGTCCAGAGCGGGATGCTGCCGCCCAAGGAGTCGGCCGGCAAGGAGACCGCCGATCTCTCCAAGAAGCCGATCGGCACCGGTCCCTACAAGCTCGTCCGCTGGTCGAAGGACGAGGAGATCGTCCTCGAGGCGAACACCGCGTACTGGCGCGGCGCCCCCAACATAAAGACCGTGGTGATCCGGCCGATCCCCGACGATGCCGTACGCGTGGCGGCGCTGCAGAACGGTGAGATCGACCTGGCGGTGAACATCCCGCCGCACCTCGGCACGATCATCGACAAGCACCCAAAGCTGTTCCTCTCGACCGCGCCGTCGATCCGCACGATCCAGCTCATGTTCTACTCGCACCAGATGGACGCGCAGCACAAGCCGACCGGGCCGTACAACGGGCCCACCGCCGACAAGCGCGTCCGCCAGGCCATCGCCTACGCGATCGACGCCGACGAGCTCATCAAGACCGTGCTCGACGGCAAGGGCGTGCGCGTCGCCACGATGCTGCCGTCGATGCACTTCGGCTACGACCCGAAGCTCCAACCGCTCAAGGCGGATCTGGCCCGCGCCAAGAAGCTCCTGGCCGAGGCCGGCTTCGGCGGCGGCGTCGAGATCACGCTGCACGGCCCGCGCGGGCGCTACGTGCGCGACGCGGAGGTCGCCGAGGCGGTGACCGGGCAGCTTTCCAAGGCCGGGATCAAGACCACGCTTCGCACGTACGACTTCGTGACCTATCTGAACAACATGGTCTACGTCCACAAGGCGGGACCGGTCTGGCTGATCGGCTGGGGCAGCCCGACGATGGACGCGGAGACCATCTACGTGCCGCTGTTCAAGACGCCCGGCATCTTCGTGAACTGGCACAACGAGGAGTTCAACCGGATGGCGGACGAGGCGCAGGCGATCATGGACGAGAAGAAGCGTCTCGAGCAGTACCACCGGATCAACAAGCTCTGGGTCGAGGAGATGCCGGCGGTACCGCTGTACCAGCAGATCGACCTCTACGGTGTCTCCAAGCGGCTCAACTGGAAGGCGCGCAGCGACGAGGTGCTCCAGGCCTACACGATGTCGCTCAAGGACGGGAAATAGCGCTGGCGGGTTCGTTGTAGAATGAGGGTCGCCGGGCGGCCGTAATTCAGTGGCAGAATGCCAGCTTCCCAAGCTGGACGTCGCCGGTTCGAATCCGGTCGGCCGCTCCAATTCAAGGGGTTACGGGGAGACCCGTAACCCTTTGTTGTGTCGAGTGACCATCCAGTGACCACGGCCGCCCTCACAGCCCCTCGTCCCGCCAGCCTTTCGCGGGCCGGAGCAGGGGACTCGCGCGGCGCCGGGCGTCTTCCTCGCCAGCGACGACCGGTGCGCGCACGCGCGCGCCCGTCCCGCCCTCGTTACAGATCGTTCCCGGAGTAGGAGAGGTTGAAGGATTTGTTGCAGAGGGGAAAATCCGGAACGATGTTCTTCAGCACGGCATATTCGAGGGCGGGCCAGTTTCGGAAGGACGGATCGACGACCTTGACGCGGTTGAGCGACGCGGGACCATCGGCCCACACCCAATGCCAGATGGGTCCGCGCCACGCCTCGACGAGGCCGATGGCGTGGGCGCCTGCGGTGAGTGGTGGGAGCGGGACCCGCGTGGCCCCTTCGGCGCCGCGCCCGGCCGTCGTGCGAACGAGACGCGCCGCCTCACGCGCCTCGTCGATGCGCACCATCGTCCGCGCCCAGACGTCGCCCGTCTCGTAGAGGGGAACACGGACTTCCGCCTCGCCGTAGGCCGCGAACGGTGCATCGCGCCGGACGTCGGCATCGATCCCGCTCGCCCGTCCGACTAGACCGACGACCTGCATCTCCGCCGCCGTTGAGGGGCTGAGTCGCCCGGTACCCTGGAGCCGTTCGAGCACCGTCGTGTTGTCGAGGCAGAGCCGGGCGATCTCGACGAACTCGGCGACGAGCTTCTCCACGGTCGTCGCGGCCTCGGGCAGCGATGCCGTGACGATCGGGCCCGTCACCCCGCCGGGCACGACCCCGCCGCGAAGGAGGCGGTGCCCCGTCAGGCGCTCGTTGAGCCTCAGGAGCTCCTCGCGGATCCGAAAGCAGTGCGCGTGCCCGAAGCTGAATCCGGTGTCGTTGATGATCATGCCCACGTCGCCGACGTGGTTGTAGATCCGCTCGAGCTCCAGAAGCACGACTCGCAGTCGGCCGGCCCGGGGCGGCACCGTGCAGCCGGCGAGCGCCTCGACCGCCTGGCAGTACGCAAGGGCGTGGCCGACGCTCGTGTCACCCGAGATGCGCTCGGCGAGGGCTGGCGCCCGGTCGAGCGCAAGGCCCTCGAAAAGTTTCTCCGTGCCTTTGTGGACGAAGCCGAGTCGCGTCTCGAGGTTCACGATCGTTTCGCCCTCGACGCTGAAGCGGAAGTGCCCGGGCTCGATGATTCCGGCGTGGACCGGCCCTACAGTGATCTCGAAGATGCCCTCGCCCTCCACGTGGCGGAACGGAAAAGGCTCACCCGTGTCGACGAAGTCCGTGCGCGGCGCCGCGTCGCGCCGCAGCGGGTGATAGCCCTCCGGCCAGTATTGATGGAGGGCCAGCCGCCGGAGATCCGGATGCCCGTGCGGGACGAGGCCGAACAGGTCGTGGATCTCACGCTCGAAGCGGCTGGCCGCGAACGAGCGCGTCGCGAGCGAGGGAAAGCACGCCGCGGCCGCCGGGACCGCGACGAGCACGTTCACCGACGGCGCGAGCCGCGGGGGCGCGAACACGTAAGCGAGCGTGAAGTCACCCCCGGTCACGCACGTGTCCGCGGCGGCGAGGAATTGGCAGCGGGCGCCGAGCTTCGCCAGACGATCCGCGAGCGCGGGGATCTCCTCCCTCGGCAGCCGGCACTCGATCGCGCTCGTGGACGATGAGGCCACGCCCGTGGCGCCGGCCTCGATGACGGCACGCCGCAGGGAATCCAGGGCGATCGGCGTCCCGGGCATCTCAGGGCACCACGATCGCGACGACGCGGTCGAGGGCGTCGGTGAGACCCGGCGGCCACGCGAGCCCGGTGAGCAGGAGCAGCAGCAGCGCGGCGGCGACGGGTAACACCGGGCGCCACCCGGGAACCTCCGCGGCCGGCTCGCGCGGCGGTGTTCCGTACAGGATCGCGTGGGCGCCGCGGAGGAGCCCGGCGAAGGCGAACACCAGCAGGACCAGCGCGACGCCGGCGACGCCCGCGAACCCCTGCGTGAAGCCGGCGGCGAAGATCATCACTTCGCTGACGAAGAGCCCGAACGGCGGCAGGCCGACGAGTGCCAGCATCGCTGCGAGAAAGCCGGCGCCGGTGCGCGGCATACGGCGCATCAGACCGCCGACCGCCGCGATCTCGGCCGAGCCGTACGCGACGCGGATACGGCCCGCGAGCAGGAAGACGACCGACTTGGCCAGGGCGTGGTTGGCGATGTGGAGCAGGGCCCCGGCGGTGCCGAGCGCGCCCCCGAAGCCGAGCCCGAGGCACACGAGGCCGATGTGCTCCACGCTCGAGTACGCGAGCATGCGTTTGTAGTTGGGCGAGGTCCACAGGAAGGCGGCGGCGACGGCCACGGACAAGAGGCCGAGCGCCAGCAGGATGCGCCGGGCGAAGCCGGGCCCGGCCGCCACGTCCACGGCCGGCTTGAAGCGCAGGATCGCGTAGACGCCGACGCTCAGCAAGACGCCCGACATGAGGGCGCTCACGGGCGCCGGCGCCTCGCTGTGGGCGTCGGGTAGCCACGTGTGCATGGGCGCGAGCCCGGCCTTCGTGCCGTAGCCGACCACGAGGAACACGAACGCGAGCTCGATCACGCGGGGCGCGAGCCCGGGTGCCAGCCGCTGGAGCGTCGTCCAGCGGAGGGCATGGGCCTCGTCGCCGAACTGCTGGATGCCGGCGAAATAGACGAGGACGGTGCCGAGGAACGCGATGGCGATTCCCACCGAGCAGATCAGCAGGTACTTGTAGGACGCCTCGAGCGAGGCGCGTGTGCGCTCGAAGTTGACGAGGAAGACCGAGGCGAGCGTCGTGCCCTCGACCGCGACCCACATGAGCCCGACGTCGTCCGTGGAGACGGCCAGCAGCATCGTGAACACGAAGAGGTGGAAGAGCGGGTAGAAGCGGGCTTGTGTCGTGTGCGCCAGGCAGCGCGGGGCCTCGGAGGCGGCGAGGGCCCCGACGATGCCGATGAGGCTGATCATCCACGCCGAGAGGGCGTCGGCGCGCAGGAACCCATCGAGCGCCACGAGCGCATCCCCACGGTTCACCTCCACGCTGACGGCGATCGCCGCCACCAGCGTGAGCCCCGCCGTCAGGGCGTGGAGCGCGGTCGCGACCCGGCCGCCGGCTCGCCACAGCAGGACGGCGCCCACCAGGGGGATCGCGAGGAGGCCCCCGAGCATCATCCGCGGAGCTCTCTCAGACGGTCGACGTCGATCGAGTCGTGCTCGCGCCGCACCTCGACGACGACGGCTTCCATGATCAGCACGATCACGAGCACGTCGAGGAAGACGCCGGCCTCCACGATGCCGGGCAGCCCGTAGGTCGCCAGGATCGCCAGGCCGAAGATCCCGTTTTCGAAGACGAGGAAGCCGAGGATGTGGCCGAGCGCGTCACGACCGGTGACGCAGAGCCCGAGGCCGATGAGCGCCATGGCGAACGCCAGGGGGATCGCGCCTTCGGTCGGCAGCTCCACCGCGGAGGTGACCGGCAGCATGATGACGTAGGCGGCGACGACGAGTCCGCCCGCCCCGAGCAGGACGATGCCGGAGGACCGACCGGGCGCGACCCGACGCACGGGCGCCCCCGACGCGATGCGCGCGAGAACGCGCGGGATCACCCACCCCTTGACGACCACGAAGACCGCGGCCACGAGCAGGAGGCCGCGCCGATGCGCCAGCACGCCGATCGTGCTCGCGAGGGCCGCGAGCAGGAGCGACTGGACGACGAAGAGCCTGAGCCGCGCCGGCCAGCTCTGTCGCCAGACGATCAGCAGCGTGACCACGAGGCCCAGGAACGCGAGGAGATTCGACGCCGTTGTCATCGGACGAGGATGACCGCCATGAGCGAGAGGAAGGCGAGGGCGAACGAGCCCGCGAGCAGCTCGGGCACGCGGAAGAGCCGGAGCTTCGCCACCGTGGTCTCGAGCACCGCGACCGCGCCGGTGAGGACGGCGAGCTTCGCGGCCAACGCCAGGAGCCCGAGGAGGACCGCGCCCGGCCCGGCGGGGCCCGTGAGGCCCCAGGGGACGAAGAGGTTCGCCAGGAGCGTCATGAACAGAAAGAGCTTCATCGCTCCCGCCCACTCGACGAGGGCCAGGTACCGGCCCGAGTACTCGAGCACCATCGCCTCGTGGATCATGGTCAGCTCGAGGTGGGTCGCCGGATTGTCCACGGGGAGCCGCCCCGTCTCGGCCAGCATCACGATGAAGAACGCGGCGAACGCCAGGAGGTGGGCGGGATTCGCCGCCAGCCAGGGCTCCTGCCCGAAGCGCTCGACGACCCGGCCGAGATCGATGGTGTCGGCGCGCAGCGCGAGTGCGAACACCGCGACGATGACCGTCGGCTCGGCGAGCGCGGCGACCGCGACCTCTCGGCTCGAGCCCATCCCTCCGAACGCGCTGCCGGCGTCCAGGCCGGCCAGGGCCAGGAAGAACGTACCGAGCATGAAGAGGTACACCAGCAGAATGATGTTGCCGGCGAACGCCAGCGGAGGTCTTGCCACCGAGACCGGCACGATGAGCGCGATCACCAGCATCGTCGCCACGAGCACGTACGGCGTGGCGCGAAAGATCCACGACGACGTCGTCGAGACGACCACCTCCTTCGCCAGGAGCTTCCGGAGATCGGCGTACGGTTGCCACGGACTCGGGCCGCGACGGCCGACGAGCCGCGCCTTGAGCATCCGGAGCACGCCGACCAGCAGCGGTGCGCCCGCTCCGACGACGAGGACCTGGACGACCGCCACGGCGAAGTCGGCGATCACGCGAGCACCAGCATCAGGAGAAGGGCGGCCAGAATGTACGCGAGATACAGATTCGCGCTTCCCGACTGGAGCGCGCCGGCCGTGCGCGCCCCGGCGCGCAGGAGGTCGAGCGCGGGCCGGTAGAGCCAGTCGTGGAAGATCGAGCGCGCCGGGTTCTCGTATTCGATGCGCTCGACGAAGAACCGTGACTCCGGGTGGAACTCGATGTCGAGGTGCTTCGTGGGCCGGTAGAAGAAGTCGAAGACGCGCTTGAAGGGGTTCGCGAACGCGGTGGCCGTGTACTCCATCCGAGAAGTCTGGACGATGCGGCCGCATCCCCAGGTCTCGTAGGCGCGCGTCCGGCGCGACGCCCGGACGAGCGGGAGGGCCACGAGGGGGACGAGGAGCGCCGCGCCGAGCGCGATGGCGATCGCGAGGGTGGAGAGACTCGCGTAGCCGCCCGACACCTGCAAGGTCAGCCAGTCGCCGACGGTGGCCGGCGGGGCCTCCCCGAGGACGGACGCCGCGACGGCGCCCAGCACCGGAATGACGAGCGTCGGTCCGAGCCCGAGGGCGACGCAGGAGGCTGCGAGCGTCAGCATGGCCAGACGCATCGTCACGGGCGCCTCGTGGGCGCGGGCGGCCGCGTCGCTCCGGGGGAGGGCGAGGAACGTGATGCCGAACGCTTTGACGAAGCACGCCATCGCGAGGCCGCCGGTCAGCGCGAGACTCGCGATCCCGAGGATGAAGACGAGATTGAGGCCCACCGCGGCGAGGTGCCTGTTCTGGAAGAGCGCCACGAACGTGAGCCACTCGCTCACGAAACCGTTGAGCGGCGGGAGCGCGGCGATCGCCGCCGAGCCCACGAGGAAGCACGCGGCGGTCCACGGCATGCGCTTGATGAGTCCGCCCAGCTCTTCCATGTTCCGCGTGCCGGTAGCGTGGACGACGGCGCCGGCGCCCAGGAAGAGCAAGGCCTTGAACGCCGCGTGGTTGACGGTGTGGTAGAGAGCCGCGGCCAGTCCGAGGAGCGCCGGCGCCGGCAGACCGGCGCTGTGGTAGAGCACGGCGCTCCCCACGCCGAGCAGGATAATCCCGATGTTCTCGATGCTATGGAACGCCAGCAGTCGCTTGAGGTCGTGATCGACCAGCGCATAGAGCACCCCGATCACCGAGGAGGCGGCGCCGGCGACCAGGATCGCGACCCCCCACCAGGCTGGCCCGGTCCCGAGCCAGTCGAAGCTCACGCGCAGGAGCCCGTAGACGCCCAGCTTGATCATGACGCCCGACATGAGCGCCGACACGTGGCTCGGCGCCGCCGGGTGGGCGAGCGGCAGCCAGACGTGCAGAGGGATGACGCCGGCCTTTCCCGCGAACCCGAGCCCCAGGAGGACGAAGACGGCATTGCGCGCCGTGGCGGACAGCGCGGGCGCGGCCGCGCGCCAGTCCTCGAACCGCGGGCTGCCAGTCCACGCGCCGAGCAGCAGCATGCCCGCGAGGAGGCACGCGAGGCCGGCGTGCGTCATGACCGCATAGACCCAGCCGGCGTAGATCGACGCCTTCGACTCACGGTCGTGGAGCACCAGGAAGTACGACGCCAGCGACATCAGCTCCCACGTGATCGCGAACGTCATCGTATTCGCGGCGAGCGGCACGAGGCACATCGAAAGCACGAAGACGAGACAGGCGAAGCGATCACGACGCTCGCCAGGGGACGAGCCCATCGCATAGATCGACGCGGGCACCGCGGCGAAGCCGATCAGCGCCAGGAAGAACCCGCCGAGGGGATCGAGCGTCAGCTCGAGACCGCCCAGCGGCACCAACCACGCCACCCGAAGCGTGCCGACGCCGCCGATCATGCCGTAGCTGCCGAGGGCGGTGGCGGCGATCCCGACGAGGGCGGCGAGTCCGTACGCGAGCCGGTCCATCAGTGCGGACGGCCGATCGCTTCGAGGATGCCGGCGAGGAGGGTTGCGGGCGCGGGGGGACACCCGGGGATGACGGCGTCGACGGGCACCACGTCGGCGACGCCGCCCACGACCGCGTAGGAGCCGCGGAAAATGCCGCCGTCCCGTCCGCAGTCGCCGACGGCGATCACGAATTTCGGATCCGGCGTCGCCTGCCAAGTCCGCCGTAGTGCCTCCGCCATGTTGCGCGTCACCGGGCCCGTCACCAGCAGGCAATCGGCGTGGCGCGGCGAGGCGACGAAATGCACGCCGAACCGTTCGAGGTCGTAGTGCGGCCCGGTGAGCCCGCCGATCTCGAGCTCGCAGCCGTTGCAGGAGCCGGCGTCGACCTGGCGGATCGCGAGCGAGCGACCGAAGAGCCGCGCGATCTCCGAGGCGAGACGCTGGCCGATGCGCTCGATCTCGCCGCCGCGACCGGCCGGCTCGGTGACGATTCCCGTGCGGAGCGCGGTTCGGAGCTGTCGGAACACGAATCAGCGCCGGGCTGGCCGGCGCGCCTCCTGACGGAGCTCGCGGAGCATCGTCTGGGTTCCGGCCAGCTGGTTGTTGAAGATCCGCCGCGCCACATCGAGGAGATCGCCGACGAGCGTATCGCGCACGGCGTACCGGACGGTCGTGCCCTCCTTGCGGGCCGTCACGATGTTCTTGGCGCGCAGGACGGCGAGCTGCTGCGACACGGTGGACTGGTCGAGGTCGAGGAGGGCCTGGAGCTCCTGGACGCTCGGCTCGCGGGCGCGGAGGAGCTCGAGGATCCGGATACGCAGCGGGTGCGCCAGCGCCTTGAAGAAGTCGGCCTTGAAGGACTGCAGATCCCTCGATGGCGCTGTGCCCACGGAACATCATTATATCAAAGTATCGCGATATATTAAGTTCTCACCAGTGCGAGCCGCGCGGACGTCCGTGGAGTTTGTCATTTCCTCCGACCACGGACAAGGCCAGGAAGCCGCTATGAAAGGAAATGGCGCGAACGAGCGACTACTCCTGCCACTCTGACGAACGCTTGGACGAAGGGCAGTTCGCTGTCTCTTCGCCAGGCGATGACAGTTTCCAGCGCCGGGCCGGTGGGCCTCAATCGCCGATAGCCGATTCCTGGCCTCTTGAGCATCTGCAGCGAGGCTGGCACCAACGAAATGCCGAGGCCGGCCGCGACAATCGCGAGGACGGTCTGCGGATGCTCCACCTCGTATTTCACTCTCAGCGTCACCCCTGCATTGCGGCACGCCGTGGCAACGACGGCCTGGTAGGCCGGCGCTCTTCGGTGCGAGAACAGGACATAGGTCTGATCGACGAGGGCTTCCCAGGGAACTCGTTCGTAGTTCGTGAACCGGTGCCCTCGTGGGAACGCCACGACCAAGCTCTCCGACAGCAGGGGCTCGCTCATCAGCGCGTTGCTCGGGACCGGCGGCCGAAGAATCCCGACATGGATGGACCTGCCCTCAAGGGCGGAAATTTGCTCTGGAGCCGTGAGATCGCGCAACTCGACCTCGACATCCGGATGTCGCCGAGCGAAGAGCCGGATAATTCTTGCACCGTTGAGGAAGTCGGCCCACAGGGCGCAGCCCACGACCAGCTGGCCGACCTCACCGCGGCTCGCCCGTTGTAGGGTCCCGGCGGCTTGCTCGGCCTGCGCGACGACCGCTCGAGCCTCTCCGAGGAACACTCGGCCCGCGTTCGTCAGCTCCACGTGACGCGTCGTCCGATGGAAGAGGGGCGCTTGCAGCTCCTTCTCGAGGCGCCGAATCTGCTGGCTCAGGGGCGGCTGAGAGATGTGGAGTCTCGCAGCCGCCCGTCCAAAATGAAGTTCCTCGGCGACCGCGAGGAAGTAGCGCAAGTGGCGCAGCTCCATACGGGAACTCATATCACCAACGTCTCAACAGTGCTGGGAAAATATATTGGACACTGGACTCCTCAGATCGCATCGTTGCCCCGACACCGCATTGGCCGAGCTCGAGGCTCAAAAGGGGAAAACATGCCCCTGTTTCGGGTGCCCTCGACAAACATTTCGGCGTCCTCACCGACCACGCGGCTGCCGCTTGCGTACCACTGACGCCACGACAGGTTCTTCGCGGCGCAGAGGGTCTTCAATCTCGGATCGGATCGGTTGTCGAGCAGCATCCAGGTCGGGCTCTCACGGTCCGCGGTGTCGAAGGAGGACTCTATGCGGATTGCTTCCGGCCTGGCCACGACCGTCGCACTCCTGATGGGATCGACCGTGGGCAGCTGGGCCCAGGGGCCTGGCTCAGTAGGCTCAACCAGTCCGCCGCCCGCGGCCCCCGGTAGTTCCGCGAGCACGATACTCACCCTGGGCTTCCTCGCCGTGATCGTGATCGCCATCGTCGTCGTGGCGAGATATGTGGTCACCCGGCGGAAGCGGAACGAGGAAGCCGTGATCCTCCAGTCGCAGCTTTCCGACGCGCTCGCGCGCGAGGCTCAGCTACGTGGTTTGCACATCACACCGAAGGCTCACGTCTCCGGCTGGCGCCGATCGCAGGTGACGATCGAGGTGGCAGGTGAGGTGCCGACGCCGGAGCTTCGCGGGACGGTGATGCAGATCGCCAGCGCCGAGGCCCGGAGACTCCGGCCGGACGTCATCCCCGTAGATCACCTGTTCATCGTTCCCCCGATGCGCCGGACCTCATGAGCGATGCTCGCTCGTGGTATTTTGAGTGCTCCGGCCCAATCCTCCTCGACCGCAGCGCCGGGGCTTCTCACCTTGATACGGACCGGGCACCTTGGGGCCGGTTGCAGGCGGTCCCCAAGCCAACAAAGGGAAGGAACACTATGGGCGCCTATTGCCTGCGAGCGCTGATGCCGTCTCACACCGCCTCGGTGGGCGAGATCATGCAGGTCCTCTGGTCCGACTACTACGGAGCTGTCATCTTCGGTGATAGGCGCGAGATCGCCTGCATCCCGCACAAGGGATGTCGGCTGGAAATCGTGGCAACCGCCAAAACGACTGATCCTCTCGTCAACCTGCTCCTGCCGGGCCACGTGATCCGATACAAGCGCGCGTTCTTCTTCCGGGATCAGTTCGAGCTGCCAAGCAACGCCACGGTCGGCCTCGACGAGCTCGTCGGCTTCAAGCTGCAGCTCGCCCCGAGCGCCGCTCCGATGCGACCGGCGGAGGAGCTTATCCTCGAGCTGGCAACGGCACGATAAGGAGCGCGCCGCAGCGCAAGGCACCTGCGGGCCCGATTCCCCGTGCCAACACTCAGCCTCGCTGGTTTTAGGCACCGCTTTGCGAGATCTCGATCCCGAGGTTCACTCTGTCGCATCCCTTTGTTGCGGGCACACTGCCGTACAATTGCTGAGTAGCGTTGGCGAAACGTGGTCGTGACTCAAACACGGGTTTTGGCTTCGTCGACCTGAGTCCGTTCAAGCCCGTCACCTCGAACCGGAATTCAAGGGCAATGTTTTGCCGGCAAAGCAAAGCGGGCCCCCGCAACCAACCAGGACCCCGTCATACTAGGCCAGCGTCTTGGTTCGCCGTTGCGCCATGAGCGACTCTGTCACCGAGAATGTCACCCACGCCGCGCGATGCCGCGCAACTGGCCGCTACTTACTGCGACGTCGGCCACCGACCAGCAAGCGAGGAAGTCCTTGAGAAGGCGCTCGATGCAGGCGATCAACGACGAGAACTGTCAATCCAGGGGCAGACGATTCGTGATTCCGAATCCGGGAACTGAGGCTCATCGCTGCCGACCCGCTAACCTTTCTGAAAAGCTGTGACGTGCTCTTTCCGAACTCAGGAGAAGCAGAGCAGGCCTCGCTGCTCGAGACGACGACGGATGGGATTCACGAAACAAGCTGAAGGGTATCCGCGAAATCCTGGACATCATCAAGCGGGTTGAAGAGATCGAGCCATAGCCGGGGCTCCACCTCGTCTAGTCCGCCGAGTGACCACCCGAGTGACCATCCCCTTGGGATCTCTGGAGACACCGCGTGTCATCACGCGTCGCAGAGATCGTTTGGTCCGCCAGTTTTCGGGTCTCGTGACACAGGCTGTGGCGTCAAATATACTTCCCAAGGTGGACGTCGCCGGTTCGAATCCGGTCGGCCGCTCCAAAAACTTCGGGGGGGTTACGGGGAGACCCGTAACCCCTTCGACATCTAGAGTCACCATCGAGTAACCACGGCGTGGGTCAAAGCCCCTCGTCGGCGAGCCATCGGGCAGTGTGCGCCCCATTGCGCCCTCGCAGGTTCGGGATGAACTTGTGGTAGCCAGGTCCTCTTCAAGGGCAACGGGCTGGCGTACGTGTGGCAGGGCGAACACGTCGTCGACGGCCACTGTGAGGTCGGTGAAGGCCGTGGGCGCGAGCCCGAACCGCCAGTGGAGTTGAACCCATTCTCGACCGCGTAGACAATTGGCGACATGACGCCTGACGCCGATCGCCCCTGGGCCCGACGGCTCCTGGCGCTCATCACCAGGACCTGGTTCCTCGTCATCGCCGCCGTGGTGGTGGTCCTTGCCGTGGCCTACACACTCGCCGGCTTCTTCCTCGTCCCCCGGCTGATCATCAGCTACGTGCCCCGGTACGTGCAGGAGCAGCTCAAGCGGCGGGCGGAGATCGGCGAGGTCCGAGTGAACCCGCTCCTGTTCAAGCTGGAGATCAAGCACTTCCGCCTGCAGGAGGCCGACGGGCGGCCCCTCCTCGGCTTCGACCGCCTCTTCGTCGATTTCGAGCTCTCGAGCTTGTTTCGGAGGGCGTGGACTTTCGCCGAGATCCAGCTGGACGCGCCGCGCGTGGACGTGGTCCTGGCCCGCGACGGTAACCTGAACGTCGTCGAGGTGCTGGACGCCTTCCCCCGGGCCGAGCCGGCTCCGCGCCCGTCGGCGCCCCCGCGCGTCCTGCTGCAGCATGCGGTGGTACGGGGAGGCTCGCTGTCCTTCACGGACCTCTCCGGCCGAGCGCCGCACACGGCGACGCTCGCGCCGATCAACGTCGAGCTCCACAACATCACGACCGTGCGCGAGCGCCGTGGTCCCTACGCGATCTCCGCGACGTTAAGCGGGGGCGGCGTCGTGGGCTGGGAGGGCGAGGTATCCCTTGTCCCGCTCGGATCGACTGGTCGCCTGGGGCTTCGCGACTTTCCTCTGGCCACCGCCTGGCGCTTCGTCCAGGACGAGATTGCCGTAGCCGAGCCCGCCGGTCGGGTCGATGCGGACGTGCGCTACCAGCTCGCCTATCGGGACGGGGCCACGTCTTTGAAGATGGAGGGTGTCGAGGTCACGGTGGCCGGGCTCGTCCTCACTCAGCGCGACAAGGCGCCGTTGCTCGCCCTGGAGAGGATCCACCTGACCGGCGGCAGGGGCGATCTCATCACGCGCGAGCTGACGGTGCCGGAGATCTCCCTGAGCCGTGGCCGGCTGACCGCTACCATCGCCCGGGACGGCACCGTCAACTGGCAGAGCCTGGTGGCTACCCGGCCGAAGTCTGATGTACCCGATGTGGCTGGCGCGGCCGCGCCAGCGGCGCGCCCCTGGCGCGTCGCGGTGGAGAAGGTCCGGGTCGAGGAGTTCGCGCTGTCCTTCACCGACCAGAGTCGCGCCGCTCCGCTCGGGGTCGACGTCGCCGACCTGTCCCTCGATCTTTCCGCACGCCTCGAGAGTAATCCTGACAGCCTGGCCGGCACGGTGGAGGGCGTGGGCCTGAAGCTCGCGCGCGTCGCGGTGCGCGAGGTCGCCGCGGCGCAAGCGCCCCTGGTCTCGCTGGAGCAGATCTCGGTGGAGGGTGGCCGCATCGATCTGGGAGGACGGCAGGTCGCAGTGTCCCGAGTCGCGGTGACGGGCGGAGTCACCGCGATCATGCGCGCCGCCGACGGCTCTCTGCCCCTGGTGACGGTGCTGAGCGTGGCCGATCAGAGCAAGCTCTCTCGTCCCTCGACTCCGGCCCCTGCGCCTGCTCGCCGCGCGCCGGCAGCGGCCGCCAAACCCTGGACAGTCGTGCTCGGGAAGCTCGACCTGGCGGGTCATCGCCTGGCCATCGCCGACCGGAGCGTCACCCCTGCCGTCGAGCTCGGGATCAACGGGATCAAGGTCAGCATGCAGGAGCTGCGCAGCGACGGGGGAAAACCAGTCCCCTTCGAGGCGAGCTTCAGCGTCGCGCAAGGAGGCCGCTTCACGTCCAAGGGCCGCGTGGCGCCGGACGGACAGTCGGCCGACGGAACGCTGACCGTCACGCGGTTTGACCTCACCCCGGCCCAGCCATACGTCGCGAGGCACGCCGCCGTCGTGCTCCGCTCGGGCGAGGTATCCACCACGGGGCGGCTGACCTATCGCGGTGGCCGCGATCGTGCCGCGGTCACCTACACCGGTTCAGCCGACATCGACCGCATGCTCGTGGTCGAGGAGGCCACCGGGGAGCCCGTGGTGGCCTGGAAGACGCTGCATGCCGAGACCATCCGATTCGGGCTCGCTCCCGACCGGCTGGCGATCGACGAGATACGCCTGGTCGAGCTGGACGGGAAGCTCGTGATCTTCCAGGACAAGAGCCTCAGCCTCGCGAGGCTGATGAAGCCATCCGGCGCGCCGCCCGGCGGCCCGCCGGTGAGTGGCCCGGCTGCCGCAGCGCCCTCGGCCAAGAGCGACGCGGGCATCGGCTTCCCCGTGGCCGTCGAGCGCGTGCGGATCGACGAGAGCGCGATGAGCTTCGCCGATCTCAGCCTGGTGCTCCCGTTCGCGACTCGCGTGCATGGGCTGGGTGGCGTGGTGGCCGGCCTCGGATCGGACACGGAGACCCGCGCGACTGTGAAGCTCGACGGCCGGGTGGACGAATTCGGCCTGGTCAAGGTGGACGGTGCGCTCAGCGCGTTCCATCCCAAGGTCTTCACCGACATCGGCGTGATCTTCCGCAACGTTCCCATGTCCACGCTGTCGCCCTACAGCGCCACGTTCGCAGGGCGGCGTATCCGGGCCGGCACCATGAACCTGGACCTCGAATACAAGATCGACCGGAGTGCTCTCGTGGGCGAGAACAAGGTCGTCTTGCAGCAGCTGCAGCTCGGCGAGCGGGTGGAGAGCCCCGGCGCGATGCGCCTGCCCCTGGACCTCGCCATCGCCATCCTGAGCGACTCGGAGGGGCGGATCGACATCGCGCTACCGGTGCGGGGCAACGTCGATCATCCAGAGTTCAGCTACGGCCACCTCATCTGGCAGGCGCTGGTCACCGTGATCACCAAGATCGTGACGTCCCCGTTCCGAGCCCTGGGCGGGCTGTTCGGCGGCGACGCGGAGAGCCTGCAGGCTATCGCCTTCGAGGCGGGCAGCGATATCGTGCTGCCCCCCGAGCGAGAGAAGCTGAAGCGGGTGGCCGAGGTGCTCGGCAAGCGCCCACGACTCAAGCTCACGGTGCACGGCGGTTACGAGGCAAAGGTGGACGGCGAGGCGCTGCGCTCGCTCCGCGTGCGCCAGGACCTGACCCAGCGCCTGGGAGTGAAGCTGAAGCCTGGCGAGGACCCTGGCCCGGTGGCCTTCGACCAGGCGAAGACCCAGCGTGTCCTCGAGGCGTTGCTGACCGAGCGCGGTGGCGCCAAGGCCATCGAGGAGTTCCAGACGGGCTACGAGAAGAGCACGGGGAAGAAGGCCCAGCGCGCCAACCCCCTGCTGGCGCTTGCGGGCCGCGCCAGCCCCGATCGCGCCTTCTACGAGGCGCTGTTCCGGCGGCTAGTGGAGATCGCCCCGCTCTCCGATGCCGAGGTGACAGCCCTCGGCCAGCGGCGGGGCGAGGCCACCGCTCGCGTGCTGAAGGAGGGCGCGGGAACGGCCGCGGCCCGCGTGGAGGTGGGTGACACCGAGGCTGCCGCCCGTGCTGAGCGGAATTCCGTACCCTCACGTCTCGAGCTCGGCGCCGTCGGGCTGTGAGGCCGAGCCACTTGACACGGTCCCTTTTTGGGCAGATCGTCGCGCGCAACGAGGAGGGACTCGCGTGGCGCGTTCTTCGGTGGCTTGCTCGGCTGCGCGGAAGGCTTCGTGTTCCTCCTCGAGCCGAGGGTCCGCGGCAAGGGCGCTCACGGTCCCTCGGCTGCGTGTTCAAAATGCCGGGGCAGCCCCAGAGCAGGTGGTGAATGGACGGATGGTCGACACGAACTAGATTAGTAGAGAGGGAGGGTGCCGCGGGCATGGCTACCATCGAATTGCTCGTTCCGGCCGCTGTGAGCGCTGGGAACGCAGTGCCGCTGGCCAAGCGCGTCCCAACGCTCGAGGGTCGAGTCGTCGGCCTACTCAACAACTCGAAGTCTGGCACCCGACCGTTCCTGGATCGCGTCGAGGAGCTGCTGCAGAGCGCGCACGGCGTTTCCAGGATCATCCGCTACGACAAGAAGGCCGCAGCGCTCCCCGTGCCCGACGAGATGCTCGAGGCGGCCGCTCGCGAGTGCGACGTGGTGATCAACGGGATAGCCGATTGAGGGTCCTGCACGTCGTGGAGTGTCCACGACAGCATCGAGTTCGAGAAGCGCGGCATTCCGACCGCGACCATCGTCACTGAGGAATTCCGGTCGCTGTACGATATCGTCACGACGAGTCTCGGTCAGCCGAGCCTGCCGGCCGTGTACGTGCGGCATCCGATCGTCAGCGTCCCGCACCCGGAGATGCGTGGGCGGGCCGAGCCCGTGATGGCGGCGATCGTGGAGGTCGCCACCGAGACGGGCGCGTACGCGAACGGGCCCACCGGACTGCATACCGCCGACGGTGCGAGCCGGCCTGCCGCAGCGGCCGCGGTCGTCGAGCGCGTCACGGTCGCGGACGACCCGGAGGCGATCTTTGACCGGTTCGCCAGCGAAGGCTGGAGCGACGGGTTGCCGATCGTGTCACCGACCGAGGGGCGGGTCGCGCAGATGCTGGCCTTCAGCGATCTCGACCCGTCCTTTTCGCTGGGTCCGATGCCCCCGCGCTGGGGAGAGGCAACGATCGCCAAGCTGGCGGTCAACGCGGTGATGGCCGGGTGCAAGCCGGAGTACTTCCCTGTCATCGTGACGGCGGTCAAGTCCATCCTCGCCAAGCAGTTCAACCTGTACGGTATCCAGGGCACGACGAACCCGGCCAGTCCGGTGCTCATCGTCAACGGACCGGTTGCTCGCGAGATCGGGGTCAATGCGCGCGGGAACTTGTTCGGTCCGGGCTTCCGGGCCAACGCGACGATCGGCCGCGCAATTCGGCTGATCATGACGACGATCGGCGGCGGCGTGCCGCAGCAGGCCGACAAGTCGACGCTCGGCAACCCGGCCAAGTACACGTGCTGCTTCGCCGAGAACGAGGCGAACAGCCCCTGGGCGCCGCTTCACGTCGAGCGGGGCTTCGAGGCAGAGACGAGCACCGTCACGGCCTTCGGCGGGGCAGCGCCCGCGAACATCATCGACAAGAGCAAGAACGCCAACGAGATGCTCGAGACGATCGCGAGGGCGATCGCCGTCCCCGGCTCCAACAACATGTTCATGAGCCAGGAAGCGCTCCTCGTACTCGGCCCCGAGCATGCCGCAATCGCGGCGCGCCAGGGCTTCGACAAGAAGCGGGTGCGTCAGGCGCTGTTCGAGCACGCCCGCATCCCGTTCGAGCAGATCGGTCAGAGCAACGCGGACGTCTTGGGCGTGTGGCGCGGCAACTGTATCGAGGACGTGGACGGGCGGCGGACGTTGCGGATCGTCGAGAAGCCGGAGGACATCATCATCGTCGTGGCCGGTGGCCCGGGGAATCACTCGGCCTCGATCCCCGGATGGTACTCACATGCGGTCACCCTGCCGCTCACCCGCGCCGACGGCACACCGATCCGCTCCGTCTCGGAGCTGAAGAAGAAATAGGTTGAGAAGGGTGCGAAAGGGACGACGCCGCCGAGGAGCCATCAGCCGCTGCGCTCAGGCGCCCCACACCCAGTCACGAATCTCCGGCATATCCTCTAGATGCTCGCGACTGTACGCGTGTTGCTGGGCGAGCGCGGCCCGGCACCGCGCGATCAGCTCGGGCGCTCGCGACGACATCCTGTCGACGCGCTGGAGGGCCTCGATACAGAGGTGGTAGCGGCTCATGCCGTTCAGCGCCACCATGTCGAACGGCGTCGTCGTGGTGCCCTCGTCGTTGAAGCCCCGGACGTGAAACCGCTCGGCGTGAGGCCGGCCGTGGATGATCGCATGGATGGCCCGCTGATAGCCGTGGAACGCGAAGACGACGTCGACGCTCCGCGTAAACACGTCGACGAAGGACGCTCCGTCCATCCCGTGGGGGTGAACGTCCGGCGGGAAGAGGGCCATGAGGTCCACGACGTTGACGACGCGGACCTTGAGCTCCGGCGCGTGCCGGCGCAGCCACCACGCCGCCGCCACGACCTCCATGGTGGGAATGTCACCGGCGGCGGCCAGGACCACGTCCGGCTCGCCGCCGCGGTCGTTGCTCGCCCAGGGCCAGACGGACGCGCCGCGCGCACAATGCTCGATCGCCTGATCGACGTCGAGCCACTGCAGTTGTGGCTGCTTGTCGATGACGATGAGGTTCACGTAGCTCCGGCTGCGGAAGCAGTGATCGGCCACGGCCAGCAGGCAGTTCGCGTCCGGCGGCAGGTAGATCCGGGCCACGGTCCCCTTCTTGGAGAGCACGACGTCGATCAGACCCGGGCCCTGGTGGCTGAAGCCGTTGTGATCGTTCCGCCAGCATGTGGACGTGAGGAGAACGTTCAGTGAGGGAATCGGCCTCCGCCAGGGCAGCCGGATGCTTTCCTCGAGCCACTTCGCATGCTGCACGACCATGGAGGCCGACACCATGGCGAACGCCTCGTAGGTCGCGAAGAGCCCGTGGCGACCGGTGAGGGTGTACCCCTCGAGCCAGCCCTGACAGTTGTGCTCGCTGAGCACCTCCATGACTCGCCCGTGTGGGGACAGGTGATCATCGCTCGCGAGCGTCGGCTCGACGAAGCACCGGTTCTCGGCCTCGAACACGTCGCCCAGCCGATTGGAGTTCGTCTCGTCCGGGCAGAAGAGTCTGAAGTTCGCCGGCCGGACGTTCCGCCTGAAGATGTCCCGCATCAGCTTGCCGAGCTGGCGCGTCGACTCGTGGCGTTCGGTCGCCGGCTCTTTGACCGTGAGCGCGTAGTCACGGAAGTCGGGGAGGTCGAGCGGGGCGGGCGCTCGACCTCCGTTGGCGTGCGGGTTGGCCCCCATGCGTCGATCACCGACCGGGGCCAGCGCCGCTACCGCCGGAATGAGCCGACCCGCGGCGTCGAACAGCTCCTCTGGCCGATAGCTTCGCATCCACGCCTCGAGCATCCGGAGGTGATCGGGGTTGTCCTTGACCTGGCTTAACGGGACCTGATGCGCCCTGAACGTGCCCTCGATCGGCACGCCATCGACGACCTTTGGGCCGGTCCAGCCCTTTGGCGTCCGCAGCACGATGACGGGCCAGCGCGGGCGCGCCCGCGCGCCCCGTTCCCGCGCGGCCGCCTGGATCGCCCGGATCTTGGCATAGCTCGCGTCGAGCGTCGAGGCCAGCTGACGATGCACGCGCTTCGGCTCGTCGCCCTCGACGAAGACGACCTCGTAGCCGTGGCCGGTGAGCACGTCGCGCACCTCGTCGTCGGTGGAGCGGCCGAGGACGGTCGGGCCGGAGATCTTGTACCCGTTCAGGTGGAGGATCGGCAGCACGGCGCCGTCCCGCGCCGGGTCGAGGTAGCTGATCCCGTTCCAGCTGCCGGCCAGCGGCCCGGTCTCCGCTTCACCGTCGCCCACCACCGCAGCGACGATGAGCCCGGGATTGTCGAAGGCCGCGCCGAAGGCGTGGACGAGCACGTAGCCGAGCTCGCCGCCTTCGTGGATCGACCCGGGGGTGGTCACGCTCACGTGGCTCGGAATGCCACCCGGCGTCGAGAACTGACGAAATAGCCGGCGCATCCCCGCCACGTCCTGCGATACCTCCGGATAGATCTCGGAGTACGTGCCTTCCAGGTAGGCATGGGCCACGACGGCCGGTCCGCCATGGCCGGGGCCGGACAGATAGATCATGTCGGCATCGTGCTTCTTGATGAGCCGGTTCAGATGGACGTAGAGGAGGGTCTGCCCCGGCGACGTTCCCCAGTGCCCCAGGAGCCGCGGCTTGATGTGCTCGGGTTTGAGCGGCTCACGCAGGAGGGGATTGTCGAGCAGGTAGATCTGGCCGATGGTGAGGTAGCTCGCGGCCCGCCAGTACGCGTCCAGGAGGTCGAGGTCCGGCTCGGCAGCGTCCACGAGTTCATCTTCCGCCCCGGGGTGGACGCAGGTCAATCGCATGGAACCTCTCTCGTCCTGGGCTACTCTTGAGACGAAATGGTAAGGATGAGCGGGTGCGTCTGGATGCTGGTGCGCGGATGAACGTGCTGGCGCTGAACTGCGGGTCGTCGTCGGTGAAGTTCCGCCTCCTGGCCGTCGAGCCGGGCGCGCCGCCGGCCGCCGGCCGTGCGCTGGCCGAGCGAACCGACGCCGTGCGTGACGGCGACCATGCCTCCGCGGTCCGGCGCGCAATCGAGCTGGCCCGGAACAGGGCGTCCATCGACGCCGTCGGCCACCGCGTCGTGCACGGCGGCGCGCGATTCACCATGCCGGCGCTCATCGACGACGCCGTCGTCGACGCGATCGAGGCGCTGGAGGCGCTGGCCCCGCTCCACAACCGCCCAAGCCTGGGCGGCATCCGCGTGTGCCGGGACGTGCTCGGCGGCGAGGTCCCGATGGTGGCCGTGTTCGACACCGCGTTCCACGCGACGCTGCCGGAGCGCGCGGTGCGCTACGCGATCCCCTGGGAGCTGGCCGCGCGCCACGGGATCCGGCGTTTCGGCTTCCACGGTATCTCTTACGCCTGGGCGACCGCGCGCGTCGCCACGTTGCTGGGGCGTGCCCCAGACGACCTGCGGCTGGTCGCGCTGCATCTCGGCAGCGGCTGCTCGGCGGCCGCGATCCGCGGCGGCGCCTCTGTGGACACGTCGATGGGCCTCACGCCGCTCGAGGGGCTCGTGATGGGTACGCGGTCGGGAGACGTCGACCCGGCGATCCTCGGCGTGCTGGCGCGCGGCGAGCACGTGCCGGTCGACGAGGTCGAGCGCTGGCTCAACGAGCGCTCCGGCTTGCTGGGGCTGGCCGGCGACAACGCCGACATGCGGGACCTCGTCGCCCGCGAGGCCATAGATCCACGCGCCCGTCTGGCCGTCGACGTCTTCTGTCACCGCGCGCGGAAGTACCTCGGCGCCTACCTCGCCGTCCTGGAGGGCGCCGACGCCGTCGTCTTCACCGGGGGCGTCGGCGAGCACCAGCCCGAGATCCGGCAGCGCATTGCCGACGGCTTCGCGTGGTGCGGCCTCACGCTCGCCCCCCACAAGAACGCCGCCAACAACGGGACCGACGGCGTGATCAGCGCCGATGGCTCGGCCATTCGCGCGCTCGTCGTCGTCGCCGACGAGGAGCGGATGATCGCCGCCGAGACCGTGGCCTGTGTCGTGCGGGCGGGGCCTGCCGGGACCGCCCCCTGACGGCCGACACCCTTCACGAGTCGCCCGCCGGACGCGCCCAGCCGCCAACGTCGGCGGTCAATCGCGATGCTCACCTCGAGGCTTAGCCCCCACGGCACCTGCGCTCGCGAGGCGTGCTCGGCGAGCTTTCGCGCTACGTCAGCGCGCCGAGTCGGCGACGAAGGCACCGACGATCGCGCCGTACGCCATGTGCGCGAGAATCGTGAGCACCGGCGTTGCGCGGCCGTAGTTGAGCAGCATGAAGCCCGGCGCCTCCAGCAGCGGCGACGAGTCGGCGGCGCTGCTCGGCGTCCCCATCCGCGGATGCACGGCCGGCAGCAGCACGTTGACCAGCGTCGTCCCAGAAAAGAGCGCGTGGGCAAGACCGAAGGCCAGGCCGAGGGCCCATCCGGCGCGGCCGAGCACGACGAACGCCGCGTAGTACACGAGCGCGAAGGCGAGCCCGGCCAGGAAATGCAGCGCGTAGCCGTACACCCTGGCGCGCGCGCGGTCGTCGGTGCACGCCGTCCCGAGCAGGAACGGGACGTCCATGCGCGTGAGACGGAGCTGGCTGCCGGCCGACAGCGCCGTCGTGAGCACGAGCGTCCCCAAGAAGCCGCCGGCCAGCGCGCCCCACACGCTCATCCCGCCGCTCCGTGCATCGCGATCGCGGCGCTGATGAGCGCCAGGTGAACGAGACCCTGCGGGAAGTTGCCGAGGAATGCGCCGGTCGTCGGCTCGACCTCTTCGGCGTAGAGCCCCACGTCATTGGCGAGCGCGACCAGGTCGCTCATCAAGCGGTCCGCGTCCGGCCGCCGGCCCAAGATCGCCAGCGCTTCCACCAGCCAGAACGAGCAGCACGCGAACGCGCCTTCGCCGCCCGCGAGCCCGTCGTCGCCAGTGTAACGCCGGAGCAGCGGGCCCGCGCCCAGCTCGCGCCGAACGGCGTCGACGGTCGCGCGCAGCCGCGGCGAATCGGGCGGGTCGTAACGCATGATGGCGAGCAGGAGCAGGCTCGCGTCGAGGTGCTCGCCGCCGGCGTACCACACGTAGCTGCCCCTGGCGTCGGACCAGCAGCGCTCATCGACGAAGCGGCGGATCGCGGCTGCCTCGCTCGCCCACCGGGCCGCGTGGCCAGGGGGAACCCGGCCCGCCCGCGCCAGGCGCACCGCGCGATCGAGCGCCACCCAGCACATGGCCTTCGAGTGCGTGTGATGCTGCGGCTCGGACCGGACCTCCCAGATACCGGAGTCCGGCTCGCGCCAGTGCACGCAGACGAAGTCGGCGATCCTCGCAATGTCGCGTCCGGTATCCCGTCCAAGAGGATGCCCCTTCTGGACGTACTGATAGACCGCGTCCACGAGCTCGCCGTAGGTGTCGAGCTGCAGCTGGTCGGCGGCGCCGTTGCCGACACGGACCGGGCGAGACTCGCGGTACCCGGCGAGCGGGAGCGTGCGCTCGGGCGCGTGGGTGCCCCCGTCGAGGCGATAGAAGACGTTCAGGCGCGGCAGCGTCCGTTGCGTCGCATGCATGAACCACCAGAAGAACGCCTTCGCCTCAGCCTGGCAGCCGAGCTGCAGCAGGGACTCGAGCATGAACGAGGCATCGCGGATCCAGGAGAAGCGATAGTCCCAGTTGCGCTCGCCGCCGATCAGCTCGGGGAGCGAGGTGGTCGGCGCCGCCGCGATGGCGCCCGAGGGCGCGAAGACGAGGAGCTTCAGCGTGAGCGCGCTGCGCACGACGGCGTCACGCCAGGGCCCCGTGTAAGACAGCCGCGTCGACCAACTGCGCCAGAACTCGGCCGTCGCGTCGATCCGCTGCTCGACGTCGGCGCGCGCGGGAAAGACCAGCGGCTCGCCGTGCGCGGTGCTCACCGCCAGCGTGGCGCGCGTGCCCGCCCGCGCCTCGAACCCGCCGGCGATCCCCGCGCCGTCACAGTCCACGCGGCCGGCCTGCCAGGTGCAGGCGGCGATGGCGGTGCCGCCGCTCGAGGCAACGGGAAACGGCGTTCGTGGCTCGATGCGCGCCGGCGCGAGGCCGTACCCGAACCGTGGCTCGATGCGCCAGCGGATGGCAACGCGCCCGTCGAGCCCTTCCACGCGGCGCGCGAGCTCGCGGAATGGCGCGAGGCCCCGGCCGGGGAGCGTCATCGCGTCGGTGACCCGGACGCGGCCCGTGGCCGTCGTGAAGGTCGTCTCCAGCACGTTCGTGTCCGGCAGGTAGCGCCGGCGCGCCTCGACGGCGCCCTCAGGATGCAGGACGAAGCGGCCGCCGCGGTCGGCGTCGAGCACGGCCCCGAAGATACTCGGCGAGTCGAGATTCGGGAGACACCACCAGTCGACCGACCCATCCCGCGAGACGAGCGCGGCCGTCCGGCCGTCCCCGATCAGCGCATAGTCGCGAAGCGGCGGGTAGCGATCTTCCATGGTCCGATGTCGCATCCTGGACGCAGTCGCGGTCGTTCGGCTCCTGGTCGCGGCGGCTCATTCCGCGCTCTGTCGGCACGACGCTCGGGCCGTGCCTTGAATCCCCGCCTCCGCCTGCGCGTCCAGGTTCACCTTCGCGTCGCTCCTGGGATTTTCGCCGGATCAGAGCCTACAGATCAACCCTTGCCGCCGGGTGGAGTTTTGGCGAAGGACGTGCGGCGGGCCCATCGATCTGATCGCTATGACGTAGCTAGAAACATGTCGTGAACGACGCAGCGCTGTGAGACATGGACTAGACAGGAGGGTCACCGCCGATCATTCCAACTATCTCATTCGCACTCTCACGTGGTACGGGGCTCCATAACCCCATTCGATTTTCTTGCTCACTTGAACGCGGGCATCACCTCGTGCGTGAGGAGCCGCAGGCTCCGGGTCTCGAGCTCCAGGGGGATGCGCCCGCCGGGATTGAGCTCGGCGACGATCCCGTCCAGGCCCAGCTCTTCCTGGAGCCGGGTCAGACGGTCGATCACGGCGGCCGCGGTGCCGAACGCCACCTTCTTCGCGAGGACGTCCTCGTAGGAAAGGTTCGCCATGCGCTCGGCCAGCGCGCGGCGACGGTCGGCGGGCCCAGCGCCGGCGCGGCCGATCACCGCCCGCGCCAGCTCGGTCTGGCGGCCGAAGAAGTGCATGAGGCTGTCGCGAGGCTCCTCGACGGCGCCCCGCTCGGTCGTCGAGACGTAGACCGGGATGCGCAGATAGACGCTGGGATCGCCGGGATGACCCGCCTCGCGCCACGCCCGCCGGTAGAGGGCCAGGTGCGCCTGCAGATCGGAGATCTCGGCGGCGCGCAGTCCGACGAAGACGGACAATCCCATCGTGCCGACCGCCGGGAACGTCTCTTCCGTGTTGGCGGCCATCCGGATGGGCGGATGCGGCACCTGATACGGCCGCGGCGCGACCGTCGCGCCCTGGAATCGATAGAACTCGCCGTCGTAGCTGAACGGCTCGCCCTTCCAGGCCTGCCGGATGATCTCGAGCGCCTCGCGAAAGCGCGCTTGACTCTCGCCGTAGGCGATGCCGTAGATGTCGTACGAGCGCGCGACGCCGCTGCGGCCGATCCCGAACTCCAGGCGGCCCTCGCTGATGTGATCGAGCGTCGCGACCTCTTCGGCAATGCGCAGGGGATGATTCAGGGGAAGCACCGTCACGGCCGTCCCCACCCGAAGGCGCCGGGTCCGGGTCGCGATCGAGCTGGCGACCTGGAGTGACGCCGAGATCACCGAACGCGCCGGGGCGAAGTGGATCTCACCGAGCCAGACGCAGTCCAGGCCCCAGGCCTCGGCGTGCTGGACCAGCTCGAACGCGTCCCGGAACGCCGAGACCTGGTTCGCCCCGTACCGCATCTCCTCGACGAAGATCCCGAAGTGCATGACGTCCGCCTCCTCGACTGCCCGTCGATACTCGCCCGGCGCGGTCGGTGCCGTCAAGGCCAGGGCGGCGCGCCGCCGAACTGCAGCGCGGCGTCACGTCCGGGCTTGACACCGGGAGGGTGCACTGTGAAGAATGCCCGGACCGGCGCGACGCCCGGGCGCGCGGCACCCCGCAAAGGAGAGACCATGCATACGCGGATCCTGGTAGCCCTGGTGCTGAGCGGTTGTCTCGCCGCCGGCGTCGCCCCCGCCGTGAGCGCCGCCGACAAGGACACGCTCGTCATCGCGCTCGACACCCTGGGCGGCCAGATCATGGACCCGATCATGGACACGCGGGCTCCGCACGCGCACTACCACGCGCCGATCTGGGACTCGCTGGTGGGATTCGACCTCGAGAAGGGCGGGATCGGTCCCGGGGCCGCCGAGCGCTGGGAGCTCGCGGCGGACGGCCGGAGCTGGACCTTCTACCTGCGCAAGGGCCAGCGCTTTCACAACGGCGACCCGGTCACCGCGCACGACGTGAAGTTCAGTCTCGAGCGCGTCATGTCGCCCGAGTCCATTTCCTCGGGCGCCGCCGCGCTCCGGCGGGCGGTCGATCGGATCGAGGTCGTCGACGACCTCACCGTCCGGGTCTACACCAAGGGCGTCATCCCGCAGTTCGCGGCGAGCCTCTCCCGAGCAGTCTTCATGGAAGGCTCGGTCATGCCGAAGAAGTACATCGAGACGGTGGGCGCCAAGGGGTTCCGTGACAAGCCGATCGGCAGCGGTCCCTGGAAGTTCGTCCGGAGCATCCCCGGAGACCGCGTCGAGTACGAAGCCGTCACCTACCCGCACTGGCGCGGCACGCCACAGTTCAAGCGGCTGACGCTCCTCCTCGTGCCCGAGCAGAGCACCCGCCTGGCCATGGTCCGGACCGGCGAGGCGGCGATCGTGAGCATCGGTCCCGAGGCGGTCAAGGAGGCGCGGGCCGGCGGCATGAAGATCGTCAGCGTGCCGGGCACGATGCAGGCCGTCTATCAGTTCTGGGGCCTGTACCGGCCGGAAGCCAAGGCGTCCCCGCTCAACGACGTCCGCGTGCGCGAAGCGCTCTCCCTCGCGATCGACCGGCAGCAGATCATCGACCACGTGATGGGCAAGGAGGCGCAGTGGCCGATGCCGTTCGCGTCGTTCAAGTATTCGAGCGACATGACCGTCCCCCGTTGGGAGGACTGGTCCCGGACTGCGCTGCGCTACGATCCCGCTCGGGCCAAGCAACTCCTGGCCGAGGCGGGACACGCCGGCGGCTTCCGGTTGACGTTCTGGAACACGGCGCTCCCCGGCACGCCCTTCATGGTCCCGATCGGCGAGGCGGTCGCCGGCTTCTGGGAGAAGATCGGGGTCAAGGTGGAGATGAAGACCGTGGAGTGGGGTGCGTTCGATCCCATGGGGCGGGGCGAGCAGAAGGGGCTGGTCGGGACGGCCTCGATGTACCGCACCGCCGGACGGCCGGAGCCGATTCCGCGCTACGCCACGACGTTCGTCTCCAAGGGCGTCCAGCACCTCTTCGGCGATCCCCAGAACTGCCCGGTCCTTTGCCAGGAGGGGGACAAGGCGTACGAGGCGGTGGTCGCCGAGAGGGACGACGCGAAGCGCACGGCGGCCACCAACCGGATGATCGAGCTGGTGGCCAAGAGCTGGATCGCCGTGCCGATCATCGAGGGGTTGGGCACCTGGGCCGTGAACCCCAAGGGCGTCGGGTACTTCAAACCGATCCCGGGCCGGCATGAATTCGGAGACGTGACCGAGCGGATGCCGCGCCCGGAACAGCGCCCCTGGCCCTGAGATCGGGCGAGCGCGACCAGTGCAGCGGTTCATCCTGCGGCGGTTCCTCCAGAGCGTGTTGCTCCTCTTCGTCCTCGCCCTGGTCATCTTCGCCCTGGCGCGCGTCAGCGGGAACCCCGCGGATCTCCTCCTGCGCGAAGACGCCACCCAGGAGGACCGCGCGCATCTCATGCGCGCCCTCGGACTCGACCGGCCCGTGCATGAGCAGCTCTACCTCTTTCTCGCCGGGGCGCTGCGTGGCGACCTCGGAGATTCCATCCGCTATCGCAAGCCGGCTACCGAAGTCTTCTTCGAGCGTCTTCCCAACACGCTCCGGCTCTTGCCGCTCGCCATGGTCGGGGCGCTCGTCATCGCGATCCCCCTCGGCGTGCTGGCGGCGGTCTACCGTGGGACGATGATCGATCGCGTCTCGGGCGCCGTCGCCGTCCTGGGTATCGCCACGCCGCAGTTCTGGCTCGGCATCGTGCTCATCTATGTCTTCAGCATCAAGCTCGGAGTGCTTCCCTCGTCGCGGATGGGCGGGCCGAGCCACTACGTGCTGCCGGCCATCACCCTCGGCGTGTTCCTGGTGGCCGGCATGATGCGGCTCGTCCGCTCGAGCCTCCTCGAGGTGATGGGGAGCGAGTTCGTCAAGCTCGCCCGACTCAAGGGTCTCTCGCAGACGGTCGTGATCTGGAAGCACTGCCTGCGGAACGCGTTGATCCCCGTCACCACGCTGTTCGGCGTTTATTTTGCGCTGCTCATCACCGGCGCGATCGTGACGGAGACCGTGTTCGCGTGGCCGGGCGTCGGACGGCTCACGTACGAGGCGGTCATCTTCCGGGACTACCCGCTGCTCCAGGCCGTTATCTTATTGAAGGGGATCATCGTGCTCGGCGTCAACCTCGGCGTGGACATTCTCTACGCCTACCTGGACCCCAGGGTCCGATACGCATAGATGGCGCGGGTCGAGGAACGCGTCGACGTCGGCTTCGGGCCCTCGCGCGGGGACCTGGCGCGACTACCGTGGGCCTCGTTCTTCATCATCGCCGCCCTGATCCTCGTGGCCGTGCTGGCACCGCTCATCGCGCCCCACTCGCCCACCGAGCAGTCGCTGCCCGACAAGCTTCGCCCGCCCGCGTGGCAGGAGGGCGGGAGCACGAAGCACCTGCTCGGGACCGACGTCCTCGGCCGGGACGTCCTGAGCCGAATCATCTACGGCGCGCGCGTGAGCCTGATCGTGGCGGCAGCGGCCCTCCTGGCGGGCGGCGGTGTCGGGCTCATGGTCGGCATCGTCTCCGGCTATCTCGGGGGCCGGGTGGACAGCTTCCTCATGCGGGTCGTCGACGCGACGCTGACGTTTCCGACGATCCTCATCGCGCTGCTCCTCGCCGTGAGCCTGGGGCAGGGCCTCCAGACCATCGCCATCGCCATCACCGTGCTCATCTGGGCCCGTTTTGCCCGCGTGGTCCGTGGCGAAGTCCTGGCCGTGAAGACTCGCGACTTCGTCGCGCTGGCCCGGGTCCACGGCTGCTCGCACCTGCGCATCATGGCCATCCACATCGTGCCGAACGTCCTGAACACGTTCATGGTCCTTCTGACCCTGCACATCGGCTTCGTCATCATCGTGGAGGCCTCGCTCTCCTTCCTCGGGGCCGGCATCCCGCCGCCGACGCCGTCCTGGGGCCAGATGGTGGCGGACGGCCGCAGCCACATCGCGAGCGCCTGGTGGCTCGCGGTCGTACCCGGCGCCGCCATCATGCTGGTCGTGCTCGCCTTCAACCTGTTCGGCGACTGGCTCCGCGACTGGCTGGACCCGCGTCTCAGGCAGGTCTGAGGAGTCGCGCGCGCGTTGAATGCCGCGTCGCCGGTCGTGTTGGAGGTGAAAGACCTCCACGCGTACCTCTACACTCGCTGGGGCATCGTGCGGGCGGTGGACGGCGTGAGCTTCGCCCTTCGCGAGGGCGAGACCCTGGGGCTCGTGGGCGAATCGGGTTGCGGCAAGACGATGACCGGGCTCGCCGTGCTTCGTCTGCTGCCGGAGCCGGCCGGCCGTATCGTCCGGGGGCAGGTGCTGCTCCAGGGAGAGGACCTCGTCACGAAGAGTGAGGCCGAGATGCGGCGGGTCCGCGGGCGGCGAATCTCGATGATCCTGCAGGATCCCCAGACCTCGCTGAACCCGGTGTTCACCATCGGCGACCAGCTCGTCGAGGCGCTCAGGATGCTTTATGCCGACGCGGCGCCGGCGCTCTTGCACCGAGCCGAGGAGGCGCTGCGCAGCGTGAAGGTCGCGGCGCCGGAGCAGCGGATGCGCGCCTATCCGCATCAGATGAGCGGCGGCATGAAGCAGCGGGTCGTGGGCGCCATCGCCGTCGCCGGGGAGCCCCGCGTGCTCATCGCCGACGAGCCCACGACCGCTCTGGACGTGACGATCCAGCTCCAGTACCTGACGCTCCTGAAGGAGATCCAGGCGCGGACCCGGCTCGCGATGCTCTTCATCACCCACGACTTCGGGATCGTCGCGCGGATGTGCGACCGGGTCGCGGTGATGTACGCCGGGCGGATCGTGGAGAGCGGGCCGACGCGCGCCCTCTTCCGCGCTCCGCGCCACCCGTACACCGAGGCGCTGATGGCCTCGGTGCCGCGGATGGAGGCGAGCGTGGAGCGGCTGCCGTCCATCGAGGGCCAGCCGCCCCCCCTTCACGACCTGCCGGTCGGCTGCCGCTTCGCGCCGCGCTGCCGCTACGTGGACGACCGCTGCCGCCGCGAATACCCGCCCACGTTGCCCGTCGGGCCCGCTCACGAGGCCGCATGCTGGAGAGTGGAGCCATCGCCGCCGAGCCGCTGATCCGCGTCGAGAATCTCACGAAGCACTTCCCCGTCACTCGCGGCCTGCTCATCGCGCGGACCACGGGCCAGGTGAAGGCGGTCGACGGCGTCAGCTTCACGATTGGACGGCAGGAGACGTTTGGTCTGGTCGGCGAATCCGGCTGCGGTAAGACGACGACCTCGCGACTTCTGCTCCGGCTCGAGCGGCCCACCGCGGGGCGCGTGCTCCTCGACGGCCAGGACGTCCACGCGCTCACGGGCGCGGACCTCAGCAAGTACCACACGCGGGTCCAGGCCGTGTTCCAGGATCCCTGGTCCTCCCTGAACCCGCGGCTCAGGGTCCGGGACACGATCGCCGAGGCGCTCGTCGTGAACCGGCGCGTGGCGAAGGCCGGCAGGCTGGAGCGGGTCGAGGAGGTCCTGCACCAGGTCGGCCTCCCGCTGGCCGCGGCCAGCCGTTACCCGCACGAGTTCAGCGGCGGCCAGCGACAGCGGATCGCGCTCGCGAGCGCGCTCGCCTCGGACCCGGAGCTGATCGTCCTCGACGAGCCGGTCTCGGCCCTCGACGTGTCGATCCGGGCCCAGATCATGAACCTGCTCAAGGACCTCCAGGCCCGGCAGCAGCTCAGCTACCTGCTGGTCGCCCACAACCTGGCCACGGTGCGGTACATCGCCCACCGGACCGCGGTCATGTACCTCGGCCGGATCGTGGAGCACGCCGACACCGAGTCGCTGTACCGGAGCCCGCTCCATCCCTACACGAAGGCGCTCTTCGCGGCGGCACTGCCCGCCGACCCGGACGCGCCGCGCGACGACATGATTCTCAGCGGCGAGGTGCCGTCGCCGATCGATCCGCCCTCGGGGTGCCACTTCCATCCGCGCTGCCCGTTCGCCATGAAACAGTGCTCGCGGGTAGAGCCCGCGCTCAAGGCGGTCGCGGCCGGGCACGTGGTCTCTTGCCACCTCTACTGATCCAAGGGAGGTCCCCAATGGCTCGCCGCATTCTCCACCCGACCGATTTCTCCGGGGCGTCGCGCGCGGCCTTCCGCAAGGCGATCGAAATGGCGAAGTCGAGTCATGCCGAGCTGCTGCTCGTGCACGTCCTCAGCCCGATCGTGCCCGTCGCCGGCGAGGGGTACGTCTCGCCGAAGGTGTACGACGAGATCGCGGCGTCGACCCGAGCGTGGGCGCAGAAGCAGCTGGACAGCCTGTTGGCGCAGACGAAGAAGACGCGGGTCCGCGCGAAGGGGTTTCTCCTCGAGGGCGTGTCCCACGAGCGAATCGTCCGCTTCGCCAAATCCAAGCGCGTCGATCTCGTGGTGATGGGCACGCACGGGCGCACCGGGCTCGCGAAATTGTTCGTCGGCAGCGTGGCGGCACGAGTCGTCGCCGCCGCGCCGTGTCCGGTCCTGACCGTCAGGGGGAAGTAAGCGTCATCGTATCCTTGTATCCTTCTCGCGGGAGGCCACATGAGTTTGAAGCTCGCTCTGGCTCTGGTTGCGACCCTGCTCCTGGCGTCCGACGCCCACGCCCAGCCGTCGCAGAGCACCGGGGTTCCCGGCGTCGTCGCGAAGGTGAGGCCGGCGGTGGTGAACATCGCGACGCGGCAGCTGAGCTACGACGCGTTGCTTCGCCCGGTTCCGGCCCAGGGCATCGGGTCCGGCGTCATCTTCGACGCGCGCGGCTACGTGTTGACCAACAATCACGTGGTCGAGGGCGCGCAGCAGATCCGGGTCACCCTGCCCGACGGCCGCGCGTTCCCAGGCAAATTGGTCGGCGCAGACCCGCTGACCGATCTGGCGGTGATCAAGATCGACGGCCGCGACCTCCCGGCGGCGCGGCTCGGCGACTCCTCCAAGCTCGAGGTCGGCGAGACGGTCATCGCCATCGGCAACCCGCTCGGGCTCGAAGGGGGCCCGACGGTGACGGTCGGCGTGGTCAGCGCGATCGCGCGGTCGATCGAGGAGCCGGGCGGCGCGGGGCTCTACGATCTCGTCCAGACGGACGCGGCGATCAACCCCGGAAACTCCGGTGGCCCGCTGGTGCGGATGGCCGGCGATGTGATCGGGATCAACACCGCGATCATCCAGCAGGCGCAGGGGATCGGCTTCGCCATCTCGATCAACAGCGCCAAGCCGATCGTCCAGGAGCTGCTCGCTCACGGGCGCGTCGTCCGTCCGTTCATCGGGATCGTGCCCGTCAGTGTGACGCCCCAGATCGCCAGCGCCTACGACCTGCCGGTCGATCACGGCGTTCTGGTAGCCCGGCTCGATCCTCGTGGGCCGGCCGCGCGGGCGGGCATGCGCGCGGGCGACATCGTCGTGGCGGTCGCCGGGCATCCGGTGAAGAGTCTCGGTGAGCTGCGGGTCGCGATCGGACAGCACAAGATCGGGGAAACCATCGACCTGGCGGTCCGTCGTGAGAAGACGTCGGTGACCCTCAAGGTGACGCTGGCCGAGATGCGCTGACGCGCTCAGGTGAGCAGGACCCACACGCCGATCGCGACGAAGCCGAGCCCGGCCATGATCCGCAGATGGTCTAGGGCGATCCACCGGCCGATGTGAGCGCCGACGACCACTGCCAGAGCGCTCGACGCGATGAGAGCGGCCGCGGCCGCGAGGAACACCCCGAGCTGGCCGGTCTCAGGGTTGGCCGCGAAGAGCAGCGTGGCGATCTGGGTCTTGTCTCCGAGCTCGGCGACGAGCACACTCAGGAAGACGGCCAGGTAGAATTTCATGCGCCCAGAATACCAAGGCAAGGCCGAGTACCTTCCGATCGCACGGTAGAGCGCGCCGGCCTCCGCCGTGAGAGAGTAGCGCGGGGGAGGGGCCATGCCATACACACCGCACGTCGAACAGCACTTCACCGGCGGCCTCGTCGTGAGGGACACCGTCATCGGCATGTCGGACGGATTGACCGTTCCATTCGCGCTGGCCGCGGGGCTCACCGGCGCCGTCGACTCGACAACGCTGGTCGTCACGGCCGGCCTGGCCGAGATCGCCGCCGGCTCGATCGCGATGGGGCTGGGCGGTTACCTCGCGGGGAAGAGCGACGTCGAGCACTACGCGAGCGAGCGCGCGCGCGAGCAGCTCGAGATCGAGCAGAAGCCCGAGGTCGAGGCGATGGAGGTCATGGAGCTACTCCAGTTTTACGGCCTCACCCCCGAACAGAGTGCTCCCGTCGTCGAGGCGCTGCGCAAGCGCCCGGAGGCGTGGCGCGACTTCATGCTCCGGTTCGAGCTGGGGCTCGAGAAGCCCGACCCCCGGCGCGCACTGAGGAGCGGTGCGGTCATTGCCGCCGCCTACGTCGCGGGCGGACTCATCCCGCTCGGCCCCTACATGCTGCTCCCGAGCACGGCAGCTGCTCTCCCGTGGTCGATCGTCCTCACCGGCACGGCGCTGGCCGTCTTCGGCTGGATCAAAGGGCGCTTCACGGGCGCCTGGCCGCCGCGGAGCGCGCTGCAGACCGTGCTGATCGGCGGCCTCGCCGCCGCCGCCGCCTTTCTAATCGCGCGCGCTATCTCGTAGGCGCCGGCGCTCACAGTCCGCGGAGCGGCCTACACCGCGATGTCCGCCGACGTGATCCGCTTGACGCCCGCGCCCAGCATGTCCGCCCACGCCTTGGCGAGCGAGCCGCTCGCGTCGATGCCGCGGCAGGCGTCCTCGATCACCAGCGCGGCGAAGCCCGCCTTGCGCGCGTCCATGGCCGACCACGCGACGCAGAAGTCGGTCGCCAGACCGACGAGGAACACCTGGGTGAGCCCGCGATCGCGCAAATAGCCCGTGAGCCCCGTCGGCGTCTTGCCGTCGGCCTCGTAGAACGCCGAGTAGGAGTCCATGTGCTTGCGATAGCCTTTGCGGATGATCAGCTCGGCGTGCGGGATCCGGAGGTCCTTGTGGAGGTCGGCGCCGGGGGTGCCCTGCACGCAGTGATCCGGCCAGAGGACCTGCGTCCCGTAGGGGAGCTGGGTCGTCTCGAAGGGCTTCTTGCCGGCGTGCGACGACGCGAATGAGATGTGGCCGGGGGTGTGCCAGTCCTGCGTGAACACGACGTGCTCGAACGCGGTGGCGAGGCGGTTGATGAGGGGGATGATCTGGTCGCCCTCCTTCACCGCCAGTGAGCCACCGGGCGTGAAGCAGTTCTGCACGTCGATGACGAGGAGGACGTCTTGCGCTGTCGGCTTCATCTTCATGCTCCCGGTCTGCGCCCCGGCCACCCGCGCGGCGCCGGCGATCCCGGCGACCACGAGGCTACGGCCAGCGCCCTTGAGGAACTCGCGCCGATCGACTGTCATCATGCCATTCCTCCCGTGAAGTCGCACTACCTGTGGGCCCGAGGATGCGGCAGGAGGCGCTCGACGAGCGCTCGCATCTCGTCGCTGTTCCATTCGCGCGCGCCCATCGCCATGCCGACCACCTCGCCGCCCGGCCGGACGAGGAAGGTCGCCGGGAGGGCCGTGACCCTCCAGCGGTCGGACGTCTTCGAATCGGGGTCGAGGAGGATCGGAAACGTGAGCTTCAAGTTGCGCACGTAGGGCTCGAGGAGCGCTTTCGGCGCGCCGCGATCCACGGAGATGCCGACCACGATCAGCCCGCGGTCACGGTAGCGCCGCCACAGCGCCTCGAGCGAGGGCATCTCGACGATGCAGGGCTGGCACCAGGTCGCCCAGAAATTCAGGACGACGAGCTTGTCCCGATGGTCCGTCAGCGAAGCCCGACCGCCGTCGAGGGTGAGCAGCGTGAAGCCGGGGGCCGGCTGCCCCTCCTTCAGCTCGACGACCCCGGCCTTCTCGAACGGGTCGAGGACCTGCGTGGCTGCACCGTGGTGGCCGCCGTCCTGGCCCGGCCGGCGCACCGGCAGGACCCAGACGACGCCGCCCAGGATGACGACGGCGAGGCTGGCCCGGATCAGCGACTGTCGCCGGCTCGCCCCGAAGATCGCGTCAGACGCCCAGCTTTTCACGCGTCACCGGGCTCTCCCTGAGCTCTCGTGACGAGGCCTCGAAGACGATCGCGCCCTTTTCCATGATGTAGCCCCGGTCGCAGACGGAGAGCGCGACCCGCGCGTTCTGCTCGACCAGCAGCACGGTCACCCCGAGCCGCTTCAGCTCGGAGACCATGTCGCGGATGTGGCGAATGAACGCGGGCGCCAGCCCCTGCGTGGGCTCGTCCATCAGGATGAGCCTGGCGCCCGCCATCATCACGCGGGCGATCGCCAGCATCTGCTGCTCGCCGCCCGAGAGCGTCTTGCCGGCCTGGTCGACGCGCTCGCGGAGGCGAGGGAAGTGGTGGAACACCTCGTCGAGGCGCCGGCGCCGGAGCGCGGCCGACCGGTCGACCGCGGCCGAGAGGCCGAGCTCGAGGTTCTCACGGACGGTGAGCCCCGGAAAAATCCGGCGGTTCTCGGGAACGAGGCCCACCCCGAGGCGGGCAATCTCGTGCGGCGCGCGTCGCGTCACATCCACGCCGTTGAGCTCAATCGTCCCGCGCCCGGGTTTCAGGAACCCCATCACGGTCTTCATCAGCGTGGTCTTGCCCATCCCGTTGCGGCCGAGGAGCGCGACCGCCTCGCCGGCGCGCAC
>WNEY01000756.1_pt1 | contig 55354 bp, 68 predicted proteins | sample 5400531 | NCBI WGS metagenome assembly WNEY01 (sample SAMN13153338, study PRJNA577476) | soil metagenome | isolation source: 200 cm saprolite under Douglas fir tree site 1 | place: USA:California | collected 2015-04-18 | reverse complement strand
CGGCGTGTTTCCTGGGCGACCTGGGAGATCGACTCCAGCCCGACGAAGGAAATGATCGCGAGCGACGAGCCGAAGGCGAACTGCCCGAGTGTCGGCCGGCTGTGGAGGAATTGCTGCGCCACAAGATCCGGTTGCCAGACCAGTGCGAAGCCGGCTACGACGATGATCGACTCACCAACGATGGCGACCACGCCGAGGATCTCGTTGAAGGCGGAGGAGACACGGATGCCGCGGACGTTCAGCCAAATGAGCACCAGGATGCCGGCGACAGTCTCTGCCAGCCACAGCCACGCCAGGTGGATCGGCCCCAATGTAATGGTGTAGTCGCTGATGTGATGGCCGAAGGTGAGGTACGGGAGAAAGAAGTTGAAGTAGCCAAAAGAGACCACCATGAAGAGCGAGATGTCGATCGTGTAGTCGAGCAGCAGCGCTGCGCCGGCGATGAATCCCGCCAGGTCCCCAATACCGCGAAGCGTGTAGTATTGGCCGCCGCCGGCGACAGGGTACGCGGAGGCGAGCTCGGCGTAGCCCAGCCCGACGAGCGCGTACACCAACCCGGCGAAGAGGAAAGCCAATGGCGTGAAACCCAGCGCGGCCAGGGCCACGATGCCCAGGGCGGTGTAGATGTCGGCGCCGACATCCGCATACCCCCACATGTAAGAACCCCAGACGCTGACGTCGCGCCGAAGCTCGCTCGGTGCAACGCCCGAATCCTGGGCCATGGTTTCGTGGTCAGCATGACCGCACGGCCGTCAACAACGCATAAACGCCGTCCGCACGGGCGCCGGGTCAATGGCGAGCGTGGGGCCGCATCGCCGTGGCGCTGTCAACGCGAGGGCGGGCCGGCACCGGCGCCGGCCCGCACCCGAGACCCTTCTCTAGCGCGGCGCCATCTTGAGGAGCCCGAAGGCTGCGCCCTGCGGGTCGCTGAGGATCGCAAAACGGCCGCCCGGGAAGTCCATCGGCGCTACCATCTCGCGCGCGCCGGCCTGCGTGGCGGCCTTGAACGACTTGTCGACGTCGCCGACCGCGAAATAGACCAGCCAGTAGCTCGGGACCTGTGCCGGAACCATCTTGTTCATTTCCTGCCCGCCGGCGATGCTCTCGCCTCCGAGCTGGAACTCCGTATACGGAGGTGCATCCGGGCCCATCTCGCTGGTCTTCGGGGTCCAGCCGAAGACCTTCTGATAGAAGGGGATCGCCTTGTCGACTCCGCGCGAGCTCAGCTCGGCCCAGCTGAAGGTGCCGGGTTCGCCCGTGGCCAAGGCAGCGTTCATGGCCCGAGGCTGCCACGCCGAAATGACCGCGCCGGTCGGATCCTGGAATACAGCCATCCGGCCTTGATCTCCGACGTCGAAGGGCGGCGCGACGACCTTGCCGCCCGCGGCCGTCACCTTCTTGGCCAGGTCGTCCGCATCATCGGTGCCGATATACACCGACCACGCGGTCGGCGCTTCAGGTGACATCTTAGGTGCAATGCCGGCCACCCGTTTGTCCCCGACGTTTGCCATCCCATACCCGCCGTATTGCGGATCGGGATTGACCTCGATCTTCCAGCCAAACAGCTTCGAGTAAAACTCGCGCGCCGCCGCGGCATCGGACGTCGACAGGTCGACCCACGCCGGCTTGTTAGCGACTGCAGTTTTGGCTTCCGCCATAGCTTGCCTCCTCATGCTTGTTGACGAAGCGGACGAACGTCACCCCGGCGGATCGGCGTGCCGGGTCAAGCCTATTCTGCACCCCTCTACGAGAAACCATCAGCCGTGAGTTGGGGACGGCCTCGCGAACGGTCTGGCATCGAAGTAGGTCCGAATGCGCACGAGCTTTCCGCCGCCAACCGTGTACCACTCCGCCACCGGCGCCTTGGCCACCGGCGTATCGAGCGCATCGAACACGGCCACGATCGCCCTGCGCAATCGTCACCTCATGCTCGATGTCGGCGAGTTGATACGCTGAATAGACCCGACGGGTTGCCGCTTTGTCGAACAAACAGGGAGGGTTCGGCGATCGATCTACCTCGACATCCGGTTGTGCACGGTCATCCGCTGCATGCCATCCTCTCGGACGGTCCGGTTGTCCTGATTCCGGTTGCCCTCGCGATTGAGACATGGCACCGGACACGGAACGATAGGGTCAGCCAGCAACTGAGCAGCATCGCCACCCGGACGGCAACAGCCGCCGCCGCCGCGGCCGGCATGGTGGGCTGGATCGACTGGCTCACCATTCCCGGCGAACATCCGGCCCGGACGCCCGCAACCTTGCACGGCTTGATCAACACCGCCGGACTCATCGCGCTAATAGGGGCGTCGACCGGACGCAAACGACGCTTCGGATTGCTGGCCGCCGCGACCGGAGGACTGCTGGTGGCCGGTTGGATCGGAGGGGACCTGGTCTTCCGCTTCGGTTGGCGCGTCCGCCCGGCGGAGGAAGCGGAAATTGCTGAGCAGCAGCTGGCCGAGGCGGGGCAAAGTGAGATCTTTCAGCTGGCGCGGCAAAAGGTTGCCGACTTCGAGCGTCGTAAGACCTTGCTCCCGGCTCCCTAGCGGCGAGTCGACGCCCCTGCACGCCGTCAGATGCGTGCAGCCTCAGCCAATCGTTCGCGGGCCTTACGCTGCCCCTCGGCTGGCAAATCTTCGAGCATCTGTCCCTCCGGCTGACAGCATCGTCCATCCTCACCGGCATGTTCGGCCCATGTCCGGCCGTCGCAGCACCAACCCTTACTGGTGTCGATCGCATCCTTCATCAGCCGCACCTCCAAGCTAGCGCCGCTCTAAAACCAATTGCTACTATTATTAGTATGTCAGTCTCTCGCGTCAGCGAGGACATCGACGCTATCGGCGTGTTGCACGATCCTCAGCGTCGCGCCGTCTACGCCTACGTCAGCCGACAACGCCACGATGTCTCCCGCGACGAAGCCGCCCGGGCGGTATCGATCAGCCGGAACCTGGCCGCCTTTCATCTCGATCGCCTGGTCGCGGCTGGATTCCTCGAGGTGTCGTACCGACGCCTGACCGGCCGGCAAGGGCCGGGTGCTGGGCGCCCCTCCAAGCTCTACCGGCGCAGTAACCGGCAGATCGGCATCAGCTTGCCGGAACGCCGGTATGAGATCCTCGCCCAGCTTTTCGCCGGTCCGCTGAGCGGGGCGCGCGATGCCCGGATCAAGACCAGGCTGACCAATGCCACCCGCAAATTCGGCCGGGCATTGGGGGCGTCATACCGTCGGTCAACGGGTCGAGGCTCGTTGCGCGTGCTCAGCCATGTGCTCGACCGCCTCGGAGCCGAATCCTACGACGATGGCGATGAGGTGCGCCTTCGAAATTGCCCGTTCGACACCGTCGCTTCACGCTACCCCGAACTCGTCTGCGGCACCAACCTGAGCTTGGTCGAGGGCGTGATCGAGGGCCTCGAGGTGGGCCGCGTCAAGGCCCGGCTGGACCCTCGCCCGGGGCAATGCTGCGTCGCCGTCGCGCGATCGTCAGCGAAAGGAGGAAGGAATGCTTAGTCACGCGATCAACCGGTTTACCGACAGCCAGCGATGGCTGGATCCGCTGGCCGACGTGCTCCAGAAGGTCACGACCGCCGTCTACGGGGGCGGGCCGGCGACCGTGCCGCAGGTGCGCTACGACGTCCGAATCCAGGACGGCCGGGTCGAGGTTCGACGGTCGCCCGCGACGCTGCAGCCGACCTGATGGCTACCGTGGCTCGACCTCGCGCCGCACGCCGCGACCGCGATCGTGGATCGGGTGTTCTGCCGTTGATTCGGAAAGAAGCTGAGTGGGAACGGACAGCGCCCAGAACGATTCCAAAGGCGAGGTGGCGGCAGCTCGAGCAATATGCCGCGGAAATCTTTCAGACGATGGGGATGCGACTCGATTCGCCGGGGACCCGTGACACGCCGCGTCGCTTTATCCGAGCGCTCTTCGACGCCACAGAAGGATACGACGGCGACCCCAAGCTGGTGACCGCGTTTCCAACGGAGTGTGCGGAGGGCGCCGACTGCCGCCTCAGCCAGATCGTGCAGGGTCCGATCCCCTTTCACTCGATCTGCGAACATCACGCTTTTCCGTTTTTTGGTCAGGCCTGGATCGGCTACATCGCGCACGAGCGCATCATCGGTCTTTCCAAGCTCACCCGGGTGGTGCGCCTGTACGCTCGCCGCTTCTCGATGCAGGAGAGGCTGGGGCGCCAGGTCATCCAGGCACTAGATGGGATTCTCGCTGCCCACGGCGTCGCGGTCTACCTCGAGGCGGCGCACCTGTGCATGCAGATGCGGGGCGTGCGCGAGCAGGAGGCAACGACCCGGACCACCTTCTGGCGGGGTGCCTACGAATCGGACCAGCAACTACGCGACGAGTTCCTCAAGCTCTGCGCAACCCGTGAACATCCCTAATCTGTCCTTATGACATCCCCCGCCCATCTCCGCATCAGCCGTCGGGAGGGATTCAATGCCGCTCATCAGTTGCGCGATGCGACCTTGAGCGAGGACGAAAACCGCCGCCGCTATGGCAAGTGCGTCAACCTCCACGGGCACAATTACGTCCTGGAAGTGGTCGTCAGCGGCGCCATCGATCCGGCCACCGGGTACGTGATGGACCTGAAGCGGTTGTCGGACCTGATGACGGCGGAGATTATCCAGCACGTCGATCATCGCAACCTGAACACCGATGTCGACTGGCTGAGCGGACGGATTCCGACTGCGGAAACCCTGGCACTCGCCTTCTGGGCGCGGCTGCGGCCGCATCTTCCCCAGGGATCGCTGCGAACGGTGCGGGTCCATGAAACGGACAAGAACTGGGCCGAGTGCAGCGATGACGACTGAGCGGGCCGGGCAGTCCGTCACCGCCCTTCGCCTGACGGAGCGATATTCCACCGCAGACCTGCGGGTCTTCTCAGCGGAGGAGTGTGGCCGCTATCTCGCGGACACAATCGCGGACCCGCGACGCAATCCCCCGTTGGCATGGGAACTCCTCTACCGGCTGGAGCCCGACCTATACGATCGGCTCGTCGCCGTCGAGCACCTCCACCCAGGCATCCTCGAGTGGCTGCCCCGGCATGTGCCCCGGATCATCGAGATCGGCGCCGGAACCGGACGGCTCACCCTTGACCTGGTCGCTCGCTGTGACCAGTTAACCGCTATCGAGCCGGCCCAACCCCTTCGGGAACGTCTCCGCGGCAAGCTGCCATCGGCAGCCAACGTCCGGATCATCAGCGGCTTCTTCGATGCCCTTCCCTTACCGGACCGATCCGCCGAGCTGGTCGTCGCCTGCTCCGCCCTCACGCCTGAGCCGGCACACGGCGGCGACCGCGGGCTCGCCGAGATGGAGCGCGTCTCTGCACGGGAGGGGACGGTGGTGATTGTCTGGCCGAACGATCCCGACTGGCTGGTTCGGCAGGGCTATCGGTACCTGTCGTTTCCTGGTCCAATGACGATGGACTTCGCCAGCCCTACCGAGGCGGTCGAGATGGCAGAGATCTTTTACCCACACGCCGTCGCGGAGATCCGGGCTCGCGGCGAGCGCCGTGTCCCGTACGACATCCTTGGCGTAAACCCGCCGCGCGACCTCGCGTACAAGATCGTTCCGTGATGCGGATTGCCATCATCGCTCCGTTGGTGACCAGAATCCGAGAGCCGCAGCTCGGCGGATCCCAGGCGGTCGTGGCCGACCTCGCCACGGGCTTACAAAACCGCGGTCATGAGGTCCATGTCTATGCCTCCTCAGGCTCCGCAATTCCCGGCGTCACCGTTGTCGACACGGGAGTTGACGCTGCGGCCCTTGCCCGCCTTCTCTACCGTCACGGCCGGTCGCCGACAACCGATGGTCAAGCTGCCGATCTTGCCTTCGCGACCGTGTACGCATCGGTTCGCCAGGTCGCTTACGACGTCGTTCACAACCACGCCTTCGACCCACCCGCTGTGTTCCTGGCCTCGGCCCTGGAATCGCCGGTAGTGCACACGCTGCATCTGCCTCCCGACCCGGCCATGGCGGCGGCTCTCGCAGAGGCCCGCCGATCGCAAAATCCGCCTACCATCGCCGCCGTGTCCGCCTCCCAGGCTGAGGCCTGGCGGGCCCTGGCGCCGGTGGATGTGATCCTGCCCGATGGCGTGCCGGTCGAGCGCATCCGCTGGTCGACCACAAGTGGAGACGGCGTCGTCTTTGCCGGCCGGTTCAGTCCAGAAAAAGGGGCGGAAGACGCCATCGCCATCGCGCGGGAGGCGGGCGTCCGCATCGACCTTTATGGCGAGCCCTACGATCCCGAGTATGCACGAGCTCGTGTCAGCTCACACTTGGGCGAGGCCGGCGTCGCGATTCATGGCGGGGTGATCCGATCGGAGCTGTGGCGGATCATGGCGGACGCGTGCGCGGTCCTCTGTCCGGCCAAGTGGGACGAGCCGTTTGGCATGGTCGCCGCCGAGGCGCAGGCCGCCGGGACGCCGGTGATTGCCTACCGCCGCGGCGCTTTGCCGGAGGTCGTCATCGACCATCGTACTGGCTTCCTGGTCCGACCCGACGACGTGGCCGCCGCGGCGCGGGCGCTATTGGCCGTCAGGACCATCAAGCGCCAGGCTTGCCGGCGGCACGCCGTAGAACACCTCAACCTCGACGCCAGCCTTGTCGCTCATGAACGCCTGTACCAGAAGCTGCAGGCTCCAGCAGAGGCGAACCGCCATGCCTGAACCCCGCGGGTGGTTGCAGGGACGGGTCGCGATCGTCACCGGAGCCGGTCGGGGTATCGGGCGCGCCACCGCGGAAGCCATCGCCCGCGCGGGCGCCCATGTCGTCCTCGTGGCGCGCACCCCGTCGCAACTGGAAGATGTCAGCGACGCGATCCACAAGAAGGGAGGCGCCGCGACGGTTGCGGCGGCCGACGTGGGCGAGGGCCGCGACGTCGATCGGATTTTTGCCATCGCCGAGCGCGTGGGCGCGCCCACGGCGTTGGTCTGTGCTGCGGCCGTGCTGCATAAGGTCCCGATCGAAGCAACAACACCGCAAACGTGGGAGGAAACGCTTCGCATCAATCTCACCGGCACATTCCTTTGCTGCCGAGCGGCCTTTGGACCAATGCGCCGCGCCGGTGGTGGCCGGATTGTGAACCTGGCCTCGCTCTCGGGCATTTACGCCACGGAAAAATTCCCCGGCCTGGCGGCCTATAACGTCTCGAAATATGGCGTCGTCGGATTGACGGAGGCCATCGCGGTCGAGGGTCGAGCGGATGGCATTACCGCTATCTGCATTAGCCCGGGAGCGGTCGACACTGAGATGCTGCGGCGTGCTAACCCGAAGCTGAATGCCAGGTTAACGCCGGCCCAGGTCGCGGACCTGATCGTCAGCCTGCTTGACGGACCCTTTGCTCCGGCAAGCGGCGCCAACATTCCGCTCTTCTCTAACGGCTGACCGCGCCACGGCCAGACTGATCGGATGCCTGGCTCGCTGGCCCTAGGGGTGTAACCCGTCCACGAACACAAATGACAGGGGTATCAGAAAACGGAGATTTAGGGAGGGATGGCCACTTGGTTATCAAGTCTCGACTTATAGCGCTGGCCGCCGGCGTCGCTCTTGGAGGCCTCCTGCCGGCCACGGCGTCGGCTCAGGGGGGCGTGCTTCTGTTCAACAGCCAGGTCAACATGATGGCGCCGGCTCCCCCGCCAGGAAAAGTTGACAACTTCCCCCAGAACAAGCAGAACGAGCCTGGCCTCGCCCTCGACCCACGGACCGGCGCCCTGATTGCCGGGTCCAACGACGAGATCGACGAGCCGCTCTGTCACACAACGTCAACGGGAGCTGGGAGCTGCCCCTTCGCGCCCAACGTCGGCAACTCCGGTGTGTATTTCAGCACGAATGGCGGAGTCAGCTGGACTCAGCCGTCCTTCACTGAGTCGGCGAGAGGAGTCGGGAGCTGCCAGGGTCGCGTCATCCACACCCTGCCCGGGTATTGCGAACAGAGCCTCGAGTCCTTTGGCGACCCGAACCTGACGGTTGGTCCGGCAATGGGCGCGGACGGCACGTTCTCCTGGGCCAGTGGCAGCGTGACGTACTACGGCAACCTCGCCTTCGCGGCAAGCGGGCTCGGGGTGCCGGCAATGGCCGTTTCCCGGTCGGGTAACGACGGCGCGTCCTGGATGGCCCCGGTGATCGTGAGCAGCAGCAGCGACAATCCGGTCGACTTCAACGACAAAGACTACATCTGGGCCGACGCCAACAAACACAGCCCGTTCTTCGGCAACGTGTATGCGAGCTGGACACTGTTCATCGGCGCTGGGAGGTTCGGCAAGAGCGCAACCTTCGAACCTGAACCGATTGTCTTCGCTCGGTCGACAGATGGCGGCCAAACCTGGTCGCACATCATTCGGCTCAGTCAGAGCGCTAACAACGGCGCCGTGGGCGGCCGGCAGGGTTCCTTGATCCGCACCGGTCCCGATGGAACCGTCTACGTCTTCTGGGAAGGGGCGATCGACCGCCATTCGGAGCAGCTGGTGGCGGTCTCGCACGATGGCGGTGACACCTTCGGCCGCCCGATGCCGGTCGCCGCGGTGAACGATATCCCGAGCCCGCTCGGTGGCTCGAGCTTCCGCGACAACAGCTTCCCGTCGGCGGACGTCAACCAGCAGACGGGCGCACTCTACGTGGTCTGGGCCAACGAGGAGGGCACGCCGGCGACAGCCCTGATCAAGTTCACCGAATCCGACGACGGCGGGGTCAGTTGGAGCACACCCCGGACAGTGGGTGGCGCGGTCGGCGCCTTCAATGCCTTCTTCCCGTCGGTCGCGGCGAGCCCGGACGGCAGGCACCTGTTCGTCGCCTGGCCGGCGCAGACCTGGAAGGCGAACGGCAAGCCGCCCGGCGCCGGTGTGGTCAGTCAATTTGCCGCGTTCCAGGTTCGGAGCGACGGTGTCTGGGGCGGTGCCCACCTGCTCAGCACGGCATTCGGTGATCCCGACGGATCCAGCACCAACAGTCTCCGCGCCCAGTTCCTGGGCGACTACGCCACAGCGGTGGCCAGTAACACCGAAGGGTGGTTCGTCTGGAGCGACACCCGTAACGAGACGGCATGCGCCGCCGTCGACGCGTTCAGGTCTGGAACGGGCAGCAAGCCGAATCCGGATACAGCTTGCCCCCCGAGCGCCAGCGGGCAACTCTTCGGCAACTCGGATATCTTCGTGGGCGCAGTAGGTTTCTAGCGGCGGAAGAGGGCTGCACCATAGCGGTGCCGCCCTCTTCATTGCCATCGGTGGCCCCCGGTACTCGGGGGCCTGCGTCTCTAGGGTCACGAGGCCCTCCAAAGCCCCGCGGCTGTTCGGGAGCCTGTTATACCGGTTTCTTGGAACGCCTGAACGGGAAAGCTATGGGCGCTGATGTGACGCTGGATGCGGTCGGGGTGGGTGCAGGTCCCTTCAACCTCAGCCTCGCTGCACTGCTCGCACCTACGGACTTCAAGGCCCGTTTCTTCGATAGGAGCGCGGACTTCCAATGGCACCCCGGCCTGCTGTTTCCTGAGGCCACCATCCAGGTCTCGTACCTGAAAGACCTTGTGACGCTGGTCGATCCCACGAGTCAGTACTCTTTTCTGGCATTCCTTCGCGCCCACAAGCGGCTCTACCGGTTCATCAACCGGACGGAGATTCGGGTCAGTCGCAAGGAATTCAATCAATACCTGCAATGGGCGGCCGGCCAGTTGCCCAATGTCGAATTCGGCGCGGAAGTGCGTGAGGTCGCGATCGATGAGCAGAGCTTTTCCGTGCACGTCGACCGCCGGGTGATCCGCACAAAGAACATCGTGCTCGGAACCGGACTTGTACCGAATATTCCGCCGTGGGCTCGCTCATACCTCGGCGACCACGTTTTCCATTCGAACGACTACCTGCGCCATCCCATCGACGCGACCGGTCGGGTTGTCGCTGTGGTTGGAGGCGGTCAGAGTGGCGCCGAGGTGGTCTGGCACCTGTTGCTGGATCTCGAGCACCTGCCAGCGCAATTGGTGTGGATCTCGCATCGCCCGAACTTCCTCCCTTTGGACGAGTCGCCCTTCACCAACGAGCTCTTTAACCCCGTCTACAGCGATTACTTCTTCAGCCTGACTCAGGAACAGCGAGACATCCTCCTTGCCGAGCAGAAGCTGGCGAGCGACGGCGTATCGCAAGGCCTGTTGGAGCGCATTTATGACCGACTCTACGACCTCGAGTTCCTGGAAGCGGCGGGGCGGCGCGTCCTCTTGCTGCCAGGCCATGAGGTCCTCGACATGCAGCACGGATCCGCTGGTTGCGATCTCGCCCTCCGCGATCGATGGGGCGCGAGGCGGACGGTCCGCGCCGACGTGATCGTGCTCGGTACTGGCTCCAGCTACGCATTGCCCGAGGCGATGCAGCCGCTAGCCGACCGGATGAGCTGGGATCGGGACGGGCTCCCCGTTCGCGCCGATTTCTCGGTCGAGTGGGATGGACCGCCCGAGCTGCGCATCTACGCGCAGGACGCCGCCCGGCAGATGCGCGGAGTGGCGGATCCCAACCTGAGCCTGATGGCGTGGCGCAGCGCCATCATCGCCAACAGCTTGCTCGGCCGGCACGCCTACGTCGTGAATGGCGAGAGCACGGTCTTCGATTTCGATAAGACCCGCTAATGACGATACCTATATCCATGTGGGTGTGGCTCGTCTCAGGAACGAGCCACCCGTACCTTGAACGTGACCCGACTACGCCCGCGAAGCCGACGCGGCCACCGGCTTGCGCGCCGGGGCCTTGAGAAAGGCGAGCAGATCGGCGTTGAACTGGTCTTTGTGCGTGGTGGTAAGGCCGTGCGGCGCCCCCTTGTAGACCTTGAGCTCTGCGCCCTTGACGAGCTTCGCTTGGAGAAGTCCCGCGTCGGCGATCGGCACGATCTGGTCGTCGTCGCCCTGGATGATCAGAGTTGGAATGTCGAACTTCTTGAGGTCATCAGTCTGGTCGGTCTCGGAGAATGCCTTAACGCAGTCGTATGCGGCTTTGAGGCCAACCGTCATGGACCACAGCCAGAACATGTCCCGAACGCCCTGTGAAACCTTGGAGCCAGGTCGATTCGCGCCGAAAAACGGCGCGCTGAGATCCTTGTAGAACTGCGACCGATCGGCAAGCAGCCCCGCCCTGATGTCGTCGAACGCTTTGATTGGGGTGCCGCCCGGATTCCCAGCCGTCTTCAACATCAGCGGAGGGACCGCCCCCACCAGCACGGCCTTGGCGACCCGTGAGGTGCCATAACGCCCGATATAGCGGGCCACCTCGCCGCCGCCCGTGGAATGGCCGACCAGGATCACGTCCTTCAGATCGAGCTTTTCGATCAGCGCGTGGAGATCGTCCGCGTAGGTATCCATGTCGTTGCCGCCCCAGGTCTGGCTCGAGCGACCATGGCCTCGACGGTCGTGCGCGATCGCGCGATACCCGTTGGCGGCCGCGAAATACAACTGGTCATCCCAGTCATCCGCGTTGAGCGGCCAACCGTGGCTGAAGTGGACGGGTTGCCCTTTGCCCCAGTCCTTATAGAAAATGCTGGTGCCGTCCTTGGTAGTGATTGTGCCAGTGCTCATCGTTCGCACTCCTCCTCTAGGTCTAGGTCAACTGACAGCAGTACGAGTCGCCGTATGCGACGCGCAACTCATTACATGCTGCGCGCCGATTCGCGCATGTCAAGACTCAATGAATTGCGCCTCTATTTGTAGACGGCGGGTCACTCCGCGTCGTTGTGTTGATGGTGCTGATGCTCATCAGCATTGGCTCCTTTCGAGCCTCTGGCTTTGTGCGCTGATGCCCATCCGACCGGCGGTATGCCGATTGTCGAATCCGGCGGATCGCCAGCCTCCTCCCCCTAGCAGGCCCGCGGCTGGTCGGGAGCCTGTTATGCGGGTTGCTGGGAACGCCTGACGGGGAAGCTAGGTGCTCTAACTGCGGCCTTCAGTCCCTGGTGATCCACGCGAATGTGGTTGCGGTCGCGGTGCCGTAGGCAAGATGGGCGCTCAGGTCCTTCCATAGCGTCTTGGGATCGTAGTCCCAGATCGGTTTGTAGACCCCAGCCTGGGGCAATACCACGTAGCCGGTAGCCCAGACGAAAGTGCCGTACGGGAGACCAAGAGCTATGAAGGGGCGCGGCAGCGAGCCTGCGAGAACACCGTATGCCGTCCCCCACCCGATGCCGTACGCCCAGTGCATGAAATTGTTCATAAAGGCAGCCCGTTCTGGAGGCAGGGCCTGGCCGGTGAAGCCCTCGACGATCCGCTTGCCGATCAGGGCAGGGGCCGGTGCTTTGTCCCAGCTGGTCAGATCGGTGGAGAGCTCCCAGTCGAGAAATTTCTCCTTCCCACCGCCCCGGCGGTACCGCAGATACCAGACCACGTCCATGGCGGCCGTCCCCACCGCCCCGGCAACCAGGCCGCGCAGGATCGCGCCGAGCGGAGTGACCTTAATCTTGTAGCCGCTCATGAAAGAGCCTCTCCGTTAGTTGCTCGCCGTGGTCGAGCGCGTTCCAGTTGCTGCTAATTCGGCGTGCTGGCGGTGGACCTCATCCGCGCTGGCCAGCCCGATCAGCTCCCCCTCGGGCGTCGTCACCACCGCGTGACCAATTTTATGGTCGGTCAGGTAACGGTCAATTTCTTCGAGAGCCACGTTGGGACGAAACGTAACCGGCCCCGAGATCATGGCCTCTTCGACGGTCTTGGCGCCATTCGCTTTGATGGTGTCACTCCTCAACAGGCCGAGGAGAATCCGGTGATTGTCCACAACGGGGCAGGGACCCTTCGGATCAGCCGCCATGCGCGCCTTGACGGCGCTGATCGGATCGCTTAGCCGGCAAGTGACCACGTCACGGCGGGCGACCGTCCCAAGATTTGGGATATCGGCTGCAGTTCCCTCAATAGGCAGACCGGCGGAGACCCAATCGAGTTTGCCAGGTTTGTAAATGAAGACGCTCGTGAAACCGAGACTCTCGAGCCGCCACGCGGCTCGTGTACTCATGTCTCATTGATAGTCGTAGCAGTAGACGATGACCGGCCGGCTCTTGTCGAGCTGGCTGGTCGTCGGGCGACCAAGCTCGCGCAACGGAATGCTGAGAGCGCCGGGAAGATGCTCCTCGTCATACTCCCGTCGAGGCAGCACCTCTACCAACTGCGCACCAGCCTGGAGCATCTCGCGAACGCGTGATCGGTCAATCGTCGTAGGCATCCAAGAAACCTCCTTTTGGCGGCTCTTCCCAGAGGGCCGCTAAGACTCCCCAAGTGGACTGGCGATCAACCGGCGGGCGGGATCTGCCGTGAAGCGATCGTAGCAGCGCTCCGAACAGAACAGCTGAATCCGTCCGGCGTATTCCCAGTACTCGAGGCTCGTCATCATCAGCTGCCTGCCGCAGTTGGCGCAATATCGCAGCCTCGCCTCGGTTTGCTCGCTAGACTCAACGCCCGGCATCTTTCGCCCCTCTTAGTCTAGGGCCCAGGCTCGTCCTGCTCATCAGCTCGACGACGCGCCGGCGAAGACCTCCTTCAACGACTTGCCGTAGGGCCAGAACTTGCCTTTCTCCCCTGCCTGCCATTCCCGGCGCAGGTCCGGGTCGCTCAGATCCCAGTCGGGACGGATCTTTTTGGTGACCTCACGCAAGTCCTGGTAGAGGTCGGCAACGGACGGCCGGCCCCAGTACCAGTAGCCGTTGTAGATCCGAAAGATCTTGAGCTGCGGTTCGAGGACCAGCGTGTGCGGAATCATCGGATCGTGCCGCGGATCGGTGTATTCCTGGACGTCCAGGTCCTTCTGGACGACGCGACCCGGATCGGAGAGAAAGGGCCACTGGGCGCCGAGCCCATCGCGGAATTCATTGGTCTCCATCATGTTGTCGGTGGAGATGGTCACGATCCGCGTGTAGCCAACCTTCAGCTCCGGGTAGAAATCGACCAGGTGCCGCAGCTGCCGACGGTCTTTCGGACAAAAATGCCCACGCGACAGGATAAGGATCAGGGGATCCTGCGCCTGAAGTTCCGACAACTTGCGGCGCGTTCCTGTATGGTCCGGTAGCTCGTAATCCGGAAACGTCGCTCCCACCTTAATGTCAGCACGCATCGTTGAATCCTCCTTCAGCTTTTAGTCCAGTATGGGCATGAGTAACCGGAAGTCGCCGTGATCTGGATCACAAATTCCGAGCCTGCCGGAGTTTCGCGGTCTCCCTGATCGCTTCCCGAAACTCGGTGACCATCTCCTGGTACGCGGTCACCTCGCGGGCCGCCTCAACCTGACCGGCGGTAGCGAGGCGGCCCTTGATCGCCACTGAGGCGAAGTACGCCCCGTTGTAGTAAGGGAGCAGATTCTCGAACTTGAAGGGCGGGTCGCCTCTAGCTACGCGAAAGCGACTCCATGATCGCCGCGTCCTTCGGCCGATCGGCAAAATCTCGACCCTCGTAGATGTACCGAACGATTCCGTCCCGATCCGTCAGCACCAGAGCCGGCTTCGAAATTCGTCCGGGGCCGTCCCAGAAACCGAACGGCTTGATCGCGGTCTCCCCCTCAGGATCGGTGAGCAAATCGAATGGCAGCAATAGCTTGTCGATCATGGCCCGGTTCTGGTCGGGTGAATCGATCGAAATGCCATAGATCCGGATCCCCGCCTTTTGAAAGGTCTCGATCTTCCTGGCAAAGCTGACCAGCTGCCCATTGCAATAGGGTCACCAGTCCCCTCGGTAAAAGACCAGTAGATTCGGCCCCGAGCCGTCTGGCAGGGAGTGGTTCGAGTCGTCCTGCGCACGAAGCGTAAAGGCTGGCAGCCCCATGCCTATCTTCAACGCGGTGGCGATGTTATGAAAACACGCTAACGAGACGAACCATTCCTAGCGGCTGGTTCGACGTCTTTCCTTGGGACAGCGCTGCAACGTCACCTGGGGGATTTACGTCAGGTCGATCGGGATGATGTCGCTCTTGGCAAAGATCGGGCCCACCGTGAGCCCCACACGACGATAGACCTTCTCAGGCACGGAGATGTCGGCCAGGTTGAGCTGACCCACCCAGGGCCGGGCGGCCGGAGCGAGCAGCCCGCGCTTCGGGAGCGCGAGCGTCAGGGTTTTCGTGGCGCGAATCGTGGGGTTCGACGCCTCGCCGGTATCTCCGTCAAGCCCGGAGGGAAGGTCGAGGGCCAGCATCGGACGACCCGAGGCATTCGCCGCCTGAATCAGAACCGCGACCGGCCCGGCCGGCGCGCCTCGCAGGCTATACCCGATGAGTGCATCGATGACCAGGTCTGCGCCGGCGAGTGGCTCGGAGATCCCATCGGCGCCCACACGAACGGGAATCCCGATCCATTCGAGGATGGTCAGCTGTTGCCGTGGCGCGCCGCGCATGTCGTCGTGGGGCTGAGCGAGCAGGACGGTCACTGCTGCTCCCCAGCCTACGAGACGCCGGGCGGCGGCCAGGCCGCCTCCGCCATTGCCACCCCGTCCCGCCAGGACGACAACCTGCCGCCCACGGGCGTCGCCGCCCAGCATGCCCCGGGCATGGGTTGCCAGGCCGCGGCCCGCGTTCTCCATCATTTGGACCAGGCTGATCCCGACTTCTTCGGTCATCAGCCGGTCCACCTCCCGCATCTGATCGATCGAGACCGATGTGACGCCGATCACTGTTTCCGTCCGCGTGGCGTGTCAGGCTTGAGGCAAAAGGCGAGGTGGATTGCGATGTTAGGAACCGCGCAGCTCGAGACCATCATCCACGACAATATGTTGCCCGCCGTCATCGAGGAAACCGGCCAGACCTGGGTCCGGGTTCGGCTCAACGACCCGCAGACGGCCCTGTCGGAAACGCTGTCCATGGGACTGTCGGATTTCGCGGACTTGATCCTCCACTGGAGGGCCCACGGCTGCCACGTCCACCCTTGTTCCGCCATGTTAGCGAGCCCCAGTGACTCCGACCACCCGTAAAGAGTGCCGGCCAGCTCGGGATGCCCCTTGCGTGAAGGGCTCGAGCGACGGGTAGAGTAGAAACAAATGGAGTGTGCCGATTGTGGTTGCAAGGTCGCTCGGGGCGGAATCAGGATTGAGGTCTGCGGTCGCGCGGACTGTTGCTGCGCCACGCTGCCCGTCGGCGGCCGGCCGACGGAGGCACCTCCCGGCACTCGCGGCGGTGCTCCTGATCCTGCGGCGTAGCCGGCGAGTCATCATGTTTGCCTGGCGGCTGCGATGCGCCAGTCGTTGCTACCCTGACTGAAGCCTGACCGTGACATCCACTGGCGCCGAACATTCGTAACGGCGACCGTTAGTGCACGACCAACGTACCCTGCATCCCCAGGCCCTGGTGGCCGTCGACCGGGCAGAAGAACCGGTAGGTCCCGGGCTTGAGTGTGACGGTGAAGCCCTCTGAATGACCGGGTCCGAAGGCGAGGTCCCTCGTGTGCCCGTCGATGCCGTTGCCGGTCAACTCCACCGCGTGACTGATGGTGCCGTCGTTGATGGCGGTGAACGTGTGGCTGCCGGCGTCCAGGGAAAGCTGGGCCGGCGTGATCTTGTACTCGCTGAGATGGAGCGTGGTGACAGTGGGCTGCTGGCTGCCACCAGGGCCGGAACACCCTGCGAGAGCCAATGCCGCGACCAACGCCGCGTTTCGGAAAATATAGGCCGGCGACCTGAGGGGGGTAACAGGCCGCCGGCGCACGGAGGCGGGGACGATCACTGAACGATCAGATCGACCATGTCGGCGACTTCAGGCATGAGCGGCGCGTGCTGGTTGTCGACCAACAGCGCGAAGAATGTGTGATGGCCAGTGGTAAGGCCCTGGGTCGATGCCTGGAAGGAAGTCGCGCAACTCATCCCGAGCATGGTGCCCATGCCCATCATCGGGCCGCTCATGCTATCGACGTTGACGTGCCAGTGGCCATAACCCTTGAGATTGGCCTTGCCGAACAGGTCGCAGGACGGATTGAAGTTGTTGATGGCGACCTGGATTGTGAACGTGCCCGACACCGTGTCCCCGGCGTGTGGCGAAAGAATCTTGATCGACGGCGTCCCCACGTTGGCGCCGGCGATTGCTGGCAGCGGCGAGGACGGCCGGTACGTGAAGGTCATCTCTTCCTTGCCCTTCGTTACTTCCTCGTGATTGTTCAGCGCCGGAAGCACGGTCAGCGTGTGCTGGCCGGCAGCCACGTTCTGCAGGCTGATAGTGGCCGTGTCGCTGCAATACATGTTCACGAGCGCGTGGTCAAGCTCGATGTGGTAGTGGCCAAATCCCTCCTTAGGGGCTTTGCCAGCCAATGCGCAACTGAGCTGATAACCAGTCACAGCAACCCTGGCGTCAAAGGAATTGCCGGTGATGACCGCGCCGTTTTGCGGCGATACGAACTTCGTCATCAAGTTGCCGGAAGCCTCGGGCATCGCCATGGCAGACGACGATGGCGAGCTGGCCGGGGCGGAGGCCTGACCACCGCAGGCCGCCAGCAGCAGCGGAATGCCAATCGCCAATGCCCCGAAGGAATGTGCGCGTGTGATCATGTCTACCTCCGTGTGTCTTTCACCGTTCCTTATGCGGCGCTGGCCCGCCTCGGATTTCAGGGATACGGCCAGGCCGCAATCCAATTACGATCGAGGGGCCCTACATGAAGGATGAGAGGCTCGTTCGTGGCCAGGCTACTGCCCATCACGACCACATCACGGAAGGCCCGCTGGCCGAGGCCGCGGACAGCGAGCTGCTGACGCGGATCGCCTCGGGTAACGAGGAGGCGTTTCGGATTCTGTGGGATCGCTTCGGTGCTGGCGTCTACACCGTGTGCCGGCGCCGGCTGGGCGATGTCGGCGCGGCCGAGGACGCGACCCAGGAAGCTTTTACCAGTGTCTGGCGGCGGGCTGGGACGTTCGACCCGGCACGCGGTTCGGCAGCCGCCTGGCTGTACGCGGTCGCCCGCAACGCCGCCGCGCAGCTCGCTCGCCGAGGCCAGGGCGGGACCAACCTCACCATGCTGGACGACCAGACCGCCGACGCGGAATACGACCCCGTGATACGCCTCGCGGTACTCGCAGCGCTGGCGCGGCTGCAAGCAACCGAGCGCGAAGTACTGGAGCTCGCCTACTTCGAGGACATGACTCAGACCGAGATCGCGAAGCGCCTCCGGCTCCCGCTCGGCACCGTTAAAACCCGGACCCGCTCCGGTCTTCATCGCTTAGCTGGCTATCTGGAGGACAGCCGGGAATGAACCCCGAGGACGTTGAGGGACTCTTGCGACAAACCGGTCGGCCGTTCGAACCGCCGGCTCGCCTGCGACGCGCTGTCTTGCGGGTTCCAAAGGGCCCTGTGCAGGGCCGCCGCCCCCGGGTGTGGCGGATTCGGATTGCCGCCGCCGCCGCGGCAGTTCTCTTGGTGACCGCGAGCGCAGTGGTGGTCCAGCAGCTCACCTCGTTCCACGCTGTGGCCGCCGTGACGCTGCGGGGCGCTCCCGGGACGAATGCCGTCGAATCGCCCCGTACGCCTGGTGGTCCAACACCTGAAGCCGGGAGCCGTGTCGTATTACGAGCTCTGGTCGCTCGCGGAGCAACCGCCGATGATGCTGACCACCTTCATGACGGATACAACCGGGTCGTGCACCCTGACGTTCTCGATGCCGGCTTCCGCATCCTGGCGCGATCTCGCCGTCACGCCAGAGGGCGAAAGCAGCAGTTACCTGCTGCGCTCAGATCGGTAGCCCGATCGTGAAACCGGCCGGCGTCAGGGAGTAACCCTGACGCCGTGCCAGAAGGCAACGTCGTCCTTGATTTCGGCGGCCGCTGGGGAGGGCGCCGGGTAATACCACGACTGCTTATCGGCTCTCCTGCCGCTGGAGCGGGCCGTAGGCGAACAGCAGACCGAGCACCAGGCCGAACATCAGGTGACCGACAATCCAGGACCATTCGGGATTCGAGCTGAGAAACGAACCGCTCGTCCCACTCAGCAGGTTGCGCAACACGAGCCAGTACATCACGATGTAGACCACGATCCCGTACATCATGCCGACCACTACTGCGGCAACCCCACGCAACTTCAGCGCGACCGCGATCGCAAGGAAGATCAGGCCGAAGATGATCGAGTTCATCATGTGGCCCATCAAGCCGACGATGAAGGGCACGATCTGGAACTCGCTGCCCGGATGACCGATGCCCAACGCCTGACCGATGCCCTGGGGCGGCGCCCAGAGGTTGCTCGTGAAGATGCCAACGATCATCGCCCACATGGCGAAGACCAGGCCGGCGACTAGCCCAGCCGCCCCCGCCCGCACGGCGGACGCCGCTGACCCACCCGTATCCCGAGAAATCGCTGTCGCACTCATAGCAAGTTCCTCCATTTGCTTGATGTCTGTTTTCCTTTCAGCCTATCCAGAGGCGGCTCCGGCGTCTGTGACTCAGGTCACGTAATTCCGCCCGGGCACGCAGTAGGCTGGACGTTGGCATGAACGCATCGTCCGTCGTCCCCGGGCCCAAGGTATCCCCCGGCAGGCGGCCACAACGACCCTACTTTCGGGTGAGCAAATCGGCCAGTTCTGGATGGAACAGGTGATCGCGATGATCGCACACAGCACGCCGGACAAGCTGTGGTACCTCCGCCGCCTGAACCTCTTCGAGGGCATGAGCGTCGAGGAGGTCGAACGGGTTTCGCATGACCTACGGATGCGCTCCTGCTCGGCGAAGTCATCTGTCCTGGACGGCTCAACCGAGCGCGTCTACATGGTCAAGGAGGGACGGGTTCGCCTGTACCACATCACCGCAAACGGTCAGGAGGTGACCACCGCGGTGCTCGTTCCCGGACAGCTCTTCGGGCTGGGGGCACTGTTCGGCAAGGGCGGCGACGCCACGTTTGCCGAGGCGCTCGAGGATACCGTGATTTGCGACGCCGCCGCCCAGGACTTCATCAACATGATGGCCCACCATCCCATCTTGATGGCGAAGGTCATGATGGCCATGGCGCGCCAGATGATCCGGCTCGAGTCCACCATCGAGAGTATCGTGTCTCGCCCCGTCGCCGGCCGGCTGGCGGACCTGGTGACCACGCTCACCGACCAGGCCGAGCGGAACGCCAACGGCGCTATCCTCCTGCCAGCTTATTCGCACGAGGAACTCGGAAAGATGATTGGAGCAACCCGCGAATCGGTGTCGCGCACGCTCGGTGACTGGCGACGCGCGGGCATCATCAGCACGCAGGGCCGGCGGATCCTTATTCGAAAGCCCGGCGCGCTTCGGGCCCAGGCCGACGGCCGCGATCCGCTGCCGGGAGACCGCAACCCGTAAGTCCGGCTCGGATCATTCGGTACGGACAACTCGGTGGAGAGGCCCCTCCGGGTAAGGGGAGATCGCCGATAATGTAGCCACCAGAGTGACAGCCACCGGCCCGACTGCCGCGCAGAGCCTGGCTCTTCAAGTCGAAGATCTCCACGTCAGCTACGGTCCGAAGCGGGCAGTCGACGGCGTGTCCCTCGAAATTAACGAAGGGGAGATCTTCGGCCTTCTGGGCCCGAACGGAGCTGGGAAGACGAGCACACTCAGCGCTATCGAGGGTCTGCTGCGGCCCGACTCTGGCTCGATCCGAATCGGCGATGTCGACGCTGGAGCAAATCCCACCGCAGCGAAAGCCCGGATGGGCGTCCAGCTTCAGTCAACGAGCTTCCAATCCGATCTCACGATCCGCGAGATCGTCAGGCTCTACGCGGGGCTCTACGGCGTATCGCTCACCCGGACCGGAATTGATGACCTTCTCGCCGATGTCCACCTGAGCGAGGAAGCGTCAAAGCGCTTCAGCCAGCTGTCGGGTGGACAGCAGAAACGCGTCTCACTGTTGATCGCAACGATCCACCGCCCGCCAATGGTGCTCCTCGATGAACCCACAGCGGGCCTGGACCCGCAAGCTCGCCGGCAGCTGTGGGATCGGATCGAACGGCTACGTGACATCGGCCGGAGCATCCTCCTTACCACTCACTCCATGGAAGAGGCGCAGGCGGTGTGTCACCGCGTGGCGATCATCGACCGAGGCAAGCTGCTCACGGTCGACACGCCGGCTGGGCTCATCGAGAAACACAAAGATGACCCACGCGTACGCAAGGCGGCCCATGGCCAGGTCACCCTCGAAGACGTCTTCATCGGGTTAACCGGAAGTGAGCTTCGCGATTGAGATGAGCAGCCAAGCGAGCGCCGCCCTAGGCCGCCCTCCGACGTTGTCAGGGATCCTCAGAGCCCTGCTTCAGGCGGACCTCACGGTTCAGTTGCGTAACGGGCGAGCACTGGTGTTGACGTTCCTTCCGCCCCTTGCCCTCCTCTACGGCCTGTCCGCCGTCAAGCGCGGCGCTCAACTCGGCGGCCCCATCGTCAACGTGGCGTTGGCTCTCACGCTCGGTATCGCGTCGATTGCCATCCTTGGCTACACCGCGTCCGTCGTCAGGGATCGCGAGCTGGGTGTTTTTCAACGCCTCCGGGTCACGCCGGCACCGACCTGGACCATCATGGTCAGCCGGCTGTCCGTCCAGATCGTTTCGATGCTGGCCATGGCCGTGGTAGTTCTCGTGGCGGCGGCAGTCATCGAGAACGTGTCTCTCGGTCCGGCCGCATACCTCCTGACCCTCCTCGCGGTGATTTTCAGCTCGGCTGTCTTCCTGGGCGTGGGACAGGCTCTGGTGGGGCTCATCAAATCGGCGGACACGGTCAACGCCGTCGGACGGCTGAGCTATCTGCCGCTGTTCGCCCTCGGCCTGTTTGCTCACTCGACAATCTTTGGCACCACGTTCGAGACCATCGCGCGGTGGTCCCCCGGCGGGGCGGTCGCGACGTTGCTGGCGGGCGCGATGCGACCGGCAGCCTGGAGCGGGGATACCTGGTGGGCCTTGCTGGCCAGCGTCCTCTATACGGTCGTTTTCGCCGGGATTGGCATCCGGTGGTTTCAGTGGAGCACGCGCTAAAGGGACGAAATTCGGCCTCGGTTTTCTGTAGCCAGTTCTCTAGCCAACCCGAAGGAATACTTGAGACCAAATGGACGCGTTACGAACACATGGAAAGCAGAAATTTCGAGCTGAATTCAATTGCTGCCTGATTTGTAAACAGCGGGTCGCCAGTTCGAATCCGGCCGTCGGCTCCAAGATTCCGATACGACGGAACAGCGGCTCCGATGAATTTGAGCCACGGACGGAGTCTTCATCTTCGACACGCAGTTTCCATCGAACACACAAGGAGCACAGCCATGAAGACCGATTGGACCACCGACGTGAAGGGCAGTGGCCAGTACGCCGAGGTCAACGGCATCAAGCTCTACTACGAAACTCACGGGGCTGGGCGCCCGCTGATCCTGCTGCACGGCGGGCTTGGGTCGGGCGAGATGTTCGGGCCTGTTCTTCCACAGCTCGCGGAGCGCCACCAGGTCGTCACTGTCGACCTACAAGGACATGGCCGTACTGCTGACATCGATCGACCGATCGACGTCCGGCTCATGGCCGGCGACATCGCTGCACTGATCGAGCACCTCGCGCTGGCCAGCCCAGACGTCGTCGGTTACTCGCTCGGCGGCGGTGTGGCACTGCAGACAGCGGCGCAGTACCCCGCGAAGGTCCGTCGGCTCGTCGTCGTCTCAGCGAACATCCGGCCCGACGCGATCTATCCGGAGATGCGGGCGCAGCAGAGCCAGGTGAACGCAGCCGCCGCCGAGCTCATGAAAGGCACGCCGATGTACCAGCTGTACCAACGGGTCGCGCCACGCCCTGAGGACTTCCCTCGGTTACTGAACAAGATCGGCGAAGCGATGTCGAAGGACTTCGACTTCACTGAAGACGTCCGCGGTCTCCAGGTGCCGACGCTCATCGTCGCTGCGGATGCCGACATGGCGCCGCCGAGCCACTACGTCGAGGTGTTCAAACTGTTCGCTGGCGGACTGCGGGACGGCGGCTGGATGGGCGAGGGCCGGCCAAAGGGCGGGCACGCGCTCGCGATCCTGCCGGGCCTAACCCACTACAACATCTTCAGCTCGCCACTATTCGCCGCGGCGACTCTGGCCTTTCTCGAATAGCAGCCCTATGTGGTACTCGCCCAGACGAACCATTGCTGGATCAGGGCACGAAGGCCGTCGGCATCGAAGGCAATTGCATTTTCCAGGTCGGGCATGCGGTAGGAGAGGCGAACGTGCACTGGATCCGGGCCGACGGCGACAAACACCGTGTCCCCTTGCCGAGTCAGCGCTTCCAGAATCCGCTTCTCCCCACCGGTGAAGTCGGCCAGATCAGTCGTCCGCTTGAGGTAGAGAAAGCGTCCATTCAGCTGCAAGACGCCGACCGAGGCAACGACAAGATCTTCCGCCCTCTCCGGGACGAGGGATTTCTCCTGCTGCAGCCAATCGAACCAGCCCGATTGCTCAGCGTGAGTCTCGACCATCTCCATAGCCATAACGACGCAGGCCATTGAGCTCCTTCACGCCTAAATAGCCCCATTCTCGGTAGCCGTAGTTGTAGCCACCCGAATGGAATTCCGCTGACCGCGCTCAAAGAGAAATATGACCCGGAAAACCTCTTCCATCTCAACCACAACATTCGGGCCTCAGACCATCGCAATCGCCTGCCTTTGTGAGCGGAGGGTTTAATCGCCGTCGGATGTGTAAACATCGGGTCGCCGGTTCGAATCCGGCCGTCGGCTGACCGTTTACCAATTCATTGGGATTCGCTGGCCCGCCGGGACATCCTGCGGACGATGGGCTCGCCGCGAGAGGCCGGCGCGATCCAGGCGCGGAGCAGCAGGAAGCGCACGGTAGTCGCGACGAGGTTGGCAATGACCAGCGCGGTGAGCTCGAACATCCGGCTTGCGCCGGGCGCAACCAGGTGCACAGCCGCGATCGCAAAAGTCGTGAGGACGAGCGCAATACCGAAGGCGGCCAGGCCGCCGAGATGGTCACGGGTGGCTAGGGCGCCTACTGGCGCCGCCTGACGTCACCGGATCTCACGGCACGCGAGCGCCGCGCACTGACGGTCGCGTGGATGGCGGGGCCGGTTCTTTATGGCGTGAGCATGGGACTCGCATGGCTTGGCCCGCGACTCTCGCTCGGCGGGTTTGTCATCCTCGGAATCCTGTACCTGCTGCCGACACCGCGCGTTCTTGCGCTAGCGCAGCGCACGCGCTCTTGGCCGGGGTCGCGCTGATTTCAGCACCCTCCCCGCGCGGCGTCAACGGCCGGACTCCGGTCACGGTGCACTGAAAGGACCCTTGCGCTGCAATGCGTCTTTTGCGGAGACAGGCTCAAATGGGCTCCCGGCGATCCACCCTGGACCTGACCCCGGGTTACGCATCGGCTGGCTATGGCCGCGGCTACTGACTCAAAACGGGGGACAATGATCCCGATGGAAGCACACGACTGGGATGCACGTTATCGGGGCGCGACCCGCCTCTGGACAGAACGACCCAATCAGCCTCTCGTCGAGGAAATCAGCGGGCTGAAGGCTGGCCGAGCGCTCGATCTGGGCAGCGGCGAGGGCCGCAACGCCGTCTGGCTGGCGGAGCAGGGATGGCAGGTCACCGCGGTGGACTTTTCGCGGGTCGCTCTCGAGCGTGCCGCAGCAGGCGCCCAACGAACCGGCGTCCAGGTCGAGTGGGTGCAGGCTGACCTGACCCAGTACACGCCAGCCGCCGCAGCCTTTGATCTCGTCGTGATCCTTTATCTGCACCTCCCGGCGGACGCCAGGCGCAGGGTCCTCGAGCAGGCCGATACGGCGCTTCGCCCGGGTGGACGGCTCCTGATCGTCGGGCATGACCTCGAGAATCTCGCCGCCGGCCATGGCGGTCCACAGGAACCCAGCATCCTGTACACGCCAGACCGGATCGCAGCTGAGGTGCCCGGGCTGACGATCGCTCGCGCGCATACGGTGAAACGTCAGGTGCAGACGGTCGAGGGCATCGCCACGGCGTTCGACACCGTCGTGCTCGCCATGAAACCAGCTATCCAGCCCGCGAACCTCGCGGCGGTCACGGCGCGCTGGTCCGGCACGCCGTTCCAGTTCGACATCACGGGCCCCCGGGGAGAAGTCGTCGCGGTCGACGAACCGCCGCCCCTGGGACTGGGTCGCGGCATGAAGCCCAGCGAGATGCTGCTAGGGGCACTCGCCACCTGCTCAGCGATCAGCGCGGTCTCGCTGCTGCAGAAGATGCGCCAGCCACTGCGCTCGCTCTTTGTCCGCGTCGAAGGGAATCAGCAGTCCGATTGGCCGAAGGCGTTCACGGACATCCACCTGCAGTTCGTCGTCGGCGGCGACGGATCCTTCGACGTCGCTCTGGTGAAGAAGGCAATCGATCTCGCGACGACTCGCTATTGCCCCGTCAGCGCCACCATCGAACTGGGCCAGGGCGGCTGCCGGATCGACACAGGCTTCACGATCGTCGATGACGCGCCCGCCGGCGTCGAGTAACAAAATCCTGCCTGACGCTCCCCCGAATGAGGGACCATTGCCTGGGCGAGAGCCTGACGGAGGACGAGCGTGCCGCACTCCTGTCCCACATCGAGACCTGTACGTCCTGCCCGGACCTCTACCGGTCGATGGCGGTCATCCATCAACACATGCGAAGCGCACAATCGGCGGCTCCCCCCGGAGAAACTGCGTGGCCGGGTGCGGGACCTCTTCGGCGAGTAGCCAATCGGCGATGCCGATGCTGAGCGCTAAGCAGTTCTGAGACGCGCCCGAAGCATCGGCAACGCGGCGAACGAAGCTGCGATGATTCCCACACCACCCACGAGAGCGGCCACGGCGACTGACACCTCTTGCCCGGTCGAGGCCTCGAACACGAACCCTCCGACGATCCCGGCCGAGGTGAGGAATATCCAGATGAACATAGGTACCGCAAACGCGGCGCCGACCCTGTGGCGTCGCAATAGACCGACCGCGGCAACGACAGCAAGCGGCAGGAAGATCCCAAGATCGAGCGCGTAAACGGGGTTCGCTGGGAGACCCGCCTTCTTCAGATCGGCAGGCAGGTTGCCGGTCGTCGTGAAGGCCGCGATCTGGCTGAGCCAAAGAAGCCCAAAGAGCGCAGCCACGACTAGGAGCAGGCCAGCTGACGCGCGCCGCGGTAGGCGGTCGAGGATTGGGACGGCAGCTTTCGGCAGGTCCCAGGTTGACAAGCCGAGCACCAGGCTCCAAACGGAAAGGCCCAGGATTGCGATGTAGACGAGAGCTAGTCGATTCATCGCCACCGACGTCGTGTAGATCAGGTAGTTGTAAACGAGATAGAGGAGTCCACCGACCACCATGAGTCGGGCCATCCCCGACCCCCGGCGTGCTGACCAGAGACCGCATACCAGGATCGGCACGGCCAGCACGAGCGTTGCGAGGTCGATACCGCGTGCCTGCTAGGCCCAAAACGGCACATCCCGATAGAGGCCGCCAGCGAACAGGCCGGCAGCCGTGGCAACGGCAGCAAGCGCCGTCGCGCCCCAAGCGAGCAGGTCAGCGATGCCGCGTTGCTGCATGAAAGACTCCTTCGCCTGTTAGCTTGGCCACAGCCGCACGACTCGGGTCGTGACATTGACAAGCCTGCCGACCCGATCCAAACAGAACTATCGGCACGTTACCGCATTGAGCTGTGCGAGGAAACTGAGATTGAGGCGCCTGGCCGTACGCCAGTGAGCCTGGCCAGTGGCTGAGTCTCAGCCGAGGGGATAACAACATGAGAATGAAGCACCCGACCACGATGAAGGCCTTGGCAAGCGGCGCGGGAGTCACGGCCCTGTTCGGGATCTACCGACGGTGGCATCTGCGGTGGGGAGCGACCGGTGAGGAGGTGCTCCGCATCATGCCGGGCGACGAGATTATCGAGCATCCGACCTTCGATGCGACGCGCGCGGTCACGGTGGCGGCCAGACCCGAGGACGTCTGGCCTTGGATCGTCCAGACGAGCTTCGAGCCGAACCATTGGGTAGTCTGGTCCGATCGCAAGCGGGCAACCTGGACTTGGGGCATCTACCCCAGCGAGACGGGAGGCACCCGGCTGGTCACCAGGGTCCGAATCCGCTACGACTGGACCAGCCCGACTATCCTGTTCAGCCTCCTTCTAGTGGAGCCGTGGGATTTCCCGATGATGCGCAAGTGCCTCCTCGGCATCAAGCGTCGAGCCGAGGCTCTAGCACGATCGAGAGAGCTGCCGACCGTGAGCACCGGACTTGAACGGGGAGGGCGGGTCCACGCACGTCGCTGACGAGGCTGCGTCCTCGGTGGTTCTCCCGTTCGGCTTGGGTAACTCAGCATAGAGCTGCCGCGGCCCGCCATACCTATCTATTGTGTGGCGGGACGACGTGACGGTGGGTGTGATCCGTCCGGGACGCGAGCTCCCAACGCGCCCGTCGTTTTGCTCGCTGGTCCAGAGTAAGCCCTCCACTCGAGAGAAGCGAAACGTCCCTCGCTCTGCGCGGCGAGGGACGTTCCGGTTCTAGGTTGCGCGCGTGATTTAGGCGGGAATCGCCTTCGGCTTCGCTGCCGCGAATGGCACCGTGACCTTCTGCCGCTGACGGACCCAGAGAACGATCTCGAGACCAAGGGCGCCGAGGACCGCGAGCGCCGCGACTCCTAGGCCGATCGCCGCGTAGAGAGCGTAGGTTCCGATCGTCCACCAGCCGTAGGCGTTCAGCAAGAGCCCGCGAAGCGTCTCGCCCTTGAAGAGCGTGGCAACCTGGCCGGCGATCTTCGTGTCGGTCGGATTGGCCATCGCCTTCGCGCTCATCTGCGAATAGGTCTGTCCACCGGCCACTTCACTCAGGTGGACGCCGATGAAGCTGTTCGCGTAGACCTTCGCTTGCTCGCCCGTCGTCAGCTGCTGCCCGCCGTAGGCGTTCATCGCCGTCGTGTCGGCGGCCGGGAGGGCCGTGATCGCCGCGCTATTAGCCGCCGGGAAGTAGATCTGTTGCGCGGTCAACTCGGTCGTAATCTGGTTGTGAATGAAGGAATTCCCCCAGAACAGGAATCCCGCGCAGAAGACCAGGATGCCAATGAGGCCGGCCTGGAGGACCACCACTCGCCACCGCAATCCGTTCGTCATTTCAATCCTCCGTCGAAATTTGCTTCCTGGTCCTACGCTCCAGGTGTTGATCTCATCGTGACGGAGTAGCGGGAGAATGCTCAGGACCGATGGTCCCGACTTGGTTGTGACCCGATCCTGACTGGCCGGGACCTACGACACGCGGCCGAATCGTTACAGGCGGGCGAGCCCGATCGCCGTGGGTGTCGAGAAAGCTTGCGGGACGCAACGCCGCCAGCGCGACCGCCGTTCGGCGCTGGCGCGCGTGCTCAGCTCGAACATCACCCAGGCATAGGCCGCCGGGTCGTGTCCGTCGAAGACGAGAGGGTCAAATCCTAACGCCCGCAGGTTGGACTCGCCCTCCTCCGCGCAGATAACCAGAGACTCCAGCGCGAGGGGGACGAACGTGCTGATCACACGGTAGCCGGCCTCGGCTGCGACGTGCGGATCGCTCGATAGCGCGACGCAGCGGTCGGCTTCCTCGAGCGCCGTGAAGAGGTCGGTCCGATCGACCCCGGTCCGCGCCAGTTGCTCAGTCATGCGAAAAACCCGCTCCTGAGTCTCCATCGAGTGCGACACGTGGCGAAGGCCTCTCGCCCACAGGTCAGCCAGGGCGTGGCCGTGTCGGTACTGGCGCACCCAGTCGGTACGCCGGTCGTCGAGTATTTCCACCATCGGCGTTCGAACCGTGACAACCATCACCACTAGGATGCGCGACCAGGGGTCGCAAACCTACGGACGCTGGTCCCGACGCGAAGAGGACTGTTGGGCCTCCTGGGCGTTGTCCTGGTGGTGGCCCGCCGGCGTTGACCTGCTGGTCGTTGCGCCATTCGCCCGCAGGGTACGGACGACCAAGGCCACGACACGGGCTGTCGCACCTCAGGAGCGCATCGAAAGGCGCCTTTCACGGGCTGCCTAGATCCAAAGCAGGGTCATAGGGCCCTGGAACGTCCGGGACCTATGGCCCTACGGCATTCGGAGGCCAACCGCCATCGTCCAGGACATGACAAACGCCGCTCCGGCCATGGTCAATCGCGCGACGGTCCTCCTGGTCGAACCGGACCCGGCGGACCGCGAACGGTTCGGCAGCTGGCTCGAATCGGCGGGAGTCGATCCCATCAACTGCCCCGGGCCCCACACTCCCGGCTTCAGCTGCCTTGGGACCTCGAACGCGGGCTGCCCCCTGGTCAACCTGGCCGACGTCGCCGTGCTCGATGTCCGCCGGTTGCCCGGCCTCGCGACCCGCGGCCTGCCGGGGTGGCGCTTGCTCCGCTACTACCTGGAGCATGGCAAGCCGGTGGTGGTGATCGCCGACCGCTACCGGAAACCGACATTCCGCCCCGAGCAGGTCTTCGTGCTCCGCCCGAACCCTGGGCGGGAGTCCCTGCTGCTGGCGGTTCGCGCGGTTCTTCGAGAAGCAGCGAACTGGTAGACGCGGCGCCCTAACCTGCGACCACGGGGCGGTAAACCGGCTGCCACATGATGCGAGGGATATCCCCCTCGAGATCGGTTGGCGTGACTCGGGCCAAACCCTCCTCGATCGCGGCCGTCGCGACCGCGTTTGCCACCTTGGCCGAGAGCGGGCGGTTCGCGACCACGACTGGCCGGAGGGATTCGAGCTCACCAAGGAAGCGGAGGCCGAGCTTGCCACCTTTGGCCTGCGCTTCCACGGCTTTGACCCGGTCGTCTTTGACGGCACCGACCCGGCGGCCTATGTGTGGGCACTCTTCGAGGTGGCCGAGCGCCAGGCGGCCTGCGACGAGGCGGTCCGCCGCTACGGGCATCGGGCATGTCCGCCTCGTGGGCTGGCCGTCGTCCCGACGCCGGTCCGCCCCAAGACACCGGCGCCCCTCCCGCTGCATCGCTCACCCCAGCCGGCCGGGGTCAGGAGGTAAGGCCGGATGTGGGTCCGCTCTGTCGCGACGCTGCCATCCCCCATCGGCGCACTGGTCGAGGCGCTGGGTCGCCTGACTCCTGACACGCTTGCCGCCCTTGCCCAGGCAGCGTCCCGCGACGGCTGCCATCTCACCGCCCATCTCGCGCGGCCCGTCCGCCGCGATGAGATCACCACCTTTCACCTTCGTTGGTGGAACGACCGATCCCTCACGCCCGCCGTCGGCGGCGAGCTCGCGCTGCGGCCAACGGGGCCGCAGTCGACCGAGCTGGCGATTACGGCCCAGTACCGGTGCCGCGAGGCCCTACGCGAACTGGTCGGCTCGACGTTCATGCGCCGGGTGGCCGAGTCGGTCGTGACGGCATTCCTGGTTTCGCTGGTCAAGCACCTCGACATCGCCGAGCGACAACTGGTCCTGCAACGTGGGACCATCCGGCCCTGCTCACCGCCAACGCCGACGGTTAGTCTGAGCATCGACTCCGGAAACCTCTGCGAAAGAGTCAAACGGCTTGAAAGACTGAAAACCTGAGAAGGCCGAAAGGGTAGTCGACGGGAAACCGCTCTAGACAAGCCGTAAGACCCCTAAACACTGGTTCCCGGAGTCTTCCTTACTCAAGGCTGAACGGCGGATACGCATCGGTGACCAGGACCAGCGCGTAGCCGGTCACCCGATTGCTCCACCGGATCACACCAACCACGAAGTCGAAGAGGCCACGCGGGTAGCGCCCGGTAAACAGGATGGCGAACCAGGCGATGATCACCGCCACCACGGCACCGATCCCCAGGAAGAAGAGCACGATGTAGTGGGGGATGGCCAGCAACCACTTGACCAGCGGAAGCCATTGGTTGAGCTGCCGGGCGTCCGGGTATGGGAGATCCAGGTGAACGGCCTGTTCCTCATCGGTTGACGGATAGTGGTCGTCGAGCAATGCAATGTAGGCGGTGACGCGGTTCGAGAACCGGAGCAGCTGGAGGTTCCAGTCGAACCACCACCGTGGATACTTCTGCCGGAACACGATCATCAACACCAGAGGGAGAAACAGGAGGCCGCCCCCGGTCGCGATGGTGGTGACCGTCTCGTGGGCGCCATTTGTCGTCGTGGCATAGCGCACCGAGGCGCCGCTCAGCAGGCTGAGGATGAGCGCAATCGGAATCGCGGTAATAATCCGAAAGGCCGTGGTCAGCCGGTTGAGGTCTCGGTCGGGAAAGTCAACGGCGAACGTAACCGGGTAAGTCGTCTTCATCTTGACCCCTCCTCCGCATGCGGCGCCTGATCCGTTGGAACAGTGTAGGCGTCAAGCGGCCGATGTGACAGCAGCCTCGATCGCGACCGCCAGTCGATCGACGAAATCCTTGATGGTCGCCTCTGCCACCCGCGAGAGCAAGGCCTTGTCGATCGTCCGTCCGACCAACCCGAGCGGTGGTTGGTACCGGCCGCTGAGCGAAAGCTGCGTCAGTTGAGCTCCCAGCGAAGCCAGCTCCAGTTCTGCGTCGAGCACGGGGAACAGGCCTGTTGGTCCGGTGGCGCGCCAGGTAAGCGGGATCCAGGTTCGCTCGGTTCCCTTGACCGGCTCTCCAATCTCGATCTCGACGTGCTTCGAAACCCGATGGCCGTCTATTGCAAAGCCGACCTCTGCCATAAGGTGCTGGCCGCGGTCATCCGCAACGAGGGCTAAACTCGGAATCACGCTCGCGGGCACAGAGAGGAGCGCCTGTTCGAGGGCTGCGCGTGGGTGCGGCAATTCGACGTAGTACCTGATAAAGATGGCATTGACGCTACGGCCAGCGCTTGGCCGACCACAGGGACGATGGTCCCCTCTCCGACAGGACCCGTGATCTTGGTTAGCTCCGTGTTTCTGCGAAGATAGCTGATCGTGAGCGGCATTCCCCTTCGGGTCGTTCTCGTCGACGACCATGAAGTCGTCCGTAATGGCATCAAGTCACTCCTCGAGGAGACCCCGGATGTGAGCGTTGTCGGTGAGGCGGGGACCGTCAAGGATGCCATTGCCCGAGTGGAGTGGGCCCGGCCTGATGTGGTCATCATGGACGTCCGTCTGCCGGACGGCAGCGGGATCGAGGCCACCAGGGAGATCCGGGCGCGTCTGCCAAACACCCAGGTCCTGATGCTGACCACCTTTTCAGACGACGAGGCGCTCTTCGCTTCGATCATGGCCGGCGCCGCCGGCTATGTCCTGAAGCAGATCAAGGGCGCCGACCTGGTCCGGGCCGTCCAGACGGTCGGCCGTGGCGAGAGTTTGCTCGACCCCGCCGTAACCAAGGGTCTGCTCGATCGCCTGCGAAGAGGTAAGCATCTGCTCAAGGACGAACGGCTGGCTCGCCTCTCGGCCCAGGAAGAGCGGATTCTCGAGATGATCGCCGAGGGGAAGACGAACCACGAGATCGGAGACAAACTGCACCTGGCCGAGAAGACGGTCAAGAACTATGTCACCAGCATCCTCTCCAAGCTCGAGGTCGCCCGCCGCGCGGAAGCCGCCGCCTACCTGGCGCGACACACCACAACGCCCGGGGCCTGAGCCTCCGCGCGTCGCCCGTCCTTAACGTCACAGGACTATTGGCCGGATCGCTGACCACGTTGCGGCGTTAGCGTGGGGCCAGAGGATCGGCGTGAGCGATCCCAAGGAGGAATCATGGAACACGATCAGCGCTCACCGCGGATCGTCATTGGACTCGACGGATCGCCAGGAGCAACGCACGCCTTGCAGTGGGCCATCGACATGGCAAAGCGGCTGGACGCCGAGGTCGTCGCCGTACACGTCGACAATCCCCAGATCTATGTCCCGGCGCCGATGGGTATCCTGCCGCCGGCGGAAACGCCACAGCAGCGGGCGGACCTCGCGGAGACGTTCGCCACTGAATGGTGCCTCCCGCTCCGCAGGTCGGGCGTCCGTTTCCGTGCCACCCTCGAGGAGGGCACTCCGATCGGAGCGGTCCTGATCGAGGTCGGTTTGCGCGAAGGCGCGGCCATGATCGTCGTCGGATCGCGCGGCCTGAATGCTGTTGCTGAGCTCCTCCTGGGGAGCGTCAGTCACCAGGTCGCCCATCACAGTCCGATCCCGGTCGTGATCGTTCCACCGGCCGTCAGGGTGAAGGCCGGAGCGAAGCCTCGACTCGATGAGGTTCGGCAACCGGTGATGCTGCCCGTCTTCTGAAGTTTTCAGGCAGCGCGGAGCCGTTCGGGGGTGCCAGATAGCGAGCTATCTGGCATGCGCTCGCCATCGCCAGCCTGTAGCGCCCGCAAGGCGTTCAGGATGACGGCGATGTCGATGCCCTCCTGCAACAGGGCACCGGCAGCGGGCGGCAGCAACCCGATCGAGGCAACCGCCATCGCGACGATCGAGAGACCCATGCCGGCGACTACGCTCTGAACCGCGATCCGCCGGCTGCGACGCGCGATACCGATCGCGAGAACCAGTCGATCCAGCCGGTCGATCAGCAGTACCACATCCGCCGCTTCGGATGACGCGGTCGCCCCGCGCACCCCCATCGCCACCCCGACGTCGGCCGCCGCCAGGGCCGGCGCATCGTTGATCCCATCACCCACCATCACGGTCGTCCCCTGGGCTCGGGCGGCCCGGACCGCCTCGATCTTGTCGGCGGGAGACTGCTCGGCCAGGACGGTGTCCAGCTTGAGGGCGGCGCCGATTCGGGCCGCAACGCTGGCGTGATCGCCGCTGAGCATCGTCACGCGTTGCACGCCGGCCGCGCGCAGGGCCCGGATGGTGGCCGCAGCGTCCGGCCGAATTGGATCGGTCAGCCATACCATCCCCATCAGCGTGCCATCGATGGCGACGAAGACCGTCGATGCCCCCTGGCCGGCAACCCGTTGCTCGGCGGCGCGCGCCTCTTCCGGTATCGATATACCGGGCGTAATCCAGTTGCGCCGTCCAACGGCCACCAGCCGGCCTTCAACTCTTCCGCGAACCCCATGGCCGGCCTCCTCGTTGACGTCCTGTGGCGCGACCAGTTCGAGATGCCGGGCTCGCGCCCCGTTCACGATCGCTTCGGCCAGCACATGCGAGGACGCCTGCTCCATGGACGCGGCGAGGCGAAGGATCGTATCGGGATCCATCTGGCCAAAGGCCAGCGTTCCGCCAAGCGTTGGGACGCCGGTCGTGACCGTGCCCGTCTTGTCAACGAAGACGAGTTTCACCCGGCCCAGCGTCTCCAGCGCGCCTCCACCCTTGACGATGATGCCGGCCGCCGCCGCTCTCGACATGCCCGAGACGATCGCAACCGGCGCAGCCAGGATGAGCGGACAGGGCGTCGCCACCACCAGGACGGCGAGCGCACGGACCGGATCGCCCGACAACAGCCACGCAAGCGCCGCCACGACCAGCGTGAGCGGCAGGAAGACCACCGCAAACTGGTCGGCGAGCCGGACGAACGGCGCCTTGGACGACTCGGCTTCGCGCACCAGCCGCACGATGCCGGCATAGGTGCTCTCGGCGGCCACAGCCGTCGCGAGCAGCTCGAACGCCGCGCCCGCATTGACGCTGCCGCTCAGGACCTTCTCGCCAGGCTCATGTTGCGCGAGGGCCGCCTCACCGGTGAGCGCCGACTCATCGATCACGGCGGGTGTGCCAAGGACAACGCCGTCGACCGGAAGCACTTCGCCGACCGTGATGAGCAGCCGGTCGTTGGGCTCGATCGCGTCCACCGGCACCGTCTCGACCGCGGCGCCCACGTAGCGGTGGGCCGTCCGGGGAGCGCGGGCCAGCAAGGCGGTCAGCTCGGCGCGGGCACGCGCCCCGCCGTAGGCTTCGAGCGCCTGACCGGTCGCGAACATCAGCGAGATCAGCGCACCCGCCAGGTACTGGTGGTAGGCGAGCCCGCCGGCGAGGGCGAGGAACGCGATCAGATCGACACCGAGCGAGCCGCGACGCAGTCGCTGCAGGAGCGAGATGGCGACCGGTGGCACCGCGATGGCGGTGGTGATCGCCCAGGCCAGGTCGGCGGCTGACCGCCAGCCCAGCATCCAGGCGACCGCCCCAGCCAGGAGGCCGGTGAGGGCCAGGGCGACCATGGCGGCGCCCGAGTCGACAGCCCGCCGGAGCGTCACGCCGAGCCCGAGCCAGCGAGGCTTCGCGCCCGCTCGCGCAGCGATTCGCACATCCAGTCGCAGACGCGGGGAAGGTTGACGTCACTGACGCGGTAGTAGACCGTCGTCCCCACGCGCCGCCGAGCCAGCAGGCCGGCGGCGGCCAGGCGGTTGAGATGCCCCGATGCGTTGAACCGCGACGTGTTGACCGCGCCGGCGATGTCGCCGACCGATAACTCAGGGCACGCCATAAGCGCGTTCATGATGCGCAGCCGGGTCGGATCGCCGAGCAACGCAAAGCGATACGCCGCCTCTTCGACCAGGTCCGGGCTCATCGTCATGGCATGACGATAGCTGTGTAACTGATCAAGCACGTAGGGCACATAGGCCCTATCGGACCGGGACCCCTGCCTCTAATGCGGACCGCGACGTCGCACCACACTGGTGACGCTAGGAGGTAGCGAAATGGACGAAGAAGAAAAATCTCTCTCGCTGGTCTTGTTCTCCGGGACCGATGACAAGCTGTCGGCGGCCGCGGTGCTGGCTGTCGGCGCGGCCGCGATGGGGCGTACCGTGAACGTTTTTCTGCAGTATTACGCCCTCGACGCCTTCCGCGCCGACAGAATCAGTGCCGACCATGCCCTCTCGCCGGAGGCAACGGCCCAACAGGCACCTTCGGTCAAGAACCATCCGGGCACCCACTGGAGCGAGCTGCTCCGGCAAGCCAAGGAAGTCGGCGAGGTCTCGGTGCACGCCTGCGCGCTGTCGATGGAGATGTTCAAGCTGGAGAAGAACGACCTGGACCCGCTGGTCGACGACGTCGAAGGCGTCGCCGCCTTCATGGCCGACGCCACCGGGCCAATGGTCTTCATCTAAAGGAGAAAAACACATGATTGCCGTACAACCGTCAAAGACGATCGACGCGCGAGGGATGGCCTGCCCCGGTCCCCTGATGGCGTTAATCGGAGCGATCCGCCAGGGCCAGGTCGGTGACGTGATCGAAGTCTGGTCGAGCGACCAGGGGTCGAAGACGGACATCCGCGCCTGGGTAACCAAGGCGAAGCACGAGATGGTTTCGGTGACTGACGAAGACGGCTACGCGCGCTTCACCGTCCGCAAGGCGAGGTGAGCACCATGCCAGCCCAGGTGATCGTGCTCGGGGGCGGCGTCGGCGGCACCATCGCCGCGAACCTGGCCAGCAAGGAGCTGGGCGCGGCGGCCAAAGTGACGCTGATCGACCCGGTCGGGATGCATGTATATCAGCCCGGCTTCCTCTACGTGGCCCTTGGCCAGGCGAACGGCCGCTGGCTGGCACAGGATGAGCGGCGGCTGCTGCGCGACGAGGTCGAGCTGATGATCGACCGGGCAGTCAGGATCGACCCGGAAGCCCGCGTCATCGAGCTCGCCCGCGGCGGCAGCATCGGTTACGACTATCTCGTACTGGCCACTGGCGCCCGGCTCGCCCGCGAAGAGATCCCGGGCCTGGTCGAAGGCGCACACGACTTCTACTCCCTCGAGGGCGCGATCCGGCTGCGCGAAGCGCTACGCACCTTCCCCGGCGGCCGCATCGTAATGGGCGTCGCCGGCATTCCCTACAAGTGTCCGCCGGCGCCGGTCGAGTTTGTGTTCATGGTCGAAGAGTTTCTGCGCAAACGCGGGATCCGTCAGAAGAGCACGATCATGCTCGCATCCCCGCTCAACCGGGCCTTCACCATCGAAGCCACATCGAAACTGGTCCAGCCGATCCTGGAGGCACGCGGCATCGAACTCGGCACCTTCTTCAACGTCGAGGCGGTGTTGCCCGACAAGAAGATCGTGACCTCCATCGAAGGCGAGGTACTTGCCTATGACCTGCTGGTGTTGGTTCCGCCGCACCGCGGCGCCCAGGTCATCGAGGACTCCGGGTTGGGCGACGAGCGGGGCTGGATACCGGTCAGCCGGGCGACACTCCAGCACGAGAAGTTCGACACCATCTTCGCTATCGGCGACGCCACCAACCTGCCGATCTCAAAAAGCGGCTCGACGGCCCACTTCGAAGCGCCGGTCGTGGCGAGCCAGATCGCGGCGCGCATCCGCGGTACGGTGGCCAAGGAGAACTACGGCGGCCGGGTGATGTGCTTCCTGGAGACGGGACACCGCCAGGCGACGACGATCCGCTTCGACTATAACCATCCCCCCGTTTCACCGCAACCCTCGCGGCAGTGGCACGTCGCCAAGTGGGCGTTCAACCGCCTCTACTGGCAGACCGTGCCGCAAGGCCGGGTGGCCTGAAGGAGGTGAAGACGATGGAAACCGTGACCATCACGCGCCGTCTCGACGTGAAGGGTTTCAACTGCCCTATCCCGATCGTGAAGACGGCCATCCAGATGAAGCAGATGGCATCGGGCGAAACGATCGAGGTGCTGGCTACCGATCCCGGATCGGTGCCGGACTTCAACGCCTGGAGCAAGACGACCGGAAACGCGTTGATCGAACAAACCCAGGACGGCGGGACCTACCGCTTCGTCCTGAAGAAGAGGTGAACGACCGATGAGCACAATACTGACGGAGACGCCGAGCGTATCGATCGAAGCGGCGATGCAGCAAACGCCACCGAAGCTGGAGCCGAAGCTGGTCATCTTCGCCTGGAGCGGGGAGCTGGACAAGATCTGGCCCACCTTGATCCTGGCCACTACTTCCGCCGCCATGGGTCAGGAGACGACCGTCTTCTTCACCTTCTGGGGCCTGTTCCCCCTGGTGAAGAACGAGGTCCGGATCACCGGCGACAACTGGATGCAGAAGATGCTGTCGATGATGAACCGCGGTGGCATCGACCACCTGAAGCTCTCCAAGATGAACTTCGTCGGCGCCGGCCCGGCCATGATGCACAGCCTGGCGAAGAGCCACAAGGTGGCCAGCCCCGCCGAACTGCTGGCGCTGGCGAAGGAAATGGGCGTCAAACTGATTCCCTGCCAGATGACGATGGACATGCTGGGACTGACGCGCGAGGACCTGATCGATGGGCTCGAGGAGCCGGCCGGGGCGACAACCGCGCTGCTCGCCGCCCAGGGTGCGTCGACCCTCTTTATCTAAGCCTGCCGAAATTCCCCTCCCCCCGCGGGGGGAGGGCAGGGTGGGGGCTGATGAGTCCCGACGGCTGGGGAGGCGGACAAGCGCCCGAGCCCGAGCCGCGCTCGGGCACTTAGCATTCATGCCGTGAGCAAAGCCATCCCGGTCGCGCCCAGGACACCGGCGCTGGAAACGGACGTCGTCTTGCGAGACGGGTCCACGGTTCACGTCCGGCCGACGCGAGCTGGCGACGAGCCGGCCATCCTCGCGTTTCTCGGCGGGCTGTCGGACGAGTCACGGTATTTTCGCTTCTTCTCCGGCGCGCCGAATCTGAATGAAGCGGCTCACCGGGCAGCCATCTCCGAGATCCACGAGCGGTGCAACCTGGTCGCTCTCGTCGGCGGCGAAACCACCATCGTCGCCCAGGCCGGCTATGTCCGCGGCGAGGGAGACCGGGCGGAGGTGGCCTTCGCCGTGGCTGATACGTTCCAGGGCCGTGGCATTTCAACCATCCTCCTCGGCCAGCTGGCCGAGATCGCTCACACGGTCGGCATCACCACCTTCGATGCCTCGGTCCTTTCGGAAAACCATCGGATGATCGGGGTATTCCGCGAGTGCGGATTCAAGGTTTCCACCCACGCCGCAGCCGGCGTTATCGACCTGGAGTTCCCGACCTCTCTACTCCCGGAGGCGATTGAGCGGTTCGCGAGGCGTGAGCAGATGGCGGCCATAGCGGCACTGGACCATGTGCTGGTACCCGGGTCGGTTGCCGTCATCGGCGCGTCGCGGACGCGAGGCACGATCGGCGCGGAGCTCTTCCACAACCTGCTCTCGAACGGATTCAACGGCCCCGTCTATCCCGTCAATCCTTCCGCTCTCGTCGTCCAGTCGGTTCTGGCATATCCGACCGTCCTCGATATCCCGGGCCCCGTCGACCTGGCCGTGATTGCGGTGCCCGCCATCCATGTGGTCGAGACCGCGCGCCAGTGCGCGAAGAAAGGTGTCAAGAGCCTCGTCGTCATCTCCTCCGGGTTCGCCGAGTCGGGCGAGGAGGGCGCCAGCCGCCAGGCCGACCTGCTCGCGGTCTGCCGGGAAGCCGGGATGCGACTGGTCGGGCCCAACTGCATGGGCGTGATCAACACCGCACCGGACGTCTCGATGAATGCCACGTTTGGCCCAGCGACACCCCCGCGCGGCCGCGTCGGCTTCCTGTCGCAAAGCGGCGCCCTGGGGCTGGCGGTGATCGACTACGCCAAGAGCCTTGGCCTCGGCTTGTCGTGGTTCATCTCGGCAGGCAACAAGGCTGATCTTTCCGGCAACGATGTGCTCCAGTACGCCGAGACGGATCCGCACACCGACCTGGTGCTGCTTTACCTCGAATCGTTTGGGAATCCGCGCAAGTTCGCGCGCATTGCCCGCCGCGTCGCGCGGACCAAGCCCATCATCGCCGTCAAGAGTGGACGCTCGACCGCCGGCGCCCGGGCGACCTCATCGCACACCGGCGCCCTGCTCTCGGCCTCGGACGCCACGGTCGATGCCTTGTTCCGCCAGGCGGGCGTCATCCGGACCGATACCCTGGCCGAGCTCTTTGACGTCGCCGCGCTGATGTCCAGCCAACCGGCCCCGGCGGGAAAACGGGTCGCCATCATCACGAACGGGGGCGGTCCAGGCATCCTCTGCGCGGACGCCTGCGAGGGGGAGGGCCTGATCGTGCCTCCCCTTCCCGACGACGTCACCGCCGGACTGCGGCAATTCCTTCCCAGCCAGGCCTCGGTCCGCAATCCGATCGACATGATCGCCGCCGCCTCAGCCGACGACTACCGAAGGGTCATCCAGACGGTAGCGGCATCAGACAGTATCGACGCGATCGTCGTCATCTTCATTCCACCGCTCGTCACGCAGCCGGGCGACGTTGCACGCGCAATTCGGGACGCGGCCGAGACGTTGCCTCGACCCATTCCGCTCATCAGCGTCTTCATGTCGGCGCACGGCGTGCCCGACGAACTCAAGGGCAAGAAAGTCAGCATCCCCTCCTACCAGTTTCCCGAAGACGCGGCGCGCGCGCTTGCCCGGTCGGCCGTCTATGGCGAGTGGCGTCAACGGCCGGAAGGTACGGTTCGCGAATTCCCCAACCTCCGGCCGGACGAGGCTGCCGGGATCATCTCGTCGGTGCTGGCCACCGGGGCCCGATGGCTGACGGGAGAGGAGACGCAGCAGTTGCTCAGCTGCTATGGGATCCCGCTTGCGTCGGCGCGCTTCGCACCGACGCCGGAAGGGGCGCGCGAGGCGGCTGCCGAACTGGGCGGACGGCTGGCGCTCAAGGCGATGGCGCCAACGCTGCTCCACAAGTCCGATGCCGGCGGCGTCCGCCTTGGACTGACGATCGACAATATCGAGGATGCCGCCCGCGACATGATGACGCGAATCGCCCGGAACGGCCACGAGCTTTCCGGCTTCCAGGTGCAGGCGATGGTGGGCGAGGGCGTCGAGATGCTGGTCGGCGTCGTCCATGATCGTCTCTTTGGGCCGGTCCTGGCCTGCGGAGCGGGCGGCACGACGGCGGAGCTGCTCAAGGACATTGCCGTCCGGATCACGCCACTGTCTGACCTGGACGCGGACGAGATGGTGCGGTCGCTCAAGACCTTCCCGCTGCTGGACGGCTACCGCGGCGCTCCCAACGCGGACGTCGGCGCCTTGGAGGAGGTGATGCTGCGAATCAATGCCATGGTGGAGGGCCACGCAGAAATCGCCGAGCTCGACTGCAATCCGGTCATGGTTGGCCAGCACCGCGCCATCGTCGTCGACGCCCGGGTTCGCCTGGAAATGCCGGTCCCAAGGCGACCGATCGGTGCGCGCTGAGGCAGGCGAAAAGCTCAGGCGCTCAGACGACTTGCCGGCGGCACCGCTCCCAAGGCGCGCGCGGACGCCGCGCTGAGAGACCCCCCGAGGACAAGCGTCTGAAGCAGGTTCGTCAGGCCGTCCACGAACTCCTTGATGGTTGCCTCGCCGACACGCTGCGCTGTCCCGCGATCGATGCGCCGGTTCGTACCTGAGCCCGGCACATAGTAGCGACCGGCAACGGCGAGCTGGCTACGACGGTCACCCAGGGAGCCGACCTCCAGGTCGGCCTCCAGTAGCGGCCTTGCCGTCTGCGGTCCGACGAGCGCCCAGGCCATCGTGCGGATGCTGGTGGATCCGTGCCGAGCGGCCGGCTCCATAGCGAGCACGACCACCGCTCCAGCGAGGTCATCAGCCGCGTGGGGATCGGCCTCCAGCATGAAGCCGAGCGCCCGATCGTGCGCTCTGTTGGCGACAGCGACGAGCCATTCCGCCGGCAGCGCGTCGAGAGCCGTCTCGAGCGCCGCCATCGGCAGCTCCACCTCAACAAAGTAGCGCAGGAAGAACTCCATATCATGAGTCTGGGCAACTCCAGCCGGCGACGCACCGGACAAAGGTCCCGGTTGCTTCAGGACGAGGATGCCCGGGTTCAAGGCCAAATGGTGCATACCTGAATGAGATCCAGCAACGATCGGAAGGACCAGCTGCTCGAGTCCGTACTCGTGCTCGCCTCGGACCTGTCGCTTCAAGTCGTGCTGCAACGGATCATCGAGCTGGCGGTCAAATTGACGGAGGCGAGATACGGGGCCCTGGGAGTCGTCGATTCGGACGGCCGGCTTCGAGACTTCATTACGACTGGCATCACGCCTGAGGAACGCCAGGCAATCGGACCGCTCCCGGTCGGCGAGGGGATCCTGGGCGTCCTGATCCGGGACGCCCAGCCCTTGCGGCTGCGGCGCATCTCGAACGATCCGCGCCATGTCGGCTTCCCCCGTAACCACCCGCCGATGGAGTCGTTTCTGGGCGCGCCCGTGAAAGCCCGAGGGAGGGTCTTCGGCAACATCTACCTCACCGAGAAGCAGGGCGCGCCAGAGTTCGATGCCGAGGACGAAGCCACGCTCGAAGTCCTCGCGACCCATGCCGGGGTCGCCATCGAGAACGCGCGGCTGTACGAGGAGACCAGGCGGCGAGGCCAGTGGCTTGACGCGGTTCGCGAGATCAGCTCGTCGATCCTGGCGGGGGCGGAAGACGACCGAGTCCTCCAGATCATCGTCCGCCGCGCCCGGGAGTTGGTGGACGCGGCGACGGCGACCGTCGTGACGCCGGCGTCAGGCGACGGGACGAAGCCCCTAACGATCCGGGTGGCGGACGGGGCCCATGCTGCAGAGCTGGCGGGCTTGCCGGTCCCGATGGAGGGGTCAGTCTCGGGTGACGTGATCCGAAGCGGCGATCCGGCGGTTCTTGCCGATGCCTCGAGGGACGGTCGGACCTATCAGCCGATGATCGCCCTCGGCAACATGGGGCCGATGGTGCTCGTCCCCCTGGTCCTGCGAGGCCGGCCGTTCGGCACCTTAACCGTGGCCAACCCCGTCGGCGGGGCGGGCTTCGACGAGGAGGCCGTCCGGCTCGTCCAGACCTTTGCTGACCAGGCCTCGGTGGCGCTCGAGTATGGTCGGGCGCAGGCCGAACTGAACCGTCTCAGCGTTCTCGACGAGCGCGAGCGGATCGGCCGCGAACTCCATGACGGCGTGATCCAGTCACTGTTCTCCGTGGGGATGGGCTTGCAGGCCACGGCGTCGCGCAGCCGCGATCCGGAGGTGGAATCGCGAGTGGAGGCAGCGGTGGGCGAAATCGACCGCGCGATCCGTGACCTGCGCAACTACATCTTTGGCCTCCGTCCCGGCATCCTCGCGGATCGCCAGCTGGAACAGGCGCTCGAGGACCTGGCCCGCGAATTCCAAGAGAAGAGTGGCGTGACCACCGTGACCGATATCGACGGCACGGTTGCCGCCGAGCTCGCGCCGCTGGCGGCCGACCTGGTGCAGCTCACGCGTGAGGCCCTATCCAATGTCGGCAAGCACGCCCAGGCGACGACCTGTCGGGTCACTCTGCGTCGAGATGTCGACCAGGCCATTCTGGAAATCGACGACGACGGACAGGGTTTCGATCCTGCGGCCCCGCACACCGGCCTTGGGCTGCGCAATCTCAAGGACCGCGGGGTCGCCATCGGCGGGCGTGTGGCGGTCGAGAGCAAGGCCGGAGAGGGTACGACGGTCCAAATCGCCATTCCGATCTAGAAATGCTCCCTCCCCCTCTGGGGGAGGGTAGGGTGGGTACGGGAACGTCCCGTTCATCTCGGGACCTGAGGCCCTGATCGGAATCGCCCTCGCAGGCAAAACTGAGACCGAGATGCATGCCTATCTCGGCGTCGAGACGCCTATGCCACTGCGGATCCTGATCGTCGACGATCACGAAGTGGTCCGCAACGGGATCAAGGCCATGCTGGCCGAAGAAGAGGGTATTTCCGTCGCCGGCGAGGCCGGATTAGTGCGAGAGGCGATCGAGCGGGCAGAGTGGGCGCGACCCGACGTCGTGGTGATGGACATCCGGCTCCCTGACGGAAGCGGGATCGACGCCACCCGGGAAATCCGCGCTCGCCTCCCCGACACTCAGGTGCTGATGCTGACCACGTTTGCCGATGACGAGGCTCTGTTCGCCTCGATCATGGCTGGGGCAGCCGGATACGTCCTGAAGCAGGTGAAAGGGGGCGATCTGGTGCGGGCCATTCGCGCGGTTGGCGCCGGTCAGAACCTCCTCGATCCTATCGTGACCAAAGGCGTTCTCGACCGCCTTCGCAAGGGCAAGCACCTGCTCGGGGACGAGCGGCTTGCTCGGCTTTCGGCTCAGGAGGAGCGGATCCTTGGCGAGGTCGCGGACGGTAAGACGAACCGGCAGATCGGCACCGACTTGAAGCTCGCCGAGAAGACCGTCAAGAACTACGTGTCGAGCATCCTCTCCAAGCTCGAAGTGGCGCGACGCGCCGAGGCCGCGGCATATCTTGCCCGGCATACGCAACCGCTCGGATGAATACCATGACCACCACATCCGCTCAGGTCCTCGGTGCATTGGCGGCGATGGTGCCGGTCTTCGGGGTGCTGGCCCTGGTCGGCCTGGTACCCCTCTACGTCTACTTCTACTTCCGCAATCTCGACAGTGTGGCTCCATAGCCACAAGGAGGCAACACATGAACGCGCTTGTCTATCACGGTCCCGGAAAGAAGACTTGGGACACGGTGCCCGACCCGGTCGTTCAACAGCCGACCGACGCGATTGTCAGCATCGACACCGCGACCATCTGCGGCACCGACCTACATATCCTGAAGGGTGACGTCCCCGAGACCAGGCCCGGCACGATCCTGGGGCACGAGGCCGTTGGGACCATCGTGGAAGTCGGATCGGCCGTTACCACGGTCAAGAAAGGTGACCACGTGCTGCTGTCCTGCATCAGCTCCTGCGGCCGCTGCGCGTACTGCAAGCAGGGACGCTACGGCGCCTGCACCGGCGGCGGGGGATGGATCTTCGGACACACGATCAATGGGACCCAAGCTGACTACGTGCGCGTCCCGTTCGCGGATACCTCCGTCTACAAGGTCCCCGCAGGCCTGACCGACGAGCAGGTCCTGTTCCTCTCCGACATCCTGCCGACCTCCTTCGAAGTCGGCGTGCTGAACGGCAAGGTATCACCCGGCGATACGATCGCGGTGGTCGGCGCCGGCCCAATCGGCCTGGCGGTCATCCTGACCGCCCGGCTCTCCTCACCCGGGAAGATCATCGCCATCGATCTGGCGGATTCGCGGCTCGCGAAAGCCAGGGAATTCGGCGCGGACGTCACCATCAACAACACCACCGGCGATCCGGTCGCGCAGGTCATGGCCGTGACGGACGGTCTTGGCGCAGATGTCGCGATCGAGGCTGTCGGCGTGCCGGCCACCTTCGAGTTGTGCGCCGACCTGGTAAAGCCGGGAGGCCACGTGGCGAACGTCGGCGTCCATGGACATCCGGCAACACTCCACCTGGAGAAGCTCTGGATCCGGGACGTCACCATTACGACCGGCCTGGTCGACAGCTACACCATTCCGCGGCTGCTGAACCTGATCAAGGGCGGCCGGCTGGATCCGACCGTATTTGTGACCCATCGCTTCGCGCTTGCTGAGGCGGTGGCGGCCTACGATGTCTTCGCGGCGGCGGCGACAACCGGCGCGCTCAAGGTCACCCTGAAGCGACCCGCGGTCGTGCCGCAAGCGGTGAAGAAGGAACTGGTCGGGGCCACGGCCCTCTAGCTCCAGTCCGCGAGATTCAAAAAAGGGCGGCGCTCGGAGCGCCGCCCTTTTTCGGTCTCCTGTCGTATTCAAAATCGACCGACTCCGCCCGTCGCGGTCAGGGGAGGACGAAGACGACGCCTTCCATGGCCGCCGGGAACTCCGAGCTTCCGGCTCTGGCTTGCACGCGCTTGAGCTCGCCGTTCCAAGTCGCGTGCGCATCGCAGAAGTATGGATACATGCCGGGCTTATCGAAGGTGTAGGAGGCCTGGCCGTTGGCCGGGACAACGAATTTGAACTGGATGCTCTCGCCTGGGTCGGTGAGAACCGTGTGGGCATCGCTGTCAAGGTTTGCCCAGCTGACCTGCGTACCCTGTTTGACGGCGATCGCGAGCGGCTCGAAGCGGTCGGCGGAAGGCATCACGATCTTCGCCCTGCCGGCGGAGAGAGGAAGGCTGTCGCCCGCCACCACGATGATGCCGTACATCGAGATCGGATAGGCGTCGGCTCCCTTCTTGGCTTTGATCAACCCGGTCGTCTTGTCGTAGTCGGAGTGCGCATCGCAGTAGTAGCCGTAGATCCCAGGCTGGCTGAATGTCTGCTTGACGGACTTGCCAGTCTCAACAAGCAGCTTGAAGTCGACCGGGTCGGTCGGCATGGAAACGACCGTATGGGCATCGGTATCCTGGTTGGTGAAGGTCACTGTCCCACCGGCCGCGATCTCGAGGAGGAATGGCTCAAAGCGATCGGCCTTTGGGATCGTGATTGTTGCGGTGCTCGGTAGACCCGCTGCATTCCCGCTCGTATTCGATCCGCCAGACCCTCCACCGCAGGAGACAAGGATGGCGGCGATGCCGAACAAGGTCAGTGTTTGAAGGGAACGGATTGCCGAAAGACTTCTCATGTCAGCTCCTCAAATAAAAGTTGAGCTCAGTATCCGGTTCGCGGTCCGTCTCCAAGGGGGCCATCAGTCCTGAAATGGACAGGCCCACGGTCCTGCCGTGGCCGGCGGGCCGATGCCTTACGGTCGCTCGGCCGTCTTGATTGGCAGCACGGCGTCATACGAGGTACTGGCCGTTTCCACCACCACGGTCACGGTCCAGCTTCCAGCCAGCGACAACCTTGTGCCCTCCGCCGTATAGATGCCATCACCAAGGCCTCGCAGCTCGAGGATTGATTCGCCGATCTCCGGGCGGGCAGGGAGATCGAATAACAAGAAGAGGCGGGCCCCGCTGACCGGCCTGCCGGTCTTGGCTTCGTGAACGGTCACGGTGAACCGGTTCAGGCCGGGGTACCCCGGGGCGGCATCCAGGTTGACCCGGACCGCGGCGCCGTAGTCGGCGCCCTCCACGACGAGATGTGGGAAATTCTGTGCCGCCACCTCCCGAACGAAGCTCGGCGGCGGCAGCGTGGTAAGAAACGCCGCCGCAACCATGATCACCGCCGCCAAGACCAGCTCGCCTCGAGATATCCAGCGCAGGCGGGGAATGCCGCTGACCCCCATGCGCACGTAGCGCCAGCGGTTCATCGCTGCCAGCGGCGCGATGGTGAAGAACAGCGCGGTCTTGGCGAGCAGCAACCAGCCGAACGTCGTGGTAAACAGGTTCGACCAGCTGCCGACCTCGTCGATTCCGCGAATAAGCCCCGTCAGGATCATGGCGGCAAAGGCGACGCCGGCGACCAGGGAAAAGCGGCGCACCGCGCGTGCCTTTTTCACGGTTGGTAGACCGCGGATTCCGACGAGCACTGCCGCCAGCCCGCCGATCCACACCGCGTAGCTCGATACGTGCAACCAGTGAACGGGGATCATCAGCCAGGCGAGTGGACTGGAGGCCGCGTGGCTGACGGTCGCGTTGGCAACCATGGCGAGGGCGCTGAGTCCAGCACAGATCGCGAGCGCCAGCCGCCGAGGGGTCCGCCGCAGCCTCCAGGCCGCGAGCACAGCCAGGCCCGCCAGGATGATCGGCAGGACGACGAATTCCATCCCGTGCGCGAGCGATGTGCCAAGGAAAAGCGACCAGTCAACGCCGGCATTCTCACGCGCGGCCTCGGCGACCATGAAGGCGCCGATCAGAGCCAGCAGATCGCCCATACCGACCACGAGCAGCACCGCGAGCGAGAAATCCTGGAGGGCCAGCAGATCGACCCAGGCGCCGCCCAGGAGAAGCCCATAGCCGGCATCGAGACCCCATCGACCTATGACCCCGAGCGGTGACGGCGGGGCCGCGGGTTGAGCGAGGGCAAGCGGAATCGGTGGCACCGGCTGGGTGCCGACCGCGAAGGCGAACACGCCGGTCGCCACATGACCGTCGATCGCGGACACGGTGCGCCAGCTCACCGTGTAGACCCCGTCGCCGAGGGGAGGAAGCGTGATGGCGACGGTCGTCGGAGCGCCGGACACGGCTGACGCCGGTCCGCCGGCTACCTCGCGGCCGGAGGTATCAAGGATCTGGATCTGCGAAAGCTTCGGATCCGGTGCCTCGGTGAACGTGATGATCACCACGCTCGGTGCGTGCGCCAGCGTGGCTCCGTCGGGAGGCTCGGAAAATCGCACCAGGGAATGGGCATCGGCGCCGATGCTGAGCGCGAGCGTGGCGCCACCTGCCAGCAACGCCGCCGTGAAGAATTGCCGCACGCTGGCCGACAAGCCTAGCAGGCGTTGACGACGGATGCAACGCCGGTCAACCCGTCATCACAACGGCTATCGGATCGAGCCCGCCGGACCTGTCCGCGATTCCAATCGTTCCCCCATGTGCGCCGATCGCAGCTGGTTCGCGACCGTCGTGACGGCGGTTTCGAACACGAAGTGAGCGCGCTTGCGGTTCATGAGATTCAGGCCCAGCAGAACCGGCGTGCCCGACGCACGTAAGGCGTCAGCCTCCGCGATCAGGTTCCGGTGTGCCGCATGTTCCGCCACGCCCTGTAGCCGATCGGCCAGCCTTCGTGCGCCTCGAGCCACGCGGGGCGACGACACCGGATAAACGCCCGGGATCGCGCACGATGCGGCGACCGCGGTAGACAGGTCGGCCGCCGGCGCGCCGAACCGGCCGAACACGACCCGCTCACCTGTTCGGTAGTCCGTGGCCGTGATCCAGAGCCGCCGGCGAGCGGGCCATCCTCGAGGAATCCGGTGCTCGACGCTGTCCTGGATTGGCCGGGTGGAGAGTGGGCCGCGCGGGAGGAGACCGGCAACGGTCATGATCCATTTGCGGGGGCCGCGCTCCTTCGCGCCCGTGAGTCCGAGGTCCCACGAGCCCGGGATCGGCCATGGGAATGCCTCCAGGTGATGCGCGGCAGCTTCGACGAGTTCCATGTCCGGCAGAATCCCGGCGGCGAGGAGGGCCGCCACCAAAGACCCGACTGATGTCCCGATGAGGCAGTCAGCGTCGCGTGGATCCCATCCCGTCTCTTGCCTCAACGCCTGCAACGCGCCAGCCTCCCAGGCTCCGCCCAGGACTCCGCCGCCCCCCAGAACCAAACCGACCCGGGCCCCGGGCTGGATCATGACGCGATCTCCGCCACCGGTGGTCTCGATTTCAACGCCGCCCAACCGCTCTGCATCCCCTGGATGACCGCATCGAGGTCGGGGACTCGATCAGCATCGGCGACCGCGGTGATCGCCAGGCAACCGTTGTAGGAGAGCGCGGCAAACCCCAGCGTGCAATTGCCGGCGATGGGCGTGACTGGATAGACATCGAGCAGCCGCGCGCCGAGGACATACACCGGTACCGCCGGTCCGGCGATGTTCGTCACGAAGAGGTTGACGAATCGCTGGCGCCGGCTGACCAGCTGCGCGAGCCCGGTTCGCGCCATCAGCGACCATCCCATCATCCCCACCACCGCGCTCTGCTCCTGCTTGGCCGCCCGCGTATCCCGCACGATCGCGTCAAGCCGGGTGCCGGCATCATCGGCGTCGATCGCGAGCGGCACGACCATCACGCCGACCTCATTGCCCAGCTTCGAGTCGTGACGCGTGGAGACCGGAACCGAAGTCAGGAGCCTCAGACCGTCGATCGATTCGCCTCGGTTCAGCAGCAGTGCACGCAGCCCGGCTGCCACCAGCGCCAGCAGCAGGTCATTGACCCTGCCGCCATGGGCGTGTACCGCGGCTTTCGCCTCATCGAGCGGGATGCGGATGACGGCCAGCCGTCGGTGCGGCCCGATCGGCTGGTTGATCGAACTACGCGGCGCCTGTGTCGCCTGCGCCAGCACGAGACGAAGCGCGCGTGGGGTCGTGCGCATGGCCGTCAGGACGCTGCCCAACCCGGCTACCTTGGCCGCGGCGTTGTCCCGCATCAGGTTCCATCGGCCGGGCGGTGCCTCCGGCTTCCACGGTTGGGCCTGGGCGTCGTCACCGCCACCATCGGCGGTGAAGTCGAAGAGCGAGGCCATCAGCTGCACGGCGGCCAGGCCGTCGGCAATCGCGTGGTGCAGCTTCAGCACCATCACCACGCGGCGGTTCGACAGCCCGGTGAGGAACCAGACTTCCCAGAGTGCGTGGGATCGATTCAGCCGCTGCTCGTCGATCCATGCCACCACCTTGAGCAGCTCAGCGTCACCGCCCGGGGCCGGAATGGTACCGACGCGCACGTGCCGGTCGAGGTCGAATCCGACCTCATCGACCCAGACCGGAGGCCCGGTCAAGAGGCTCCCGGGTCGAACCACCTGCCATAACCGGGGGGCTCGGTCCAGCCGGCGCGCGATCCGCCGGCGGATGTCGTCCAGTTTGAGACGGCCACGCCCATCGACGAGCGGACCCGAGTCGAGTTGCAGCACCGCGACGATGTGCATGGGCGTGTCCGGCGTTTCTACCCAGAAGTTGTTCTGGTCCTGGATCGAGAGCCGGTCATATCGGCTGCCCATCTGGCTACGTTCCGGCTTGTTCGCGAGCCGTCTGAGCGTGGCGCGGGTCACGTGGCCCAGCATCGGTCCGTCCAGCCTGCGCCAATAGGGCCGCAGGGCCCGGAAGACGCGCGACCTCTGGCCCCGGCGTCGGACCCGATTCAGAGGTCCAATAAGGGCAAGGAGGTTGCCCATGACATCACAGACGCAACAGCAGACCCGGACCGAGCAGTTCAAGATCGACGGTGATCGCTTGCTCGCTGAGTTCAAGCGCCTGCTGAAGGAAGGAAATGTCCGCCGGATCAGCATCAAGCAGGGCGAACACACGATCGTTGAGCTACCACTGACCATCGGGGTGGCCGGGGCCGTTCTCGCTCCCTGGCTGGCGGCGGTGGGCGCCATCGCGGCGCTCGTCACCGATTGCAGCATCGTGGTCGAGCGAGTCGAGCCGGCCGGATAAGGCGGGAGAGGCGAGATGAGCCGCTTCGCTTACCTCGCCTATCTCGTCGTCTCCTCAAGCAGCATGCTGGTCATTGCTGGCTGGAGGGGCATCCTCGACCGCCGGCTGGATCGGGCGCTGCTCATCACTGTGCCGACGTTCGTCGTCTTCGATGCGTTCGGAGTCGCCCGTGGATCGGCCTCGCCGTGTTCGCGCTCCTCACCGTCGTGGTTGACGTCCTGCTGACGCGGGTGGGGGTGTACGCACACCGGCCTCAATTCAACACGGGAATCCTGATCGACCGGATGCCGATCGAGGACCTCCTCTATGGCATCGCCCCCTACCTGGTGGCGGTTGTCACCTGGTCGTGGTCTCCAAGGGGAGAGCACCATGCTCGGTGAACTCCTCCGCGCGAGTCGGCCCTTCAGCTGGATCAATACGATCCTTCCCTTCCTGGCAGTCGGCCTCTGGGCGCAGCACCGGATCAGCGCGGCTCTCGTCCTGGGGGCGCTCTACTTCCTTCTTCCCTACAACCTTCTTATATATGGCGTCAACGACCTCTATGACTTCGAATCCGACCGCCGTAACCCTCGGAAGGGCGGAGCGGTCGAGGGCGGCCTCCTGCCGCCCGAGGTTGGCCCGCGACTCTGGGCGGCCGTCGCCATCTGCACGCTTCCGCTCCTGGCGGCAATCACCTGGCTGAACCCGTCCGGAGGGATCGCCCTCCAGCTCACGACGATGGTGGCGCTCGCCTACTCGGTGCCGCCGTTTCGCCTCAAAGAGATCCCTGGCCTCGACGCGATCACGGCCGGCCTTGCATTCGTACTTCCGGCAGCCTGCGGCGCGGTGATCGCGGGAGCCTCGCCTGCCGGCTTCCAGAGCCCGGTCGACTTCCGCGATGTTCGGCATCGGCGCGCCCAACCTGGCCGCCCTGCGCGGCAGCGACCCGGCTCACGACCTCGTAGCCGGAACCCTGGGTGAGGGCCTATTTCCGACGGGACCTTTGCCTCTGCTCGGCCCCGTGGGTCGGCGCCACCATGACAGATACGAAGCAGATCCACGCCAAAGGAGGCCACTTATGCAAAGCCTGGTCGTGTACGACTCCAAGTTTGGGAACACCAAGAGGGTTGCCGAAGCCGTTGCCGATGGGTTGCGAACTCATGGCCCAGTGCGCCTGTTGGAACTCTCCGCGATTCTGCCTCAGGAGCTCGGAGAGCCCGATCTGCTGGTTATCGGTGGGCCCACCCAAGCCCATGGGATAAGCGCAAGGATGCGGCAATTCCTCGATGCGCTGGAGGCCAGGTCGCGGAGCGGCATGGTCGCCGTCACCTTTGATACCAGGTTCCGGATCTGGTCAATCATCTCGGGCTCGGCCGCGCAAACCATCGCCACGAAGCTACGGCGCAGAGGTGTCCGGCTGTTCGCTCCACCGGAAAGCTTCTTTGTGAGCCGGGGCGTTCCGCAGTTGGAGGAGGGAGAGGCCGAACGGGCCGTCACCTGGGCGCACGGCGTTGCCCAAAAACTGGCTTTGAGTCACTGGTGTGCGGCGTAACCGCAAGCGATCCGGCTTGAGGTTTGCTGGGCATCGTCAGGGAATAGGCTTTCGAACATGGGCGTGGACAAGGACCGCCGACGAGGGTTCCGACACGGGCGCGGGGGATGCGGAGCGGGCTGCGCCTCCGTTCTGGTGGTACTCACGGTTGGCATCCTGCTGAGTCTGTTCAACGCCGCGGTAGGCATCGGCGTGTCTATCCGAGTTCCCTTCACCGACAGCAACCTGACCGTGGCTGGATCTGTGGGTCAGAAGGGAAAGGCCGTGCAGAGCCTGCCCGGTTACACCGAAGGAAGACTCGGGGGCAACCAGAATTTCATCAACCATACGAGCACCTTGACGATCGGGCCGGCGGAAGGTACCGCGCTGATCGTGCTGGGCAAGCAGCCGGGCGCGCCGGTCGTCGACCTACACCTCGTGGCGCGCTGAGGCACGACGCTGGACGCGGTCGGGATCGGTCCCTTCAATCTCAGTCTGGCCGCACTGCTCGCACCTACGGACTTCAAGGCCCGTTTTTTCGACAGGAGCGCGGACTTCCAATGGCACCCCGGCCTGCTGTTTCCTGAGGCCACCATCCAGGTCTCGTACCTGAAAGACCTTGTGACGCTGGTCGATCCCACGAGTCAGTACTCTTTTCTCGCATTCCTTCGCGCCCATAAGAGGCTCTACCGGTTCATCAACCGGACGGAGATTCGGTCAGTCGCAAGGAATTCAATCAATACCGGGCCGGCCTGTTCAAGAAGACGGAGACACCCGAGGTCGCCTCCCTGATACGTGGCCGGATTTTGATCGCCCAGTCGCTTTACGCGATCGCCACGGCGACCAGCATCGTCTTTCCCACCTGGGTGAGCATCACGCTGATCTTCCTGATCCAGCTGAACTATGTGATCGCGCCGCGAATTCCGATCCTGCACCGCTTCTTAGGTCAGGCTGCGGTGTGGGCGGAGCCCGGCGTTGCGTTCAGCCGTGCCGTCACCTCGGCCGCCGGCACCGGCCGTGAGAAGTAGTACCCCTGGCCGTAGTCGATCTGGTCGGCGCGAGCGCGCTCCCAGGTGGCCTCGTCCTCGATCCCCTCGGCGACCACGGCCAGCTTGAGCTTGTGGCCCAGGTCGACGGCGGCGCGCACGATCGCTCCGCTGGTCTCGTCGCCGATGACACCCTGGATGAACGACTGATCGATCTTCATCTCCTGCACCGGCAGCCGATGGAGATACGCGAGCGACGAATAGCCGGTGCCAAAGTCGTCGATCGAGAGACGGATATTGAGCGCTCGCAGCTTTTGCAAGGTTTCGAGCGTTCGTTGCGAGTCCGCCATGATGGTGCTTTCCGTGATCTCCAGGGTGAGCCAGTTCGGCTTCGCCCTGGTCTCGCGCAGGATCTGCGCCACGCTGTCTGGGAGCTGGGGATCGAGGAGGTTGCGCATCGAGATATTGACGGCAACACCGACCGGGTGTCCCCGGATGTTCCATTCGGCGCACTGGCGTAGTGCGCTTTGCAGGACCCAGTGGGTCAGCGGCTGGATCAACCCTGTCTGTTCGGCGAACTCGATGAAGTCGCGTGGCGGAACCAGTCCGCGACCCGGCCGCTGCCAGCGGACGAGGGCTTCAAGCCGTTCCACCCGTCCATCCGCCAGCCGCGCGATGGGCTGGTAATGAAGCGTGAGCGCTCCCTCGTTGATGGCATGCCGCAACTGTGCCATCAGCGCCAGCCGGCTGTCTCCCGGCTCGTCGTTGCCCTGGGTGTAGATCGAATGCGTACGGCGCGATCGCTTGGCGACATACATGGCGATGTCGGCTCGGCGGAGCATGCTATCCGCGGTGTCGGCGTGATCGGGATAGACGGCAATGCCAATGCTCGCGCCGACGTCGAGCGCCTGGCCCTCGACGATAAAGGGTCGCTCGAGGGCGGCGAGCAGCTTGGCGGCGATCAAGCTGGCGCTGTCGGCGTCGGCTGCCAGCAGAACGATGGCGAACTCGTCACCGCCGAGCCTCGCCACCGTGTCGGTCTCGCGGAGCTCAGCCGTGAAGCGCTCACCAACCTGGCGCAGCAGTTGATCGCCCGCCTGATGACCGAAGGTGTCGTTGACCTCCTTGAAGTGGTCGAGATCGATGATGAGAAGGGCGACCCGTGTTTGCTGCCGGCGCGCGAGCAGGATGGCTTGGTCCAGCCGGTCGCGGGCCAGCACCCGGTTGGGCAGTCCGGTGAGCGCGTCGTGCAGCGCCTGATGCTCGAGCGCCTGCTGAGCCTGCTTTCGGTCGGAGATGTCCTGCACCTGGTCGATCACGTAGCGGGCCCGGCCACGGTCGTCTGGCACGCGGGCGACACTGACGTGTCCCCAGAGCGACGAACCGTCTTTACGGAGGTAGCGTCGCTCCATCTGCATAGCATCCAGTTCACCCGACCAGAGCCGCTCGAAGGCGGCAAAGATGCCCGCCTGGTCATCGGGAGGTGTGATCGCGTCCCAGCCGCTCTGCAGGATTTCGGACTCCGTATAGCCCGTCATCTCGCAGAAGGCCCGGTTGACCGCCACGATCTTGCGGTCCGAGGAGGAAAGGATCTGGCCCGCGGGCGATTCATTGAATAGGCTGCGAAAGAGGCGCTCGCTCGCGCGCAGGTTCTCTTCCGCCTTCACGCGGGCCGTGAGATCAGTCACCATGGCCAGGACGGCTTCCAGCCGGTTGCCCTCGCCGAGAATTGGCGTGGTCGCCACCATGACCGGGAGGGGCTCCCCATCGCGGCGGCGGTACACCGCCTCGCGGGTTTCTTTGATGCCCTCGTGGGAGCGTTTGCGGTGCTGGTCGCGCTCCTCGCGGCCGGCCTCGGTGAAATAGAACTCGCTCGGCGAGCGTCCAATTATCTCCTCGACGGAGTAACCAAGGAGGTCCGCCATGCGCTGATTGACGAACGTGGTTCGGTCCTCGAGGTCCACCATCCAGATCCCCTCGTAGGCGGTTTCCACCAGCTTCTGATAACTGGTCTCCTTGGCGCGCAAAGCTGCTTCCTGGCGGTTGCGCTCGCTCAGGTCGCGAAAGATGGCGACGAATGCGACGAACTCACCGCTGGCGTCAGCGAGCGGCGCCACCGATATGCCAACGTCCACCAGCGACCCGTCACGGCGAACGAAGGTGGACTCGACGTCCCGGACTTTTTCGCCGCGGCGAACGGCCGTCAGGAAGGCTTGCAAAGCCTCCTGGCGTCCCGGTCGCAGAAGTACCGAGACGTGACGACCGACCGCTTGTTCCGACGCGTAGCCGAGCAGGGCGACTGCCCCTGGATTCCAGCTCCGGATGATGCCGTCGACGCCGGCTACGAAGATGGCGTCATCGGACAATTCAACGATGCCAGCGACCAGCGCATCGAGCTTGTAGGTGCGATCCGCCTCAGTCACTTGCAAAGGCCCT